>Ga0114972_10000319_pt1 | contig 35772 bp, 48 predicted proteins | sample M_140807_EF_Meta_FD_87354 | JGI IMG/M metagenome (GOLD analysis project Ga0114972, IMG submission 87354) | Freshwater microbial communities from Lake Montjoie, Canada to study carbon cycling - M_140807_EF_MetaG | ecosystem: Environmental > Aquatic > Freshwater > Lake | place: Lake Montjoie... | reverse complement strand
TGTCATTGAAGGCATGGGGTGCAAGCTCCAAAGCCGATGCCAAAGCCAAGGCGGCTGCAATATCTGCAAGAAACAAGGCCAAAAAATGATTTGTCCAATTGTCATTGCCACTGTCAAGGGCCATGGTCTGGCCGTATTGCTGGAAAGTATCAGGCAATACGCACCAGAGTGTCCGGTCTATCTGCGCGGCCCTGAGTCTGTCATCGAGCATTTTGATGCTGACTTCAAAATCTTTGGCCAGCCAAGGAACTTTGGCGAGGATTACAACGAGATCATTGAGGCGGCCATGAAAGACTGGTCTTCATGCATTGTGGCCAATGATGATGTAGTGCTGACACCTACCAGTGTGAAGGTGCTGATGGAAGATGTTCAGATCGTGAAAAGCATGAACAGTGTCAAGCCTGGCTGGGTGGCGGCAAGGTGCGATGCGGCACGGCCTATCCAGAATGTGCGAATTAGCAAAGAGGGTGAGAAGCTCAGTGGCTATAAATTCCCGTCTGAAAACTACATCAGAATGAGCCAAGTGGTCAGCCCAATATTTGCATGGATATCAAGTGATGCTTTTTCGGAGGAAAAGTTTCCCCCTCTGAATTGGTACTCAGATGATGTGCATTGTATGGATTTGATAAAAAAAGGCTATGCACATTTTGTGTCAGCCAGTTATGTCCACCACATTGGCAGCAATACCATTGGCATGGAATTCCAAAAACTACATGAGGATGCAATGCCATGGCTCAAAGAGAATCGACCAGAATATGCGAAGGCATGGTTTGATTGATGTATTCGCGGTGGCCTATGAGCGCACCAATGAAATGCGGGTGTTTGTCCAGTCTTGGATAAATCAGAGCGCAGACAACTGGCGACTTACAGTCATTCACGATGGGCCAAGCACTGAGTTTGAGCAGGCAATGCGGCCACTGGCCAAACAGATGCCAGAGAAAATCAAGTATTTTTGCACAGAGTCTAGATTCAACGACTACGGGCATTCTTTGAGGCAGATTGGGATTGAGCAGGCCACGGGCGATTATTTGCTGCTGACCAATGCGGATAATTACTTTATCCCCAGGGCGGTAGAGATTTTGAACGTGGCCACTGGGCAGCCTGATGTTATTTTGTTTGACATGGTGCATTCCCACAACCGGCCTGGCGGTAGAGATTTGCCCCCTTATTCTTACTTTGAAACAAGTTATAGGCGCAATTCAATTGATATAAGCGCTGCAATTGTGAAGACAGACAGAGCTAAAAGGGTTGGATTTCGAGACAAAGGCTATGCTGGAGATGCAAGCTATTTTGAAGATATCTTGTTAGATGACCAAAATATTTTGGTGGTAAAACTACCGCATATCTTGTTCGTTCACAATTAGAATTGATTTGAGCCATACAAAAGGATTCCCCATGAACGAGCAAGACATCACCAGCGCCATCAATACCGACATTGCAGCCACTGAGCCAATGGATGAGATGGAACTGCAAGCCATCATCACGCAGGACCTGACCGATGCGGTGAGCTATGTTGACAGTGATCTGTCACCCACACGCGCCAAGGGGACTGAATACTATCGCGGTGATTTATTCGGCAATGAGGTCGAAGGCAACAGCAAGGTGGTGGCCATGGAAGTGCGCGACACTGTCTCGGCCATGCTGCCAAGCCTGATGCGCGTTTTCTTTAGTTCTGAGAATGTGGTCGAGTTTGCACCCCGTGGCCCAGAAGATGTGAAGATGGCCCAGCAGGCGACTGACTATGCCAACTATGTATTCCAGAACGACAACAACGGGTTTCTGACCAGTTATGCCATTTTCAAAGATGCATTGGTCAGGAAATGCGGCATTGCCAAATTCTGGTGGGAAGACGAAGAGAAGGTCCGAATCGAAGAGTACACGGGCCTAGATGACCAGACGCTAGAAATGCTGATGCAAGAGCCTGGTGCAGAAGTCAAGATCGTGGTCTCTTATCCTGACCCTGCCATTGACGAAATGCAGATATCTACCATTGACCCGATGACTGGCCAGCCAGTTATGGCGCCACCCGCTATGGTCCATGATGTGCAAATTAAGCGCATCACAAAGGATGGCCGGATCAGGATCATGGCCGTGCCACCCGAAGAGCTATTACTTGACAGGCGCGCTAGGTCTTTTGACGACTCCACCATCATTGCCCACCGGCAAATGGCCACCATGGCTGATTTGTTGGCCATGGGTTATGACCAGGATGAGATTGAAGAGAATATGTCATCGACTGACTTGGACAGCAATGACGAGTATTTAGCGCGCCAGCCACTGTCCACGACATTTGGCACAAATGACGCGGCCAATCCCATGATGCGCAGAGTGCTGTACATCGAGGCTTATTCCCGCGTTGACTTTGATGGTGACGGCATTGCAGAGCTGCGCAAGGTCTGCTGCATGGGTGGTGGCTATAAGGTGGTGCGTAATCTGCCAGCAAGCTACATTCCCTTTGCTGACTTTCCCTGCGACCCAGAGCCACACACAAGCCCACTTGAGGCGATGTCGATTTTTGACATCACCCGCGATTTGCAAGAGATCAAGTCGGAAATACTCCGCAACACACTGGACAGTCTGGCCCAGAGCATTCACCCGCGCACAGCGGTGGTCGAAGGCCAAGTCAACATCGATGATGTCTTGAACAACGAGACGGGCGCGATTATCAGAATGCGAGCGCCTGGCATGGTTCAGCCTTTGACGACTCCATTTGTGGGTCAGGCCGCGTTTCCAATGATGGAATACATGGACCAGATCAAAGAAGATCGCACCGGCATGAGCAAGGCGGCCATGGGACTGAACGCTGACGCATTGCAGTCAAGCACAAAGGCCGCAGTAAATGCGACGATTAACGCTAGTCAAGGCCGCATTGAGCTGACAGCTCGAATTTTGGCTGAAGGCATGAAAAAGCTATTCAAAGGAATTTTGTTCTTGGCCACAACGCACCAGGACAAAGCCCGAATGGTGCGTATGCGCAATGAGTGGGTACAGATCGATCCAAGGTTCTGGGATGTGTCCATGGATGCCAACATCAACATTGCTTTGGGCAATGGCGACACCAACGAGAAACTGCAAGCGCTGATGATGATCATGTCCAAGCAAGAGCAAATCTTGCAGCAACTTGGCCCGACCAATCCCTTGGTCACGCCCCAGCAGTTTAGTAATACCCTACGCAAAATCGTAGAGTTATCTGGCTTCAAAGACTCAACGAGCTTTTTCCAGAATATCCCTGCCGACTATGTGCCACCCGCGCCACAACAAAAGCCAAGCCCCGAAGAGGTGCTGGCCCAGGTGCAGGCCGAGTCGATCAAGGCAGATATCCAGAAGAAAGCAGCCGAGCTTGAGCTAAAGCGCCAGCAGATGATCATGGATGACGATCTGACCCGCGACAAAATGGCTCAAGATTTGTATCTCAAAAAGTATGAAATTGAGTTAAAGTACAAATCACAGATCAGCACAGCGGAAATTGACGCTGCGCAGAATATTGATCGTGAAGCAATGCGTCAGCAGGCATTGTTGGCCCAGCAGCAGGCGGCACAGTTTGTGTCCCAGCCGCAGCCACCAGTGCCTGAAATGATGCCCCCATCAACCTTTCAAGGAATGGCTCAGTGAGTACAAACGAAGACCAGGTAAACAAAGGCCGAAAGGCCAAGCAGCTACTTGAGGATGAAACCCTCAATAATGCAATTGCAAAATTAGAAGGCGACCAACTTTGGGCATTTAAGTCATCTAAACCCGAAGAGTCTGCGAAGCGTGAAGCGGCATGGTGCATGTTGCAGGCCATTGATGGCCTAAGACAAGAGTTGACCAAAGTAATGGACAACGGAAAAATTGCACAGAATGCTATTGACAAATCACAGAGAAATCTAATTTAAGAATACTATGGCAGAAATACAATCAATGAATATGGCCGATGCGGCCAGTGCTATCTCAGCAATGTTAGCCCCCGAACAGGGACAAGCAGAAATTGATGAGACGCAGCCAGTCGAGGAATCCGATGAGGATTCTGAGACAGCGGCTTCTGATGACAATGACTCTGATGTGGAAGACGCGTCAGACGAAGAGTCATTAGAGGAACAGTCAGGGGAAGAGGAAGAGACTGAAGAGGGCGAACAGCCACAGACTTTCACTGTCAAAGTTGACGGCAAGGAAGTTTCTGTCACGCTAGACGAACTACAGAAGGGCTACTCCAGGACTCAGGACTACACTCGGAAAACGCAGCAGATTGCCGAAGTGCGAAAGCAGGCCGAGCAAGAAACGCAAGCAGTCCGAGCCGAACGTGAGCAATATGCTCAATTGTTGGGAGCATTGCAAGCCCAACTTCAGTCTTCAGAGCCTCAAATCGATTTGGAACGTCTGTATCACGAAGACCCAATTGAGTGGGTGAGGCAAAAGGAAGTCATGCGGGAGAGACAAGAGAAACTTGGTGCTATTCAGTCCGAGCAGCAACGATTATCTCAAGTGTCCCAGTATGAGCAGCAGCGCGCCATGGAAGCCCAACTTGCAAGCCAGCAAGAAGCTCTCTTGGCAGCTTTACCTGATTGGAAAGACCCCAAGAAGGCAAAGGCCGAAAAGGCGCTGGTGATTGAGTCTGCGAAGGCAGCAGGCTTTACCGATGAAGACTTGAAGAGCGTTTACGACCACCGACTGGTTTTACTGCTGCGTAAAGCAGCACTGTTTGACCAGATGGTAAGTAAACGCCAAGGCATTAAGCCTGTGGTGAACAATGGCCCACGAACAGCCAAGCCTGGTGCAGCTGGTCGGGTTTCGACAACAACTGAGAGTGTGCGAGCAAAGCAGCGTCTTGCAAAAACTGGTCGCATCGATGATGCGGCTTCTGCAATTGAACATTTATTGAAATGAGGAAATTATGGCTATCGTAAGTAACACGTTCTTGACCTATTCGGCCAAGGGCATCCGCGAAGACTTGAGCAATATCATCACAAATATTGCACCCGAAGAAACGCCTTATATGTCAAACATTGGCCGTGAAAACGTGTCCAACGCATTGTTTGAATATCAGACCGATACATTGGCCGCAGCTGCTGCCAATGCCCAGTTAGAGGGTGATGATGTTGCATCATTTGACTCTGTGACTGCTACTGTACGTTTGCAAAACTACGCACAGATTTCACGCAAGACAATCATCTTGTCAGCCACTGAAGAAGTGGTCAACAAGGCAGGTCGTCGCAGTGAACTGGCCTACCAAATTGCGAAGCGTGGCGCGGAATTACGTCGCGACCAAGAATTCGTGATGTTGAATGGCGGTGTTGCTGTTGCTGGTGATTCGACAACTGCCCGTGTGACTGCCTCTTTGGGCGCGTTTGTGAAAACAAACACCGACAAAGGCTCCACTGGTGCTGATCCATCTTATACAACGCTGCCAAACAGCGCCCGTACAGATGGCACAGTGCGCACATTCACTGAAACCATTCTCAAGAATGTGATTCAAAAAGTGTGGACACAAGGTGGTACACCTAAGATTTTGATGTGCGGTCCTGTTAACAAGCAGCGCGTGTCAGGTTTCTCTGGTATTGCCTCAAGCCGTTTCAACATTGATGGAGGAGCAAAGCCTGCCACATTGGTCGGTGCAGTTGACATTTATGTTTCTGACTTTGGTAATGTCCAAGTTATCGCCAACCGCTTCCAGCGTGAGCGCGATGCATGGGTGATCGACCCTGACTACGCCAAGATGACAGTGCTGCGCCCTTACCAGCAAGTCGAATTGGCCAAGACTGGTGACGCTGAAAAGCGTATGCTGATCGTGGAATGGGGTCACAAAGTGTTGGCTGAAAATGCCCATGGTTTGGCAGCAGACCTGATTACTTCCTAATCGGAAGGTAAACTGAAAGGGCCAGGGAAACTTGGCCCTTTTTTCAACATGATTCACAAAAGACTATTTAGCGAAAACAAAGACCAAGGCATTACCCGCTACTGGCATGAGAATGCTGAGACCGGTGATGTGACCATTGAGACCCAGCAAGATGTGACTGCGGTGGTAGAGGCCAATAAGGCGCTCTATAACGCCACAGACGAGAAGGCTAGCTGGAATGGTGAGTGGCACTTGGTGGCATCCATCCCCGAATCCCTTTATTACAAGATGAAGGCCGAGGGCAAGATCGATGACCAGGAGTACATGAAAAAATGGCTCAACGATTCTGACAACCAATTTTTTAGAACTAGACCTGGGAAAGTATGAATTACATTGCAGTCTGCACACCGGCCCGTGATCAGGTCCACACCAACTACACCTATTGCATGGTGAATATGGTGGCTTATCACACACTCAACACTGAAGACGCTATCAGTCTGAAATTGATGCAAGGCACAATCATCCAAAACCAAAGAGCTGATCTTTGCTTGGATGCCATGAAAGAAGGCTGCACCCATATCCTTTTCATTGACTCGGACATGACCTTTCCACAGGACATGGTCCAGCGGCTCTTAAAGCACGACAAAGAGATTGTGGCTGCCAACTGTGCCAGGAGAAGAATGCCCACTGGCCCAACGGCCCAGAACTATGACGAGAATGGCAAGCGCCAGGCGGTCTACACCATGCCAGAATCCACTGGATTAGAAGAGGTGGGAAGCATTGGCACTGGCATAATGCTGATCAAGCGCGAGGTGTTTGAGGGCATGAGCGAGCCATGGTTTGATATGCCGTGGCAGACCACCAGGGGCTACATGGGTGAGGATGTGTTCTTTTGTAAGAAAGCTCAAGAGCTAGGTTACAAGGTCTACATCGACCATGACGTTTCAAAAGAAATTGGCCACATTGGCACGTTTGAATTTCGCCATGAACACACTTGGATTGTGAAAGAAGAGATGGAAAAAGAGGCCCAATAATGGCACTGACTACATACGCAGAATTAAAGACATCCATTGGCGATTGGCTTAATCGGTCAGACCTGACCACTGTCATCCCTGACTTTATCTCTCTGGCCGAGGCACAAATCGAGAGAACACTGCGCACCAGGCAGATGATTGTCAGGGCCAATGCGTATTTTGATGCGCAGTATGGCGCTGTGCCTGCTGACTTTTTGGAAACCAAATCTCTGAAGCTCACCAGTACCAATCCCCAGACTCCATTGACGTTTTTAAGCATTGATGCCTTAGACAATGAGATGACTAAATTCACCGCCAGTGGCAGACCAAAATTTTTTGGTGTTGTTGGTGGCCAGTTTAGATTGGTTCCAACACCAGACAGTAACTACACCACCGAGCTAACTTATTACGCGAAGTTGTCAAAGTTATCAACTAGCAACACGACCAACTGGCTTTTGACATCAAACCCCGACATTTATCTGTATGGTGCATTGCTCCAGGCTGCACCATACTTGCAAGATGATGCGAGAATCCAGACATGGGCAACACTCTATGAGCGCGCCTTGAATGATTCACAAACTGCCGATGATCGAAGTGCATCTTCTGGTGGTGCATTGCTGACCCGTGCAAAGACTTTTGGATAAGGACTGATATGTCATCTTTTACCGACTACACCGAAAACCTAGTATTAACCTACTTGCTGACCACAGGCTCTGCCACACGCCCAACGGCTTGGTATGTTGGCCTATTCACGGCTGCACCCAGTGACACTGGTGGCGGCACTGAGGTGTCTGGCAATGCCTATGCGCGGGTGGTGACTGGCACGATCACTGTCTCCGGCACAAGCCCCACAAACGCAACAAACGCAGCGGCCATCGAGTTTGCAGCTGCCTCTGGTGGAAACTGGGGATCAATTGGCTGGGCCGGCATCTTTGATGCAAGCACCAGTGGCAATCTATTGGCCTGGGCAGCGCTCACTACAGCTCGCACCATCAATGATGGCGATGTGCTGCGCATTCCAGCTGGCGACCTTGATGTCACATTGACATGACATGGCAGCCTATGGTCTTGGCCCGTATGGACAAGGGAATTATTCCTATGGCGTAAGCCTTGGGGCAGTTACCCTTGCAGCCACCAGCACGGCTGCATTTGACGCAAGACGCATCTGTATAGGTGCGTTTTCTGTTTCAGCTTCTAGCACAGAGACAGTATCGGCCAATGTCGTCAAGACGGCATCATTCGCGGTTTCAGCGTCTAGCACTGCGACAGCTGCTGCACAACGCATTGCCATTGGCGCGGCCACGGCCACAAGCGCCAGCTCCATGTCGGTCAGCGCAAAGCGCTATGCCATAGGTGCATCGACCTTTGCGGCCACATCTAGCGCCAGCTTTGCAGCCAGGCGAGTGGCCATTGGGGCATTTGCCTCAGTCGATACAAGCACCATGTCTGTGGCGGCTGTCAGGGTCCCACTGATTCAGATTCTGATCCAAGACTTTGCCACCATGACTGTGGCCACCAAGGTGGTCTTGCGCGGCTCGGTGCTGATGGCGGCCACATCTAGTGTGAGCATTAACGCGACCAGACGACAAAGCGCTGCCATCAATTTCACTTGCCAGTCATCCATGACGATAGCTGGCAATCTAAAATGGGTCCCTGAGTCGGACACGGCAGAAACATGGAATGCGATCTCTGACAACTCAGAGACCTGGACACCGATCACAGACACATCAGAAACATGGAATGCAATTGCTGACAGCAGTGAAACTTGGACTGCAATTGCGGATAATAGCGAAACTTGGCAAATAGCCGCATAGGGGTAAATATGGCAGATTCAACCACCACAAATTTATTGCTGACCAAACCAGAGGTTGGTGCATCCACAGACACATGGGGAACAAAGATCAATACCGATCTGGACACCATTGACGCATTGTTTGATGCAGGCCCAGTGCTAAAGGTCGCAAAGGGCGGCACAGGCATTTCAAGTTTTGGGACTGGTGTTGCCACATTCTTGGGAACACCAAGCAGTGCAAACTTGGCGGCAGCAGTTACGGGTGAGACAGGCTCTGGTGCTTTGGTCTTTGCAACTTCTCCGACATTGGTGACACCTTTATTGGGTACACCTACATCTGGAGTAGCAACGAATCTAACTGGCCTACCCTTGACAACTGGAGTGACAGGAACACTACCAACTGCCAATGGCGGTACAAACTTAACATCATTCACATCAGGCGGTGTGGTTTACGCATCTAGTTCTAGTGCATTGGCTACTGGGTCTGCGCTGACTTGGGATGGCAGTCTTTTATCAACAACAGTTGCAGACAATACAGTTGGCGTTAAGTTTAAAGCGGCAACCAGTAACATCCGCTTTCTTCCTCAAGATGGTGGTGCGGCAAAGATTGCGGCATTAAATGCGGCTGAAAGTGCTTTTTATCCATTGATAACGCAAGGCTCAAGCCTTCAATATGTAATTGATACAAGTGAGATAGCTCGATTTACCTCAACAGGGTTGGGTATTGGTACAAGTTCGCCATCCCGAAAACTTGATGTTGTTGTTTCAAGTAATACAACTTACTCTGCGGCAGATAATGCTAACAATCTCAATCTTTTTAATTCAAGCACTACAGATGGAACATTTGCTAGTATTAGGCTTGGTGCGCAAGGTTCGGGAAGTGGTGGCATTGTAAATCTCTATGGTGTACAGACTGCCGCTTCGGGGTCAGCAGATTTTGTAGTAGTCAATAGAAATGCTGGAACATTTCAAGAGAATTTACGCCTTAATTCCGCAGGCAATCTAGGCTTGGGAGTTACTCCGAGTGCTTGGAATAGTAGTGTTTTTAAAGCATTACAAATAAATGCTCAAGGTGCTTTGATGGCTACATCTGCGTCAATGCAGATGGGCAACAATGTTTTCTATGATGGTGCTTATAAGTTTATTGGTACTGGATACGCAAACCGATATTACCAAACATCAGGTCAACACGTTTGGACTGTTTCAACCGCATCAGGCACAGCAGGAAACGCTATCACCGAAACTCAGGCGATGACTCTGGATGCAAGTGGGAATTTGTCTGTCGGTACAACATCACCATCATTTACTGCTGGTAGCCGTGGAAACATCACTGTTGGCGGGTCTACCAGTGCTGTTTATGCGTTGCAAGTTGGTGGCACGGCCAAAGGGTATACCTTCCATGACGGGACAGACATGACCTTGGCAAATGATGCCAACGGCTATCTGCGATTTAACACTAATGCCACAGAACGAGCCAGAATAGACTCTAGCGGTCGACTGTTGGTAAATACAACAACTGCTGTTGTTTCAGGGGATGAGATAGCTGGTTTTGTGGGTAATTCTGGTATCAGTGCCAAAGCCACTAATAGTTCAGCAAATTTTGCTGGCGCATTTTGGAACAGTGCAACCAGTGGTGATAACAACTTTCTTAGCTTTTTAACTGAAACTGGTGGAACACAGCGAGGGGGAATCACTTACAACCGAGCCGCTGGCTTAACTTCTTTCAACACAACTTCTGATTACAGAGCAAAAGACATTAGTGGCCCTGTAACTAATAGCGGTGCATTGATTGATTCTGTGCCTGTTTACATGGGTAAGATGAAAGATGCAACGCAAGAACGCCCAATGTTCCTTGCTCACGAAACACCCAATTATGCTCATACTGGTGAAAAAGATGCAGTAGATAAAGATGGGAATCCTGTTTATCAGCAAATGGATGCCTCTGCACTTATCCCTGTAATGTGGGCTGAAATTCAATCACTACGTCAGCGTCTTTCTGCCGCTAATCTTTAAAAGGAAATCAAAATGACTATTTCTACAAACTGGACAATCTCAACTCTTGAGCGTGAAACCTCAAACGGCTTTGTAACGACTGCACATTGGAGAGCCACAGCAGTAGATGGAGACTACACAGCCTCTATCTATTCAACTTGCTCATGGGCTGATGGCACACCAACGATTCCCTATGCAGACCTGACACAAGAAACAGTCCTTGGTTGGGTGTGGGCTAATGGTGTTGATAAGCAAGCCACAGAAGATGCTCTGGCAGCTAACATTGCTTTGCAGAAGAACCCTGTTACTGCTACTGGCACACCTTGGGGTCAAGCATGAAATTAGAGTTAGACGTTAACGAGATTAACTTTGTATTGCAGACCCTTGGTGAATTGCCAAGCAAGTCTGGTGTATGGCCTTTAATTTTGAAGATTAAAGAGCAAGCAGAAACTCAGTTACCTAAAGACGCACCAACGGAGTGAGTTATGGAAAACGAAGTCACCCATAAGCAAATCTACGACAGGCTGATTGAAGTTGAAGCCAAGGTAGATAGCATAGACAAGAACACCAAAGGGCTTGTAGAGGCTTTTGATGCCTTGCAGAGTGCTTTTAAAGTCTTGGGGTGGATTGCTTCTGCTGCCAAGCCTATTCTGTGGGTGGCGGGTCTAATCATGGCGGCTGGTGCTGTCTGGCAGACTTGGATTAAAAAATGAAAGATTGGGCTTTCGCTGTTACAAGCGCAGCCCTTTTTTGCATTACTGTCGTCTGGTGTTTTTACATCATCATCTGGGCTATGTCGTGAGATGGCTAATAGCACTTGTTTTAACCCTCTCACTTCAATCCACAGGCAAAGACCTATGTAGTGTGCGTGAGTTTTACTCTATTGCTTGGGGCGTACATGACCCGACTGAGAGATACAAACAGATGGCTGATTGGCTTACAAGACATCAATACTTATGCAAAAGTTCCGACTTTAAAGTAATCTGGAATAACTTGAGTGAGTGGGCGGGAAATGCTGATTCGCATCAGTTAAGGGGATTGGTGGTTCTTGGATATAAAGAGGCACTTGAGAGGGAGAAGAAATGATCGACACAATCAAATTATTTCCTACTGTTCAGCCTTCTGGGTATCCAGACAGGCACGATCTTGCTCAAGTCAAGCTAGAGAAGCAACATGAAATGAATAAGGCAAATGAGTTAGCAAAGCAAAAACAGACTCAGTTACAAGACTTAGAGTTTGAGATTTACACTAAAAAAGTAGTTCAAGAGCGACTCCGCATGGAGATATTCACTAACCGCAAACTAGACTTGTACGCATAAGGATTTGCATGATTGACATGAAAGAAAAACTTACGTTTATTGTGACCATTATGGTAGCAATAACTTTGTGCCTTTGCTTGTTGGCCATGGTCGGTGCATTGCTTGTCGGTCTGTGGTCAAAAGAAGTTGAAAATGCAGAAATATTTAAGATGCTCAGTCCCGCTTTAATGACTATCCTCGGTGCGTCTGTCGGAGTCTTGGCAGGGGTCAAAATGTCAACCAAAAACAAATGTAAGGAATGCGATGTTTGATATTCTTTCTGGTGGCCTTTTAGGCTCCATCTTTGGCGGTATTTTCCGCATGGCCCCAGAGGTCCTCAAATATTTCGATAAAGCTAATGAGCGCCAACACGAATTGGCACTTTTCTCTCGCCAGTGCGAACTGGAGCAAATGCGTGGGCAAATGAAACTCGCAGAAATAGGCGCACAAAGAGAGGCTGCCATTGATGTGGGTGTCATGGATGCTTTTAACAGCGCCATTCAGCAGCAGGCCGAGATGGTCAAAGCAGCTGGTGGATGGGCCGCATCTTTATCCGCATCAGTCAGGCCCGTGGTCACATACTGGGTTTTGTTTGTGTGGAGCTTCATTCATGTCTGGTTTGCGTATAACGCATGGCTTGGTGGCGCGCCAGCCATTGAAGTGTTCAAGACAATGATGACTCCAGACTTCTCGGCATTACTGGCTGGGACAATCAACTTCTGGTTTCTTGATCGCACATTGGCCAAGCGCGGGTTATGAACTTAGAACTGGCCGCAGCACTCTGCAAGCAGTTTGAAGGGTTTAGAAGTAAACCCTATCTCTGCCCAGCCAATGTGGCCACCATTGGCTATGGCTCGACCTACTACGCTGATGGGCGTAAGGTAACGCTTCAAGATAGCCCTACTGACGAGCCTACTGCTAGTGCCTTACTAATGCACGAACTAGAGCATACCTACCTACAAGGCGTTCTCAGAAACTGTCCCATACTTCTGACAGACGAGCGTAAGTGCAATGCAATTGTGGACTTCTGCTACAACCTCGGGGTTGGCAGACTCCAGACATCCACCTTAAAGCGAAAAATCAATGCCCAAGACTGGGAAGGCGCTCAAGAGCAGCTCATGCTCTGGACCAAGGGTGGGGGTAAAGTTTTACCTGGTTTATTGAAGCGCAGAAAAGCTGAGTGCTTGCTCTTAAATTAAATTGACATAAAAGTCATATAAGGTGTTGATATGTCAAATATTCCTACACCAGAAGACTCAGCGCTTTTTGCACAAAGTGTGCGGAAGTGGCAGCAACTGCTCAATCTTGGCGACTGGCGTATCGAGAAGGGTTTGAAGCCGGCAAAGAATGCCATGGCTTCAGTGGAATTCAATGAGGGGGCCAGACTGGCCACATATCGTTTGGGTGACTTTGGTGCTGAAAAGATCACCCCAGAATCTTTAGACCAAACAGCCCTGCATGAATTGCTTCATGTCTTTTTGCATGACCTTATGACAGTGGCCCAAGACCCTAAATCATCTCAGGATGAGATTGAAGCTCAAGAGCATAGGGTGGTCAATTTGCTAGAAAAATTACTCTCTAAGGATTTCAATGGGCAGTTCTAACGAAACGTGTACTGATACCGAGTTCATCCAACTATGGGGTCAACTTCAATCTGCTCAAAAAATAGCTGATCATCTTGGCATTGCAAATAGGGCAGTTCATTTGCGTAGAAGATGGATTGAAAAAACTTACAACATGGCACTTCATGCAAGTGACCATCGTGGTGTTAAATACGATAAAACCAAGCCTAAGTCATTCTCTCCGCTAAAACAGGTAGAACTTGGGATGTTGGATGGGACTGTGATTGTTTTCTCTGACGCGCACTTTATACCTGGTCAAAGGTCCACGGCCTTTAAAGGATTACTGTGGGCCATCCAAGAATTCAAGCCCAAAGCGATAATCTGTAACGGGGATGCGTTTGATGGGTCTACCATAAGCCGCCACGATGTAACTGACCAACCACAAACTTCTGTCATCCAAGAACTCAAAGCTACGCAAGGTGCGTTGGGTGAGATCGAGGAAGTGGCCAAGGCAGCCAGGCACAATGTAAAGCTCCTCTTCACATGGGGCAATCATGACATTCGGTTTGGCAACCGACTGGCCCAGCACGCGCCACAATTCAAAGAGGTCAAAGGCTTTAAGCTCACAGACCACATCCCAGACTGGGACTTCTGCTGGGCAGTGTGGCCCACTGAGCAGTGCATCATCAAACACCGATACAAGGGGGGAATTCATGCCACCCACAACAACACTGTCAACGCTGGTGTCAGCATAATAACCGGTCATTTGCATTCATTAAAAGTCACGCCATTCAGTGACTATAACGGGTGTAGATACGGAGTAGATACTGGAACACTTGCTGAGACTGATGGCCCACAATTTACTTATGCTGAGATAAATCCTAACAACCACAGATCAGGCTTTGCGATTTTGAACTTCTTTAATGGAACACTTTTATGGCCAGAGCTGGTCCATAAATTTGACGAAGACATGGTCCAGTTTAGGGGTGAGGTCATCGATGTAGGTGCATTTTGAGCGCCTGGCTGATCATTCTGACTGGCGCGATCTATGCCTACATTGCTGCTGAACAGCTCTACAGAGGCAATCCATCTATGGCAGTGGTCTATGCAGGCTACGCATTTTCAAATGTGGGGCTGTACTTGATGGCCAAGTAAGCCCCATCAGGAATCAAACTTCTGTGGTTTCTTCTTCTTCAGTGTCTTCAAATTCTTCTTCATCAAGGTCAATTGCTTCATATTCAACTGCCCAGCCGTGTTCTTCTTGAAAAGCAATGAAATCTTTGATGATCTCAATTTTGTCGAAATCCCACGTTTCAATCGTAATTTTCTCACTTTCGTGAAAACCTAATTCCATTTCAAATTTCATGACATTCCCCAGTTAAAGCAGCCGATTGCTGCAAAATTATCGTAGTCCGATTTTGTGTCAATGAAAAGTCTTATCCATTGGGGGCTGTTTAGGGCAAAATCAAGCCATGGCCAATGTCAAGCAACAATTAGAGTCCCCATCTATACCGAGTCTGGGTTTCCCGCCAGAGGCGTATGAGCGCAGGCACTTAAATGAGAACTATGGCGCTTTAAACAATTACTTCAGAAAACTGACCACAGTGCTGGGGTCTTTGTTTGGACCAAAGGGCGGTAAGTTTATGAATAACCCCCATGGGGCTTTTCAAGACTCAACCGACCAAGTGGCTGCCAACACCACCACGGCCTATGCGGTCACATTCAACACGACAGACTTTTCCAATGGCGTGACAATAGCCAGCAACTCTCGGATCACTGTGGCCGATGCCGGAATCTGGAACTTGCAGTTTTCCATTCAGTTTACAAATACGACAAATTCGTCTCAAGATGTCGATGTTTGGTTTCGGGTCAATGGTACAAATGTGGCTAACTCAAACAGCAGATTTGGATTTGCACCAAGAAAAGGTGCTGGAGATCCTTATCACACCATTGCAGCCATAAACTACTTTGTGAGCTTGAATGCAACTGATTATGTTGAGATCATGTGGAGGCCAACTGATGTCGGTGTCACTATTGAGCAATATGCCGCTAGTGCAAGCCCAACACGCCCAGCAGTACCATCAGCCATTGTCACAATGAGCTTTGTGTCCAACTTACCAACAATATAGCCATGTACTTACCACTCAAATTACCCCCAGGCATTTACAGAAACGGCACTGAGTACCAGGCAGCAGGCCGGTGGTATGACGCAAACCTTGTGCGCTGGTACGAGAACACTCTGCGGCCCATGGGTGGCTGGAGAAAACGAGCTTCTGGCCAGATGTCTGGTCTGTGCCGAGGCTTCATCACTTGGCGCGATAACAGTGCCAACCGATGGATTGCTGCTGGAACGCACACAAAGCTCTATGCCATGAATGAGGCTGGGACACTCAAAGAAATCACGCCCACTGGCTTTACAGCTGGCATTGCGGATTCATTGTCAAAGACCGGCTATGGCTACAGCACCTATGGCACTCTGGCCTATGGCACGGCACGGCCAGACACTGGCTTGATCACCCCAGCCACCACATGGTCCATGGACACATGGGGCGAGTATTTGATTGCTTGCTCCAATGCCGATGGCAAAATATATGAGTGGCAATTGGGCTTCACAACGCCCACATTGGCAGCAGCAATTACCAATGCCCCAACGAGTAACAAGGCTATTTTGGTGACTGCCGAGCGAATTCTGTTTGCCCTTGGCGCTGGTGGAAACCCACGCAAAGTGCAGTGGTGCGACCAAGAGAACAATACCCTTTGGACACCAGCTGGCGACAATCAGGCAGGCGACTATGAGCTGGCCACGCCTGGCACACTTTTGGCCGGTAAGCGCGTTAAGGGTGTCAATCTACTGTTTACAGATGTGGATGTGCATACAGCGCAATATGTTGGCGCGCCATTTGTCTATGGCTTTGAGAAGGCTGGCTCTGGCTGCGGTCTCATTTCAGCCCAGTCTGTGGCTGCCATTGACACTGCTGCCATTTGGATGAGCAAGTCTGGCTTTTGGATTTATGACGGATATGTCAAGCCACTGCCAAGCGATGTGTCGGACTATGTCTTTGGCAATATCAACTTTAACCAGGCATCCAAAGTCTATGCGGTCCATAACAGTAAATTTGGTGAAATCTGGTGGTATTACCCAAGCAGTGCAAGTAATGAAAATGACAGCTATGTCACTTTCAATTACAGAGAAAACCACTGGAACATAGGCACATTGGCCAGAACTGCTGGCACTGATGCTGGCGTGTTTGCCAACCCCTTGGCAGTTTCAACTGACGGGTTTATCTATGAGCATGAAGTCGGTTTTGCTTATGACAGCGCCAGTCTCTATGCCGAGTCTGGGCCAGTGCAATTGGGCAATGGCGACAACATCATGTCTGTCAGGCAAGTTGTCCCAGACGAGCAGACTCTGGGTGAGGCGGTGGTTTCATTCAAAACCCGCAATTACCCGACTGGCACACAATCCACATTTGGACCATACACGGCAGCCAACCCGACCGATGTCCGGTTTGCAGCGCGCCAAGTCAACATGAAGGTGACTGGCAACACTTTGGCCGACTGGCGAATTGGGGTGATGCGGCTTGATGCAGTCCCAAGTGGCAAGCGATGAGTGACCAAGAACATTTGGACAGGCTACGCCACCATGTGGAGGCTGCCTTAGAATACAGTGGAGGCACACATAATTTTGACGATGTCGCTGAGATGGTCGAGGGTCACAGATTACAGCTGTGGCCGGCCAAGGACTCGGTGGTATTGACAGAGATCATTGTCTATCCCAGGCTAAAGAATTTGCACTATTTTCTGGCTGGTGGCGACCTAGATGAACTCTCACGGATGAGACCATTGATCGAATCCTGGGGCAAGTCTGTCGGCTGCACCAGAGTGACCTTGGCAGGCCGAAGAGGCTGGTCAAAGACATTTTTGAAAGACGAAGGTTACAGTTCACAATGGTCTGTAATGGCAAAGGAACTTTAGGGGATAAATATGGCGCGTGTTGACGAACTCTTTAATTACTTACAAACCCCTGGTCTGACGGACCAGCAGATTGCAGCTGAGATTGGCCGTTTGGGTGTTACAGCTCAAGAGGTGTCGCAGCTGACTGGTGTACCAGTGGCAGATGTGCAGTCTAGATTGACTGCTGTCGCACCAGTGGCAGCCCCTACGCAGCAATTGTTCAATTACTTGCAAACCCCTAATTTAACTGACCAGCAGATTGCAGCTGAAATTGGCCGTTTGGGTGTCACACCCCAAGAGGTGTCACAACTGACTGGTGTGCCAGTGGCAGATATTCAGTCCAGATTGACTGCCGCTGCACCCGTGGTGATTCCACCCGCGGTGGTAACTCCACCCGCGGTGGTCAGACCCCCAGTGGTAACTCCACCACCCGTGGTAACTCCACCCGCTGTGGTCAGGCCACCCGTGGTGACTCCACCACCCGTCAACAATATGCCAGCATTTACGACCTTTCTGCAAACACCAGGCTTGACTGACAGGCAGATTGCAGCTGAGATGAATCGTCTTGGCATTACAAACAGTCAAGTGGCCAATCTGACTGGTGTGTCGCAAAATGATGTGCAGACTCGATTCAATGCGACTGCACCATTTTCAAATGCCACACAAGGGTTTGCCCAAAACTTCAACAATTACCAGTCAATCCCCATTGGCTCTCAATACAACCCTGCTGTGACAGCTGGTGGTGCATCCCCGTATTCACAGATCATGGGCCAGATGAGACCAGTGGGCAACCCCTACGCTGGCGTAGTGGGCAATCTGAGCATGGGTGGCTATGACCCAGCACTGTATGAGCAAATTGCGGCTGGTAATGCGGCAAGGGCTGCGGCAGCAGATACGGCAGCAGCAACGGCAGCAGCAACGCAAACAGGACTTGAGCAAAGCAGCACTGGTGGCATGGCCAAAGGCGGCATGGTCCATGGTGGCCTAATGTTTGGTGCAAACCCTCCTGGTCCAGATGATGGCGCTGTCAATCTTGATATGGGCGAATATGTGATCAAGAAGTCTTCAGTCGATAAGTATGGCCGTGGACTCTTGGGCATGATCAACGAAGGCAAAGTGTCTGCCAAGAAAATGAAATCTTTACTCGGATAAGGTGGCAATATGTCAAAAGGTGGAACATCAACCTCAACAAGCTCTATTGATCCGCAAATCAAAGAAGCATTCTTGGCGAACTTTCAGCAGGCCCAAGGGGTCGCTGGCGCTTTGCCGACTCAGCAGTTTGCTGGCTACAACCCTTTGTATCAGGCAGGCGAGGAAGCTCTGGTCAACACGGCCCTCGCTGGCCCAGGCATCACTGGCACTGACTTGGCCGCCCAAATGGCCGCGTATGGCGGTGTCTATCAACCTGGTCAGATCACAGCGCAGCAAACCAATCTAGGCATGACTGGACCAGGATCAATTGGCAGTTACATGAATCCTTATACAAGCATGGTGCGTGAAAACGCATTGGGTGATTTGGAGTCTGCAAGACGCGCTGCTATTCAGCAGACCGGTGAGCGCGCAAACGCTGCGCGAGCATTTGGTGGATCACGCCAAGGTGTGGCCGAGGCTTTGACTAACCAAGGGTTTGCCAAGCAGGCCGCCACATTAGGCACAACATTAAACGAGCAGGCATTCAATCAGGCTATGGCCGCGCAGCAGGCTGACATTGCTCGCAGATCAGCAGCCGACATTGCCAATCAGCAAGCAGGCTTGCAAGGTGCGCAATTAAGGCTAGGCGGTGCAAGCCAACTAGGTAATTTGGCTGCACAGCAACAAGCATTGCGTCTTAGTGGCGCTCAAGCTGTCATGGGCGCTGGCGGTGCGCGTCAGGCTCTGGACCAGCAACAAATGGATGCAATCCGCAACATTGGTTTGCAGCGTCTTGGTGTGGTCCAGTCTTCACTCGGTGCGCAGCCTGCCAATCTTGGGATGGTGGCTCAGACTCCATACAGCCAGAATGTCGGTGCTGGCATTCTTGGTGGTGCATTGGCTGGATCGCAATTAGCTGGCATTCCGGCAATTGCTTCAGCAACTGGATTGACAGCTGCCGGTGGCGCTGGACTTGGTGCATTGCTTGGTCTGATCTAATATGCCCAACACCCCGACACCAGAGCCACAACGCTACGCTGATGCGCAGCTGATGGCTTTGCTTGATCCATCAAGCAAGCGTGACACCATCCTGATCACGCCTGGATCACCGATGCCATCTCGCATCCCTGATGGGTTAACAGTGGCCCAGACAAGCCGAGGCATTGTGATCACCAGTGACCCTGCAAAGGTCAGGATCATTGACCAAGGGTCTGAGAAAGATGTGGGCATGGCACTGTTTGGCTATGCATACGATCAGGCCAAGGGCTTTGACAATGTGGCGGTGGCCATGGATCGAGCTGGAACTCCGGTGGCAGAACTGGCCATCAAGCCTGGTCAAGAAAGACGGGCCATGAGGGCTGCATCTTTGCTTGCACCAGATACAGGATCAACTAACATGATGAGCAGAGGCGATGTGGTCAATACCCGTCTCAAAGGTTTATTGGATTAAGGTGGAAATATGGCTACTCAATTTGATTTTGCAAGTTTAGGCAATATATTTGGCGGTGGTGGTGTGCCAACGGGTCTTGACGCATTGCTGTCAGAAGACCAACGCAAGCTCTTAGGCCGTAATGCGACACTGTCAGCAGCCGCTGCACTATTGCAAGCCAGTGGCCGAAGTGCAGTGCCAATCAGCTTGGGCCAAGCACTTGGTGGAGCTTTGCAGGCTGGTCAAGGCGCTTATGAGAAAGGCCGTGCCAGTTCTTTTCAAGATTTGCTTTTGAATGCAAAACTCCAAGAAGCTAAAAGCGCTCAAGATTTACAAAAACAAATTGCTGGTGTATTTGCAGCACCACCTACAGCCTTGTCACCAGAGCAACAAGCATTGATGGCCCCAGTTTCTGAAGCTGGTCCATTTGGCCCCAAAGTGGCTCGCGCTGAACTGGCTGCAACCATTCAGCCACCATCTGCTGATGAAATATTGGCTTCACAATATCGCAGAGCCGCGCAAATATCAACAAGTGCAGGCAAGGCTGAAGATGCGAAAAGATACATGGACATTGCCAAAGAACTCAACCCAAGGGCTGAAGTTATTGGCCAACCATTTGAGGTAACTGACCCTAAAGGCAACCCCATATTGGTCCAGCAATACAAAGATGGCACAACTAAGACAATGACTGGCTATGGTCCAAAACGTGATGTTGTTTTGACAAACCTTGGCGGTCAGACTGTGGCTGTTAACAAGTCTTCATTAAAAGGTGGAGAAACATTTGCCCAAACGATGACACCAAGTGAGATTGCCAACCTTGGTGTTGCCAGAGCCAATTTAGGTGTGGCCCAAGGTGGCTTGGCACTGCGTCAGCAAGAATTTTTGCGTGGCGCTTTTGACATCAAAGAAACGCCAGAAGGTTTGGTCTATGTGCCAAAAGTACCTGGTGCTACTGTGCCAATTATGGGCGCTGGCGGTGAACAACTTAAAGGTGTCTCTGGCGGTAAGCCGACAGAGGGTGAGCGCAAGGCGGCAACATTGCTTTCTAGGATGCAACTTGCTCAAACGCAAATGGATCAAGGCAAACCAGGAATGCCAGGCTTTTTCACTTCAATAACCCCAAGGGTCGGATTACCAGAAGAGCGTAAGAGGGTAGAAGACGCGCAACTTGATTTCTTGGATGCGGCATTGACACTGGCCACTGGCGCTGCCTATACAGAATTCCAGTTAAAGGGTGCAATGCAAAGCTATTTCCCGAAATTTGGCGATGATGCAGCAACAATTGCAGAAAAAGAATTACGACGCAAAAACTTGATGGAAGCCGCAAGGATATCTGCTGGCACTATGAGTGGCGCTGTGCCGCCAGTGCAGGGCGGTGGCGGTGGTGGTGCAGCAAGACCATCCCTTAACAATATCTTTGGAACACCAGGAGTTTGATCATGGATGGCATTAAAGAGAAAATCAAAGAAGCACAGAAGGCCGGTTACAAGGATGATGAGATCATCCAGTTTTTAGCTCAATTGCCTACTGTCGGACCACAAGTCACGGCAGCTCTTGAGGGTCAATACAAGCCAGGCGAAATCCTAAAATTCTTGGGCCAGTCTCCGGCTTATCGAGAAGGCACAGAACTGCCAACGGCATTTCGCGGATTTGTCAGCGCCATGAAAGGCCCGACATTCAACACATTCCCTAGAATTGTGGGAGCTGTTGGCGCTCCATTTGCAGCGCTTGAGCAGGGCATCCCACTGTCTGAAGCCTATACGCAAGGCCTAGACATCATGCGCGGTGCTGCCGAGTCTTACGAGCAAGAATCCCCATACAAAGCAGCCGGTGGCCAACTGGTGGCTAGTTTGCCCCTAGTCCTTGGCAACTTGCCTAGCACTATCGTCAGAAATGTTGGTGGCGCTACATTGCCTGCAATTCAACGGGTCGCACCAAGTGTTGCACCATCAATTCAAGCGGCAGGCAGATACATGACCACCGCACCTACTGCTGGCAAAGTAATGGGTTTAGGTCAGCGCACGGCCCAAGCCGGAGGCTCTGGCGCTGGCTACGGGTTTGTCAGCGGTCTTGGTGGCTCATACGAAGATGACGCAATAGAGATGCTGAAAGAGGCAGGCAAAAGTGCATTGATAAGTGGCGGCCTTGGTGTTGTCTCGCAACCAGTAATGAGTGTGCTTGGCGCTGGTGGCCGTCAGGTCATGGCGCGTGTGTCTCCCACTTCTGCCAATACTTATGCTGGGCAAAAGGTGGCAGAGGCTTTGATTCGTGATGTGCCAGCACCACTGACAGGTGAAAGCGCATTGAGCAGAGCGCAAGCCAGACTTTTGAAGTTAGGCCCAGAGGCTCGAATTGCCGATGTGGGTGACAAGTCAATGCGTAACTTGCTTGATGTGCAGGCCACATTGCCTGGCACAACGGCAGCTGCTACAGAGCGTGCCATTCGTGAACGCCAAGTTGGCCGTGCTGGTCGGTTGATGACTGGTGCTGACGAAACACTTGGAACTGGTGGCGCTCAGTTTTTACAGACTTTGGATAATTTCAATGCTCAAAGGTTTGCTGACTCACGCCCCTACTATGCGGCCATAGATAAAGCGGTTTTGCAAGTTGACAATTCTTTAACTGATGTATTTAATAAATCTAAAGGTGTTCAAGGTGCTTCTGAATTGTTATTTCAGACGAAGACTGGCCAAACAATTGACTTGTCAAAGCTCAAGTATGGTGAGCAAGTGCCAATGAATGTCTTAGATACGTTGAAGCAATCTTTATATGACGCATCAAAAGAATTGAGAAAAGCCGGACAAAATTCACAAGCCAATGCATACGATGAGGTGCGTAAGAAATTAGTTAGTGTGCTTGAGGCTAAGTCACCCAAGGTGGGAAACCAGTCTGCATATACATTGGCCATGAAGACATGGGCCGGACCATCCCAAATGATGGATGCTGCTGAAATTGGTAGGAGTGTGATGAAGGGCGACATTCTGGACATTCAGCAAGCCACAAGGGGAATGGCTCCATCAGAGATTGACGCATTCAGAATTGGCGTGTTGCAAGGTTTGCGTGAAAAGACCGGCACAGAGGCTGGTCAAACATCATTGCTCAAGTTTTACAAAGAGCCTGCAACTCAAGCCCGATTAAAGGCTGCATTTGGCGATGACTACAAGGCATACACAGCGACTGTGCTGAAAGAAGAGCAACTTAAAAAACTGGAATCAGCTGGCCGTGGTTCACAAACTGCTGCTAGATTGGCCGGACAGGCTGATCTTGATGTTGCACCAGTGGTCCAAACAGCTGGCGCGCTGGCATCTTTAAACCCTGCTGCCATTGTCACAAGCGCTGCCAATCTGGCCCGTCAGACTCAAACACCAGAGGCCGTGCGAAATGAAATTGGAAAGATTTTGCTTTCGCGTGATCCGAAGCAATTGGACCAGCTGGCCGAAATTATCAGGAAACTGAACGAGTCTCGCGCAAGGGCTGCTGGTGTTGCAGGCCGAGGCGCTGGACAGATCGGTGGAATGCTGAGTGATAACCCAGCACCATAACTAAGACCCAAAAAACGCGGCCACAAGTGGGTCGCGTTTCACAACCCGTCTTTGCTGCCTGCGTCTGGCAGCGTCAAAGTCTTTATCGTCTGCACTCTTTTTGTCGCGGTATTTCCGAATCCGATCAGCGCCTGGCACGGGACCAGGTGCAATGGCATCTTCTTCATCACCCCAAGACCACAGAGGCCGCCACTGGCCATTGTTGCTGACTCTGGTATATCCACTGATATATACCAATTCATTGCAGTGAAGGTCAAACAACTCTCTGGCTGCACTGCGTCTGGCACAAAAACAAATCTTGGCCAGATCAAGGTCTGACAGATTGCCTTTCTTTTGTAGTGCCGCCTCAATGGCAGGGCCTACACGGGGTTTCAAGCCTCTGGCCATGTGTCGGTCTCCATTCGGGTTTTCAAACGCTCCAGCATTGTTTTGACAACGAATGCACGGGTTTTAACTTCATTGGGGATTGCATGGCCAAAGACTTCTGGGTGAAGTAAGTCATTGATTAGGTCGAGGCAGGCATCGATGGCGGGGGGTAGGTCTTGATTCATTTAATGTTTTCCATGCTTTTTCTGCCACTACTGGCACTTGTCCATTTCCAATGGCTTTAAGTCGGTCCATCCTATTGGCCATCCCATCATCCATTCTGAGAAATTCGGTGGCAAGGCTTTTCCAGTCATCAAACGAAACGCATCCCTTAGATTTGCTCCAAATTCTGTCCCACTTGTCAGACTGGTCCGAATGAATCTTCTGTTTCGGTGTTCGATTCCATTCACTTTCCCAGTCATCCAGTCGGATGCTGTTGGCGTAGGCAACCAGCCAAATTCTGTCCCGCCTATGCGCTGCACCAGTGAGGTCTGCGCCCAAGACTCCCCATTTCGCATCAAACCCCATTTGGGCCAAGTCCCCGAGAACAACTCCAAGTCCCCGAGAAGTGAGCATTGGGCTGTTTTCCACGAACACGAATCTTGGTCCCACTTCGCTAATGATTCTGGCCATGTGTTTCCACATTGAGCTTTTTGCACCATCAATTCCAGCCCCCCCCCCCGCGGCTGAGATGTCTTGGCAGGGAAAGCCGCCAGATACGACATCAACAATGCCTCGCCATGGGTGGCCGTCAAAGGTTTGTACGTCATCCCAAATCGGGAAAGGCGCAAGAATGCCGTCATTTTGTCTGGCGCACAATACGCTTGCTGGGTATGGCTCCCATTCGACTGCGCAGACTGTGCGCCATCCGAGAAGTTTTCCCCCAAGTATTCCACCACCAGCGCCTGCGAAAAGAGCCAGCTCATTCATCACCATCCTTAAACTTCTCCAGCGCAGTCACCTCAATGTGGTCCACCATGCTTTGCAAAATCATGTGGGCAATATCCACATCAGTGCCAGCGATGTATGCGTTATTCAGCGTCATGCACTCATCAATATTTGGCTCATAAGGTGCGCCATAAGAATCAACTGATCCCTTTTCTTCTGGGCTGTATTCCAAGAAGCAAACCAGTTCAACATCTTCAATGCAGCAGACAAACAGCAAAAGGTCCACAGGGCAAAATGGGGTTGGATTGTATTTCACGCTGACCACCATGCCACCAAGAGTGCAGCCAAGCCAACGCCAATGGCCAAGGCGGTCAACAAATCCATGAGGGTTTCGTTTGAGGGTTTCATAGGTTTCTTTCGTTTAAGTTGAATAGGTGTAACAATGGTAGACACAATTAAATTATCTTGCAAGAAGTAATTCTGTCCATGTTGTTTTTTTACATATACCGCAATTAGAATGCGCTCATGGAATCAATTCACACAATACGCGCAAGGGCCAAGGCTCACAAGATAACCATGTCTGCGGTGTGCGATGAGGCTGGCATCCAACAGTCCCAGGTAAGCCGGTGGCTGTCTGGAACTGTGGAGCCTCTGTGGACATCAGTCAATCAATTGCACTTGGCGCTTAATAAACTGATCGACAAATCACCAGTCGTTATCGACTGACTCGGCAGCAGCTGGCGCGCTCTTACCGGCCACCACGCCAAAGTCACTGGCAGCCGATGGCTTTGCACCACCCAGCGAGTCACCCTTAGACAAAAGCATGATGTTGTTCAAACCATACGACACGCCTTTGTTGCCTGCCTGGTCATAAGCATAAGCATTCAAAGACACGCGGCCATAGTCGCCAGAGACAATATCTTGTGATCCAAGAATGTCATGGCCATGGGCATCCACTGCACCAGGCTTGTTGGTGCTTTTGGTATTGAAAAAGTAATGCCCTGCATACTCTGGCCCCAGTGGTGATCCATCTGATTTGACTTCTGTATCGCCATCACGCAAGGGATTGCGCACAGTCTTTGGGATTTTGTCCCCAAATTTGGCGGTCAATGCGGCCTTGGCTGCCGCTTTCAATTGGTTCACAGTGTCAAGGTCTGTCTTGGGGACAAGCACTTGAGTAGAGAACTCTTCTTTGCCGTTCATCTCATTCTTGCGAGCAGTCAATGCTGAGAAATATGAGAAACGAACTTTGCCGGTTACGACTCTGGTCATGGTTTTTTCCTTTTAAGGTTTACACGTTTTAACGATTAAATCGTTTTCTGCGATTGCAGAAATTGCACTTTAGCACAAATGCAGATATGATCGCAACAACTTAAAACGAGGAAACGATCATGCAGTTATTCCCCCATCAGCAAGAGGCCAAGCTCTTCTTACTGTCCAGGCGCAGGGCCATACTGGCCGACCAGCCCCGTGTTGGTAAGACTCTCCCCACAGCAGCTGCTGCACTTGAAAACCTCCCAGCCCTGATCGTTTGCCCAGCTATCGCTAAGACAGTTTGGGAGTCTGCATTTGCTAGGCTGGCCCCCAACGTCTCAGTCCATGTGGTTAATGGGAAACATGAGGCTTCAGAGGTAAATTCAGCCGATGTCACCATCATCAACTACGATGTGTTGCAGTATGGTGTTACGCAAGTGGACAGATATAAGACCCTAGTTTTGGATGAGTGCCACAGAATCAAGAATCCAAAGGCCCAAAGAACGAAGGCTGCAATGCTGGCCATGAAGAAAGTAGGCCATGTCTATGCATTATCTGGCACACCAATTCCAAATAGGCCGATTGAGCTGTGGCCCATCTTGCACGGCCTTGGTATCTATAGAGGCGGCTGGTACGACTTTGCGGCCAGATATGCCCGACTTTTTTCTGCACCATGGGGCATGGATGCCTCTGGGGCCAGTAACTTGCCAGAACTTAAGGCGCTCATGCTGCCCCATGTGCTGAGACGCAAAAAAGAAAACATTTTCAAAGACTACAAAGACCCACAGGTCTCACTGATCACCTTTGATCTGCCAAATGACAAGCGGGAGCAATCGTTTGATGCCGATGCCTTGATGGCCAACCCCAATGCCTTGATGGCCTTTGAAGGCTTGGCAGAGATCATGCGGGAAGCCGGTATGCGCAAGGTCAAGGCGGCCAGTGAATTCATTGATGACTTGCTCCAGGCTAATGAGCCGGTGGTGGTCTTTGCGCACCATAAGGATGTGGTGGCCGAGCTGGAGAAACTCTTATTTGTTCACAAACCCGTAGTTATTACGGGTGAAACGTCACGGGCCAAGCGCGACAAAGCCATTGCAGACTTTCAGTCCGGCCAGACCAAATGCATCATCGGGAATATTGCCGCCATGTCTGAAGGTGTGGACCTATCCGCTGCCGACACGATTGTCTTTGTTGAATGCACTTGGTCCACATCAGCACTGGAGCAGGCATCCAGCCGAGTGGAGAACATCAACAAGTCAGGCATTCCACCCGTCATCTACATTCTGACCATCAAAGCAAGCCTAGACCACAATGTGCTGGCCAAGGTCCTAAAGAAGCTCAATGTTGTCAATCAAATTATTTAACCAGGAGAAACCATGCAACACGAAACCAGAAAACACGCTCGCCTCTCAGCATCACGCACAGACAGATTCATGCAATGCCCAGGCAGTTATCGCCTCGAATCCCTCATGCCATGGGAGCCAGCAGGCGAGGCGGCTGCCATTGGCACTGCCATCCATGAGCTGTCTGAGATCATTCTGTCTGGCAAAGAAGTGCCAGCTGGCACTGACCCAGATCACCTGTCTATGGCCCAAAGCTATGCCGACTTTGTCAACAACTTGGTCGAGAATCCCCGAAAAAAGCTGATCGAGGTCAATCTCGATGAGGGCTTGAAGTCTCTGCACCCAGCGCTTGGTGGCACAGCCGATGCAGTCCTAGTTGATGGCAATCATCTTCATGTCATTGATCTGAAGACGGGCCGAGTGGCCGTGGATGCCACAGACAACAAGCAGCTGCTGACCTATGCCCTTGGTGCGATGCGTCAATTCAAAGCCCCAAACACCATCGAATGCACCATGCACATATTCCAGCCGCGTGTTGGCCACAGCAAGTGGACAGTGTCTGGCAACTACTTAGAGCTGCATGGCAGGCGATTACTGTCGGCAGCCGAGCTGGCGCTTTCAGGCGATGCACCCACAAGACCAAGCCCCGATGCCTGCCGGTACTGCAAGGCCAAGACCATTTGCCCCAGTATGCGTGAGAAGGTCCAAGAGGTCGCTAGAAGCGATTTCAAGCCTGACATGACTGTTACCCCTGAGATGCTAGACAACGCAGTCCTGATGGCCGCATGGGCCGATGCAGTGCAGGCTGCTGCCAAAGAGCAATTGACCAATGGCGCGGCCATTTCCGGCTGGACCATGCGCGCAGGCCGTAAAACAAAATTTTGGAAAGACGAGGCGCTGGTCATGGAAGCATTCAAAGACAACTTGAAGGTCTGGGAGCTGAAGTCGCCCAGTGCAGTCTTAAAACTTGGTGTCGAGGTCAGCGAAGACCTAGTCGGTGAGAAGGTGGCTGCATCTTCTCTAGTCAAAGAAAAGGCGAAGGAATAGAATTCACATCCCTGCCAAAAGAAAAGCCTGATAGCGCGTAAACGCTACCAGGCTAAAGGTCAACTCTCATGGCAACTAACAAATGAAACCCCCAACAAAAGGAATTTCAGTGCCAATCATAACTGAAACACCCCAAAACGACACGTTCTCTCAGTCCCAGTCTGTCGCCTGCAAAATAGGCGCTGTGGCCCCCGATGCCGTCTTCTGCACCTTTGCCCTGCAAGGCTCCAAAAAAATCCCCTACAAGCGATCTGGCCAAGGTGTGGCACGGGATACAGACCCAAGCGATCTGTACAGCGCTGAAGATGTCTGGACCATGGAAGAGGCCCCACATGGCCAATATCTTGGCTTAGTCCAGCAGCGCCCCATCATCAGCCCATCAGGGAACTATTTGGTTTGCCTTGATGTGGACATGAAGCACGCATCAGGACCCACCAATGTGGCCATTCAGCGCATGGCCAAGTATGTGAAACAAAAGCAGATGCTGACCGAGGTTTCTGTCTCAGGCCGTGGTCGTCATGTCTTCTTGTGGGTCCAACCACCCAAAGAATCTGACCAAGTGCTGCCGAAGTACAAACTCGGTGGTGGCCAAGAGCTTGAGGTATTTGGCCTGCCAAACAGTGCCGGCAAGTCAGTCTTACTCAGTGGCAAGCAATTGGTCGGTGAATTCCAAGAGGCCGTCAATTTGCATGAATTGTTAATGGACTGGGGCATCATTGAGCAGCATCAGCTGCAAGAGCCAAAGCCGCAAGTTGTAGCTACAAAACCATTTGACTTCACAACTATGTTGTCCAAAGGCGCGCCAGATGAAATGGCCAAGGCTGCGCAGGCTTTGCAGCACATTAGCCCAGACTGTGACTATGACCAGTGGATTGAGATCGGTCAGGCTCTGCATTCAGAATTTGGAGAGCAAGGTTGTAGCTTATGGGATACATGGTCCCAAGGTGGGATCAAATACGAAGGCACGAAAGACATTGAAGTCCACTGGAAGAGCTTTCACCAAGGTAAAGGTGTTGGCATTGGCACACTGTTCAAGCACGCCAAGGACTGCGGGTGGGAAGCTCCAACCAAACAGGCCGAGCGCAAGTCAGCGGTTGAAGACTTTGCAGCTGTGATTGGCCAAACTGAAGCGCAAACTGAAGCGCAAAAAGAGACCAAAGGCTGGCCAGAACGCCAGCTATCCATTGGCCAGATCAGACCCATCCGCTACATGGTCAAAGGCTTTTGGGCGCATAGTTTCATGGTGCTGGCCGGTCAGCCTGGCATTGGCAAGACCACAGCAGTCATCAGTCTGTGCATGGTCATGGCCGGTCTAAAGGCCAAAGACTGCGAACTCACTGCCACCAAGAAACGCAAAACAATCATAGTCACTGAAGACTCGGACCAAGTCGAAAGAACCCTGACAGGCTATGCGCGGCATTATGGGATTAGTGCCAATGCATTATCAGACTGGTTTGTCATCATCGATGCCAAGAGATCTAATGTTAAAGATTTACTCATGCTCGCACATAATGTGATTCACCACACAATAGATAATGTCCGGCCATTATTGGTATTAGATACTGCAAACGCGACAATGGATATTGATAATGAGAATGACAACTCAGAAGTGGGTGCATATATTGCCGCCTTAAAGCAGACCATCTACATCCAACTGGACACGCCAGTCTGCATCATTACCCACACCAACAAGACCATATCAAAGTCAGACTCAGATGCCACAGCCCGTGGAGCTTCTGCATTCACAGGTGATGCAACTCTCACGGGAATTTTGTTTGAAGATGAGACCAAGACCCGATATATGCGTCTGGTCAAAACCCGTTACCAGCCCAACTTCAGAGAAATTAAATTCCAAAGTGATGTCTTTGCCGACACTGTGCTGGATGAAGACGGGGATATCCAAGAGCAGATGGTGCTGCTGGTCGTGCCAGCCATGTCCTCGGAAGATGACCGAAGGCAGGCAGCCAACGACCGGCAGAACGACAAAAAGCAGCAACAAGTCCAAGATGCGTGTGACGCTGCCTGCAACTTTGTCCAGTCCATCATCAACGCCAAAGGCGCGGTCATTATGCGAAGAGGGTCAGGGCGGCCAAGTGTCCCAAAAGAACTGCAATCAATGCACCAGCTGGAGTGGGCTGACATCTATCAGGCCGTGCCAATGGCCGACCAAAGCTATGCAAGAAAGGCCGTCAGCGCGGCCATATTCCAGCGCTTTGCAATGGGCCAAGCAGACAGCGGATGGGTTCAAATAAAGTAAACCGGTAAACCGGTAGTAAACCGGTAGTAAAGCGGTATACCGGTTTAGATAATGGCAGGTCTGTTGGTATAAGTGGGGGTCGAAGACCCACTTATCCACAGGCCAATCTGGTCAGTTTTGGGATAGTGAAAAGTAAACAGGTAAACCGGTAGATTTCCTTTGGTCATACCGGTTTACTTTTGACCCTTTTTGGAGAAAAGCAATGGTCCAACAAGTTGAACAGTTATCCACAGGTTATCCACAATCTGATAAATGGGTCGAAGATGAGCGCGTTTTCTGCCACCAGTGCAGTAAAGCGGTAGAAGTGGACATGAAGCAATCCATGCCAGCCGAGCAGATGGAAAGGCACAGGAAGGTCAACTCAAAGCCATTGCAGTGGATGTTTGACCAGGCAAAGATTAGGAATGGATGGGCAACAGTCACATGGTCCGAACATCAGTGCAGCCAAACGGGACTGGCTGCATTCCCAACCGATGTCAAACACCGATGCCACATGTTCCAGACCAAAGCCACGGCAGTAGAATCCGAGGCATGGTGGTTGACATAAAGCGCAAGCGCAAAAGCATTGAACACATTGACCAGGTCAAGGTGGTGCAACACGTTCGAGCGTTCTATCCGGAGGTCATCATTGCAGCAATACCCAATGGAGGCGATAGAAGCGCTTCAGAGCGCGTCAGATTGCATTCTGAAGGGGTTTTAGCAGGGATGCCTGATCTGTGCGTCTTAGAGCCTAAAAACGGCTTTCACGGGCTTTTCATTGAGATGAAGACCAAGGCCGGAGTGGTATCAGGCAAACAAAGCTCTGTGGGTTTGCAGTTAAACGCAAAAGGATATCTGTGCCTGGTCTCACGATCAGCGCCAGATGCAATCAAAATCATTGAGGATTACTTGAATGGCACGAAACACATTGGCTGAAATAGCCGACCAAGGCGCTGTGAATATCATGGCAGCTCAAGCAAAGAAAGCTGAGATCAGCGTGGCTAACAAGGCCATCCACAAGTTTGGTGGTGAAGATGCCATCCTTGAATTCATTGCCAGTGGCGGCACGATCTCCGCGCTGTGCAAGGTATTGGGGGTGGGGAACACCACGTTTGACAGATGGGTCGAGAGAGGCGGTGAGGCACGCAAGGCCGCATACGCACGCGCACGCACGCGAGCAGCACAAAGTTTAGCAGAACAAACCATCGACATTGCAGACGCGGCCACCATCCAAGAGGTGCAGCTGGCCAAGCTACGCTGTGACAGGCGCGCCTGGCTGGCCTCTAAGCTCTCTGAAGAGTTCTCAGACAAGCAGCAACCCCTGGTCAATATCGACCTTGGAAGCATGGCGCTCGATGCACTGCGCAAGCGCACTGTCGTACTACCAGACGATTCTGCATAAACGAATACCAAATGATTCAGTCACTTTATACAACGATCATTATGTTAAGTGGATAACTCGTTATCCACAGAATTAAGTGCATTAAAGTATTACAGACCTACTTATGCACAGGAATCTGTGGATAAAGTTGGCCAAAATCTGGGGACAAGTCGGTGGTGGCCAGCTGGCGGTCGGTGGCCGCGACCCCCCCCGTGGCCGGCTTGGCGGGGGCGACTGTGGCGGCACTAAACACCTACAAAAAAAATTTTTTAAAAAAGTAACAACTAAGTCAAATTGTGCAAAAATGTCAACTCCACAAACAACGGAGTAAACGAATGAAATCTAAACTAGCGACAGTGGTACTGAAAGGGCAAGAGTGGATCGTGATTGACAGCGATGAGGAAAAAGACGGCAAAGTCTTCTGCACCTTAATGAGTCCAGACGGCAGCACTGTTTTGCATGTCTGGGTCGAGATTAACAAAATCGTAGGGATAATATGAATATCACGTTATTAACTAAAGTCAGGTATTTATTCAATGTCGATTATGTGCCGCGTAGCACGAATAGACATAATCAGAAACAATATATTAAAGCGATTAGATTATTAGGTGATAAGTGGTTAACGCACCCACATAATAAAATAACTAGAATCCAATGAAAAGTAATTTTGTAAATAATCCGGTCAGATTGAATGGCAACTGTCATGGGAATAAATTGCAGAGATGTAATGCTTGTTTGATTGAGAAGCCACCAGAGGGTGGGGTTGAGATGAGTGCGACCAGGTGGTTGTGTGCATCATGCTGGACCGATAGGATCACGGGTCGGAATCTAAAGCAAGTGAGGGGTTTGTGAAAGAAAACGTCTTTGCTCAGTGGGTAGACCGGTATCAGCCGGACCCCGTTTTGTTTGTGCGAGAGGTGCTGGGGGTTGACCCTGACCCATGGCAAGTGAAGTTTCTTGGGGCGATTGCCCGTGGGGATCGGAAGATAAGTGTCAGAAGTGGCCACGGGGTGGGAAAGAGTACGGCAAGCAGCTGGGCCATGCTCTGGTACTTTATGACGCGGTCGCCAGTGAAAGTGGTGGTGACTGCACCAACGAGCTCTCAGCTTTATGACGCGATGTTTGCCGAGCTAAAGAGGTGGATCAACGCGATGCCTTTGCCTTTGCAGGGACTGCTGACTGTCAAGCAAGAGAGGATTGAATTCAATGCTGCACCGACTGAGATGTTTATTTCGGCCAGGACATCACGGGCCGAGCAGCCAGAGGCGCTCCAAGGTATTCACTCAGAGAATGTCATGCTGGTGGCCGATGAGGCCAGTGGTGTGCCAGAGCAAGTGTTTGAGGCGGCGGCTGGCTCGATGTCTGGCCACAACGCGGTGACGCTGTTATTGGGGAATCCGGTGCGAAGCTCTGGGTTTTTCTACGACACCCACACGCGCCTGGCCGATGAGTGGACCACATTCCAAGTGGCGTGTACTGACTCGCCACGAGTGAGTGATGAGTACGTCAAAGAGATGGCCATGCGCTATGGCGAGGAAAGTAACGTCTACCGGATCAGGGTGATCGGTGAATTCCCCAAGGGGGATGATGACACTGTGATTGCCATGGACTTGCTTGAGAGCGCGGTCAATCGGGATGTGGCGCCAAGTGAGTACGCGCCAATGCTCTGGGGCTTGGATGTGGCGCGGTTTGGATCAGACCGAAGCGCCCTATGCAAGCGCCAAGGGAATGCGGTGACAGAGAATATCCGGACATGGAAAAATTTAGACTTGATGCAATTGACTGGCGCGGTGGTGGCCGAGTACCAGGCGCTGCCACCGAGTCAGCAGCCCAAAGAGATTCTGGTCGATTCTATTGGATTAGGCGCTGGGGTGGTGGACCGGCTGCGGGAGCTGGGCCTACCGGCCAGAGGAATCAATGTCAGTGAATCACCCGCGATGGGTGGAACGTACAGGAATCTGAAGGCAGAGCTTTGGTACAAAGCAAGGGCTTGGCTTGAGGCCAGAGATTGCAAGATGCCAAAGGATGAGGTCTTGATTGCTGAACTGGCCACAGTACGATACTCATTCACTTCAAACGGCAAGATTGCCATCGAGGGGAAAGACGAGATCAAAAGACGCGGCCTGCCAAGCCCTGACAAGGCCGATGCCTTTGTCCTGACGTTTGCGTCTGATGCGGTGGCAGGGATGTACGGGTCAAGTGGATCAGGAAAGTGGTCTCAGCCCCTGCGCAGAAACCTTGTGCGGGTTGCATAATTCGGGTATTGACAAACCAATGGGGGAAACCTATGAAGGCAATGAGTAAAGCGCAAAAGAAGGTCGGCAAGGTGATGGGTGAGTACAAAGCCGGCAAGCTCCACAGCGGTGGCACTGGTAAGGTGGTGAAGAATCCACAGCAAGCAATTGCCATTGCATTGTCTGAGGCCAAGATCAAACAGAAACCAAAAAAGGGGATGAAATAATGGCCACCATGCAACGCACCATGAGTCAAGTCATGGACAAGATGCCTGGCGAAGACATGAGCGCAGGCGAAAACTGCCCCATGCCCACGCAAGACATTACGCTGAATCTGAAAAACCGCGCCAAGGCAATCACCAGCGCGGCCTATGGTCCTGAGAATCCCAAACTGCCAAACAGCGCGTTTTGGCAAAAGAAGGCAGACCAGTGGGATGTCTCAGCCGAGGATGCCAAGAAAAGCCTATGCGGTAACTGCGCGGCATTTAACGTGTCTGACAAGATTAAGCAGTGCATTGCAGAGGGTATTGGCATGGAAGCTGACCCATGGGGAACGATCAAGTTGGCCGATCTGGGTTACTGCGAAATTTTTGATTTCAAGTGCGCGGCAAGTAGAACATGCGATGCATGGGTGGTAGGTGGTCCCAATACGGGTGAGCAAGATGGTGAAGATTATCAAGATGGAGATATGTCATGAAGCAAGGTTTATACGCAAACATCAACGCCAAGCAAGAGCGCATCAAGGCGGGTAGCAAAGAGAAGATGCGCAAGCCAGGTAGCAAAGGCGCGCCATCAGCTGCTGACTTCAAGGCTGCGGCCAAGACTGCAAAGAAGCCAAAGAAATGAAGACACCAGCTTGGCAGCGTAAAGAGGGCAAAAGCCCATCGGGCGGCTTAAATGCCAAGGGCCGTGCCAGTGCGAAGGCCGAGGGCATGAACTTGAAAGCGCCAGTTAAGTCTGGCGACAACCCAAGGCGCGCATCATTCTTGGCGCGCATGGGAAATATGCCTGGGCCTGAGATGAAGGGTGGCGAGCCGACTAGGCTGCTGCTGTCATTGAAGGCATGGGGTGCAAGCTCCAAAGCCGATGCCAAAGCCAAGGCGGCTGCAATATCTGCAAGAAACAAGGCCAAAAAATGATTTGTCCAATTGTCATTGCCACTGTCAAAGGCCATGGTCTGGCCGTATTGTTGGAGTCGATCAAGCAATACGCGCCAGAGTGTCCGGTTTATCTGCGCGGCCCTGAGTCGGTGTTAGAGAACTTTGAGGCCGATTACAAAATCTATGGCCAGCCAAGGAACTTTGGCGAGGACTACAACGAGGTGATTGAGGCAGCGCTCAAGGACTGGTCATCGTGCATTGTGGCCAATGACGACATTGTGCTGACACCTACCAGCGTGAAGGTGCTGATGGAAGATGTGGCCATTGTCAGGACCATGAACAGTTTCAAGGCTGGGTGGGTGGCGGCTCGAAGTGATGCGGCAAGGTCTGGCCAGAAT
>Ga0114972_10000318_pt1 | contig 35782 bp, 30 predicted proteins | sample M_140807_EF_Meta_FD_87354 | JGI IMG/M metagenome (GOLD analysis project Ga0114972, IMG submission 87354) | Freshwater microbial communities from Lake Montjoie, Canada to study carbon cycling - M_140807_EF_MetaG | ecosystem: Environmental > Aquatic > Freshwater > Lake | place: Lake Montjoie... | reverse complement strand
TAGTCTCGCATGCGTGTATTTGATCATAACCAAATAATTTTGCAAGACTTTTTAAAAAATTGAATGAGGTGCCACATTCAGGATGACGTGCTGGGGAGATACGTTTGCTGAATTTTATCAAAGCAATCCGTCGTCTTTTTCATGGGAAAATTTTGCTGCATGTATAAAAGATCATAATGATTTTGATTTGCAAATGATTTTGGGCCCTGTATTGCGTAGTGTTCTGGCAGTAAACATGAGAAAAGATCAGGAAAATACAGCACTTTACCAAGCAGCAGATGATCGTTATTGTGGAGCAGATATTGATGACTTCATCAATTATAAAACTCAGATTCAAGAAAATGGTCGGTATGCGTCGTTGTCTCCGGATGAAATGTTTACTTTTGTGGCGGGTCCTTTGGGCCTAGCGGTGAAATATCATCAAGAGGGCCAGGATCGACAATTCCCAGAGGACGAGCAACAGGTGGCTTTATTCGTAGGCCGACCTTGCATAGCGATGTTTCATCAAGGTGGCGTGGAAGGTGCAGGAGCAGGTGGTCATTTTGAACGCACCCTGGGAGAGGAGGGGCGTATTGACTATGAACAGGCTCCGGATGTTCATTTGCGGATCGTAGCGGAATTATTTAAACAGGACTCTCCTGCTCTTACAAAAATTGGCCTATATTTGTTGCCTTTATACATGGAAATAATCGTTTGTAAACTGCGCAATAGGGGCGCAGACGTCTCTGAAATGTTAGAAACGTTCCATTTGACGGTGGCACAGATTGAGAAATTTCTTTACAACAGACTCTATGTGAGTGGACTGATAGCCAAAGCGCTTTTGGGGGAATTAACGTCAGAAGCTGCGACATTGATTGCTGTGATTCCTGAGCTAGAAACTATGGAGTATGACGCAGGGATACAGTTTCTGATAGGCCATTATTTTGCTTATGACTCAGCTTTACCTGTAAAATCATCACCGCTGTCTACGCAACAATATGAAATTGCTTTAACCTTGTTGACCCCGCCGGTGCCGCAAAATCAAGCGCATAGCTATCGCCGGTCTCCTGAATTAACTCCAGGGGTATTATGGGAATTACGAGCGAATGAAATTTCTGCCTTGCAAAGTTTGGCCAATGGTTATGCTGAGCATATTATATTCGATCAAGGCTTGTCAGGGCGCTTGTATGCGCTCTGTAATCGTCCCGAGATTGCGCGAGAATTATTGCCAGATTTTTTAGAGTTATTGGCTAGTGATCATGGTTTTCAGGAAAAAGCCTCTGAAATTCTAAAGAGTCATGTTTTAACAAGAGGCCTTGTTGATACTCGAGCTGTCGGTAGGTCAGTTTCTCGATCAGTTTCTGCCATTGGGGTTAGAAGTCACACGTTTTCTCCGGGCAATACGCCCCCCTTAATTTCGAAATTAGATTCATTGTCTCAACATACTCCTTATACTGATCCTGATTTGCATGAGGTTTATAATGGAGGGTGCAGTGGATCAGGAGGCTCTTATGTATATTTTAAAAATTGCCTTCAACAAAGAGCAGGCAATGAAGAGACCCCCTCAACTGTTAGAACGTTGTTTGATTCTAAATCAGACGAAGAAGATAAAGTCCTCAAATTGAAGTCTGGGTTCAAAGTAAATTCAGGCACTGTGGCCCTAGGCAATTGCGGCTTGCCTCTAAGGTCTACACAGCCCGCACCATCCGATCTGAATACCTGTTTTTGGCTGCGAGCCATTCAAGGTTGCCTCGCCATCGGCGGTGTGTGTGCCGTGATAGCGGTATTAAGCTGTCCGCCTGTTGCAGCCGCACTGGGATTGGCTACGGTTTTTGGCGTTGCAGTGAGTGATATTGCTGTGACAGCTACTTTTTTGGCTGGGACGTCGGTATTGTTAGCGGCAAGTATGTTTGCCGTGAAGCAGACTATGGATGATCCTGTAGTTGAGAAACCGTTTTACCGCAACGGTGGACCTCGTTACATTTAAGTTGCTAATTCTCAAGACCTAATCTACTGACTGTTTGAATTTGGTTTTATAGATGTATCGTGCAACGGATGTTGGTTCGGGTTAATTTTTTCGCGTGGGATAGACTTTTTATATCTCTGTACCATTTGCACGGTATTGTGTTTGTCTGAGACTGATTTTTCAGAATTTTGATCTGGTTGCGTGAATTCGGTCAATTTTTTATCTAATCCTTCAATCTCGCTAGAAACTTGTTGTCGCATGTGTGAAAGCTCTCTTATGGCAGCAGTATTGTTTTCAATAGCCAACTGCCTAGCGACGATTCGTTGTTGCCACCTCACTATCAGTTCCCTAAATTCTGTTGCGGCTTCCGGACTATCAATCGTTGCTCTTTTTTGTTCAATATTAATATCTGCTCTTTCTAGAGCTCGTTGCCATTTGGCGTTTTGGGTTTCTAAGGCCTGTATTTTTTCGGTTAATTCATGGAGTTCTATTTGTTTGGGTATGCGGACCTAATTTAACCTAAATTCGTGATGCCACTGGGAACTCAGATATGCTACTCTTAACCTATATGGCCAAGGAACTAGCCTGTCATGCATGAAAATCAGATTGTATATCAATTAGCGGTTAATTTTTTATCGAAGATAGCGCTGCGCTTAGAACGTCTTTTTGTTGCCATTGAACAAGCTTGTCAGGCTACTAATCCGATTATTCATCATCATGCTCTGAAAAACGTTGTAGAAATTATAAAATTAGTTGAAAAACCGGAGTTGAAAAGTCGGTTTGTGAAAGAATTGATGCGCATTGAGCATGCGGTGCAAAAATCAAAAACACCCATTTCCGATGTGCGCTATGCGCGTTTGTTTGTCCAAGTTCAAGTATTAAGCCATATTTCTGGTCGTTTTGGCGATACCATTCATCAAGATCCTTTTTTACAATCCATTCGTTTGGCGCAAACCGCACATCCTAGCGATTGTGAGTTGCATGCCCCTCAATTATTGTTTTGGTTAGAAAGTCCAAGCAAAACGCGGCAAGCGCATTTGTTGAATTGGGTGCAACAATTACAAGTCCTGTTAGATACAGTTACTATTTATTTGGCTTTATTGCGTGACACAGCGCAATTTGAACCGATTGAACTTGCGAATGGATTTTACCAGTGCTCTTTGCCTACTCGTGCTGCACATCAATTAATTTTGCTGAGGATGGTGCGCGAAGACAATATTGTGCCTAAAATTCAAATTGGACATCATGGATTAAGTATTCGCTTATGCGATGCCTATTCTATGCAAGAAGTTAGGAATTCATCTATCTCAACGTTAGATTTGGCGGTGTGTCAACTATGAGACACTGTCCTGACAGTCTACTCTGCTGGTCGAAATGCCTAGTAGACTGTGAAGACAGATTTTGAGATAAAAAATGAGGTAGTCTATGACGGTCAAAACAGCGGAAGGTTCGATCATTCGAGCATTATCCGAGCGGATTGTCGAGGCACAGCGTCCGATTCGTATTCTGGATCAGGTGAAATGGGACGATACAATCAAACGAGATTTTTTTCGTAACAAAGCACATAAACTTCCTAAAGTAGATCAGAATTATTATAAAAAACGACCGCTTCCTTTTGATGTTGTTGCTAAAATTGAAGAGTTTCGCAGTATTTTGCGCGATACGAACAATCAATTAGGCGAATATTCTCCTGTTACACGTCTTATCAAACGCCAATGTGATGAATATATTCGTGCATTGCATATGCTCGAATCGCGGGGTACGCCGGTTTTTGTCGAATTGTCTAAAACACTATATGGCAGTCCTGATGATGTGTTTTATATGGGAGGGCCGCGTCTATCAGAAATGGGCGGCGTCTTATTTGATTTATTAACTACCTTAGATGTGCAATTGGTGTCGGACCTAGATATCCCTAAGTATTCGCCGCAAGAAGCTAAAAAGATACTCCAAAAGCGTTTAAATGAATTTTTTACACATGATGAAGTCAAGGTGTTGCTCAACGATAAAATGATTGCAGATGCAGCGGCAGGTTCTGATAAAATCAAATTGAGTAATAAAGTAAAGTTTTCAGATCGAGAGTTGAAGTATTTAGAGGTGCACGAAGGGTGGGTGCATTTGGGAACTACGCTTAATGGGAAGGCTCAACCGTATTGTTATTTTTTATCCAAAGGAGCGCCATCCTGTACAGTCGTTCAAGAAGGGTTAGCAGTAATGACGGAAGTGGTCTCTTTTACCTCGTATCCAGCGCGGATGCGTAAAATCACTAATCGTGTGATTGCCATTGAAAAAGTCACGCAGGGCGCTGATTTTTTGGATATATTTCGTTATTTTATAGAATGTGGTTTGTCAGAAGACGAGGCGTATAAACAATGTGTGCGCGTGTTTCGTGGCAGTGTACCAACTGGTGGGCCTTTCACCAAAGATCTGGCTTATGCCAAAGGATTTGTACTGTTGTATAATTTTTTATGTTATGCCATCAGTGAGCGGCGCATTGATGTGGTCCCCATTTTATTTTCGGGTAAACTCTCTTTGGATGATGTTCCTTTACTATTGGAACTGAAGGCGCAAGGATTATTAGCCGAACCTAGGTATATGCCCAATCAATTTAAAGATTTGGCTGCATTGAGCGTTTGGTTAGGATTTTCTTTGTATTTGGATCAATTTGATTTTGCAGAAATCCAACGTAATTTTAGGTTTTTATTGGCGTAAATTTAGGATGAAGAAGATGCGAACAAATCTAGATGTCGTGCAACATAATATTGCAGATTGGACGCGAGTAGTTGAGGTTGCGATGAATGCCCGTGTGGCAGCTATCGCTGCCGCGGATGCGGAATTAGATGCAAAAATTCATTCTGCCAAAGCAAAATTAATTGTGCCACGGAATACCTATTTGCGCGAACAAAAATTTTTTAAACGGAAAATATGGCCATTTAAAGAAAATCGAGAAAAATTTAAACAGGTGACTTTAGAATTTGAACGTGCGCAAGAGGTCGTGGTTAAACTGGAAAAAGCCAAAGTCCTGATCGCCAGTCTACAACGTGATGATCTCATCAGACAAAGTGATATTACCGTGCAAAATACCAAAATAACGCCTCTATGGGAAGCCCTGGATGCAAAGACGACACGGGGTGAGGCTTGGGATGATGCGGATAAAAGCAATTATAAGAAAATCCAGAAAGCTCAGGATTTTATTGCGGAAATTCATGCTCAGATCCTTAAAAATACACTGCGTATTGGATATTGCCATCGTTTGGCAGCCGCTTATGATGATGCACATCCTGAGCAATTTCCAGGACATTGGTTAAATATTGCCTCAGTCATTGTGGAGCAACAAGATCGCTATGGTTTCAAGGGTGAGATAGATCGAAGGGATATGAGCACGACTAAGACACCAGGCTCTGGCTTAGAGGGATACAGCACTTCTTATGGGGCAGTTTTGAAACCCACGGAGGTGGTTCGGTATACATTGCCTGGTACTAAAATTCAACTTGAGCAAGATAGATACGGAAAAATAGTGGATAAAACACCTGCTGGTGTTGATATGCAGCACAAAGCCCTGGCCGCTATAAAAATGGCGCATTTGCTATTTTTGGATCGAGTCAGACATCCTGATAAACCCATTTGTCTAAACGGGGGAGCCGAATCTTTACAGCAAGCACGCTTGATTGTGGCGGCATTGCAAGTGCAAGCGAAACAAGCTGGACTTGTGTTCAACTCATCGGATCTGATTGTGGATATACCAGGATGGCGGAATTGGCGTGGGTCTGATGTGGAAACGAATGCTCAGATTGCGCAATATGAGACTGAGATAGAGGGTATTATCGTTCGGCACCATGCACAAGATGATTTAAAAGAAAAAGTGGGCGCGGTTCGTGGAAAAACGCTTATAGACAATGAGCCAAGTCATCCGCCTCGTAAACATTAGACCAGGGCCCAATCTACCTCAATAAACAAGGTTATATATGAAGAAAAATTTAGCGATTGGAGTATTTGATTCTGGAATGGGTGGTTTGACGGTTTTGCGCGCATTGCGGCGTGAATTGCCTGCTGAGTCATTCATTTATCTTGGCGATACTGCGCGATTGCCGTATGGTACCAAATCGCGAGACACCGTGAAATCGTATGCCATGCAAATGGCACAATTGTTGATTCAACGGCAAATCAAAGCACTGGTTATTGCGTGCAATACTGCAACAACTGCGGCTTTGGAGCATTTGCAAACAACTTTTGCTTCGATTCCGGTGATTGGTGTCGTGAGGCCTGGGGCAGCAGCTGCGGTTGCGGCGACACGCAATCAACGCATTGCGGTATTGGCAACGGAAACCACCATTGCAACTCACGCTTATCAGGATTTGATTCGGCAGCAATTACCTAATGTGGTTATTCATTCCAGAGCGTGTAGTGTGTTGGTCGCACTGGCTGAGGAAGGGATGATTGATAATGCCATTGCCCGGGAAGCATTAACCCATTATTTATCTGGATTGACAACGGAAGATACGATTTTGTTAGGCTGCACACATTTTCCTGTATTCAAAGCCAGTTTACGTAAAATGTTGCCAGAGGATGTTGAGTTGGTGGATTCCGCTGATGCGACAGCTGCGGTACTCAAAGAACAGTTGGCTACAGTTGCTTTGACACATCCTAATACTAAGGAGCGGGGCAGCATCCAGTATTTAGTGACCGATTCGGTACAGCGTTTTCAAACCATAGGGGAGTTTTTTCTGCAAGAGCCTATTCATAAATCTGATATTGAATTAGTCAATGCCGGTGGGGCGAGTACCGTTACGTAAAAGATTGGTAGGTTGGGAATTGCCCTATATTATATAAATAAGGTTATTTTTTGTACAGTTATTCGTAATTATGGTATAATACTGTTTTATTCCCAGGCGGTATGACCATGTTTTTTTCTCATAAAGTCAACGAAACTCATAAGGACCTTGACTCGGTTCGCGCAACTGGTAAAAATTTATCTACAATAAGGCAATACATCAACGCGGTCAAATTTGTGTTAACCAATCCCAATGCTGAGCATCTTTCTTATATGCGTGAGTTGGCAGAGGATGCTGCCCAGTCTTGGCCGAGTTTGAGTGTGGCGCTTTTTATATTGGGTGCTGCCTTAATGACAACGGGTACTTGTCTGGGGTTTGGCGTACCTGGGTTGGTGGTTGGCGTTGTGGGTGGTGGCTTATTTTTGCTAGGTGCTAAGAAACTCTATGATTCCAATGATGAAGATTCTGATGCGATCCAAGATGTGAAATTTTCCCAGGATTTTTTGGCATTATCTGCAGCGGCAACCTAATTTTTGTTTTATGCCGATGCTCAACTATTCTTCTTTAGCAGGACGATTCATCAATCGAATGACAGCCTCTTGAGGGCTCCTTTGTTGCGAGAGCACTGCGTAGACCTCTGCGCAAATTGGCATATCTATTTGATGTTTTTGCGCTAGGGTATGGATTTGTTCCGCGTTATATTTGCCTTCTACAACTTGGCCGATATTTTTTTCAGCGGTTTGGAGATCCAATCCCTGGCCTACCAATAAGCCAAAACGACGATTGCGAGATTGATTGTCAGTACAAGTCAAAATCAAATCACCGACACCGGCTAGGCTGAGACAGGTTTCTGAGCGGGCATGATAGGCTTGTAACAAACGGCGCATTTCTGCTAATCCACGCGTGATTAACGCTGCCTGAGCATTGGCACCGTAGCCAATACCGTCGCTGATGCCACAAGCAATGGCCAAAATGTTTTTGATGGCGCCGCATAATTGCACGCCAACCACATCCTCGGATAAATAAACGCGGAGGGAAGGGGTATGGAGTAAATCTTGAATTTGCTGCTGGTAAACAGGATGAAGACTGGCAACCACCAGGGCCGTTGGTAGGCCCAAGGCGACTTCGCGTGCGAAGGATGGACCAGAAATGATCGCAGTTGGATAGTCATTCCCCCAGCGCTGCTTGACCAATTCACTCAATATTTGGCAGCTGTTGGGATCGACGCCTTTGGTCAACCATGCCAAACCGGATTTGGGTTGGGGCATCGCGGTGAGCAATTCAGAAAAGGCATGCGATGGCACGGCAATTAGGACATGTGTTGCTTGTGCAACACAGTCGTCTAATTGCATAGAACATGTCAAAGATGGGGGGAACGGATTTTGCGGAAGATAGCGTTCATTACATCTTTTGGTTTGCATGTCTTCATAATGCGCCGCGTTTTTGGTCCACAATACCACAGCATGCTTTTGCTCAGCCAAAGCAATCGCAACCGCTGTCCCCCATGAGCCAGCGCCAAGTATTGAAATAGATTGTTTACTGGACATCTACTTTTTGCTCTTGTTGAGCCTGCATTTTTTGCATATATAAGGCATCAAAATTAATGGGAGACAAAACGAGCGGAGGGAAACTGCCCTTGGTGACAAGAGAAGAAACCGTTTCGCGCACATAAGGGAACAAAATGCTAGGGCAAAAACCACCTAAAATATGGTTGAGTTGCTCTGCGTCAGGACCATTCACTGTGAAAACGCCTGCTTGTTGAACTTCCACTAGAAAAGCGGTTTCTTCTTTGTTTTTAACGGTTGCGGTGACAGTTAAAGTGACTTCATAAGTATTGGCTTCTAATTCAGTATGATTCGTATTCAATTCTAAGTTTAATTCCGGTTCCCATTTTTTTTGAAAAATGGCGGGGGTTTGCGTCGTTTCAAACGAAGAGTTTTTGATATACAGTCTTTGAATGATAAATTGTTGTAAGTCATTTTCTGGTTGATTGGCTTCAGTACTCATAAATTATTATTCCTTGTAGGGTTTATTCAAAAAATTTGTCTAATTGACCAGCCGCATTAAGTGCATAGAGATCATCACAACCCCCAATATGGTGATCATTGATAAAAATCTGAGGCACAGTTTGTCTGTGGGCTTTATTTTGCATTTCAATCCGCTTCTCTGGATCCAGATCTATGCGTATTTCGGTATAACTGATATTTTTTTTCTTAAACAGCATTTTAGCTCGTTCGCAATAAGGACAGGTAGCAGAACTGTAAATAAGGACGGTTGGACTCATTTTTTCACCAGGGGTAAATTGGCTGCTTGCCAAGCTGCAATGCCGCCTTCTAGTGTCATTAACTGTGAAAATCCTTGTGCAGACAGTTTTGGAGCAAGTTTTTGAGCTTCAAATCCTCTAGAACAGACTAAGATGACTGGCTTGTCCTTGTGTTGGTGCATTTTAGGGAGCCTAAAATCGGCTTCAGTGGCACGGATAGCACCGATGATATAGCCTTTTTTATAAATTTCAGCGGGACGCAAATCGATGACCACGGCTGAAAAATGATTGATTTGCTCAATTGCTTGGGCTGTGCTGATGGCTTTTCCGGCCTTTTTCAAACTGAAATACTCATAAATCATGAGCACAAGAAGAATAACGGCAAATGCTACCGCCAATTGCCAATGGCGCGAAACAAACTGACTGACGTTGTCCACATGTAATCCTATATTGATATGCTAGAGAAGATTATCCCATATTTATTTGATCAATCAAGTACTGATATACTCATTCCTTCGGAATCTAGGATGGATTAAGAAAAGGATCATCAATGTTACATGCAGTACCTAATTTAACGACCTCACAAACGGGGCCTCTTTTACCCATTGAAGCGCATATTCTGCAGAGAGTTGCGACCATTGAATCCTGGTTTCGAGATGAGTGGTTTAAGACCCCTGCGCCTTTGATGTCTTCGGTTGATTTGCGCCATGCTGGATTCAAACTAGCACCTGTGGATACGAATTTATTTCCTGCTGGATTCAATAATTTGAATCCAGAGTTTATTCCTTTATGTGTGCAAGCGTTGCAGTCTTGCTTAGGAAATAATTGTCAGCGTATTTTACTCATACCAGAAAATCATACGCGCAATCAGTTTTATCTCCAAAGCTTGACCGTATTACGTGAGACGCTTCTCAATGCTGGCTATCAAGTGCGTTTAGGGAATCTTAGTCCTGAACCAGCGGAGCCAGTGAGTCTAGAGGTGGATGGCCAAGATTCCTTGATTTTGGAGCCCGTATTGCGACGGGGTGACCGAATTGCTTTACACGATTACGATCCCTGTGTGGTGATATTAAACAATGATTTGTCGGCTGGGATACCTGACATTCTGCAAAACTTAGAGCAATCTATTGAGCCTATTCCTCAATTAGGTTGGGCTACACGTTTGAAATCAGTGCATTTTCGGTATTATGATGACGTGGTTAATGAGTTTGCACCTTTGATTGATTTAGATCCTTGGTTGATCAATCCTATCTTTTCCGAGGTATCCGATTTGGATTTTATGGCAAAAACCGGCATTGATCGTTTGAGTGTGGAAGTAGACGGTGTTTTGCAAAAAGTGCGTGAGCGCTATCGGCAAATGGGTAGACAAGACAAGCCTTATGTGGTGGTTAAAGCTGATAGTGGGACTTATGGGATGGGGATCATTGTGGTACATGATGCCGCGGAAATATTATCGTTGAATCGCAAACAACGCACTAAAATGGCCAAAATCAAAGGAAATCAAAATGTTACTCGCGTGATGATTCAAGAGGGAGTCTATAGTTTTGAAAAAATGGCAGATGGTGCTGTGGCGGAGCCCGTGGTGTATATGGTGGGTCAATATGTGGTAGGAGGCTTTTATCGAGTTCATCGTAGCTTGGGAGCTAATGATATTCTCAATACCCCTGGTATGCATTTTGAGCCGCTGGCCTTTGCACAAGCCTGTAATCTCCCCAAATCATCTGCTCATGATGGGTATCATCGATTTTATGCTTATGGTGTGATTGCACGCTTGGCGGCATTGGCGGCAGCACGTGAAGCTGCTGCTTTAAGACAAGGAACGGTATGAATCTAGCTCTATTGATGGATCCCTTGGATACGCTTGATCCCAAAAAGGATACCAGTTTGGCCATGTTGAGCGCGGCCTGTAAGCGTCACTGGGACTGCGGGTATTTTACGCTACATGATTTGTTTGCTCGGGATGGTGAAGCTTTTGCAAGTGTGACGCCAGTTGTCGTAGATGCAGACGCGACGCGCTGGACGGAACAAAATGCAACTGTGCGCCCTTTGGCGGAATTCGATATCATCTTAATCCGTAAAGATCCGCCTTTTGATTTAACCTATTTGTACGCAACGCAAATATTGGCTTTGGCCGAACGGCAGGGGGTGTTGGTCAGCAACAAACCTCAGTCTTTGCGCAATCATAATGAAAAACTTAGTCTTTTACAGTACCCAGAGGTTTGTCCGCCCACATTAGTCAGTATGGATATGGCGCGTTTACAGGATTTTTGGCAAGAACATCATTCGGTTGTATTCAAACCGTTGGACGCAATGGGCGGCGGCTCAATATTTCATGTCAATGAAGAGGGGGCCAATTTAAATGTGATTTTGGAAACGCTGACTGGGCGTGGTAGCCGCTGCATTATGGCGCAACGCTATTTGTCTGATTTACCGCGCAGCGGCGATAAACGCATTATTCTGATTAATGGAGAACCGATCCCGCATGCATTGGCTCGGTTTCCCAAACCAGGCGAGTCAAGAGCTAATCTAGCAGCTGGCGGGCATGGTCGGGTGGTTCCTATTACGGACCGCGATCGATTTCTGTGCCAGATTCTCAAACCGAGTTTACAAGCCCAAGATCTCCACTTTGTCGGTTTGGATGTGATTGGGGATTATGTGACAGAAATTAATGTCACCAGTCCTACCTGTGTGCGCCAAATTAGCTCAGAAACGGGTTTAGACATTGCAGGAGACTATTTAGATTTTTTGACTGAACTTCTGGGATGAATTGTAAACACGCCCTATTTTAAGAAACTTTATAGAGTCTGCCATTCTGGCGAAACAGTACTGATTTATCAATCCAATGAGCTCGATTGAAATGTGTTTTAATACCATCATAAAGACGGCAAGAATCACAACTTAAGGCAGACAGACAACCTGTTAGCGCTCTTGTAAGAAATGCCAGCATAAATGGGTTGATCTGCCAAGACAGTAACATAGCTATTTTATACAACCAAATCACAATCCATATTTCTAGTGTTGGTCGGATTTGTGCAGTCAACTCCCAAGGATAGATATAAGGGTAGTGATGAATATGATACGCAGCAAACTCGAGGATTTGATAATGTTCATCTGCATGGGCGTAGCCCTCGCTAAACCAAGCCGCAATCAAGTAAATCACTATCATCAAATAGAGATAGGATAGCGGTAATTTACTTTTACGCCATGCAAGTTGTTGTTGATATGTTTTCTTTAGATTTAGCAGATTAGCAAACATGTTCTTTTCCATAAGAACGTCTAGGTAAAATTTGGCAAATTGGACAAAATGTAGAGGTTCGTTGGCCAATGATCAGTTTCTCTATAGTGGTTTGGCATTTAGGACAAGGTAGGCCGTTGCGGTCATAGATTTGTAATTGTAATTTGAAATAGCCAGGTTTGCCATCTGCTTGTAAAAAATCTTTTAAACTGGTTCCGCCCGCTTGAATAGCATAGTTTAATATGGTTTGAATCGCTCGAGCCAGGTTGTGCATTTGCTCATTTGAGATGAGTTTGGCTGGGGTAGAGGGGTGTATGCCAGTCATGAACAAAGCTTCGGTAGCATAAATATTACCTACACCGACTACGATATGTTGATTCATGATAAAAGCTTTGATTGCAACTGATTTATTTTGGGCTTTATGCCATAAATAATCACCATGAAAATTGGGATCAAAAGGCTCAAGTCCCAGTTTGCTGAGTAATGGGTGCTGCAGGACGGGTTGGGTATCAATCCACAAAAATGCCCCAAAACGTCTAGGATCGGTATAGCGGAGTAGCTGCTGTTGACCGAGTTGAATATCAATATGATCATGTTTTGCGGGTGCTGTGGTAAGCGGCACGATACTAAGGCGGCCAGACATCCCTAGATGAATCAGAATAGTTCCGGTCGTAGTTGCAATCATAATATACTTGCCGCGTCGAGCGATGCTTAGAATGTTTTGCCCCTTAAGACGGCTAGCGGTATCTTGCGGAATGAGCCAACGCAATTGATGCTGACGAATCGTGACGTCTACAATGGTCTGATGCAAAATATGGGGTTTTATGCCCAATAATGTGGTTTCGACTTCTGGTAATTCTGGCATAGCTGATCTCGTTGTAGGTTGGGCCTTGGCCTGAAGTCTCGTCACCTTTTATCTGTCATCCCCGCGCAGGCGGGGATCTATCTAATATGTGGTCACAATGCCACAAAAATGAATAGGTCCCCGCCTGCGCGGGGACGACAACTGAAAAATAATATGCAAGATAGTTAAAATCATTGCATATAAAAAATGTAACGATACCTCAGGGCCAAGGCCCAACCTATGATTACATGCGATTTAAAGTTGGAATGCCCAACAAATCTAAACTTTTTTCCAACACTTTAGACGTTAAAGCGGCCAATTTTAAACGTGGATTTTTATGCGACTCGTTTTCAGGCGATAAAATCGGACACGCTTCATAAAAAGATGAAAAAAGGCCTGCTAATTCATACACATAAGTGCAAATTAAATGCGGGGTTGCTTTCTGCGCACTAGTCACTAGAACATCAGGAAACACCGCCAAATGTTTGGCTAATGCAATTTCTTGGGGTGCCTGAACGTCAAAATTGATTGGGTCGAGCGCTTGCGTAACGACGTTCGCTTTGCGTAACACACTGTGGATTCGAGTATTAGCATATAATAAATAGGGTGCCGTATTGCCTTCAAAACTGAGCATAGTGTCCCAATCAAAAACATAGTCTGATATCCTGTTTTTGGACAGGTCGGCATATTTGACTGCGGCAATCCCAATCGTTTTCGCCATAGCGCGACAGTCCTGTTGTGATAAATCCGGATTCTTTGCTGCAATCAGAACTGCAGCACGGTGTTGGGCTTCATCCAATAAATCGACCAATTTGGTCACACCGCCATCACGGCTTTTGAAAGGTTTGCCTGCTTTATTTAAGATCATCCCAAATTCAACATGTTCTAATTGAGTGGTGGGTGTTGCGAATCCAGCTCGCAGAGCTAGGGCAAATATTTGTTGAAAATGTAAGGATTGGCGTGCGTCGACGACATAGAGGATTCGGTCTGCTTGTAAAGTATGGCAACGATAGTCCACTGCCGCTAAGTCAGTAGATGCGTAGAGAAATCCGCCATCCTTTTTCTGCACAATAATAGGCAAAGGTTGCTGTTCTTTTCCTTTGAATTGATCTAGAAACACGCATTTCGTGCCATCTTCATCGCGTAATAAGCCTTGTTGCTCTAGGGTTGTGATGATGCCTGGTAATGCGGCATTATAAGCGCTTTCCGCATGTGCGTCGCTGGGCTGCAATTGGACGCCTAAGACTTGGTAGAGTGCTTGGCAATGGGCTAATGATAAAGAAATAAATTGTTGCCACAATGTTTGCGCTACGGGATCATTGCTTTGTAATTTGACCACCCAAGCGCGTGCTGCATCGGCAAAAGCCGCGTCGGTATCGAAGCGTTGTTTCGCAGCGAGATAAAAACTTTCCAGATCGGATAAATTGAAGGGTGTTTGTGACTGTTGTTGCATTTCATGCATATACGCCAAGAGCATGCCAAATTGGGTACCCCAGTCTCCAATGTGATTTTGGCGAATCACATGCTCACCTAAAAATGTCAAAATACGGGCTAATGCATCACCAATGATAGTTGATCGTAGATGCCCAACGTGCATTTCTTTGGCCAGATTAGGCGATGAATAGTCGATGACGACCGTTACAGGTTGGGTGCGTGCTTGAATACCACAATTGGGAGAAGACCACATGGTTTCTAACTGTTTGTGCAAATAGGTCTTATGTAATTTAAAATTGATAAAACCAGGTCCTGCCAATTCTACGGTTTCGATGTCGGGATCAGAGGGAATCAGAGCAAGCAATTGTTCAGCTATCACGCGGGGCGGTTGCTGGAGCGATTTGGCCAAACTCAATGCCACTGCTGATGACCAATCGCCATGACTCGGATCTCGAGGTCGCTCAAGACTAATCGAGATTGGGCCAATAGTATGGTGTGCTGCCAATTGTTGCAACGCTTGTTGCAACAATTGCTCTAGATGTTCTCTCATGATCAGTCTTAAGCTCGGAAAAATAGCTGCAAGTATACAAGATTATAGCGTCTATTGACAATTCAGACGCCTACGTTCCGCTGCATGTCCTGTCTTGTCAATACAAGAACCGAGTGGTATAATTGAAGTATTTTGCGCATTTATTTTATATTAAGTTTCGAATATTGGCAAAAAAGTATTATCGCAAAACAACAGCGAAAACTAAGCGAACTGCGTTATCCCCTGTTATGCTGGTATGACCCAGTTTAGTGAGTATTCATGTGTTTTCTCAAGTACTCTTATCCATAAATTTGACAAATTGCTTTTTTTGACCCTATAATTTATTGTGCAATGCAACATATTAGGAGAATAGCATGAGTCAACAACGCGATGGATATGAAAAATATTCAGAAACATGGAAAAACCTTCAAGAACCTATGCAAGATTTTGTGCGTTTGAATACTGAGACTTTAAAGAATTTTCAAGCCATGAAACCGGAAGAACTGGGTAAAATTACTCGACCCGATGAGCTTATGGAAAAACAAATGCAATGGGCTTTGGCCAATGGAGAAAGAGCCATTGAATATATGCAAGAATCATTGAAAATTATTGAAAAAACCATGCATTCTTTTGCGGAAGAATGTAAATCGAATACAAAAAAATAATAGAGCGTGGCCTGCAGTAGGTTGGGCCCTGAGGTATCGTCACCTTTTTTATATGCAATGATTTTAACTATCTTGCATATTATTTATTAAGTTGTCATCCCCGCGCAGGCGGGGATGACAGAAAAAAGGTGACGATACATCAGGGTTTGGGCTCGGCCCAACATTGCCAACGTAGGGTGCAAGGCCCAGCCTACTATTCGTTGTTTTACTTCTGGTAACGATGTAAATAATGGAGATAAATCTCACATGGACCAAAACGTTGAATTTTCAACGCTGATTCAGGATATCATTGAAACCAGTGCAGGATTATTGCAGCGTTCAAAACACAAACCAGAGAATTTACAGAGCTGGTTAGAAAAAATTCCGCATGCTTTTGCTGATTTGTGCTTATTAAGCAATTATCTGGTCCAAAATCCCAGTTTAGCGACTGATCAGTATCATGCTTATTGTCAGGATGCTCAAAATTTACTGCAAACCCAACTGCAATACTGGTCTGGTAACACGTCCTTACCGGTACTTAAGTCAGATCGGCGGTTTGAAGCAAAAGAATGGACACAACATCCCTTTTTTCAAGTGATTAGTCAGCATTATCTTTTACTGGAAAAGCATTTACTCCAGCTTTCAGAGTATTTTCCAGCCAAAGACCAACCTAGCATCAAACGAGTCCAATTTTTGCTCCAACAGTATTGTCATGCGTTGTCTCCCGAAAATTTTTTGTTAACCAACCCGCAGCTATTGACCGACACGGTACAAAATAATGGCTTGAATTTACTCCGGGGACTCCGCAATTTTTTGCACGATTTTCAGACTCAGAGCAGCGCTCAATGGACCATGCCATTGGCGGATGGTGATGCTTTTCTCGTGGGGAAAGATTTGGCAGTTACGCCTGGGAAAGTCGTTTATCAAAATGAGTTAATAGAATTGATTCAATACACCCCTCAAACCAAGAAAGTGAAAGCTATTCCTTTATTGATGATGCCACCTTGGATCAACAAATATTATATATTGGATTTACGCCCTGAAAATTCTTTGGTTCGCTGGTTGGTAGAGCAGGGGATTGTAGTATTTATGATTTCGTGGCGCAATCCTGATAAATCTCATGCCCATTGGGGGTTGAGTGATTATTTGCATTTGGGGCCTATCGCTGCAATTGAGTTTATCCAACAATCGATGCAAATCCCCAAAGTGTCAGCATTGGGATTTTGTATTGGTGGGACGTTATTATCGATACTGTTAGCATATTACAAAGCGCAAAAGATTGATGCTATCGCTTCAGCAACCTTTTTGGCTTCGCTCATTGATTTCAGTGAGCCAGGGGAACTGGGGGTATTTATCCATGAGCAACAGATTCAGGCTCTAGAAACTCGTATGCAACAGCAAGGTTATTTAGAAGGGGAAATGATGGCTGCTGCTTTTAATGCGCTACGACCAGGCGATTTGATCTGGCGAGTGTTTGTGCAACGGTATTTATTTGGACAATCCCCGCTGGCTTTTGATTTGTTATTTTGGAATATGGATACGACCAATATGCCGGCTAAAATGCATTCTGAGTATTTGCGAACGATGTATTTGGCCAATGATTTGGTCAAGCCGGGTAAAGTCCAGATCAATGAAGTGCCCTTAGATGTCACGCAAATTGATGTCCCCACTTTTTTTCTTTCCACACAAAAAGATCATATTGCAGTTTGGCAAAGCACGTATCAGGGGTTTGGGTTGCTGAGTGGGCCCAAGAAGTTTGTATTAGGCGGATCGGGGCATATTGCGGGGATTGTGAATTCTCCTAGTAGTAATAAATACGGGTATTATACCAATCACGAGTATCCGCAACAGGCAGACGATTGGATAAAAACTGCAAAGCAGCATGCTGGCTCTTGGTGGCCAGAATGGCTATTATGGTTAAAAGAGTACACGGGTTCAAGTGTTTTGGCGGCTCCTTTGTTTGCTAATATTCAGATGCCCGTTCTGCGGGATGCGCCCGGAATTTATGTGTATGGAAAAAACTAAGGTTATCCAAATATGAGTACGATCACTATGCAAGAAGAGCTGATATTGGCTTTACGTTTTCGTGATACATTGCTTGCGATGAAGCCCCAAAATCATGCAATAGAAATGTATGATGCTATTGAACCTGTTTTGCTCAAACTGTTATACGCTGAAAACAAGGATCTGTCGGATCTCGCTTACCAAAAAATAAAATTGCTGCTATTGCAGAATTTAGATTCTAAAAATCCAACGTTTATCCAGCTACAAGATCTGCTTAATGAGTTACATCAGCGTCGTGATCGTTATTTGGTCAGTGTATCAAAAGGGTTTTTAGGATTTTGGGCCGAAGAAAATTGGACAGGTGCGAATCTGGCTTTATTGGTTCTGCCATTGCTGGCGGGAGGGCTATTTTTGCCGCTTGCAGGCGTGGGTCTGTTGGTTTATACCGCGGTTGTGGCTGCCAGTGCTGCCATCGATGTCGCGCGTAAAAGCCCTGACTATTGGTTAGAAGAGTCATCGCCTGATGCGCGCGAGTTGACTGATGAGCAGCGCATTGCCTTGCAACATCAATATAAAGATATAGATGTATTTTTACCAGAAAATCATCCTGAAAAAGATGAATTGAAATTTATGAATCGCCAATCTTATGGTTTGTATGTATTGGTATTGGGGATTGCTTTGCTTGGATTGGCTTCTCTGTTGTTTCCGCCAATTGGTATTCCGGCGATTGCTTTAACTTTGTTGTCCCTTGTTGCAGCAGGGGCTACCGGGATGCAGGCGTATGTGATGTTACAAAAACAAGATCATGCTTTAGCCGAAATTGAGCATGAGCGTATGATGTCCCCAGTTGTGATGTTTACGGAGCACGATGATAGTACGGCCTTGATTAATAAAAAGTTGCCGCACAAGACCGTTAGTGAGCAGGATGCGCATCAGGAAGGTTTGTTGTCGGCGTCGCCATTACGCACTAAGCTGACTCCTCGCCCGAATATGCATAATGATGAGGTGGATGATATAGAAGACGAGGGCGGGCCGCATCTATGAGGCTAGTAGGTTGACTAAGCAGTTTTTACCGTACGTGCACTCTTCCGTTTTTCTTGCCAGGTTTGGAATAAGACATAAAATACTGGCACAAACACCACCGCTAAACAGGTAGAGGCCAGCATGCCACTGCATACCGTGATCCCAATGGAGCGTCGCGCATTGGCGCCAGCACCCGTAGCGAATACCAAGGGTAATACGCCCATAATGAATGCAAAAGACGTCATTAAAATAGGGCGAAAGCGTATTTGAGCGCCAATTATGGCGGCTTCTACGATGCTTTTATGATGGTGTTCTCGTTGTTCGCGTGCGACTTCTATAATTAAAATAGCATTTTTTGCGGCCAATGCAATCAACAATAATATACCGATTTGCGTGTAAATATTATTCGCTAGTCCTAACATGGATAAGACCATCACCGTTCCAATCAAAGCCAACGGCACACTCAAAATAATGGAAATCGGTGTCCACCAATTTTCATATTGTCCCGCCAAAATCATGTAGACCAAAATCAATGACATGGCGAAAATATAATAACTCAAATTACCGGCTATCTTTTCCTGATAAGCCGTGCTGGTCCATTCATGAGTGAAGCCTGCGGGTAACGTGTCTTTGGCCAATTGTTCCAATGATTCGATGGCTTGCCCTGAACTGAATCCTTGATTAGCAATACCGTTGACTAAACTAGAAGGATATAAATTATAGAGAGAAATCAAAGCAGGTCCCACAGTAGGGGTGATATCGGTTAAGGTTCCTAAGGGGACCATTTGTTGCGATTGATTACGCACATAGAAATTACGCACATCTTCCGTGGTCATGCGCTGCGAGGCATCTGCTTGCACATAGACCTGAAATACTTGGCCAAATTTCGAGAAAAGATTTACATAAGAAGATCCGAGATAAGTTTGTAATGTATCAAAGGCATCGCCGAGGGTGACGCCGAGAGATTCGGCTTTGGTGCGGTCGATGAGCGAAGATACTTGAGGCACAAAGGCACGAAACGAGGTAATCATTTTTTGAATGGCAGGGGAGTCATAGCCGCGCTTTACTAATTGATCGGTAACCAATTGGAGTTTTTGATAATCAAATGTCCCGTCTTGTAATTCAATTTGCATTTGAAATCCACCGGATAACCCTAATCCTTGTATGGCTGGTGGAACGACGACGGTGACTTGGGCATCCAATGTTTTGGCCGCCAATTGCGTCAGTTGGTGATAAAGAGGTAGCATACCTTGCGCTGAACCTCGTTCACTCCAATCTTTAAAAATAACATATAGGATACCAGCGTTGGCAAGACTACTGTTATTATCCAGCAATGATACGCCGTCGATGCTAATAACATTGGCAATGCCATCCATTTTGGAAATTTGTGTACTGAGTTTTTGGATGACTTTTTCAGTGCGATTTAAAGTGGATGCGTCTGGTAAAACTACATTGAGTACCAGATAGCCTTGATCTTCTATGGGAATAAATCCCGTTGGAATGCGTCCGAGCCCTATGATGGCACAAATAACAAAAATAACGCCTAGCAGGCAAACGGGTTTGTGCTGATGAACCAATTTTGTGATCAATCCAGAATATTTGGTTTCTAAGGATTTATAAACGACATCAAATTTCCGGAAAAAAATATTTTTCTTACGGTTAGGATCAATGGGTTTCAACCATAAAGCACATTGTGTGGGTTTCAGCGTTACGGCATTGATAGCAGAGATAAATGCGGTTGCAGCAATAACTAATGCAAATTGTGCATACATGGCGCCGGTTAATCCAGGTAAAAAACCGGGTGGAACAAATACTGCCATCAATACTAAGGTGATGCCAATAACAGGGCCCATTAATTCTTGCATTGCTTGAATGGATGCATTTTTAGGTGTCATGCCACGTTCAATATGTTGAGTCACACCCTCTACAATAACAATAGCGTCATCTACAACAATCCCAATCGCTAGGATCAAAGCGAATAAGGTTAACAGATTGATGCTGAAGCCCAAAGCCAGCATAGCAAGGAAGGCCCCAATAATTGTTACGGGCACGGTGGTAGCGGGTACCAATGTAGCACGAAAATTTTGTAGAAAAACCAATATTACTACCAAGACTAAAATACCTGCTTCAAATAAGGTTTTATAGACTTCGTTGATTGATGCTTTAACAAACATGGTGGTATCAAAGGGGATGTCATAGCGTAAACCAGGTGGGAATTGCTTTGACATAGCTGCAACAGCTTGGCGTACTTCTTCGGCCACTTTCAGAGCATTGGCTCCAGGTAATTGATAAATAGCGATTGCTGCAGTCGGTTTATTGTTGAGTTTGGATAATTGGCTATAGCTAGAAGAACCTAGTTCCACACGGCCCACATCCCGAATGCGCACAATTTGCGAGGAAGAGCTAGCATTGGCTAATTGGTTGGGCTGAGTTACCTTGGTTTTGATGATAATATTGGCAAACTCCTCTGGATCACTCAATTGGCCAGGCACATTGACTGTGAGTTGATAGGAGGGTTGACCTTGAGTCGGAGGTGAGGCAATTTGACCTGCAGAAATTTCTTTGTTTTGATTGCTAATAGCATTTATAACATCGCTCGGGTTTAAGCCAAAAGAGTACATTTTATTGGGGTCTAACCAAATACGCATTGCGTACGAACCTGATCCAAACACCATGACATTTCCAACACCCGGCAACCGTTCCAAGGCATTTTCCATATTAATAGCGGCATAATTGTTTAAAAATAATCCATCGTATTCATTGTGCTCGGAGGTTAACGTGATGAATTGAAGTATTGCTGTGGATTTTGCTTGGACCATGATTCCTTGTTTTTGAACTACGTCGGGCAATTGTGCTAAGGCTGCTTGAACTCGGTTTTGTACTAACATTTGGGCAAAGTTCAGATCAGTTCCGATTGCAAAGGTGACGATAAGATTATACGCGCCACTGTTGGTACTATTGGATTGCATGTATAGCATGTTTTCTACGCCATTGACTTGTTGTTCAATGGGTAAGGCGACAGTTTTAATCAGAGTTCTGGCATCAGCTCCAGGATAATTCGTAGACACTTGAATGGTAGGGGGCACGATCGCTGGATATTGCGAAACAGGCAAAACAGCTATGGCCACTATGCCAAGAAAAACAAGTAAGAGTGCAATCACATTGGCTAAAATTGGGCGTTCAATAAAAAATTTGGAAATCATAGTTCCGCCTTGTCAGCGGTCACTGGTGTCACTTTAATGCCAAGCGCGGCATTTTGCAATCCAGCTACCACCACATTATCTGTAGCGAGCAGCCCCTGGGTAATGGCACGATATCCTGCATCAGTTGGACCGATCACAACTCTTTTGAGGGTGACGGAGTTTGTATCATCCACGACGTAAAGATAAGCGCCGATTTGATCATATTGCACAGCGACTTCAGGGACCGTTAATTGCTGTTTGGGTTGTTGAATGGGTACGCGTACTTGCACAAAAAGTCCGGGTAGTAATGCGAAGTCTTGGTTCGGGAGTAAGGCTCTAAACTCCATAGTTCCAGTAGATGCGTTGAGCCCAGTGTTCACAAAATCCAATTTACCTTCATGCGAGAAATCTGTTTTACTTTGCAAGCTTACATAGACAGGAATCGAGCTCAGGTCATCAGGTGTAATCCCATTGTCGTTTGCCATGCGCCGCACTCTGAGTAAGTCTAACTCATTTAAATTGAAGTAAACGTAAATCGGGTCAATTTGCTCAATCGTTGCTAATTTGGTTGCTGCTCCATTGCCGACTAAATTACCCACATCTACCAAATGTCTGCCCATCCGGCCATCAAAAGGGGCCAGGACATGTGTATAACTATAAGTAATGGCCGCACTTCTTGCATTTGCTATGGCTTTGTCGACTTCTGCCTGACTTTGCAGGACTTTGGTTTCCCATTCTTGTACGCTGTTAAGAGAGGTGGCATTTTGGTTATACATTTTTTGTTGACGCTCGCGCTCAATTTTGGAGTAAGCAAATGATGCTTCTTCCGATGCGACGGAGGCTTGGGCTTCTTTTAGTTGATCCTGATAAGGTTCGGGCTCTACAATAAATAACTCCTGATCTTTTTTGACAAAGGCGCCATCAGTAAATTGAATGGCTTCTAAAAACCCCTCAATCCTGGCGACGAGATCCACAGAATTAAACGCGACCAAAGTCCCGGTTTGCGTGACATATTCGGTCACATTTGCCAATTTGGGTTTTTGGATGACGACCGTAGGCGCTGTATAAACTGGCTTTTGATGGTCGTGATACCGTTTAACTCCCCAAATGAGCAGGCAGAGGATACTTAGGCCTACCAAGCTTAATTGTAATAATTTTGTGTGTTTTTCTGATATCATTTTTATTTTTATCTCACCAATCAGGTAAATACAATTCTTTGATCTGCTGCGGTTTGCTTTTTGGAGGCTCGTGATTGGGTTGTTGAAGTAATCTTCCCCAATTAGTGCGTGCCGCCATTTTGTTTTTCACTTCATTTGGAACAATATCATTGCCATTGCGAATTTGCCAGCCGCCGCCTAAAGATCGATATAATGCGACCAATGCTTTGGGAATATTGCCCTGGGCATTGGCGAGAGAAATCTGTACATTTAACTCTTGGATTTCCGATTGTAGAACCGGCGTAAAATCCGATTGGCCTTCTCGATAACGAATCATAGATAAGCGGGTGGATGTGACGGCTGAATGATCTGCCGTTACGAGTGCTCCGGTAGTTTTTCTAGATTCGATGAATGAGGTGATATTGTCTTGGACTTCTTGCTGAGCACTGAGAATTTTGTTTTGATAATCTAATACTGCTTGTTGGAAAACGGCATCCTGAGCGCGCACTGTATTCGTGATTTGTCCGTAGTTTAAGATGGGCCAAGCTAGTCCTGGTCCAGCATTAATCGTACGGCTTGACCAATTAAAGATATCACTCAAAGACGAATTATTAATATTATTGGATGCAAATGCAAAAGAACCTGCTAGGGACAATGAAGGGTAAAGCTGGGCTTTGATCGCGCCTATCATTTCTGATTGGGCAATGACTTTCATCCTAGCCTCATAAATATCAGGTCGTTTTGCCAAAGTTTCTCTAGGAATACCGACGGCAACTCGGGCTGGTGCGCGAGGAATACCCTTTGATTTACCTAACAAACCATCTACTTTGTCTGGCGTCGTACCCAACAAAGTGCCTAAGCTGTCTTTTTGCTGTTGTAATGTGGCGCGCAAAGTCGGTAACGTTGACTCGGTTTGCGACAGCATCGTTTGAGCCTGTTCTACATCAAGCAAGCTGGTTTGACCTTCTTTGTAACGAATCTTTGCAATACCCAAGATCCATTTTTGTGCTTGGATATTTTGTTGAGTCACTTGAATCAAACGCTGGGTGGTACGAATCGAAATATAATTGGTGGCAATGTCAGCGCTTAAGCTGACCAAGGCATTATCATATGCGGCATAAGATGCTAAAAAACTGGCATCATTGGCCATAATTGCTCGACGGTACTTTCCCCAGAAATCCAATTCCCACGACGCATTCACACCTAGGGTGGTAGTGGTAAATGTAGAGGGGAGTAGAAATTGTAATTCTTGGCCGCCAATCCGGTTATAAGTGAGATTGCCGGTTATGGTTTGCTGTTGAGGATAGAGTTCTCCTACGGATTGGGCTAGTTGAGCACGTGCTTGGAGCACATGCACTCCGGTGGCTTGGATGGATAAATTATGGGTATAACCTTGTTGAATCAAAGCGTTTAAAGTGGGATCGCGGAAAACATGCCACCAGTTGGCATTTTGAATGTGAGATTCTTTGACGGCTTTGTCTGGTTTTTTCCAGTGCGCCGCGATGTCTTTGACAGGTTCTTTATAATCAGGTCCGACCATACAGGAGACAAGAGATAGCGATACTATGATTGTGATGATCTTGGGTAGAAACCTGACCATACTATGAATATCCTTTTCATGCGCCTGGGTATTTTTTCTTTAGAAAGTATCACAGAAAATCGCTGCCGTCATCCCGAACGTAGTGAAGGGCCAGAACTCACTACCATTAAGTACGCGCTCAGTTTAAGTCCCGCGGATAAGCCGGCGTTGTTGCATAAAATTTATTTTGTGATTTGTTAGAGCATTTTGTTTACTTGTCATCCCCGCGTAGGCGGGGATCCATCCTTAAATTAAACATATTGCCACAATAAAGTATGGATCCCCGCCTGCGCGGGGATGACAAGATTATTTATGCAACAACGACGGATAAGCCGCGGGACTTAGACGAAAGCTGAATTATGACTTAATGGCAGTCCTGTGCTATGTTTTGCTCAGGTTAACATACAGGCTGTAAGCTCTCTTCCCTTTGATCCAACACGATCTGAGTTTGAGGTACTGTCAGTTTGAAGAAATTATTCACACACCCGAGCGTAACTACCAAAATCAAGATATTAGCCAATCTTCGCCACCAATTATCCAAATAAGGACCCCAATTCAAATCCTGCGCCAAGATTGATCGCGTAGCAGGATCACGAATGAGTCGCTGACAAGCGTCTATATAGTCTTGATTGATCCCTTGTAAGTCTGCTCCTCGAAAATTCAGTTTACGATCTAAGCTATTGAAAAGTAATCTAAGATTTGAGAAATAGCGTTGTTGTTCTGCGTCTAAATCCAAAAATAATTGATCAAGCGTCTCTTTTGCATTATTTGAAGGATGTGGAAGTTGTTCTATCTCATCTCGAAGCTCTCGGTACGCTGTTTCGATTTGATGCCGCGTTTGTTTAAGATATAACGCTCTTCTTTCTTGTTCATTACTGCAGAGTAGTTCTTCGTTTAAGTTTTGTAACTGCTGGGTTTCTCGTTTGATGGCTTCAGATAATCCCCTAATGTTTTGAGCTAAGTTAGCATAATCAGAACAAAAGAAGGTCAATAAATTTTTGCTACTGAGATCCGTAATATCGACCATGCGTTTATATTGATTGAATTTTTGGCTCAGATCCGGAGAGCAGTCTAAAGACACCAAACACTCGCGCTGCTCGTACAGGATAGTTCGGTACCTAGTGACGTGACCATTGTAAATCTTAATATCCGGGTTTGAAAAATTATTCAAAACTTGTCTGATCGGTTGGGTAGTGCGTTCGTCTCTAGTAGCCCATTGCATCATGGAAAACAAATAGAGCAAATCAGCGTTAAAGACATGCAGAGGCATCGCAACCAGTTGCGGTAGATTATGTTGTAAAACCGCCGCCAAATTATCCCATCCGCGTAGACATTGTGCGGTGATATCTTTCTCAAGGTTTAGAATGACCCTGGTTACCTCTTGAAGTTTTACGCTTAAATAGTCGCGATCACTTTTAAGATTGGCTTTTTGTTTATTAACTTCTTTAGAAGAAGACTTATTGACATCGTAAACGTCAAATAGTTGTTGAAGATTAATCGATCTGAATACATTGGGACTCATTTTAGCCATACGCGCATAGCCTCGCGCTTCGCGAAAACAAGCTTGCGCACGATTGCGCACACTAACGTTACCAGAACGCAAATTGGCAGCAGAGAAAAGTTCGTTTTGACAAACGTCTATGGCTTTTAAAAACGCTTCATAAGCTAAATAGGTATAAAATTGTTGGAGGTCATATTGCTTGCTAGATACCATATTTTGTTCATTCCGCAAAAAAGCACCATAAATGTCATGATAAGCCCGGTTGCTCCTGTCATTTGGGACAACACCGTAAATACCCAAATGAAAACTGAGATACTTTTGGATGAGAGATAAGATTTTGTCGTAACGACTTAGATTTCCTATCGCTTGACGATATACTTGGCGAGCTTCTCGAGAACGGATTTCAAGGGTCTTTCCTTCAAATACGAGGGTATTGCCAACAACAGCGCGTTGTTGTTTGGAATCGTGGGCTTGCAGGCGATTGCGAACATAATCCCAATCTATGCGACATTGAGCGTCTTGTTCTTGTAGTACAGCTTGATCCGTATTGGCGTCGTACTGTGCTCTTAATCGCGCAATCCTATTCGGTTGTATGGTGTATAATTGCTCTTCTTGAAGCTTTTGTTGCGTCGTTACGCAAAATTGTTGATATATGTGATCCAGGTCTAAATCACTTAACATCACAAAGGGTTCCCATCGTCCAGTGATAGAATAGTCTAGAACCAGATTAGTCCGTTCCTCTTTTATTTTAGTGGCGACGGCATTTAATAATAATTGATTATAGAGATCATCCATGAAGGCAATCAAAGCAATCCTTTTTTGCTCATCAGGGATCTGGCGTTGAATTTCGTATTGCAAGAATCCAATTTTTTGAATGGCAAAATCAAATTCTTTGCTTCTGATCTCGTCTATAAATTCAAACGCTTTAGCCATATTCTCAAATGGTATGCCATAGAGCGTTAGATCACTTTCTAAAATTAATAGATCAGTTTTACCTGGTTTTCCATTACGTCCAGAACGACCATAAATTTGGAGTATCTTTTCCGGCGTTTCCGGTAAAAATGAAGGCATCGTTAGCATTCCATCGCTACCGGTGGCATCGACATCGATACCTCGTCCATCACCCACCGTTAACGTCACGGTTTTTTGATTTTGAGCTTGGCGACCTAAGGCAGTTAATTTATCGCCATCGGTAAAATCTTCAGTAACACCCGCAATGATCATCTGCACAGTATAACCCTGGTGCTCCAAGCGTTGCCTCAAAGCATCACCTCTTGTTTCACAGATGTTTTTATAGCGACAATAAATCAATACAGGACCGTCATGGCCCAGAATTTTTTGAACGGCCCGATCAATATAGTCTGCTTCGGAAGGACAAACATGTGGACTGCCTATTTTTATAGCATCGAATTGATCAAAAGGCACCGCATCCCTTCGCTCTATGGTAAGTGTCGCCTTCTCTAAACGCCAAACTCAAATTAGAGGTCGTAATGACCAATTGTTTGCCCGTAATGACGTGCGCTGCGATTCCAATTACTGTAGAAATAATGGCTTTGCCTTCACCCGTATTGATTTGCATCGCGTAGGAGTAATCTCCTGCAAATATAGCCAAAAGTATGGCATCTATTTGCGTGGAGTAAGGCATTTTTCCGGCATAGCGGTACATGTTTTCGCGAAGATTGACCAACAAATCACAGACAGTGCGTTGATATTTTCTATGTTGCCAAATATTGTTTTGACCCTCGTCGCGCAACCTATTCAAGGTTGTCTTGATCTGTAGAAATTCTCTTTTTAATTCTTTGTCTGAGAGTTTTCGCGCAGGTACTGTCACGCTCCCCGAAGGGCTTTGATGCGCTAACGCAGGTAAGCGATAGCCTTTTTCATTGATGTATGTTGCAAAACTCCATAGCAAATTACGGCGTATTGATTTTACAATCCCACTATATTGAGCGATTAGAGTCTCGATGATGTCATGTTGCATACGCGTATCAAAAGCGCTTGTTTGATACCAGGATTCTTTTTGATCAAGCGATATTTGATGGGGGCGTTGACCCCACGGATCCTTTTCAAAATGATGGAGTGCCTTCTGCACATTACCCGCATACTTCGTCATCAAAGTGACTAACGTACTCAAAGCAGGGTGTGCCAATTGCTCTTCACTATAAAAGGGTAAGACATCATAGCGTTGCCCCAATACATCCAACATGTTGTCCGCAAAAATTTGTAGGTAATTTTCTGCTAGTTTTTCATGCTTGCGCGCATTCAGTAAAACTTCATTTTGACAGATTCTTGCAATCACCTCTATCTTATTTAGATGTTTTGATACGACGGTGTCCAGCAGTGTTGCATCGAAAGTAGCGATACTGAGTATCTCGTCGAAAGCCTTAGTGGTACGCGGTGACCTTTCATATACTGTAAACAAAATTTGATCCAATTCGAACACGCGTTGGATAGCCGCCTCATTAGAAAAATTGGGTGGTAATGCCAGAGTTTCTAACCAGCGTAGATATTGCAGAATACTAGGTGAGGTTGCTTGAAAGGAGCCATCCCATACTCTTTGGTTATCAGCGGACCATGGCATGGCTGCAATGACGGATAATCCTGATTTTAATTGTTGCGTGATCTTTGGGGTTAATTTATGTGTCTCTCGTTCTTCAAAACAAGCGGGCTGTTGGCTTATTTTATCAAAAAGCTGTATTACATAAGACAATTTAGCCTGTCTATTAGTAGCAATAGACTCTCGTTGGATCGCTGCTAAAAAGGATAAAACTGTTTCGATAGGATAAATATGTTGCAATAGTAAAGTCGTTACTTTTAATAATTGAGCGGGATTATGGCCATGACTTCCCATGCTTGGAAAAGCTTGCAGGCTTGTCATAATTTGCTGTAAATCACTGTTTTTTGTCGTCCCAATTATTTGCAGTAATGAGTTAAAAATGGTAATGAGTTCTTGATTTGTCCCGGTGGTGACCTGCAGCGGATCTATGAAATTCTGTATAAATCCACCGATATCGACGGTATCCTTAAATTTGCTTTGGAGCTTTTTTTGGATCAACAATTTACAATTCGCAACATAATTTTCTTTATGAACTTGGATGTGCAAATTCTCTGCAAGAAATTGAATTCTGCTAGCCAAACTTTGTTCACTAGGTTTCATGGTTGCCAGTTTAACCTGGTGATCCTGACATACGAATATTAAATTATCTAAACTATGGGTATGATGGATTTGCTCTACAAAAGATCTAGATAATGTATCCTCTTCGAACAAAGGGCTCTGAGGTGTTTGACTAAAATCAATATCTAAAAACAATCGCTGCAAATCCTGCAAAGATTGCGCAGAAAGGGGTTCCAAGCTTCTAGCTGTTTGTTGAATTGCATGGCTAAACTGATGGTTGCCGACGGTGCTATTCGATAATACAGCGATTAAAGCAATAGATTGGATAAAATGATTTTTTTCACGATCACGAATGCTTGGAATCAATGTGCTCAGCTGCCCCAATGCTACCAAACGCAGCTGCCCCAATGCTACCAAACGCTGCGGTGCTTCACGCATTATTTTCTGTAAAGCGAGTGACACCGTTGGATGGTGTCTTATGATCACCGGTATGGTTTGTTCTAGGATCGCACGATAATGAGAGTTAATTTGAATCAATCGGGTCACGGTATGCAAAGACAGCATGGCTTCGCTATTTACCATGCAGCCGTGAGCATCGGATTGCGCGAAAAATTCACTGACGGGTTTTGGTGGATATAACTGTAAGATCGTTGTACAATTTGCCATAAAGTCTTGGGTTTGAACCAAGGCATTGATGTCTTGCGCCATGCGTTCAAGAGGGGCGTTATTGCCGTATGCAGTAAATAATAATAGGGTGGAGTAAATCAGTTTCTTTTCAGCATCCGAAGCCGATACGAACGAACTAGATATTGCTTGCTCAATGATTTGAAATAGCGCTGCATAAAATGCTTGATCAGAATTATTATGTGTCGCGGTATGGCCATTTACCGCTGCAAAAATATAATAATAGCTTTTAAGTGTCTCTAAGCTGATCGTATCGTCGTATGTTAATTCTGATAATTTGCGGGTAGAAAAATGTTTGGTTTTTAATTGCGTTTTATCAAACGCATCTTCCGCCTTGAGTTCTTGCATTAGAACATCACAATATGCATCCATTTCTTTGCAATACATTGAACTATTAAAGAGATCGAAGAGCATATAAGCATGAGAAATATTGCCGCCTTCAAATTTTTGAATTTGCTCAAAGCGATTACGTGCTTTACTAAGAATACGAATCATTTTACCTAAAGTTAGCCCTGCATCTGCAAAGTCTGCAAATGGAAAATGATCTGGAATCGGCATGAATTTTTGTATTTTATCCAGATCATCCCAGAAATGCACAAACTGATCCCATAAATGGTTCACATCAAACTGGGGATTATTGTGGCATTGAATGGCTAATAATGTATTCCACCATTGGAGTTTTTTAGGTTCGGTTAGTGCGGATAACGCTTCCAAAGTACTCATGTAGTTCGCTTCAAGATATTCGCTAAAATCTTTGGAGCTCAGTAAATAATGTTCAAGTATTGCCTGATGAGCCAGCGGATTTTTTAAATGCAATGCATACAGCCCTTTGGTTAGGAGTTCGATCCCAATTTTCCCGCGTTTATAATATAATTTGTTCAATAATATTAAAATTCTTGGGTTTTGATCGTGATTACACGCTGACACCAAATGTGCAAAATATTTAGTGCGGGGAATATCTTCAGCCAACGCTGGCTCAACCTGAAAGTCGTCGCAAGGTCGAAGATAAGGTTTAAACGCATATTTGTCTTTTTTGATTGCTATCGATGCATAGGGTGGGGAAAAAAATAGCGTATTGCGGTCGTGATGAAAGTTATATGCCGAATCGGTAGGATGGGGGATACGCGCCACTTTATCTTTACGCACATAAAATGCGCCTGGCACCAATTCCTCTACACTATAACTTAATGGGCAATAACAATCTTGACTCGCCCTCGATCGTTCTATGATCCCCCGCATGATCCGCAAAATACGATTAATATTGGTTTCAGTTTGAGGCATATTACTTGAATGCGCAAAATCCAAGCCAATGATGCTTTTTAATAACACGCCTTCTTGCTGAAAGTGAACATCTGGGATGGAGGATTTGTCATTGAATTCGAATTTAATGGGCTCAAAAAGTTCATTATTGTTTTGCCGAAATTGTTGGCTTTGATTTTGGTTTTGGTTTTGGTTCTGATTTTGTCCTACATGCATGTATTCTAAACTTGCGCTTTGATGGCTTGAAAGACGCAGTAAATGGGGCGCATATTTTGCAAGGGTTAATCGATAATCTCTATTTTCTGCTTCTGCTACAGGAATATCTTCTAAATGATCATAACGATAACGAGTGATAATTTGTTGTAAATCAGGAGTTTGATTATCCGCGATCGCTTGTTTGATCAACGCATTGTGTGGATCCTCGCCGAGAATGATATTAGCCTTAATCCTGTTAAGACGAATAAAAGTCGCAACTTCCTCTGCTGATACGGTCCCTTCAATGTCCAATGTGATCTGAGGATTATGCTGAAGGAAACGGATAAAATTGTCGGAGCTTTGATACACACTCCACTGACTGGGGGATGTTATTACAATTTTAGCTTGTTTGAAGGGCAGGTGGTAAAAACGGCTCTGATTGCTTGGATCGGCATCGAAAGCGTTTTGATTGAAAAACTCGTCGATGGTATTGTCGAAAGTATCGTATTCTGAGTGAGGCATTCCACTTTTTGGGCCGCCGCCTACGTATTTTCTTTCAAATCCAGCATCACAAAATTCGAAATAATTGGTTAAATGCTCTTTTTTGATCAGGTCTTTTAAGAAGGGTTTGAGTTTTGAGCCAGAAGAATGAGAACCCAAGGAACTATAGGAACCATAGGAAGAATACCCACTATAATGCGGTATTGTGCTCTTAGTCATTATGTAAATGCTAGTGTTCGGATAATGTCTCATGAAGCTAACAAAATGGTCTATGTTGGCATAAAACATGCTCTCGTTGTCTGGGCTGAGGAGATCAATATAAGCATCTCCGTAGTTATCAAATTTTGATAATTTAAAGATAATGGGCTCGATAACACAGGGTTTATCGTAACAATTCAAAATTTGTTGATCGAGTTGTGTGAGCTCAATATCCACTCGATGATCATCAGTGGGGGGAAGGTTCAGGCCATTATCTGGAATGTTTCTATCAAACGATAAAATAATGGTATCTGGGAATTGAATGCGTTTGGTCCTGCTTTGTCTAACAAACTGATATCCCAAGTTCCCAAAATCAACAACACGTCCAATCCGGTGTCGGCCAATTAACCACGCCTCTTGAGTGGCTGTGGCCCTCTTGCCATATTGTGGGCTTTCAAGAAAATTAACATCCAAATATCCAAATAGGCAATGAGCGCCCTCTGAATGCGCACTGTAACCGTAACTGGACCGGGGCCGTGAATACACGTCATTGCGCACAATCGGAAAAAACGTTGCGTCATGCGGCAGACCGCGTCATTTCCAACTGGAGCAAATCATTTTTTTGTGCGAAGATAAGAAGAGTCATCTCTCATACATAGGATGTAAGCATGCAAAATCGGATTGCATTGATCACCGGTGGTATAGGCGATATCGGCACGGCAACGTGTCGAGAATTGTCGAAATTGGGTGTGAAAGTGATTGCGGCAGATCATGTCCCCAAAGAACAGGGTGAAGCGTGGTGTGCGCAACAAAAAACGGCTGGGTTTGCTTTTGAATATGTCAAATTTGAGATTAACTCTTTCGATAGTTGTGCGCTGGCAGCTGAAGATGTCCTCAAGCGTTTTGGTACCATCGACATTTTGGTTAATGCCGCTGGTACCATTAATGATGCGGTATTACGTAAAATGACCAAACAACAATGGGATGACGTTGTACATACTGATTTAGACAGTATGTTTAATGTGACCCGGCAATTTATCAATGCAATGATTGAGTATAAATATGGTCGAATTATAAATGTGTCTTCGGTCAATGGTGAAAAGGGGCAGTTTGGACAGACCAATTATTCTTCAGCAAAATCAGGTGTGTATGGGTTTACCAAATCTTTGGCCCAAGAAGTTGCAAAATATGGGATAACGGTGAATACCATATCTCCAGGTTATGTAGACAGTAAAATGGTGCATTCTATTAGTCAACCTGTACTAGATAAAATTGTGGCTGAAATTCCAGTGGGTCGTTTGGCGAAACCAGAGGAAATTGCTTGGGCAATTGCATTTTTGGCCTCAGAACGCAGTGGCTTTATCACTGGCTCCAATCTAGCAATCAACGGTGGCATTCATATGTATTAAGGGAATTATGTCAGAAGATCAGAGTAGCCAGATAAAACTTATCAAAAAATATAAAAATCGGCGTTTGTATGATTTGGAGCGTAGTCAGTATGTGACGGTGGAGGATTTGCAGGCCTATGTATTGCAAGATATTGATTTTCGAGTGTTGGATGCGACCACTGGCAAAGATTTGACTAATGCAACGTTGTTGCAAATGTTTGTGGAATTAGAAACAAACTCTGCGCAAGCCTTGTCACCCAAGGTATTGCGTCAATTGATCAAACTATCCAAGCATCCTATGAGTGAACAATACAAAGTCATTCTTGAACAAATGCTGGGAAAGATTCAAGACCATTTGCACCCGTATATGCACAATGTGCAAACAACAACTGAATTATGGGTGAAACAATCAGAGCAATTTATGAAATCTTGGCAAGATTGGTTACGGAATCGGGGTGAATGACAGTGGATACTTTGGTTTTGGCTACACAATCGCAAGGTAAAATAGCAGAATTGACCGCATTATTGGCACCGATTCAATGTATTCCACAAATTCAATTAGCTATCCCAGAAGTCGCAGAAACGGGATTGAGTTTTATTGAAAATGCCCTCATTAAAGCGCGGCATGCTAGCCGGCATAGCACTTATGCTGCCCTAAGCGATGACTCTGGGTTAGTGATCGAAGCTTTGGGTGGACGTCCTGGTATTTATTCGGCACGCTTTGCTGGTACCAAAGCGTCCGATGTAACGAATATGCAAAAAGTGCTTCAATTGATGCAAGGTATTGGACCGGGTGCGAGACAAGCTTATTTCTACTGTGCCATGGCTTTGGTTCGTTATCCAGAAGATCCGACTCCGATTTTAGCTTGCGGTCGTTTGGATGGAGTTATCTTAGACGCACCCCGTGGCCAACAGGGGTTTGGTTATGATCCTATCTTTTTCTTACCTGACTATGACAAAACACTTGCCGAATTAGGATCACAAGAAAAAAATCTCATCAGTCATCGCGCTCAAGCTTTAAAGAGTTTGTTAGCTAGTCGATTACGAATGGCTAAAAATGAAACGAATCGTCATCCATGTTGATATAAACATCAAACCAATAATGGCTGCTGTATTCAAAATAACCATTGATGGTGATCCATTGATCTTGTGACTGAGTACAATCGGATGCTTGAATGGCGATGAGCGCTTGAGGCTGCCCGATTGCCCCGTAGGTCAAAGCTTGCGCCAGACCAGTGCTGGGCGCAACACATCCCGTAGGGAATGTAATGGCAGTCCCATCAACAATCAAACGAAATTTATAGGCATGATTCTCAGGGCTGGCATCCAAACCAAAATTAACATCCCCTGGTACTTGTCCTGCCAAGCTTGCGCTCGTAAAGCTGGCTAACAGAAGCGTGGCTAGTATAAAACGTGGCATTATTTATCTCCTTATATTATACCTTTCACGGATTGGTTTTAGTATCAGAATATTACAGTATTTTCCCTGAAAGGCAATCATCCTGTTGTTTGCAGTGCCTTCTCATTACGCGTTTTTTTAATGGGATTACTATGTTGACAGCAGATTAATATATACTATGCTCAAAGAGTGGTCATTTTTTAGTGTGCAATGAGGAGTCGCAATGAAAGCGTATCAAATAGGAAAAATGGTATTACTCGCAGCAGGGCTTGGTTTGAGTCAAATATGTAGTGCATTGGTAGATAGCGATCCGCTGGCAGAGTACTGTGTTTCCAAAAGTGGGACGTTGACTCCTATGACCGCTTGGTTTGACACCAATCGGGGCGTGATTGAAGGATTGACTGAGCGTTTCTGCACATTCGAACGTGACAATGGCTATCTGGTTATCGGTTTGTCTGCTTTTGCGTCTGATCAGGCTAATATTGCTGCAACGTATATGAAGAGCCTTCCGGAAATCAAAGAAGGATCCAAGTTGTTGGAAGAGAATAAAGCTAGAGGTGGGGCTTTGGGATTGCCTAATCCTTCCTCAGCTGTATGTCAGAAACTAGGTGGCACAACCATCAATTATAGGTTCCATGGCAATTTTAAGCCTGAAAGTGGGGGCGCTGCAGATGTATGTACATTTGGTGATGGTTCGATGGTGAGCGCATGGACTTTAATTTATATGGCTAATCATCGGGCCGGATACGATGAAGTTAAGAATAATGTCAAATCTCAGCCTCTGCCATTAAATTAGAGTTTCATCTTTCTTCTATACGTCCCGCAGACTAGCTGGCGTTGTTGCATAAAATTTATTTTGTGATTTGTTAGAGCATTTTGTTTACTTGTCATCCCCGCGCAGGCGGGGATCCAACCTTAAATTAAACATATTGC
>Ga0114972_10000317_pt1 | contig 35863 bp, 30 predicted proteins | sample M_140807_EF_Meta_FD_87354 | JGI IMG/M metagenome (GOLD analysis project Ga0114972, IMG submission 87354) | Freshwater microbial communities from Lake Montjoie, Canada to study carbon cycling - M_140807_EF_MetaG | ecosystem: Environmental > Aquatic > Freshwater > Lake | place: Lake Montjoie... | reverse complement strand
CTGAGCATCTGTCATATCCCCTGGATAAGTTTTTTGGGTCATAATTTTAGCTCCTTTTTTATTTGGACATCCATGTTAACACACTATCCATAGTGGGCTTTTGACTTTTCAAACGTCCTCTAACTTGTTTTATGGAACAGGTATTCCTGCTTGTATTTTGGTGATTGATAAGGAAAAGGCAGAGGAACGGTCTAGTATTTTTATGATTGATGCTAGTAAAGGGTTTATCAAGGATGGAAATAAAAACCGTTTACGAGAGCAGGATATTCACCGAACGGTAGATGTGTTTACTAAGCAGTTGGAAGTTCCTAAATATTCTCGTTTGGTTTCCTTAAAAGAGATTGAAGAGAATGATTATAATCTAAATATTCCCCGTTATATTGATAGTCAAGACGAGGAAGATATTCAGGATATTAAGGCGCATATTCTGGGTGGCATTCCCAAGGGTGATGTGGATAGTTTGGGGTCTTATTGGGCGGTTTATCCTGATTTACAGGCTCAACTTTTTCAACCTAGTGAACGTGAGGGTTATTATCAGTTAAAAATTAGTCAGGATGAGATTAAGCAGGTTATTTTCAATCATCCCCAATTTATCAGCTACAAGCAAAAGATCGAGATTATTTTAGAGTCCTGGTGTAGCCGCTTTTTACCGATCTTAAGGGATTTACAAGCTACGGATAAGGCTAAGGATTTGATCGCTCAATTATCGGAATCAATTTTGTCGGATTTTAGCCAGACGAGTTTGATTGATGCCTATGATGTTTATCAGCATTTGATGGTTTATTGGGAGCAGACAATGAAGGATGATGTTTATTTGGTTATTGAGGAGGGTTGGAAGGCTGAGGTTTATCAGGTGGTAGATAAGGATGGTAAGGCGAAAAAGGATCAATGGGATTGTGATTTAGTCCCGAAAGATTTGGTAATTTCTCGTTATTTTGCTGATTTTCAGGCACAGATTGAGATGTTAGAAACTGAGAAGGATGCTGTCACTCGTGAGCGGGAGGAGATGGAGGAGGAGCATTCGGGTGAGGAGGGTTGTCTGGAGGAGTTGAAGTCTGACAAGGGCAAGATTTCTAAGGCGGCGGTGCAGTCCCAAATTAAGAAGTTACAGCAGGGTTTGGATTGGGGGGATGATTTACGCATTTTAAAGGATTATCTGACTCTATTGGATCAGGAGGCGGAGGCGGGTAAGCGGGTTAAGGAGGCCCAAAAGGCTCTGGATCAAAAGCTTATGGCTCGTTATCGCTTGTTAACGGAGGCGGAGGTTAGGGTTTTGGTGGTTGAGGATAAATGGTTGGCTACGATTCGTCAGGAGGTGCGGACGGAGTTAGATCGCATTTCTCAACGTTTGACAGTGCGGGTCAAGGAGTTGGCGGAACGTTATGGGGAAACTTTACCGTGTTTGACGGACGAGGTTGAGCTTTTGACGGCTAAGGTTGATGGTCATTTACAGTTATTAATGGGGGTTTAATTTTATGATTCGTGAGGGTTATCAACAAACGGCGATCGGTCTTATTCCTTGTGATTGGGATGTCAAAGAATTACGGGACGTTACCTCTTATATTGGTGATGGAATTCACTCAACACCAATATATGTTAATTATTCTGAATTTTATTTTATAAATGGTAATAATTTAGTAAATGGACTAATAAAAATTACTGAAAATACAAAAAATATTAGCGCAGATGAATTTTACAAATATAAAAAAGAATTAACTACAAAAACTATACTCTTATCAATTAATGGAACAATAGGAAATATTGCATTTTATAATAATGAAAATGTTATTTTGGGCAAAAGTGCAGCTTATATCAATATTAATCAAAATACTGTAGAAAATTACATTTTTTACTCCCTACAATCTTCTTATATCAAATCTTATTTTGAAAATGAGTTAACAGGATCAACAATCAATAATCTTTCACTAGAATCAATTAGAAATGCACCTATATTGATTCCAAAAAGCGAGAAAGAACAAAAAGCGATCGCCGAAGTATTGGGAGATGTGGACAGGTTAATTAATGCCTGTAACAAGTTGATTGCTAAGAAGCGCGATATTAAGCAGGGAGCAATGCAGGAGTTGTTGACAGGGCGATCGCGTTTACCTGGTTTTAGTGGCGAGTGGGAGGTGAAAAAGTTGGGGGAGTTGGGGGAAATTATGACAGGCAATACACCACCAACAAAAGATTCTAGTAATTATGGAGATAAATTTTTATTTGTTAGTCCTGCGGATTTAGGCAGTCAAAAATATATTTATAAAACTGATAAAAAACTTTCAGATAAGGGGTTTAAAATTTCGAGAAAATTTCCTAAAAATAGCATCTTGTTTACTTGTATTGGCTCTACAATTGGGAAATTGGGCATTGCATCGTTTGAATTAACGTCAAATCAGCAAATTAATGCAATTATTCCAAATGAAACTTACTCAACTGATTACCTATATTATTACTTAGATTTGCTTTCTCCAAAAATTAAAGCTATGGCAAGTGAGCAAGCCGTACCCATAATTAACAAGTCTAATTTTGCAGAAATATCAATTTTCTATCCAACACTTGAAGAACAAAAAGCGATCACGCAAATCCTCAGTGATATGGATAACGAAATCGAAGCCCTAGAGAAAAAACGAGATAAACATAAACTTGTCAAACAGGGCATGATGCAAGAATTACTCACAGGAAAAACGAGGTTACTATGAACGCTGTTAACCAAACCGAACGTCTAACCCAAAATCGAGTTATTGATCTATTTCAAAATCAACTTCATTATCGCTATCTTGGTAACTGGAAAGATAGGGAAAATAACAGTAACATTGAAGAAAGTTTATTGCGTGATTACTTGACAAATCAAGGCTACAGTCCAAGCCTGATTAGCAAAGCGATCAACGAATTAAGTAAAGCTGCCAAAAATCAAACCAAAGGACTCTATTACTCCAACAAAGAAGTTTATGGACTACTTCGATACGGTGTAAAAATTAAGGAAGAAGTTGGTAAAAATACGAAAACTGTATGGCTAATTAATTGGGAAAATCCCCTAGAAAATGATTATGCGATCGCTGAAGAAGTTTCTATCAAAGGCGAAAACAAAAAACGCCCTGATATTGTTATCTATATCAACGGTATTGCATTAGGAGTCATTGAACTAAAACGTAGCACCGTCTCGATTGCTGATGGTATTCGTCAGAACTTAGATAACCAAGACTCAAAATTTATTAAACTTTTTTTTGCCACCATGCAGTTAGTTATGGCGGGGAATGATACTCAAGGATTGCGTTACGGAACCATTGAAACCAAAGAAAAATATTATCTAACCTGGAAAGAAGACAGCTATCAAGACATTCAAAATTCTTTAGATCGCGGCCTACTACAATTATTTAACAAAGAGCGTTTAATTGAAATAATTCATGATTTCATTATTTATGATAGTGGCATCAAAAAGCTTTGTCGTTCTCATCAATACTTTGGAGTAAAATTATCCCAATTTTGTCTAAAAAAACCAGAGCCAGAGGGGGGGATTATTTGGCATACCCAGGGTAGCGGAAAAAGCCTAACAATGGTCTGGTTAGCTAAATGGATCAAAGAAAACTTAACCGATTCTCGCGTTTTAATTGTCACAGATAGAGACGAACTAGATAAACAAATTGAAGGCGTTTTTTTAGGCGTAGAAGAAAAAATCGAACGAACTAAAAATGGTCAGGATTTAATTAACAAGCTTAATGAAACAACCCCCTGGTTACTCTGCTCTCTTATCCACAAATTTGGTAAAAAAGGAAGCAATGAAGATAAAGAATATCAAAGCTACATAGAAGAACTACAAAAAAGCCTACCTAAAAACTTTCAGGCAAAAGGTAATATTTATGTCTTTGTTGATGAATGCCATCGTACCCAATCGGGCAAGCTTCACACCGCCATGAAAAAAATACTGCCCAATGCTGTTTTTATCGGCTTTACGGGAACACCACTGCTTAAACAAGATAAACAGAAAAGCATTGAAATCTTTGGCCCCTATATTCATACCTATAAATTTAAGGAAGCTGTCTTCGATAAAGTAGTTCTAGATTTACGCTACGAAGCCCGTAATGTTGATCAAAATCTAAGCTCTCCAGAAAAAGTTGATCTATGGTTTGAAAGCAAGACTAAAGGTTTAAATGATTTTGCTAAAACCGAACTGAAAAAACGTTGGGGAACCCTACAAAAAGTTCTTAGCTCCCAAGATAGATTAAACCAAATTGCCACAGATATTGTCTTTGATTTTGGTATTAAAAGCCGTCTCTCTGATGGAAGAGGTAACGCTCTATTAGTCGCTAAAACTGTGTATGAAGCTTGCAAATATTATGAAATCTTTCAGAATAAAGGTTTTACAAAATGTGCCATTATTAGTTCCTACAATCCATCTATTAAAGATATTAAAGGAGAAAGCACAGGCGAAGATGGCCCTACAGAAAAACAGAAAAAATATGATGTTTACACCAAAATGCTTAACGGCATGACCACCGAAGCGTTTGAAACAGAGGTTAAAAAGAAATTTACTAAAGAACCCGCTCAAATGCAATTACTTATCGTTGTGGATAAATTACTAACGGGCTTTGATGCTCCTTCCGCAACCTACCTATACATTGATAAAAGTATGCAGGATCATGGTCTTTTTCAAGCCATCTGTCGAGTTAATCGTTTGGAAGATGAAGATAAAGAATATGGTTATATTGTGGACTATAAAGACCTCTTTAAAAGGTTAGAAAAATCATTTACTGACTATACTTCTGATGCTTTTGATAAGTATGACTCAGAAGATGTCAAAGGGTTATTAAGTGATCGCCTAGAAAAATCCAAAGAACGGCTAGATAATATCCTAGAAATGGTGAAAGCAAGCTGTGAACCAGTGAGCTATCCCCAGGATACAGCCGCCTATATTGACTATTTTTGTGGAAACTCTCAAAACGCCGATGATCTCAAAAAGAATGAAGAAAAACGATTTAGCTTTTATAAGTTAGTAGCCAGTTTAATTCGAGCCTATGCTGAGATTGCCAACGAAATGATCGAGGCAGGTTACACATCTCAAGAAGCTACCCAAATTAAAAAAGACGTTGATCACTATACTGCTATCCGTCAAGAAATCAAATTAAATAGTGGTGAATGGATTGATTTAAAATCCTACGAGCCTGATATGCGCTACCTTATTGATACCTATATTCGAGCAGAAGAAAGCAAAAAATTTGCCGATTTTGATGAATTTACTTTAGTAGAACTAATTGCTCAATTGGGAACACAAGTTATTGACAAATTACCAGAGGGGATTCGCCGCAATAGGTCAACCGTTGCTGAAACCATTAATAATAACGTTCGCAGAATTATTTTAGAAGAAGAACCAACGAATCCAAAATACTTTAAAAAAATGTCTCTCTTGTTAGATGAATTAATTCAACAGCGTAGGCAAGAAGCTATTAGTTATGAAGACTATCTTAAAAAAATTGTCGAACTGTGCAAAAATGTCACAGAACCAGGGAACTCTTCTGATTATCCCCCATCTATAAATACCAATGCCAAAAGAGCCTTGTATGATAACTTAAATAAAGATGAAGCCCTAGCCTTAGCTGTAGATAAAGAAATTCGTACAACAAAACGAGATAGCTTTCGCGGGAACCGTATTAAAGAGCGTGAAGTTCAGAATGCTATTAAAAAACATATTTCTGATCCAGATAAAGTTGCAGAAATTTTTGAAATTGTAAAAAATCAAAATGAATACTAATCTATATCAAATTACTATCGGTCAATTAGTGATTGATGTTGTCAAAAAAGATATTAAAAATATACATTTAGGCGTTTATCCCCCTGATGGTAACATTCGTATTGCCACACCCCTTAAAGTTAATGATGATCGAGTTAGATTATTTGCTATCTCTAAACTACCTTGGATTAAAAAACAACAAGCAAAATTTCAAGCTCAAAGCCGCCAATCTCCCAGAGAATTTATTTCAGGAGAAAGTCACTACTTTCAAGGAAGAAGATACCTGCTTAATGTAATTTATCATCAGTCTTCCCCCAAAGTTATTATCAAAAATAATACTAATATTCATCTTTTTGTTAGAGAAAACAGTACCTTGGAACAACGCAAAAAAGTGATGACAGAATGGTATCGCCAGCAACTCAAGGAACAAATACCAACCCTTCTCGACAAATGGCAATCCATAACAGGACTTACCGCTAATGATTGGGCAATTAAACAAATGAAGACCAAATGGGGTTCCTGTAACATTACAGACAAACGAATTTGGCTTAATTTAGAATTAGCAAAAAAGCCCCAAAATTGCCTAGAATACGTTATTGTTCACGAATTAGTTCATTTATTAGAAAGAAATCATAATGAACGTTTTATAGCCTATATGGATAAATTCATGCCTCAATGGCCTATTTATAAGGAAGAATTAAGCCAATTTATTCTATAGCCTTGAATACCGCGATCGCTTCCATGACCCTGATCGCCTCGCCGTTCTCCATGCCCTCGATCAAAAATGGTCAGAGTTGAGTTCTGAGCAGCCCGTCGAACTAGCACCTGTTGAACCAACAGTCGCCGAGGCAGCAACCATTGAGAAAGCATCTATCGAGGAAGCACCTGTCGGAGGATCACAACGGGAGCCTATATATATTAATAACTGCTTCCACTGTGGCTCGGACGCTCTGAGTCCCGAAGAACCGACTGAAATCCCGCCTGAAATCGGGGCAGAGATGGAATTCCTGACCAAGGAGAGCAACATAACGCCATCAACCGTCTTATCTGGCATCCAGACCATTCTCGACTTTTTCCGATTTCCCCTCGCCAAATTCTGGTTAGAGAAGGCGTTACAGCTAGAGCAGACAGAATGGGCCGCCATTGAACAATATCTTGCCCGTTATGCCCAGGGCTTTTCCCTGCCATAAGATTCACGCCCATTTGAATGAGAGCGACTGGTGATCCAGACAAACAACCCTCTTTTGAGACTGGGAATCATCCAAATACACTAAATCTCAGCGTTCTCGCCTTGATAGTCCTGGCATTAGTCCCTTATTTGACCAGGCGATCGCTCAAATTTGGCAACCCGCAGGAGAAACCGAATTTTAGTGCTATTTTTATCAGGTCAACAACATGAAAAAACTTCGTCGCTATGACAAGCTCTTGATTCACCTGGAGCATTATGTTCAGCTTTTACGCTCTGGTCAGATCAATACTCAAGCTTATTCCCTCATTCACAGACAAATCGGCAAACTGACCAAGGCAATTCATCAACAGTGGTCAGAGAAGAGTCATGGCTAACGCCAGTTGAGAAAAGACCGCAGGAGAGACGATTAACGGTAAAAAGATAACGATTAACCTCTTTTTCCGATAATTGACCTCTCCTTGCTTTCTCGTGGGGATCTCATCTCCCTATACACCATCAAAATAACCTTTATCAACATTTAGGAAAGTAACATCATGAGTACGGAAAATAAAACAATGAGTAACGTTTCACAATTCAAAGTCTTTGGAACTCGTCCTCAAGAGGGCATATTCCTACCCCAACTTCCCTTTAACGTCCGCAACGATCTCAAGGTCGGTCAATGGAAAGTCGGAGAAGAGGACTACCGAGGCAAGAACATTGAGATTTCCATCATCAAAGTCGCCCAATTCTTTGGGAATCTTGGCAAAACGACCAATACCTTCTGGTTACAAGTCTGGTTTGTTGCCGCACCCAATTGCCCCATTTTACCCAAGAACACCATCTGCTTGACCTATCTGAAGAAACGGAGCATTGCCCAATTCTCTCAGAAAGTCACGGAATTAATGGAGTCTGGTGAACCTGCCCTCGGTCTTTTCCAAGGTTCCTTCCTCAAGCACAATGGCGACAAAGGCGATTACTACAGTGTCGTCTGGGATTGGCGGGAACGGGAAAACGATGAAGAAATGGAACAGTTGGAACAGATTGCTGATTTTATGGCAGTCACTCCTAAATTAGTCGATTTATCCGTTAATCTTACCCCGATTGATGGGCTTTCTCCTGAAGAGATCGAACGCCTGATGTCCTCAGCCAAGGCTCAAGAACTCGAAAGTTCTGCACTGGTGGCAACCCGTTAAGACAGTATAAGGAGTGGTAGGCAATCCGCTTACCATTCCTTTTTTTTGAGGAGAAAGAGCAATATGCTAGGTTTCAATGCCAATCTTGGCTCTATTTGTCGTCATGCTCTCCAAAATCAGCAAATTTACTGGAAAGTTGAGAAAGATTTCCAAAACGCGATCGCTCAAACCAAACATTGTTGCCGAAATTGCCGTTATTTCGATGAGAATCCCTATCTACCCTGTGCCGTCGATCCTCTTCAGGCGGGAATGCCTGATCAAGACAATACTTGTCGATTTTTTGAGAGATAATGAATTGAAGATTAGAGAAACATGATTCTAGCCTTCAATTAACTGTCAAATTTTTTGATTGATCAGAATATCTATCAATTTTGCTGAGATACGATAATCGGCAATGATAGGTAAAAGATCAATCTCGACAACATCTTTCATCATTTCTATTGAGAGACTTGAAAAGGAATCAAAAGATGACTCAGACCACTCCCCTCGCAACAATCCAGAAAAGACCCGACATTTGTGGAGGTCAAGCTCGCATTCGGCAAACACGAATTCCCGTCTGGACTTTAGTTTCTTTTCGGCAACAAGGGGCATCAGACGAAGAATTACTCAGGAATTATCCTGGATTGAATCCACAAGATTTAGCAGCAGCATGGTCATATTATTCGGAAAATTCTGCGGAAATTGAAAGCATTATTGCCCAAAATAATGACTGAATTCTACTCCAATGAAAACTTTCCCCAGGATTTAGTGAATGCCCTCAAATGCCTAGATCATGAGGTTTTAACTTCCTATGAAGCAGGACAAGCCAATCAAGGCATCAGTGATGAAGATGTTTTGAAGTTTGCCCATGCCAGAAGCAAAGTGATTATCACGCTTAATCGAGAAGATTTTATCGATTTACACCGAAAAGGTCAAGAGCATAGTGGAATTATGATCTGTAAAGAAGATCGAGATTATCAAGGACAAGCTCTCAAAATTCATGAGTTTATCTTGACAGATAATCAATCTTTAAAAGGACGATTAATTCGGATCAAAAAACAAAATCAACCAGGACAAGCTTTTCAACAATTTGTTATCCAAGAATATTAGGTAAATAAAATGAAAATTATTCAGTTGCCGTCAGGGGGCAAGTTCTACGAAACCCCTTGGGGGCTTTTTCCCAGTGTCACCACCATTCTTAAAGCCACGATGCCCGAAGATCAACAAGCACGACTCAGAAATTGGCGTAATCGCAACGGCGATAACGCTGAAAACTTGCGCCAAACCGCCGCCGAACGGGGAAAAATCATCCATAAACTAATCGAAGCCCGATTCAAGGGTGAGGAAAAAGAATGTCCCAGCGACGTAAGCGAATTTTGGCATGAAGTTCGCAAAATTTTAGGAGCCATTGGTACGGTCTCCGCCATTGAACAAATGGGCTACCATCCCCAGCTTCAATATGCAGGGACGTTGGATTTACTCGCTCAATGGCAGGGAGTTTTGACGTTATTTGATTTTAAAACCAGTCATCGGACTAAAAGAGCGCAATGGCTGACGGATGCCAAACTTCAAATTGCGGCCTATCGGGGAGCCTATGAGCATCTTTTCGGGATTGAAATTCCCAAAGGATTGATTATGGTTATCACCCCCCAAACCGTACAAATTTTTACGTTGGAAAAAGAGGAATTAGAACAATATTGGCAGGAATGGCTCATTCGTGTCCAACGATATCGGAATTTTGAGCTTTATCAACAGTTATTTGCTAATGATTGAGGTAATCAAACATTATTCTCTGTTCGATTATTTCAATATCAAAAAGAAAAGTCATGATTAAAGGTTCATGGCTTTTCTCTTTTTTTGTCTAAGTCTCAATAGGCAATAAATTCTCTGAGAATAGTTTTGATGGGTAAGAAAAGTGACAGTGGTTGCTCTTGAAATGGAATAAATTCATAGTTTACAGCTATCTTCAATCAAACGTATTACAAAAAAGCTATCTAAAAGGCTCAAAGTAGAGACCACAATTTTGGAATCTGATAAAATCGAAAAACGTCGTGCTATTCCAAATTAGTAAAAATGTTAGGATATTCTATCCGTTTATTCATTCATTATCTCAAGTTTCAAGAAGTACCGATTCCCTACGGATTTATAGCTTAATTCAGCAATGCCTTTGATAGTTTGTATAGATGGCATAGTTGCTTACAATTTGCTGTAAGTGGGAAAATATACAGTCGATGAAATGACGAGTATTGAAAGACCCAACCAAGGCGCAGGTCAGCAGCACAAAAACTTGTGAAGATACTTGAGGTCAGTCAAATGAGAGGATGAGCAAGAACTAGAGGGTTGAATTGCGCGCTTTTCAAAATAAAATAGGTTTTTAGTCCTATTTTTTCGATAAATCTCAGTTTTTTTAGGAAAAATATTGCTACAATTCACGTCATTCTAACAAAAGATGACTTAGTGAATATGCGGAATCCTCAAAAATGGTTACAATCCCTCGGCATTATGGTCTTAGTCGTTGCAATCACAGTAATATTGACGACTCGAACGTTAGCGCAATCACCCCCGATTAGCCATCCCCTCGATCCCCTGACTGAGACGGAAATCAATACGGCTGTCGCTGTTGTTAAAAAAGAAAACAAATTAAGCGAGCGCGTTGCTTTTCCCAATGTCTCCCTACGAGAGCCTGATAAATCAAAGGTGTTAGCCTTTAAAAAAGGCGATCCCATTACTAGAGAAGCCTTTGTGGTGGTTTTAGAACCCTCTCAAAGTAAATCCTATGAAGCAATCGTGGATCTCAAAAAAGCCAGTCTTTTGTCTTGGAAACAAGTAACCGATGGACAACCCGCGCTCTTAGATGATGAGTATGATCTCTTAGAAACCCTTGCGAAAGCTGATCCCCGTTGGCAAGCCGCCATGAAAAAACGGGGCATTACTGATTTTGAAAATGCGATCGTTGATGGTTGGGCGATGGGCTTAATGAATGAACAGGAAAAAGCTTCTGGAAAAAGGTTAATGCGCGGCATAACTTATTACAAAGGCAAAAAACGGATGAATTATTATGGTTCTCCCGTTGAAAGTCTGATGACGACGGTTGATTTGAATAACAAAACAGTGACTGAAGTGATCGATGGCGAGATTGTGCCTGTTGCCAAAGCTAATTTCGACTACGATCAAGCTTCTTTGAAACCGTTGCAAGCGGCGGCTAAATTGTTACAGATTAAGCAACCCCAGGGAGTGACTTTTAAACTTAATAAAAATGAAGTGACCTGGCAAAATTGGAAATTTCGTTACCTGATGCACCCCAGGGAAGGTTTGACCTTATATCAAGTTTCCTATCTAGATAAGGGTAAAGAACGTCCTATTCTCTATCGGGCGGGCTTATCGGAAATGGTGGTTCCCTACGCCGATACGTCTCCTTCTTGGGTGGTGAGAAGTGCCTTTGATGTGGGGGAATATCGTTTCGGGTGGCTTTCTACCACGTTGGCAAAGGGAAAAGATGTCCCCGAAAATGCAGTGTTATTGGATGCTTTATTTGCCGATGATGCAGGAAAACCTTTAGTCAATAAGGATTTAATTGCTATCTATGAAAAAGATGCAGGTATTCTCTGGCGGCATTATGACTCCAATACGGAAACCTATGAAGGGCATCGCAGTCGGGAATTAGTTTTAACTACCGTTGCCGCGATCGGTAATTATGATTACGGCATTAACTGGGTTTTTCATGAAGATGGAACCCTAGAGGTACAAACCGATCTGACGGGAATCATGTTAGTTAAAGGAACCGAAGCTGTGACGGAAAGCCATGATCATGATCATGATCAATTGGGTCATTTGGTCGCGCCGAATGTGTTAGCCATTAATCATCAACATTTTGTCAACTTCCGTCTGGATTTTGATGTGGATGGTACGCCCAATCGAGTGACAGAAATGAAGGTAGCGGCTCTTCCTCAAAGTGAATCTAATCCCCAGGGTAACGCTTTTAAAATGGAAGAAATTCCCCTCAATACTGAATCAAAAGCAGTACGAGATATGAATATGGCGGAAAGTCGTTCCTGGATGATTGAAAATGCTAGTCAGAAAAATTCCTTGGGAAGCGCGATCGCTTATATGCTCATGCCAGGGAGCAACAGCGTCTTTTATCCCTTACAAGATTCTAATGTGAGCCGTCGGGGACAATTTGCTACTCATCATTTTTGGGCAACGCAGTATAAACCCAATGAACTTTATGCAGGCGGAGATTATCCCAATCAGGGCTTAACGGATCAAGGTTTGCCCCAATGGGTTGCGGACGATGAATCCCTTGACGGAAAAGACCTCGTTGTTTGGTACACGATGGGAGTAACTCATATCCCCCGACCAGAGGAATGGCCAATTATGACTGTTCACCGAGCGAGTTTTAAAATTATGTCGCGGGGTTTCTTTACTCAAAATCCAGTTCTCAATGTAGCTGATGTGGAGATTCCTAATAAACCGAAAAAGTAACCAAAAAGATAAGCCTAATTTAGTGGCTGACCATCCTTTCACTCAATAAACTATTATTTATGACCCTTCTATCTGGCAACAAATAACGGAGATAGCCGATGACTGACCCAATTCCTAATAAATATATCCGAGTAAATTGATACAGGTGTCAGAGTGGCTATTTCAGAAGCTATTGAGAGACACCGACGCTTCTAAGTACAGGACAAAAAATAATTTCTTCATCTAGCAAAAATGGCTCAAAGCTTTATGGGGAAAAAGTTTTAGGCTAGTATATCACAAGTATTGTTGTCTAAAACTTTCAAAGGTTTTGTCCTGTACTTAGATTGGGTTAATAATTTTTCTTCGATATTACTGTTACTTTCGTAGTATTGCCAATTACTCAGTTTTGGGTGACTTGTTCGGATTTAACAGCATTAATTGTTTGAGATGTACGTTATATTTAAAAGGGTGTACGTTGAAGGAAGGTAATGATGAAAAGTGTTACACCCACCGAATTACGGGGCAATCTTTTTAATCTATTGGATGAGATTTTAAGTACGGGGATTCCTTTAGAGATTGATCGCGGGGGAAAACGTTTAAGAATTGTTCCTGTGGAAAAAATAGATAAGTTACAGAACCTAGTGGGTCATTTGCTACGCTTGTAGCCATTATTATCTGCGTACCCCTTTGGAATTGGAGAAGAAGTACAAGCACCAGAACCACCCAATCGATGTTGTTGTCGCAGTCGCTCTCTCTGTCGTCGAGCAAAGCGTTTTCCTCTCCACTCAAAAGGAGTTGGATGCTGATTCCATGCCTGAGAAACTTCTTCAAACCAAGTGATGATTTGCTCAGGTTTTTGGGGATGTTGTCCTGACAAGGCTCGACGTTTCAAAATTCGTTGGATGGATTCTGCCATGTTAAGCCAACTGCCTCCCAAGGGAGTGTAAAGAGGTAAAATTCCCTGTTCACACAACCATAAGACAAACTCAGGTGTTTTATGTCCAGCTAAATTGTCACAAACCAAAAGCATCCTCAGAGGAGGAAGGACTTGGGGTAAGGTAAATTTAACGGTTAGATTCATCCGCCATTCCTGCCATAATTGCTGAGTCGTAAGGGGATCGAGAATTTCAACCGTTCTGGGTAGGGATTGGACAATAGCTGCCAATTCTTGCTTCAACCAAGGATGTAATATCTTATTGGTACAACTCTCTACTCCCTTGACAAGCACTCTGCCGTCTTTGGGATGAAATAAGGTGATTAACTTAGTTGTCCCTTGTTTGATATATTCGTGGGGATAGCTTTCTGGGTTTCCTTGAGGTTGCCAACTTTCTCCCTCATAGGGAACTGTGGCAAAGGGGCCAGCTTCATCTTCGCACCAAACAGCTAACCCTCTTTGTTCAGCTAAGAGATAAGCTTGCTCAATTAAAACTTTTTTGCCTCTGCATCTGGGTCTACCACCATCACCACTCCCGTTTTGCGCTGACGCAGTACATGACCCGTTTCACACCAACTTCGATTCTTCTGCCAACTCCATCCAGACTCTTTCAAGACCTTATGAATTGTGTAGGTACTCACAGTCGCAAAGGCTGGGTCTATCTTTTTGAGTTTTTTCTGTAAGGTGGATAGACTCCAAATCCCTGTTCCATCTTTTAACCTTTCTGGTTGACCTTGGATGGTCTGTAAGATTTTCTCTCTTTGCAGATTGTCATAAACAATAGCTGGACCTCCTCCATGTTGTGGATTAAGGGCTGCCATTCCCTCTTGATTGAATCGAGCTACTAATCTGGCTACGGCATCTCCAGAGCGGCGACCCACTCTATGAGACGCATCAGTGTAACTATAACCTTCTGCAACTGCCAATATTATCTTGGCTCGTGTCACACGGCTTGCCCTTTCACTTTGGGCTCGACTTATTTTTTTTAAATAATCCTGTTCTTCTTGGGTCAGGACTCTCAAAGGATTTTTTTGATGACGAGTCATAACTACTAGTCCTCAAGCTATAACATCTTTATTATCTCTTATTTCATTTAATGGCTACAAGCGTAGCAAATGACCCACTAGTACGTCGCCCTGATGTTATTTTAGGTGATCCTGATGAGCTAATTTCACTCAGTTGGGAGCAGGAGATTAATCTTGATCTACCTTGATACGCATATTGTCGTTTGGCTATATAGCGGACTAACGGAAAAGTTTACTGCTCTGCCGAGGTCTTTGTTAAACGATCATGATCTTTATATTTCGCCGATGGTGCGCTTAGAATTGCAGTATTTGTATGAAATTGAGCGGGTTTCTGTTCCAGCAGACACGATCATCCTAGACTTGGGTGATCGCCTGGGTTTAAAAATCTGCGAGAAGGATTTTCATCGGGTCGTTGATTATGGGTTGGGGTTAAGTTGGACTCGTGATCCTTTTGATCGTTTGATTGTGGCTCAAGCAGCGATCTCGGAGAATATTTTGCTAACAAAAGACATCAAGCTCTTGAAGCATTATGCCCAGGCGCAGTGGGATTAACGCTTCTTGTAATCTAATACCGATTTAAACTGAAGACGTGGTAGATATTTTCAAGACAATTCTGTTGGGGTCTAAAGCTTGCGCCCAATAAACTATTCTAACTGCCTTAAACGCCATTTAATTTAGTATCAAAAAGAAGGTGTATTATGTCACAAGTTCACGTAGCCACCGTTAAAGAGGGTCAAATTCAACTGATTAACCCTGTCTTACTTCCTGAAGGGGCAAAAATTCTGGTTAAGGTACTGGAATCAGACAACGAGCCGCAAATAACAGACAGTTGGGAACAGTTTTTTCTATTTGAAGAAACCAGTCAGCAATTGCAGTCAAAAGAATATCTAGATGGATTAACCCAAATTGGGAACCGTCGCTATTTTCAGAATTATTTAGCCCAATTCTGGCAACAGCATAAAGCGAGAAGTCAACCGATCGCTTTAATCTTAATTGATATTGATTTTTTTATGTTATACAACGATAAGTATGGACATGAACAAGGCAATAATTGTTTAGTGATTGTTGCCCAATCTATTGCCAATGTTCCTAAGCGACCGATGAGTGCGGTTGCTCGTTATGAGGGGGAAGAATTTGCTGTCATTTTACCTAACACGACGATAGATGATGCGTTAATTGTGGCTGAATCCATCAGAAATGCTGTCTTATCTCTGGCTATTCCTAATTCTGGTTATTACGAGGAAGTAGGTTCTTATTTGACTATCAGTTTGGGCGTAGAGAGTCTTATTCCTAGTGAGAAAAAAACTTTAGAAGACTTAATCAAAGGAGCAGACTATGCCGTTTATAGAGCAAAAAATCAGGGTCGTAACCAAGTATTTGCTTTCGATTTGGATGAATTAACTCAAGTTGATAGCCGTCGATGTTTTGATGGTTATTTAGAGAAAGTATGGCAACACAGTAAACGTAAACAAGAATGGCTATCTTTAATATTAATTGGTATTGATTATTTCAGAAAATATAATGATAATTATGGACACCTAGAAGGCGATAAATGTTTAATCAATATTGCCCAAACAATTACTAAAACAACAGAAAATAATTACTGCTTTATTGCACGGTATGATGGCAATGAATTTGCTGTATTGTTACCTGATGCCGATATCAAAGAGGCGTTAACTGTTGCTGAATCGATCAAACAAGCGATCGCCGAACTTGCGATTCCCCATGCGGCATCTAGCATAAGCGATCATGTCACAGTCAGTATGGGTGTGGCCTCGTTTATTCCTAACGAAGAAAATAATACAAAAAACTTAATTCGTAAAGCAGAGCGTTCCCTTTTTGATGCTGAACGTAGAGGCAGAGATCAGATAATGTCCTTAGATCTAGAGCTAGATGGACTAACCCTTCTTGCCAACCTCCGATCTTTTAAAAACTATTTAAACCAAGTCTGGTGGCAACAGAAATTTAGAAATCAGTCAATCTCTTTAATTTTAATTGATATTGATTATCTTGATAAATATAACAGTCAATATGGGCTTGGAGAAGCTGATAAATGTTTAATCCGTATTGCTCAATGTCTTGCTAAATTGCCCCAAATGTCTGCAAACTTAATCGCTCGCTTTGGTGGAGATGAATTTGCCGTAATTCTGCCCAATACAGAGATAGATAATGCCTTAAGTGTGGCTGAATCTATCCGAAAAGCAGTCTTAGCTCTTGCCATTCCCCACAGCAAATCTGATGTTAGCGATTATGTTACAGTCAGCTTAGGCGTTGCCACCTTTATTCCTAGCGAAAAGAACTTACCTGATGATTTAATCAAAACAGCAGATAGTTCCCTTTATCAAGCCAAAAAATCTGGGCGGAATCAAGTGCGATTACCAATTTTGTTTCCACCGGAGTTCGTGATAAATCCAAAGTGGCGTTGTTGATTGGGGGTATGAATCGTCTTATCTGCAATTTTAAAAACTTAAACTCGAACTGACTTTCAGATATGTGCAAAATTGGCATTCATACCCTCATTCAGAAACGCCTCCTTTTGTCAGTAATTTTTAAAACTCAGACTTAAACCGACTTTTGGCTATATGCGAGATTGTGATTCATAGCTTGATTAAGCAACGCCTTTAAAGATTTAGGTGCGGATTGGACGAATCAAGTGCGATCACCAATTTTGTTTCCACCAGGTACCTTTATAATTTAATCAAAACAGCAGATATTGCCCTTTATCAAGCCAAACAAGCTGGACGGAATCAAGTGCGATCGCCGATTTTGTAGTCATGCGCCTTTTCATTATTTGTAAGAGAAGGGATGAAATCCATCCTTTAAAGAAAGTGATTGCAGGAACCGACAATGAGGGTATCATTTCCCATAGTTGGGTTGCATTTCTTAACCTCAGATAACATCTGAAATCTGGACGAATAGAACTTTTGGCGGCAAAGTCTTTACGGCTGGGTTTGGAAAGACCTTTAGTTGAATAGTAGAAGTCGTCAAGAAAAAAGAAGGTATTAGTATGTCACAAGTTCACTTAGCCACTGTCAAAGATGGTCAGATTCAACTAATTAATCCTGTCTTACTTCCTGAAAGGACAAAAATTCTGGTTACAGTGCTGGAATCGGAAAATACTCCACAAGAAACAGGCGATTGGGAACAGTGGCTTCTATTTGAAGAAACTAGTCAGCATTTGCAGTCAGACAAATATCTAGAGTCATTGACTAAAATTGGCAACCGTCGCTATTTTGACAATTATTTAGCTCAATCTTGGCAACAACATAAAACTAGAAGTCAACCGATCGCTTTGATTCTGATTAATATTGATTTTTTTATGCCATACAACGATAAATATGGACATGAACAAGGCGATAATTGTTTAGTGGTTGTTGCTCAATGTATTGCCAATGTCCCTAAACGACCAATGAGTGCGGTTGCTCGTGTTGGTGGAGAAAAATTTGCTGTCATTTTACCCAACACAGGAATAGATGATGCGTTAATAGTGGCTGAATCCATCAGAAATGCTGTTTCATCTCTGGCTATTCCTAGTTCTGATTATTCTTACACCAGTCCTTATTTGACTGTTAGTTTAGGAGTAGGGAGTATTATTCCCAGTGAAACAAATAATATAGAAGATTTAATTGAGCAAGCAGATTTTGCCCTTTTTAAAGCAAAAACTCAAGGACGTGATCAGGTATTGGCTTTCGATTTAGATGAATTAACTCAAGTCCATAGCCGCCGATGTTTTAATGGTTATTTTGAGAAAGTATGGCAACATAGTAAACGTAAACAAGAATGGCTATCTCTTATATTAATTGGTGTTGATTATTTCAGACGATATAACAATAATTATGGATGTGTAGAAGCTGATAATTATCTAGTTAGTATCGTCCAAACAATTACTAAAGCAACAGAAGATTATGATTGTTTTATTGCGCGTTATAGTCAAGATGAATTTGCTGTGTTGTTACCTGATGTCAATATCAAATGGGCGTTAATTGTTGCTGAATCGATCAAAGATGCGATCGCCGAGCTTGTGATTCCCCATCCTGACCCTAGTGTAATTGCTCATATTAAATTTGGTATAGGTGTATCGACGTTTATTCCTAACGAAGAAGAGCGATCAAGAGATTTAATTCGCCAAGCAGAACACTCTCTTTTTGATGCTAATTCTAACCTAAGAAGTTCGATAGAGTTCTTTGGCTCTGCTCCTTTAACTCGACTTCTTAACCAAAAATATTTCAATGACTATTTAGAATATTTTTGGAAAAAACAAAAACGAGAAGAACAACCCCTTTCTTTAATTTTGATTAATATTGATAGTTTTAAAAAATATAATGACCGTTACGGATATCCCCAAGGCGATAATTGCTTAACTGCCATTGCCCAAGCTATTGCTAAAGCACTTCCCCGTCCCACAGATTTAGCTTTTCGTTATGGAAACGATGTATTTAGTGTTCTTTTACCCAATACGAATGCCAATAGTGCTTTTAGTATGGCAGAATCGATCAAAAAAGAGATTGACTCTCTTGCGATTCCCCATGCTGACTCTGATGTAAACGGCTACCTGACAGTCAGTATGGGAGTTGCGACACTGATTCCTAACGACGAATCAAAGGCTTTTGATTTACTCCAGAAAGCAGATACTGCTCATTATTTGGAATGTCGCAGAGATAGAAACCCAAATCAAATTTGTTCCGATGATTTAGATGAATTAACTCAGCTTGCTAACCGCCGTTATTTTGATTATTATTTAACTCAAATCTGGCAAAAACATCAACGAAGCCAGCAATTTTTGTCTTTAATTTTAATTGATATTGATTATTTGAAAAAATATAATGATCGATATGGGCTAGGAGAAGGAGAGAAATGTTTAATCTGTATTGCCCAATGTCTTGCTAAATTGCCACAAATTTCTACAAACTTAATCGCTCGTTTTGGAGGAGAGGAATTTACCGTAATTCTGCCCCATACAAAGATGGATAATGCCTTGAATGTGGCTGAATCTATCCGAGAAGCAGTCTTAGCTCTTACTATTCCCCATAGCGAATCTGATGTCAGCGATTATGTCACAGTCAGTTTAGGCGTTGCTACCTTTATTGCTAGCGAAAAAAACTCACCTGATGATTTAATCAAAACGGCAGCTATTTCCCTTTATCAAGCCAAACAAACTGGACGCAATCAAGTCCTTGGTTTAGGTTTAGATGAACTCACTCAACTGCCTAATCGCCAATTTTTTGATAACTGTTTAGCAAAAACCTGGCAACATCATCAATGCCTAAATCTACCTGTTGCTCTGATTTTAGTTACTGTTGATTATTTTAAGAAATATCAGGAGCATTACGGAAACGAAGAAGCCGATAATTGCCTAGTCTCTATTGCTCAGGCAATCGCCGAATTATGCAAAAGGAATGATGAACGTTTAGTGGCTCGTTATGATGAAGATACATTTGGTATTTTATTGCCAAATACTCATTCTGAAGACGCATCAGTAATCGCAGAGTCTATTAAACAAGCCGTTGCATCTTGTGAAATTCCTAACATTAGTTATCCTCAAGCAGGTTCTCTTGTCTCCGTCAGTTTGGGATTTTCTAGTCTGATTCCGAGTCCAGAAAATGCTTTAGAAAATTTAATTAATACGGCAGAAATTGCTATTCTAACGTTACAAAATCAAGGGCATGATCAAATATTTTCTACCGATTTAGATGAATTACTTCGACAGGATAATCGTCAATGCTTTCGGGAATATCTAACCCAAGCATGGCAACAACATCAATCAGCAAATCAACCTCTGGGGCTGATCTTAGTTGATATTGATTATATGAATGCTTATTTTATTTATCATTCATTGCAAAATAATGACGGATTACAAAAAACAAATAATTACTTAATTAATATTGCCAAAGCGATCGCTAAATCATTAAAAGATCAACCTCATCTAATTGCTCGTTATAATGGAGAAAATATTGGAGGAGAATTTGCAATTTTACTCCCCAATACCAATCTTGAAGAGGTATTAATTTTAGCCGAATCTATCCGAAAATTTATCCCATCATGGCCACCTTTTCCTATTCCTGGCTACACTGTCTTTGGTGGTGGATCGCTTGATATGACTAAGAGATTAGGAGTCTCTAGCCTTATCCCCAATCCCGAAAATGCTCCCCCAGATTTAATTAATGAGGCGAATAGATTCCTCTTTTTGAATCAATATGGTGAACTTAATCTGCAATATTCTTCAGATATTAACAGATTCACAACTCTTCCAAACCGTCAAGGTTTATATAACTATTTAGCTCCATTGTGGCAACAATATTTAGAAAAACAGCAATACGTTTCTCTAATTTTGGTTAATATTGACTTTTTTAAACATTTTAATAACCTCTATAGCCACCAAAACGGTAATCAGTGTATCCTCAGCGTTGCTCAAGCAATTGATCAATTGTTCAAAAAACAGCAGATTGTCGGCTTTGTCGCTCATTATGAAGGAGGGATTTTCAGTATTATTTTGCCAGAAAGTGACCTTAACCAAGCATCAACATTAGCAGAATTGATCAGAACAGAAGTAGCGTCTCTTCCCATTCCTCTTTCCACTGATTTTTTTAGTATAAGCTCTATTTCTACTACAGGTTCTGTTCCTGTGCTTAACAATCCTAATGTTAGACTTGCCCCTTTTCTGATAACTAACGAGACATCTAATGAAAACACCTATGTCACTTATGTCACCGTAAGTTTGGGGATAACACAACTTATTCCTAATTCAGAAAACTGTCCTAATGATTTATTTAAAAAAGGAAATCTTGCTCTTTATCGTGCAAAGGAAGAGGGACGTAATACTGTAGTAACAGCTTATTAAGCAAGTCAGAACTCTTAAGGGGTGACCAAGGGCTAAAAAGCCAGAGCGATGAAAGATCTTACTTTTCTCTATTTTAAAAGACGGTAAAATCGTCACTTTATCGGCTCACCAAATTCCTCAAAAGACTTTATCAAACCTAACTTAAGCTAAAAATTAGTGAGAAAATCAGAATAATGACTTCTTATTTTACCGATATCCTTGGTTACTTTCCATGAATCCCCCAGATTCTTCTCAACCATCCCGTTACCAAGCCCCCGAATTTCTCTCTGGTGTCGTCGAGCGGATCACCTACCACGCCGAACAATCGGGCTATACCGTTGCCCGACTTCAATCTCCTAGAGCCAGAGAACTGGTCACGGTGGTCGGCAATTTTGCCAACATTCAAGCAGGACAAACCCTAGAACTTCAAGGCAGTTGGAAAAGCCATCCTCAATACGGACAACAGTTTGAGGTCAAACAGTACACCGAAACCAAACCTGCTACTTTGACGGGGATGGAAAAGTATCTGGGGAGTGGCTTAATTAAGGGGGTTGGCCCTGTGACCGCTCGGCGCATCGTGGCTCACTTCGGGCTGGAAACCCTAGACATCATTGAGGATAAGGCAGAACGACTGATTGAAACCCCTGGTATCGGCAAGAAACGAGTAACGATGATTCAAAGAGCTTGGGCAGAGCAGAAAACGATCAAGGAAGTGATGATTTTTTTGCAGGGACATGGCGTTTCTACCACCTATGCAGTCAAAATTTTTAAGCAATATGGCGCAAAAGCCATTGCTACAGTCACGGATAACCCTTACCAACTCGCTGATGACATCTATGGTATCGGCTTTCTGACGGCGGATAGAATTGCCCGTAATGTGGGGGTTTCTCCCTGGTCAAAGTATCGCTACAAATCGGGATTACTCCATGTTTTAGGGCAAGCGGCAGAAGAAGGGCATTGTTTTCTCCCCCAACCTGAATTGATCCAACTGGCGGCGGCATTACTGACCATTGAAGGGCATGAAGCGGATTTAGAGGCGGTAGAGACGATCATTCAGGAAATGGGACAACAGCAAGCATTAATCATAGAAATGGGAGAAGGGGGGATGCCCCTCTGCTACAGTCCCGCTTTTTTCACCACCGAGAAGAATTTAGCCCAACTCCTCCGCCAACATCTGAGCCGCCCCGTTGAAGCGGATTTGTCTCGCATCAGGCATTGGATCGAACGCTTTACCCAAAGTCGCGGCATTGTCCTCTCTCCCCAACAGCAGGAAGCTGTCGAAATGGCGGCTACGTCTAGGGTGATGGTACTGACGGGCGGGCCAGGGACGGGCAAAACGTTTTGCACCCATACCATTGTGGCTCTCTGGAAGGCAATGGGCAAAGAAATTGGGTTAGCGGCTCCCACAGGACGGGCCGCCCAAAGAATGAGTGAAATGACGGGACTAGAATCCAAAACCCTCCATCGGATGTTGGAGTTTGACCCTGCGACGATGGGTTTTAAACGAGATCGGAATAATCCCTTGCCCTACGATGCCCTGGGGATCGATGAAACTTCCATGCTGGACTTATTTTTGGCTTACTCTCTGTTAAAAGCCATTCCCCCTGAAGCCCAATTGTTGTTAGTGGGAGATGTGGATCAGTTGCCCAGTGTTGGCCCAGGAAAAATCTTAGCTGACCTGATTCATTCAGGAAAAATTCCTGTCGTGCGTCTCTCTCAAGTCTTCCGTCAAGCGGAATCTAGTGCCATCATTCGCGTTGCTCACCAAATCAATCAAGGTCAATATCCCCACCTCGAACCTATTAGCGATACACCTCGCTCAGATTGCCTCTGGCATAACGGGGGAACAGAACCTGAACATGGCGTTCAAGTTGTCTGTGAGTTGATTCGGGATTTTATTCCCCAACTCGGTTTCAATCCTGCAACGGATCTACAGGTTCTTTCTCCTATGACGCGAGGAGCGATCGGAACCCGCCATTTCAACCTAGTTCTTCAGCAACTCATCAATCCTGCCAGTTCTGATAAAGCTGAAGTTTTTCGAGCAGGAATGACTTTCCGAGTCGGTGATCGCGTCATTCAACTCAAGAACGATTACAAACGCGAGGTGTTTAATGGGGATTTGGGCATGGTGGCCGCCATTGATTCGGTTGAACAGGAAGTGATCATTCGCTTTGAGGGACGGGAAGTAAGCTACGATTACGCCGACCTAAACGAAATCACTCTAGCCTGGTCAATTACGATTCATAAGAGTCAGGGTTCAGAGTATCCTGTCGTTTTGTTACCGATTTATATGGCTCATTACGTCATGCTCTCTCGAAACCTCATTTACACGGGATTGACTCGTGCTAAAAAGTTAGCCATTGTTATCGGCTCTCATCAGGCGATCAATATGGCCATCAAACAAGTTAATCAACAAGAGCGTTACACACGACTCAAAGAACGGTTAGCAATCAAAGTCATTTGAAATGGACAAACATTTTCTTTCCAAAATGCCCTATCGCTGACGGTGATAACGCCCAATAAGTTGAGCTTGAGCCAAAATATGACCCTGCATTGAGTCTTCTAGTTGAGCTTTCGTTGCCCCAACTTTGAGAGCCATTACTTGATCTAGGGCATAAAGTTTAAAGCAATAGCGATGAGTGCCACTCGGTGGACAGGGGCCTCCATAGGTAACTTTGCCAAAATCATTGATTCCTTGAATTCCTCCGAGAACGATCAGATCATCCGACGAAATATTCTCTGGCAAAGAACGGGTTTGGGGAGACAAATTATAAATGACCCAATGAACCCATATTTTCGCGGGAGCATCTGGATCATCACAAATTAAAGCCAAACTTTTTGTCCCAACGGGTGGCTCACTCCAAGCCAAAGGAGGAGAGATATTTTGACCCTCACAAGTGTACTGAGAAGGAATAAATTTCTCAGAGAGAAAAGCTGAACTTTTTAATATCATTTTTTTTGTCAAAGAATCAGTAAAATTGGCAGATAAACCATTACAGGCGGCTAAGACAAGCCCTAACAGATTAAAGCCTTGCTTTATCAAGGCTAGAAAAACTCGGCGTTTCATCTAAGAAGTTTTTATTCCATCTTAATACTTGATAAGGAGATGGCCTCTTTCAGTTCGGCTAAATCAGTTCGGGCAACTCGATTGAGTTCTTCCGCCATACCAAGGAGATCGGCATAGTGGTCTAGATTATCATGGAGACAGGCTTTTCGTACCGTTGAGATGTAGCCATAGAGTTCTTTCAGGCGACTTTCAATGGTACTCAATTTTTCGACGATGTTTTCGGGATTTTCCATAAGAAAATTCAAGTAGGAATGATTAAAAAAGAGAATTTAAGTCATCAAAGTTGTATAGAGGTTCAAAAACCTACAAAACAGTCATTAAAAAATTATTGAAGTCTTTTTGATGAGATCCACTTTAAGGAAAGTTTATTACCAATTATAACCGCAAAAATCTTGTTAGAATAAAGGTAAGCCCCCAAGGTAACACTGCTTAACTCTAGATCAAGTGGCAATATCTGAGAGGAGTAGAGAGGCCAAACCAGGCTCTAGGAAGAGGCGACTAGAAAAGCAACAAAATCGATTACTCAGGGAGCAGTATGATGCAAACCTCGGTAAAGGAGGAACCGTGAACAAGTTCATAGATAAGTGAGACGGGCGGAGTCAGTTAAAGACGATACCCGTTTCCTTTATGGGGAAAAGATTGGCTTGCCTGGTACAAAATACCATTTCTTAACGCTCTTCAGATTGACGCTCTTGTAAAAGCCAATAGAGATGCCCATCTTCGAGAAAATCAACTCTCGAAATCGGTGGCTGTGGGGGTAGCTTAATTTTATCCCAGTCCCCGCGATCGCAGCACCAATTAAAAGCTACTCGCTGATAGATATCTTCATATTTTTCTTCAAAATAGTTTAACAAGCTTGAACTTTCAAGCAAGGATTTTAGCATGAAATAATGATAAGAAGCCTTGCTACGATGCCAGTCTCGGATTGCTTCCGAAGGAAATCCTTCATATTTCTCAGTGAGTAAATAATACCAGAGACGATAGCTATGATGATCAATAAAATGCTGTTCTTGGTGAATAAGACAGAGCAGTTCTTCAACTAAATTTTCTAAATCTAGTTCTTCAAAATTACGACTTTCTAATAACTGAGCTTGCTGTTTAATCCAAGCAATAAAGTCTTTTTCGTAAAGGTTATTCTGGTTCATGAATTAAGTTTCTCCGTCATCTTTCTCTGCGCCACTTCAAAATCTTCTCCAATCAAATAGGAAAAATGATAGTAACTGGCGAGATAAAAATCACAGCCAAATTTTTGATAACGGTCTGCTACAGCAAGAAAACCGTATCTCGCTCCCCAGGAATCTGTAAACCAATCTTGATAAAAAGAATCGTGGAGAAAGAGGGTTAAGCTTGAGCTATCAGCACTCGGAATCAGACGAATTAATTGGATATGAGGATGGTGAGATCTCGACACGGGTAGCAGGACATCAAAACCATTAAAGTTGATAAATTCAGCTAAGTCTTCTATCTTCTTTTCATAAATAGGAGAAGGATTCTCAGAAAAAGCAATAAAATGTCGCCACACCATCCAGAATTCGTGTTTGCTATCAAATCCAGGATCAATATCCAATCGCCAGTCGTCATCTTGACAGAGATCGGTGATCGCTTCTTGGGGGAGATCAGTCAGTTTCATCATTCCAATACCTCGACAAGGATCAGTTTATTTTCAGTATTTTTAGACATTTTTTAATATAAAAATTATTATTCTAATTATATAATGATGGACGTTTTTTCAAAGAGATAAATGTAACTTAATCGCGATATCGACTAACTGCATCAAAGATTCTTTTAAACTACCGACCATGCTACTATTAATACGCTGCTTGGCAATGGTTCTAATTTGTTGTACTTGTACTTTAGAAGGTTTAGGTAATCCACTCTCTACTGGCTGCAACAAGATTTCAAAAGGATACACTTTAGTAACATTCGATGTAATTGGTAAGATCGTTACAATTGCTCCAACTTGGTTATTAATATTATTACTAATAATCAAAACAGGACGATGTTTTGCCGTTTCAGAACCGAGAGAAGGATCAAGGTTAACATAATAGATTTCACCACGTTTCATTGCTTAATCCATCTCCGATAACGGTTTCCCAATCCTCTTCTATTTCCAGAGAGGCTTCTCGATAAGCTTGCTCTAATTCTTGCATCTGCAATAATGAGAGGGCTTGGGAGATAACTTGAGAACGAGAGCGACATCCCGTTACTTCTTGATAGCGTTCGATAAACTTTACCATTTCTGATGGCAAAGAAATTGAAATTTTTTGCGACTGCATAGTATGACTTTATCGTAATGAGATAAATAACTACTTTTAGCATAACTCAATCAGTAGGTTGTTTCAATCGTATTAGGGAAGGATTAATAAGCTTACGCCTAGAAGAATGAGCGTTCACACGCCCTGGACTGTGATATTCAGCTTTCAGGAGGCCATCAATGATTTACACTGCATCCTATTTTGAACCCCATCGGCATCATGGAAAAAGACTCTCTATTTCTCGCAGTATTCCCGCAGGTTTTCGAGTGGAGGGTCGTTTAGAATTCTTGATTCCCAGTGCCGATTTAGTACAAGCTTAGAAAGCAAAACGGATTAACGAAACAGAATATACGAATCGTTACCGAGAACAAATCAAAATGAATCTCCCCATTATCAAACACTGGTTAGCGAATTTAGACTCTCAAGAAAACATGACTTTATTGTGTTGGGAGTCCAGTGACATCAACAAGATTGTAACAAAACCAGTAGCAATAGCAGAAGAAGCAAAAGAACGACCCTTTTGCCATCGTAATTTAGCTATCAAATTGGTTCAAAAATTCAGACCTGATTGCTATGGCGGGAGGGATATCATTAATTATTCCTATGTTGATCCAAGCAAATCACAACACAAAATACTATTGCGTTAAGCCTTAGAACGAGACAAACGCTCTCATTTTTTCCCAGTCTCTTGAATGTCTAACTAGAGAGACAAGGCTAACGCCTATTGAGAAAGAAAGCCTTAGTCGTATTGCTCAGAGAAGGGTCACGCAATATTCTCTGTTTTCCCTTCTCTTGAACTGATGATGACCCAAGGCTCATGACTCATCTAGGAATATTTCAGCGAGGAAAAAACCATGTTAGCCATTTTAGGAGATTATTTAAAGAATCTCAGTTCCGAAATTGAAACTTACGAACAACTCATTACTCAGAAACGAGCAGAAGTCGAGAAACTTAGCCAGCTTCAAGGGCAAGTTGTTGAAGCATTAGGCTCACTCAAAGGCGTTGTTAATGAGTTAAGTCTAGTCGATCCAGAGGCGATCTCCATCATTCAAAGCGTCGCCCTCCAAATCTTTGACAATAATCACGAATCTCAGCAAAACTTGACCACTATCCAGAATGGAAACGGTTCAACACCATCCCCTTCTCAAGTATCGAATGTTGATCATGAACTCACAGAAAAATCTGAAGTAGAAACTGTCTCTAAGATAGAGGAATCTCATGAGATCAGACTCTCTCAAAATGTTCTTTATCAACCAGATCATGCTATTGTGTATGCGGGGATCAATTCCTATAATCGTAGCCAAGCTTGGGGCGAATGGCTTTGTGTCACGCATACAGTAGGAGATCGCTTTGAAATTCAGAACCAGAGTCGGTCAAAGAGTTACAACTATGATCTCGTTGTGTTTGAAATCAAACCCGAAGATGCCCAACGACTGGCCGACATAAACTTAGCAATTCCGCCTTCTGCTTTAGCCAATAGCACTTGGCAACCCCAGATACGCGAGCCTGAAATAGAGGAACTTCAAGTACCTCTTGCTCAAATAAACCATTTAGGTATTGGTGATACTGCTCAAACCAAGGAGGGAAAAGAATACGGTGTGATTGAGGTCAGTGAGGATGGATCAGTGGTCAAAGTTCTCGACGAAAAGAATCAAGCCATTGAGTTGTTAGCAGCCGATCTTTTATTGGTCAAGAAAGCAGAACTAGCACTAGAGGAAAACTTCGCTCATGTCACAGAAGTGTTTAGTAATGGCAACGGCAATTCCCCAGACTGGGCAATTGGGAATCTCGTTCGTATCCAGAGCAATCGCTACAAAAATCAGTACAACGGACAGATAGGAGCGATCGCGACCCAACCGAGTAATTTTGGTTTGAAAGTTGATCTGGGGGGTGAAACACCGATTTTCTTTCTCAAGGATGAAGTGACCTTACTCGACTAAGTTTTCATGAGGGAATCTGGGTAGGAACAAAAGTCATACTTTTTATTCTTACCTAATCCCTATTTTCATCTCGTTTTAGAATTCCAAATCAGCATCACCCCACTCATTGACTAAAGACAATGCAAACCATTGATTTAAAAGAATAAGCGCAAAAGTAATGCCAATTTTCGGAAATCACGATCGCATCCCAGAGAAATAAAAATTTGTCCTCGTTTTTTTTAGAGAAAAGTAGCTATAGAAAGAATCATGGGTCAATCATAGAACAAACTCATGAGTGTGATAATAAGAATTTTCGCATTCTTCAGATAATGATTTTAGTCCATTGGAATTGTTCTATTTACTCAGAGGTTAGATTCTTGAAGGATGCGATAATAATCTCATAGCCTTTTCCCTATCAGTGACCATGCTCTCTGTCAATCCTCCTGCTCCCCTTGCTAATTTTGACCAGGACATCCTGACGGAATTACTCCGCGATAAGCGATCGCCAATTCTTAGCATGACAAATTTAGTATAGGAGAACTCCCCTCAAGTTTTGATTCTCTTGACGACAATGATTTCATTTTGCTTGACGTAAGTGGCTCTCTTTGAAAAGAAGAGACTTTTTGGTATTTTTTCCTACTGAAAAGTTAAAAATGATGATTTAGAATCACTGCATTGATTTATTTCTACCTGTAAATAATTAGTTGATGATTAACGAATGTTTATATTCTCGGTATTATGAAACCTTCGATGATTTTAAGAAGGCGATTACCCATTGTCTTGAGACCGCCAACACCAGTCAAAAAAAGCAACTTGCGACATTGTTGACTTGGAATTTTCAATCCTTCCGAAAAGTTAAGTTTTTAGCCGTTTAGAGTATATTGCGAGCAACAACCTGATGTTTTAAGTAGTTGAGGGCAATATCAGTCTGACCATGCCATAATTGTGAGAGTAAAAACTTGACATGATTGGATTTTTCTTCTTTGTTGAAAGCAATCATAGACATCAGATTTCGCACTTTTTTGCATAGGTGATACCAGTCTAAAATCACAACAGGTAAAACACCAAAGATAGCCAAGAGGCGATGGCGAATGACTTTTGCCCCATCGGTGATAGCAACAATATTCAACGGTTTTGATTCCTTTTGATAGAGGTCAAGAATTCTCGCTTTAACGACTGTCGCAAGACTTATCGGTTCTTCTACCTCAGTATCAATCATGAGAAACGAGATATTCAAATCCCCCTTTGGGTGTTTGCAACATTACTACATCGGTAATGACGGCGGGAGTCTTATTCTTGGTGGTATCTGGACTTGGAGTATGGGCAGTAGATTCATTACGCGAATTACGCTCAGGCTTTTGTCCTTTGACTTGAATACCATCGTCAAATAGGAGAATTTCTGACTCCTCTACGTTATAAATCTCTACGCTTTTCTTTATCTGAATCTGCTCAGATGTGATCGATTCTAACGATTCTTGTACAGTTTGTCGGATTTGCTGGCTATAGGTTTCGGCTTTCCTTTTCACTATTCCCCAAATGGTCTGGTCACTCAATAAGTTTTCTCCTGTTACTCGCTCCACTAATCCAGCCAAATTCTCATAACTGAGCCGATTGGCGTAATAACCGCATAATTCCTCTAATCTCTGACTCACAAATCTTTCCTGCAATCCGATAACTGAAAATAGTTAACTTCTTTTTTATTTGTTTGATACTTTTGTAAGTAAAACTCAAACTGACCGTGTAATGTTTTTATACAGATTTTTCTCGTACCATTACACCACAAGTTTAGTTTTTTTTACTTTTTCCGTGAACTCGTTTTGTGCCTGCGCCAGTAAGGTTGCCTCTATTTCAGGCAATACTTTCTGTTTCATCTGTTCTACACCTCCTTCTATGTCATGTAAGCTTTGGGTTCCTATTTCCATTGAAAATGGGCTGTTTTGGCTGAGAATATTTCCCATTTCGTTACGAATCACGAATTCTACCGTCACTTTCATCCTTTTTACTCCTTTTTTTAAGACAATCTGATTTTTTGCTTTCTCTTCATTTTACCTAATCATCAACTAATTATTTACAGGTAGAAATTTTCCTGAATTAATTAATGTTTATGGTCCGACGGAAGGGACAATTGCGGTAAGCCTTTGTCGTCTATCCCAACTAACAGAAAGTCAACGCAACAGGACAGAAATTCCTATTGGAAAGAGTTTAGGAGAAAATATTTCAGTTTATGTTTTAGATGAGACCTTAAAAATCGTTCCTACTGAAACACCAGGAGAAATTTATATCGGCGGTGCTACGCTTGCTAGGGGTTATTTGAATCGTCCCGAATTAACATCTGAAAAATTTATTCAAGCTCCCTTTAACCCCTCAGAAAGATTGTATAAAACAGGGGATTTAGGTAAGTATTTAGCCGACGGTAATTTAGAGTATTTAGGAAGAGTTGATCATCAAGTTAAAATCAACGGTTTTAGGATTGAATTAGGAGAAATTGAAACCGTTTTACTCCAACATCATCAAGTCGCTCAAACCGTTGTTATTGATCGAGCCGATACCCTGGGAAATAAACAATTAGTGGCTTATCTTGTTCCCCATTCAAGGGATGAAAATTTAACAGTAACTCTGCAACAATTTCTAAAGGATAAGCTGCCGAGTTATATGATTCCTGGGACTTTTGTGGTATTAGATGAGTTACCCCTTACTCCCAATGGAAAAATTGACCGCAAAGCTTTACCCATACCCGATTATGACGGAAGCGATCGTCAAACTCCCTTTATTGCTCCTCGTAATGACCAAGAAGAAAAATTAGCAAACATTTGGCATCAAGTATTTGGTTTAGAAAAAATTGGAGTCAATGACAACTTTTTCCACTTGGGGGGACATTCCCTCATTGCCACACAAATTTTATCTCGAATACGGGATATTTTTCAGGTTGAAGTTTCCTTTAAACAATTGTTGGAGAATCCCACCATTGGTGATTTAAGTCAAACAATTGTACAGCAACAGCAAGTCAAGAAAACAACTAGCTTTAAAACAATCCAACCCATTGCACGGGACGGTTATTTGCCAGTCTCTTTTGCTCAAGAAAGGGTTTATTTTATTGAACAATTAGCCCCATCTATTACTGCCTATCAATTTCAAGAAAGTTTACGCATTAAAGGCTTTTTAGATGTATCTGTTTTAGAAGAAAGTATCAGTGAAATTTTACGTCGTCATGAAATATTCCGCACCACATTTCCCGCCGTAGAAGGAAAGCTAGTACAAGTTATTCATCCCCCTGAACCCGTTAAATTACCAGTCATTGACCTACAAAATATTCCCAAAGATAAACAGCAAGAAGAAGTCCAAAAATTGACTGAAGAGGCAGTCCAGAAACCTTTTGATATTAGTCAATTACCGTTAATACATTGGACATTATTAAAATTAAATGAACAAGAATGGGTATTAATTCATGTGGAACATCACATGGTTCATGATGGCTGGTCATTTAATTTATTTTTAAAGGAATTAGTCACCCTTTATCAAGCTTTTTCCCAAGGAAAACCTTCTCCCTTAAGTGAACCTTCCTTGCAATTTGTGGACTTTGCCCATTGGCAGCGAGAATGGACAAAAACAGAGGAAGCAAAAGCACAACTCAACTATTGGCATCAAAAATTAGCGGGGAGTCCTCCTCTATTGGAATTACCCTATGATCGTCCTCGTCCCACTGAGCAAACCTATGGGGGAGCAAGGGTGCGGGTGGATATTCCCTTAGAGGTGTGTCAACCCCTGAGAAATTTGGGCCGTCAAGAGGGGGTAACGCTCTTCATGAGTATGTTTGCCGTTTTTGTCACGCAAATTTATCGCTATACAGGGCAGGAAGATATCTGTGTCGGTTCTGGCGTGGCTAACCGACGGTTACGAGAGACAGAGGGACTGATTGGCATGATTGTCAATAATATCGTGCTTCGTACTGATGTTTCAGGAAATCCCACCTTTAAGCAACTGTTAGACCAAGTACGTCAGGTTACTTTGGAAGGCTATGCTAATGAAGACTTACCTTTTGATAAAGTCGTCGAAGTGTTAAAACCCGTTCGTCACTTAAGTTATAACCCCTTATTTCAGGTAATGTTTAGTTTCCATGATGCTCAACTGCCTAATTTGAACTTACCTGGATTGACCATTAAACCGAACGATGCCCTGACGAATAATTCGGCAAAATTTGATTTAGATATTGTGGTTATTCCTCGTTCTGAGCAACGGGTTGGTCGTGCTACTAGCGCAGAAACAAAGGGCATTGAAACCGAAGGAATTACGATGGTTTGGGAATATAATACCGACCTCTTTGATGAATCTACGATCAACAGAATGGTCGAAGATTATCAAACCCTATTACAAGGAATTTTGGCGAATCCCAATCAAAAACTATCTCAATATTCCCTGTTAACGGAACAACAGAAACATCAGTTATTAGTGGAATGGAATAATACTCATAATGAGTACGAAGCGGTTAAGGGCATTCATCAACTGTTTGAAGAACAAGTCAAGAAAACACCAGAGGCGATCGCTGTTATCTTTGGGGATCAATGCCTCAGTTATCAACAATTAAATCAACAGGCAAACCAACTTGCTCATTATCTCCAAACCTTAGGGGTTAAACCTGACAGCTTAGTCGGAATTTTCCTAGAACGTTCCCTAGAAATGTTCATTGGACTGTTAGGCATACTCAAAGCAGGCGGAGCCTATTTACCCCTAGATCCCACCTATCCAGAAGACAGATTAGCCTATATGGTTAATGATGCTCAAATTTCCACAATTGTTACTTTGGAAAAATGGGCAAATTTAGCCACTCAACAGGAACTTAACTGGGTTTGTTTAGATAGTCAGAAAGATATTATTGCTCAACAAAGTAGTAGTAATATTGATGCAGCAATAGAAGCGAAAAATCTTGCCTATGTCATCTATACATCAGGCTCTACGGGACAGCCCAAAGGGGTCTTGATTGAACATCAATCCTTAATTAACTTTACTAAAAGTGCGATAGAGAAATATGAAATAACGGAACAAGATACGGTCTTACAATTTGCCTCCATCAATTTTGATGCTGCGGCTGAAGAAATTTACCCCTGTTTAAGTCGTGGGGGAACCTTAGTGCTGAGAACCGAAGAAATGATGAAATCTGTGTCAGCATTTATCCAAGAATCTCAGGAAAAAGAAGTAACAGTTTGGGATTTACCCACTGCTTACTGGCATTTATTAGTCAGTGAAATTACTCAAGAAAATCTCCAATTACCGCCATCTTTGAGACTGGTAATTTTAGGGGGTGAGCGGGTGTTACCAGAAAGGGTAAAAATGTGGCAGGAGTATGTGGGACAATATCCCCAATTAGTTAATAGTTATGGGCCGACAGAATCCACCGTCGTCTCTACTCTCCACTATCTAGAAGAAATCCCTGTTAATCAACCCGAAATTCCCATCGGAAAACCCATTGATAATGTTCAAGTTTACATCTTGGATCAATACTTACAACTGATGCCAGTTGGTGTACCCGGAGAACTTCATATTGGGGGTTTAGGGGTAGCAAGGGGGTATTTAAACCGACCAGAATTAACAGTCGAAAAATTCATAGATAACCCTTTTAAAGCAGGAGAAAAACTCTATAAAACGGGGGATTTAGTCCGCTATAAATTCAACGGTAATTTGGAATTTTTAGGGCGCATTGACTCTCAAGTTAAAATTCGGGGTTTTCGCATTGAATTAACGGAAATTGAAACGGTTTTAAATCAATATCCATCCATCAAGCAATCAGTGGTCATTGCCAGAGAGGATAATCCAGGCATTAAGCGGTTAGTGGCCTATATTGTCGGCAATAAAAATCAAAACAAAATCGAAGAAATCCGTTATTATCTTAAGCAGAAATTGCCGCCTTACATGGTTCCCTCTGCTTTCGTTTTCCTGGAAGAAATTCCCATAACGACTAACGGAAAAGTTGACCATCGTGCCTTACCTATTCCAGAAACGACTCCCTCATTAGCTGGTGAGTTTACTGCTCCTCAAACCCTCATCGAAGAACGTTTAACCGCAATTTGGGCTGAGGTCTTAAGACTGGAAAAAGTTGGTATTCATGATAACTTCTTTGAACTGGGAGGAGATTCAATTATTAGTATCCAGATGATTTCCAAAGCGAATCAAATGGGATTAAAGCTAAGTCCTAAGCAACTTTTTCAGTATCAAACGATCGCAGAATTAGCTACCGTTGTCGGCACAGATAAGCAAATAAAAGCTAACCAAGAATTGGTGACAGGAACCATTCCTTTAACACCTATTCAACATTGGTTGTTTGAGCAAGATTTACCTGATGTTAATTACTTTAATCAATCCGCATTAATGGAGGTTCCCTCAACAGTAAACCCAGAACTATTAAAGCAAGTTATACAGGCATTATTGAATCATCATGATGCTTTACGGTTGCGCTATATTCAAGAAAATGAAAGTCTAACTCAAGTTAGTGATCCCGCCAAAGATGTAGTCCCTTTGACCGTAGTTGATTTATCACAACTGTCTCCAAACGCGCAAAAAACAGCCATTATAGCCCAAGATGAAGAAACTCAAAGGAGTCTAAACCTAACCACAGGAGAGATTATCAAAGTTGTTTTATTTAACTTAGGAAAGGAACAACCCAGTCAGTTACTCATCGTCGTTCATCACTTAGTGATCGATGGAATTTCTTGGCGTATTTTACTTGAAGACTTAGCTACAGCTTATCAACAAATTAGCCAAGATCAAGAAATTAAATTACCGCTAAAAACTACTTCCTTTCAAGATTGGTCTAACCAATTGGTCATCTATAGTCAATCTGAAAAATTACAACAGGAAAAGAATTATTGGCTATCCCAATTAACCGAAGAAATTGCTTCTTTGCCTATGGATTATCCTGGGACAAAAGAGAGTAATCAGTTAAGTTCGGCTAAAGCCATTAACCTATTTTTGAATGAAGAAGAAACTCGTGGCTTGTTGCAAGATGTTCCAAGTGTTTATAATACTCAAATTAACGATGTCTTGTTAACTGCTTTACTGGAAAGTTTTAGCCAATGGACAGGAGAAAAATCTTTAATTGTTGACTTAGAAGGCCATGGACGGGAAGATTTATTTAACGCAATAGACTTGTCTCGTACTGTTGGTTGGTTTACCACCTTATTTCCAGTACGACTAGAAGGGAGTCAAACGGGACAACTTCCAGAAACTTTAAAATCGGTTAAAGAGCAACTGCGTCGTTTACCCAATCGTGGCATCGGTTATGGTGTCTTGAAGTATTTGTCTAAAAATGGTGAGATTAACCAGCAATTTGAG
>Ga0114972_10000316_pt1 | contig 35864 bp, 36 predicted proteins | sample M_140807_EF_Meta_FD_87354 | JGI IMG/M metagenome (GOLD analysis project Ga0114972, IMG submission 87354) | Freshwater microbial communities from Lake Montjoie, Canada to study carbon cycling - M_140807_EF_MetaG | ecosystem: Environmental > Aquatic > Freshwater > Lake | place: Lake Montjoie... | reverse complement strand
GTGGGTATCGTGTAGCCGGTATCAAGCACGGCTTGTAACAGCGCTGGATGCAATCCGATTTCAGAAAAAGTGGGGATTGCTGCGACAGGTGTATCGGTTGGTTGAGTAGTAGAGGTCAAGTAGTTTGTATGATTGAAGTCATTGAATTATTTAAGGAAACGCGTGCTAGTGTACTCCAGTCATGCGTCTCAGTTCGGGATTCCCCTTAGCTCACTCGCTAATCCAAGGTTGTTTGCGACCCTAAAACAACAGTAACAATCCGCGCAGCAACCATAACGTCAGCATCCCAGACAAAATCACGAGTCAGCCATTACGAGTGGCTAAAAACACCAAGAGCGACACGCCCGCGGCCAAAAACTTGAGGTCAAACTGCGGCCCAGCCTGTTCAGTCCAAGATAGTACATCAGGAACAATAGTTGCCACCAGTGCCGCGAGCGGCGCATAGCGTAGCGCGCTGCGCCCAAGAACAGCCATCGAGGCGGGCGCGATCGCTCGCAAATCCAGTAAAAACGCTGCACGTTTTTGCTCGCGCAGAGAGATCAAGGAAGTGAGCGTCGTCAACAGATCCAACAATTTTTTGCGTGTTTGAAACAATTGCCGTTAGTGTAGACCGCGCGCTTGGTACACTGTCCGCATCTATTTTTTCTTTGAGATTCGCGATGACGCAAGCCCCCGCCTCTGGCAAAGATCAAGCTCCGGTACAAGTCGGTGCTGCCGATCTGCCCCTGCATTGCCCTGGTCCACGCGCCCCTCTCTGGAGCATGCACCCGCGCGTATTTCTTGACGTGACACGCACCGGCGCCGTCAATTGCCCTTACTGTGGCACGCAGTATCAATTGGCTGCGGGCACTGTTGTGCACGGCCATTAAGGGCCGCGCATATGCCGGTGATGTTCGCCACCTCCGAAGAAGCTGAACTGGCTTTTTATGATGCGCTTGAACGGGCAGACTTGGTTCGCTTGATGCAAGTCTGGTCTGACGACGAAGAGATCATCTGTGTACACCCGGGTGGCTTACGCATGGTAGGTTTACATGCAGTCAAAGAGTCCTGGCAAGAGATCCTGGCGCAAGGCGCATTGCACATTCGCCCAGCTAAACTCGTGACCACCCAAAGCATGATGAGCACTGTACATTCGCTGATTGAACAAATCACAGTGCGAAGCCAGACAGGCACCGAAGTTGCTCACTGCTACGCGACCAACGTCTATCACAAGGGCCCAACGGGGTGGCGCATGGTGATGCATCACGCCTCGGCCGCACCCGAACAAACCGGCTTGCTCGACTCACACGAGGCCCCTGGGCTTTTGCACTGACCTCACAGCATAGTGCCAGCCTCCCTCGACCTTTCGCCCTGCCATGCTCCGAACTGGTTGCCCGAACGTCACACCCAGACGCTCTTTGGCGCCTTAGTTGCCCCCACTAACCGTCTGCGCTTTGCCAGAACACGTGTCGATACGCCCGATGGCGATTTTATCGATTTGGATTGGGCATACTCAAGCGCCGCCAATCACTACCCACGCACCCAAGACAGCTCGTTGAGCCACACCGCAGCCGCACGCTGGCTCACGCCAACAGAGCAGCAGCAACTGCGCGACACCCCGCCAACACCAGCCTTACTGCTTTTTCATGGCCTGGAGGGCAGCAGCGGTAGCCGCTACGCACAATCGATCGCCACCTACTTCAAAGCCAGACAGTGGATCGTGGTTGTCGCACATTTTCGCGGTTGCTCTGGCTTTGCCAACCGGCTGGCACGCGCGTATCACTCGGGCGACTCTGCCGACATCGGTTTTATTCTTCAAGCAGTGCGACAACAAGTTCCTCAGGGGCAGTGGCATGCAGCGGGCGTCTCGCTTGGGGGCAACGCGTTATTAAAGTATTTGGGCGAACAGGCCACACATATGGCTTGGCTTGTGGGTGCTGCCGCGATTTCTGCCCCCCTCGATTTGGTCGCTGCCGGCAATCATCTATCGGATAACACCTTTAACCGCGAAGTGTATTCGCGTCATTTTTTACGCTCGCTCAAACCCAAGGTATTTGAGAAGGCGCGTAGATATCCAGGCGTCATCGATATCTTTAAGGTGAATCAGGCGCGCGACTTGCGCGAGTTCGATCACGCTTACACCGCGCCCATGCACGGCTTTGCAGATGCCATCGATTACTGGACTCAATCGGCCAGCAAACCTTGGCTCAAAAAAATTTTTACGCCGACGTTGGTGCTAAACGCCAGAAATGATCCGTTTTTACCCGAGCCCGTACTGGTGGGGCCCAACGATTGCAGCGAGGCGATCACTTTGCACCAGCCGGCGCTGGGCGGCCATGTGGGATTCGTGACGGGAACTTGGCCCGGCCACTTAAACTGGCTGCCCGAACGACTCCAACGTTATTTCGAGACGCTTGAGCCTCGTACGGCCTGAGGTTCTAAAACCCTGCAGCCCGACAGCCTAGACCACTGCGGCCTAATCGCCTACGACTTAAAACGCTCGAGTAATCTGCGGTCTTCAGCGATTTTTGCCGTCAAGGTACGGATCCGGACATCGATCTGTGACTGTACATAAAAATCTTGCGACAACGTGCGCGCCTGCTGCAACTGCGCAACCGACGCAGACAAGGCCCCAAGCTGCTCATAGTAAGACGCCATCGCCTGGCGTGCGAGCACGGGTTCGTTTAAGCGATCGTGACTCGTACCCAACATTTTATAAAAGTCAGGCTCAACTTTTGGCCAGCGTTTGATTTGCTCTTGCAGATACGCGACGGCCTCTTTGTCTTTCGCTAGCAACTGCAAGCACTCTGCTACCTTTAACGCAAACGCGCGTCGCTCGGGCCAGCGCTTTTGCGCAGCTTGCGCCGCAGCTAAGGCCTGAGCAACTTGCTTGCGCGCCAAATCAAGTTCGACACGCTGTAAATCTAGATAAGGCGAGTTTGCAACGAGCGCTTGCGCCTGTTCAAGCGTGCTCGCTGCGGTTTTAAGATCTTTACGCACCGTCGCGGCAAGCGACAGACCGTACCAGGCAGCAGCCTGCCTGGCTGCGCTGCCATTTGCTGTCGCACCGGCTTTTGCACTCACCCGAACCTCTTCTTGCAAGTGCTCAACCGCTTGCACCAGAACCCGCGGGTCGATGGCCTGCATCACCCGAGCTTTGGCTCGCACAAACCAAAACTCATCCATGGCTTGATAATTGGCGACGGGCAACTGCCGTATCCGGTTTTGCATGTCAGTCATTCGCGAAATGCTAAGCGGATGAGTTGAAACATAGACCCCACCACCACGGCCCTCATTCAAGCTTGAAGCCTGCATCAAGCGTCCAAACATCACTGCCATGCCATTTGGGTCGTAACCCGCCTTGCGCAACATTTCAAAGCCCGTACGGTCAGCCTCTTGCTCGGCATCGCGCGAGAACCCAAGTTGTTGCGCGATGGCAGCCGCTTGACCAAAGGCCGCGATCCCCATCGCAGCCTGCCCGCCACCAGGCGTCAACCCGGCAAGAATCGCTGCCGCAAGCGCCGCGATTGCAAGGTGCCCACTCTGTTGCTGCTGGGTCAGCCCGCGGGCAATGTGCCGCTGGGTCACGTGGGCGATTTCGTGCGCGAGCACCCCGGCGAGCTCAGCCTCGGCGCCTGAGGTCACGATCAAACCGGTATGTACGCCGATATACCCGCCTGGCATCGCAAACGCGTTGATGGCAGGGTTGCGCACACCAAACACCTCAATGTCTGGTGCCCCGCCCGGCGCATAGACGGCAAGTTTTTTACCCATCGCGTTCAAATACTGATTTAAATCAGGATCCTTGATGTACTCTGGGTCACGGCGGCCTTCTACCATGATCGCCTCGCCCAAACGCCGCTCGAGTGCTGGCGACAGGTCTGAGCTTGACGCCGGCCCAAGCGATGGCGCAGAAGACGGCTGTGCCCAAGCACTTTGCCAGCCGATTGTGAGTACTAGCAACCCCGCCATGCACTTTTTAGGCAGCGATTGCAGCGATGTCATTAAAATGTCATGTGTCATACGTTTATGATAGCGGTAGTTACATTTGGTTCCGCACGTGTACGGCCCTACCTTCAGGATTAAATTATGCGTCCCGTTCGCAAAGCAGTGTTCCCCGTTGCCGGTCTAGGCACTCGTTTTTTGCCCGCCACCAAGGCGATGCCAAAAGAAATGTTACCCGTTATTGACAAACCCTTGATCCAGTACGCGGTTGAAGAGGCCGTCGCAGCCGGTATTACAGATTTAATTTTTGTGACAGGTCGAAATAAACGCGCCATCGAAGATCATTTTGATTCGACCCCCGAAATGGAGGCTGAATTAGCACGCAAAGGTAAAGCCGAGCTGCTTGCGATCGTTCAGGGTATTTTGCCTTCGCATGTCAGCTGCATTTATATTCGTCAATCTGCGCCGCTGGGTTTGGGCCATGCCGTTTTGACTGCGGCACCCATCGTCGGAGACGAACCCTTTGCCGTTTTGCTCGCAGACGACCTGCTCGACGCCGATCGTCCGGTCATTGGTCAGCTCATCGACGCCGCCTTAACCTACCAAGGCAGCATCTTGGGTGTGCAAGAGGTGCCGCTCAACGAGACCGACAAGTACGGTATCGTGGCGACCGACCCGGTCAGCGCGCGCACTGAGCGCGTGCGCCATATTGTTGAAAAACCTAAACCAGACGTCGCGCCCTCGACTCTCGCTGTCGTTGGGCGTTACGTGCTGGATGCCCGTGTGTTTGCGCATTTGCGCCAAACTCAGGCGGGCGCCGGCGGCGAGATTCAACTCACCGACGGTATTGCGTCACTCATGAAAGAAAAAGCCGTGTTTGCTCACCGCTATGAAGGCGTGCGCTACGACTGCGGTAACAAAGAAGGCTGGTTCAGGGCGAACGTGGCGCTTGGGCGCAAGTATCACAACCTGATCCCTTAACCCTCAAAGCCTTGGCATGCGCTAACCAGAACGAGGCTTTGCCTCGCCCCAGCGCCCCTTGGCTGACAAGCGCATCAACGTGCGCAACGCGACGATTAAACCAATCACTTCGGTCATCGCGGCCGGGATCCACATGGTCAAACCACCGATCATCTGATCGGTGAGCGCCTCCATCGGGATGGCGCGACCGCAAAGGTCAAACAAGGGATACAAATCGCGTTCGGTGAAGGCAATAATGGCGCCAGCCACCATTTGCGGAGCCATCGTCACAATTGGCGAAATCACTCGACCACCGGGACTCATGGCTGAAGGTGGACAGACCCGCCGGTCAAGTATCAGATTCCAGTACATGAACCCGGTGATCACGACGGACCAGTTCATCAGTCGATACAAGCGCCAATCCAGCATTGAATAAAATTGCACTGACGGGATCAGCCAGACAACCACCAAAAAGATAAACAGTGCCGGCACAATGATAGGGTTGGTCAGGATCGCGATCAGACTACGCCCCGGCCAAGTTTGGTTAAAGCGGGACAAGCCACGACGCCACGTCAGCGGCAATCCAGCTCGCATGACCTGGCCTGGGTAGGCCGCCATCACCACCAGAGGCCCAAGGTGATGCAAGACCAAGTGCTGAATCCGGTGCATAAAAAACATCCGCTCGGCGTAATAATCAAGCATGGTATGAAGCGACAGATACAGCATCACCGTCCCGCTCCAGAACAGCCATTGCCTGACGCGGGTCACCCGATGCACGCGCTGGCCGCGCACGAACAACACGCCACAGACCAAAAAGCAGAGCAGCAAGGTGGGAGAGAACTCCCAGGGTTCAAGCCAGCCGATCCAATCCATCACAAACCCTTATTGAGTGTGGCAATCTGATACAGAAGCCGCGCAGAGATTGTAGTATGTCGTGTGTTCAACCACCGCTCACGATACCCCTATGCCCCTTGCAACAGCCAATCTCAAGAGCCCGACCACTCGTCGTCAGCAATTACTGACCTGGATGCACAGCCTCGGGGGCGGGGTCGCCGTCATACCAACGGCCCCTGAACGCACCCGCAATCGAGACAACCACCATAGCTACCGCCACGACAGCGATTTTTACTATCTGACGGGTTTCTCTGAAGCGCACGCCTGGCTGGTGTTGGTCGCCGGTGAAGTGGATCAGAGCATTCTGTTCTGCGAAGGTAAAAATCCAGAACTCGAGATCTGGACTGGCGTGCGTTGGGGGCCCGAAGCAGCGGCAGAACATTTTGCCTTTGATGTGGCACACGACGTGAAAGACCTCGATACCCTGATCCCGCAACTGCTGATCGGGCAACGCAACTTGTTTAGCACCCTGTCGCGCTCGCCTCAGCCCGACCTGCTCAAGCATTTACAAGGCTGGCTGGTCACCGCACAACACAGTGTGCGCGACACCCGTGCGTTACCGCATCAATGGCTAGATCTCAGCGACGTGTTGGCAGAGATGCGCTTGGTCAAGGATGCCTCTGAACTTGCCACCATGCGGGCGGCGGCTGCGATTTCTGCGCAAGGCCACGTTCTTGCCATGCAGGCAGCACGCCCTGGGTGCCACGAGTATGAGCTTGAAGCCGAGCTGCTGTATCACTTTCGCAAACACGGCGCACAGTCGGTCGCTTACGACAGTATTGTGGCAGCGGGTGCCAACGCTTGCATCTTGCATCATCGCGCGGGCAATGCCGTGATGCAAGAGGGTGATCTGGTCTTGATCGATGCTGGCTGTGAGCTTGACGGCTATGCGTCGGACATCACCCGTACCTTTCCGGCTAACGGCAAATTTTCAGGACCGCAGCGCGCCTTATACGACATTGTTTTGGCGGCGCAACAGGCAGCCTACGACAAAACCTCACCGCAGCAACACTTTAATGCAGGCCATGAGGCCGCGGTGCAAGTGCTCACGCAAGGGATGCTAGACGAAGGTCTACTGCAAGGCACTCTGTCAGAAGCCATCGAAACCACAGCCTATCGAAAATTTTATATGCATCGTACCGGCCACTGGTTGGGTATGGATGTGCATGATGTGGGCAGCTATCGTAGCCCCCCAGCGTCAGCCGAAGAACGCCCTTGGCGACAGCTACAAGCAGGCATGGTGTTAACGATCGAACCAGGGCTTTACGTGCGCCCTGCCGCAGACGTTGCCGAAAAATTCTGGAACATCGGCATCAGAATCGAGGACGACGCTGTCGTGACCAAAACAGGTTGCGAATTGATCACGCGTGGCGTACCTGTTGCAGCGGAAGAGATCGAAGCTATCATGCGCGCGCGTTAACAATTGTCACATCTTAGGGTCACCCGCAAGCAGTAACAACTGTTACACGCTACGGACTCGTCTAAGCGCAATTTGTCCATCTTGAAGTGCCATAATAACTAACGGGGCGTAGAATCGGCGTTCAACGTTTAGCAAAAAAGGAAACACCAAGATGGAAATTCGCCTCACAAAACTTGAAGCAGTCATCCCGACCCTTGCGACTAAAGAGGATCTTCAACGTGACATGAATGCACAGACTTGGACAATCATTCGCTGGATCACTGGGGTTTTGATTGCAGCCACCACAGCGACGACCGCAACAACTTATCTGATCACCACTGTGGCCAAATAAGTTGCGTTAATCCGAATTCAAATTAAAGCCATCTAGCCACCCAAGCGCGGTCCAGACATAGATCACGATCATCGCGATACCAAACATGAAAGCAACGGTACCGATCAACAGCGTAAAACTCGCGATCAACACTGCACCCCAACCGCTTGGGCGCTCTCGCACCAAGCCCACGTTATAAAAGCCGTCAAACTTCGCATCGCTCATCAGGCATAAAACAATTGCCTCAATAAAGCCATCAAGAATCGGGATAAACAACAGAAAAAATGCCGGATTTTCATACCAGATATCGGCAAAGGCACTGGCAATCATCAGCGCAACACCCAACACACTGACCATCCAGGCGTGGCGCCGCCCCAAGTACCACCAGTGCGCGCCGACACAGCCAAACAACGCAGCCAGTAAACCGACTGTCGTTTTATGGCGAAACCGCGTCGCGGGCGTCGCAACGGTGAAAGAAGATAGAGTCATAACAATCCGTGAAAACGTTTAGTGCAAAGAAGGTCGGTAACAAATTTTCAATTTTTTTGCCAAAGCCTCTAATTTTTTGTCTAGCGTCCAAATCTGAGCGTCTGTTGTCAATAGCGTTGAAGCCAACAAGGCCATGTCCACAGCTCCACAGCCGCAATCGTAAAGTTTATTCAACTCAACAAAGTTGATTGTTTCGTCGATCGTAGCAATGCTGGCAGTTTGCAGGGCTGATAGATATTGCAGGGTTCGTTTTCGAGGGGCAGGCGGTGAACCGCAAGACAACTCAAGAACAATCAAAGGATGACATAAGACCCGGTCGTTATTGAGCAATGCCCCCAAGCCACCAAGACCTTTTCTGAAATGCTGAACCCAAACCGAACTGTCAACCAAGACCATCGCCATTCAACACCCCGCTTAGTCTTTTCGTCTTGGGATATCTTTCATGCTGGGCGCCCTGCCCCCGAGTGCGGCTAGGCGCTTACCGATCTGCACTCTCAGGAAGACTTGCATCGCCTCGCGAAAGAGTTCTGCCTTGTCGAGCCCAGGATCTGCAACCTCTAATACTTTGGCATACAGTTCATCATCGATCGATACGGTTGTTCTCATGTGACCCTCATCGATTTAATTAACAATGTAGATATTGATGCATTTTAACATCACTTTTTGCATCAAAACAGCCTCTTCAATCCTAAACGCCATCAAAGTTAACCCACGTCAAACCTCATCGCTCTTGCAGCGCTCAACTGACTGTTGACTTGAGCCCTGTTGAGTGCCCGACTGGCATAGAATGTCACAATGCAATCACAAGACTTTGACCTGGCAATTTTAGGCGGCGGCCCCGTGGGCAGCGTATTAGCCTTACTGCTCGCTCGACTTGCGCCGCAACCAGCGCGCATAGTCTTATTGCAAACCGACACCGCCTCGCAATACGGCCATCGCCCTGAGCTTGATCCACGCGTGCTTGCAATCAATCATGGTAGTCGAGTCTTACTTGAAAGCCTGAATGCCTGGCCGCAGCAGGCAGCTCTGATACAAACCATCCACGTGTCGCAACGCGGTCGCCTTGGCCGCACTGTCATCCGGCATCACGACTTTGACGTACCCGAACTGGGCTGCGTGGTGCGTTATGGTCAACTTTACGACAAGCTCACCAATGCTTTAGCAACAAGCGGCGTACAAGTTTTAAACGGCGAGAGCGCACACGTGATTGGCCAAGATACTGGAGGCGTCAGTATTGAACAAGGATCACGGCGCATGCGCGCAAAGTTAGTGGTTCACGCGGATGGACTGGCGGGCCTTGAACCCACCCGTCAGCACACTCAATATGCCCTCCTCACTCGTGCGCGTGCGAGCAGACCGCGTGCAGGCTGGGCCTTTGAACGCTTTACCAACGAAGGCCCGTTGGCGGTTTTGCCTCACCCCGAGGCGCTAGGCGAACAATCCATCGTCTGGTGCTGTTCGCCTGAACGGGCGCATGCCCTGCAAGCCTTGGCGCCCGAAGACTTTTCACAAGCGCTCACCGAAATGTTTGGTTCAAGGGTAGGTACGCTCACGGTCGATGGCCCTGTTGCGTGCGTGCCCCTGGCCATGACCCTGCGCCCTCAAACGATTGACGGCCGCTGCGTGGCAATCGGCAATGCGGCCCAAACACTACACCCTGTTGCAGGACAAGGGTTGAACTTAGGACTGCGCGATGCAGCGACACTTGCGATGGCTTTGCGCGAATGGTTGGTCGTGCCCGAGCAAACGCCTGGCGAAGCCTTGCAACGCTATGAACAGTTGCGCGGCCCCGATCGCCAACTCACGGTTCGCCTGACCGACCTGCTCTCGCGCGTCTTCACCACAAAATTGCCTTTGATCGAGCACGCTGCCGGCCTAGCACTCTTAGGCATGGATCTTTTGCCAGCCCTGCGCGCACCGCTAGCACGCCATTTATTGCAAGGACTCAGGCTGTAGCGCTAAGCCAAGGCGTTACAATTTAGTCATGAATATCGGCCCTTGGTCACTCACGAATAACGTTTTTGTCGCCCCGATGGCTGGGGTGACAGACCGTCCGTTTCGGCAATTATGCAAGCGCCTGGGGGCGGGCTACGCCGTCTCTGAAATGGCGGCAAGCAATCCACAACTATGGCAAACGGTTAAGTCTTCGCGCCGCCTGAATCACGATGGCGAAAGCGACCCCGTTTCGGTTCAAATTGCCGGCGCTGATCCACAAATGATGGCGCAGGCCGCTGTGTTTAATATCGGCAAGGGCGCCCGAGTCATTGACATCAACATGGGCTGCCCGGTCAAAAAAGTGTGCAACGTCGCCTCAGGCTCGGCGCTGTTGCGCCACGAAGATCTTGTGGCAAAAATTCTTGAAACGGTGGTGAACGCTTGCACGCCTCTGGGGATACCCGTCACACTCAAAACGCGCACGGGCTGGGATCGCGAGCATCGTAATGCGCTGCGCATTGCCCATTTGGCGCAAGAGACGGGCATTGCCGCGCTCACCCTGCATGGGCGTACCCGCGCAGATCTGTATCTGGGCGAGGCCGAATACGACACCATTCGCGAAGTCAAAGCCAGTATTTCAATTCCGGTGGTGGCAAATGGCGATATCGATAGCCCTCAAAAAGCCCGCAGCGTGCTCGCGTACACGGGTGCCGATGCCGTCATGATTGGGCGAGCGGCGCAAGGCCGTCCGTGGATTTTCAGAGAAATTGATCATTTTCTGCGTACGGGCGAAACCCTAGCGCCCCCCACCTGGACAGAAATGCGAGAGTTGTTACTCCATCATCTGGCAGATCATTATCAGTTTTACGGCGAAAGCGTCGGGGTTAAAACCGCGCGTAAACACATTGGCTGGTATGTCAGCGGTCTGCCCAACGGCGTCGCACTGGCCGACCATATCAACCGGCTTGACACCACCACCGAGCAATTTGCAGCTGTCGACCTCTGGTTTTTAGCGCAGGCGGGCGCTGGCGCTGACAGTCGGGCCGCAACCTGCGACAATCACGGTCTTAGTTCGCCATACCTGCACGCAGCCTGAAGGGCTATCTCATGAAAAAAAACAATATCCTTGATGAAGCGGTACGCTCGAGCCTTGACAGTTACTTTGCCGACTTGGGCGATACCGAGCCCAACGACCTTTACGACATGGTGATCGGCTGCGTCGAGCGCCCCCTATTAGAAGTTGCCATGCAACTGGCGAACAACAATCAATCGCGTGCCGCCCTGATGCTAGGCGTTACGCGTAATACTCTTCGAAAAAAACTGTTGGCGCACAAGCTTATATGACTATTCAAACTGCACTGCTCTCCGTTTCAGATAAAGCCGGCATCGTCGATTTTGCCAAAGCCCTTGCTAAGCGAGGCGTACGACTACTCTCGACCGGCGGCACGGCAAAATTATTGGCTCAAGCCGGCTTGACGGTGACCGAAGTGGCACAGCACACGGGCTCGCCTGAAATTCTTGATGGTCGGGTCAAAACTCTGCACCCAAAGATTCATGGTGGGCTGCTCGCTCGACGCGATAGCGCCGAGCATTTGCAAACCCTCCTAGAACATGGCATTGAGCGTATCGACCTGCTCGTGGTCAATCTGTATCCCTTTCGTGCGGCCGTTGCCAAGCCTGACTGCAGCTTCGCCGATGCCGTCGAAAACATCGATATTGGCGGGCCCGCGATGTTGCGCGCCGCTGCAAAAAATCACGGCACCGAAGCGGGTGGCGTCACCGTCGTCATCGATCCTGCTGATTACCCACGCGTCTTAACAGAAATGGATGCCACGGGCGACACGTCGTTCGGGCTGCGCTTAGCACTTGCCACCAAAGTGTATGCACACACCAGCGCGTACGATGGCGCGATTGCGGCCTACCTGAGCAGCCTGGTCGCGCCTGAGCCTGCACAAGACGCAGTCCCCGAGCGCACCACCTGGCCCAATACGCTCACACTACAAGTGCACCAACAGCAAGTGTTGCGCTATGGCGAAAACGCTCAGCAACGCTCGGCCTTTTATGTCGACCCAACTTGTCCTGCGGGCCTGCTAGGCAACTTCGTCCAACTGCAGGGCAAAGAGCTGTCGTATAACAACATCGCCGATTCAGACGCTGCCTGGGATTGTGTACGCAGCTTTGCTGAACCCGCCTGCGTCATCGTCAAACATGCCAATCCATGTGGCGTGGCAGTGGCTGACAAAGCCGTTAACGCCTATCTCAAAGCCTTTAAAACAGACCCCACCTCAGCGTTTGGCGGCATCATTGCCTTTAATCGCACCGTTAATTTGGCGTGTGCCAAGGCAATCAGCAATCAATTTGTCGAGGTCTTACTTGCACCCGCCTACGACAAAGCGGCGCTTGAGTTTTTAACCGCCAAGAAAAATGTTCGAGTCTTACAAGTGCCGATGGGTGACGGCCAAAACGATATCGATGTGAAGCGTGTGGGTGGTGGCTGGTTGGTGCAAACGCCTGACTCGCACACCGTGCAAGCGAGTGATCTGAAGGTAGCCACACGCAAACAACCTACCCCAGCACAGCTGAGCGATTTGCTGTTTGCCTGGAAGGTCGCCAAGTTTGTCAAATCAAACGCCATCGTCTTTTGTGGCGAAGGCATGACTTTAGGCGTAGGCGCTGGGCAAATGAGCCGCATTGATTCAGCGCGCATCGCCTCAATCAAGGCCGAAAACGCGGGCCTGACCCTCAAAGGCTCGGCAGTTGCGTCTGATGCGTTCTTTCCGTTTCGTGATGGCTTAGATGTTGTGATTGATGCCGGTGCGACCTGCGTCATCCAACCGGGTGGCAGCATGCGAGATGATGAGGTCATCGCTGCCGCCAACGAGCGCGGCATCGTGATGATGCTCACTGGCATGCGTCACTTCAGGCATTAAATCGCTCACTTATGAAAGCTCAACGCCCTGTGTGCAAAAGCATATGCGCATCTTAGGCGTTGACCCGGGCTTGCGCCGCACGGGATTTGGCGTGATTGATTTGGTTGGCTCGCGTCTGACCTATGTCGCGAGTGGTACGATCGTTGTACCCACCGACATCACTCTACCTCTGAGACTTAAAGTGATTCTCGACAACCTACGCCAGGTCGTTGAAGACACACAACCGGATGTGGCTGCCCTAGAGATTGTGTTCATGAATACCAATCCAGCAACTACCTTGTTGCTTGGTCAAGCCCGTGGGGCAGCACTTTGCGCGCTAGCAGACCGAGATTTAGCCGTGTTTGAGTACAGCGCTCTACAAATTAAAAAATCAGTGGTGGGGGCTGGGCGCGCTGCGAAAGAACAAGTACAGATGATGGTGCAGCGCCTGTTATCGCTCGATGGTGTACCCGCACCTGATTCCGCTGACGCGCTCGCTTGCGCGATCTGCCACGCACACGTCAGCCCTTTAGCTGAAAAACTCGGTGTGACCAGCTATCAGCAGCGCACCGCACGTGGCCGTACCCGCGTGCGTGGCGGCCGACTACTAGGCTAACTCAAGGAACAATCATGATCGGTCGCCTCACAGGTACTTTATACGAAAAAATGCCACCACGCATCGGTTTAGATGTGCAGGGGGTTGGCTACGAAATTGATGTCTCAATGACGACGTTTTATGCGCTGCCAGAACTTGGCGCACAGGTCACAATCCTGACGCACCTGACCGTTCGCGAAGATGCACATATTCTGTTTGGGTTCTCAAGCGCACAAGAGCGTGCGGCGTTTCGCGAGCTCGTAAAAGTAAGCGGCATTGGTGCACGCACGGCACTCGCGGTGTTATCGGGTATGTCGGTGGCGGATCTGGCTCAAGCCATCACGCTACAAGAACCGGCTCGCCTCACTCGCATCCCTGGCATTGGTACAAAAACTGCTCAGCGCCTGCTGCTCGAAATGAAAGGCAAACTCGGCGCCGACTTAGGCGCTACGCCGAGCGTCTCGGCGGGCAACCAGACAGACGTGCTACACGCTTTGACCGCGTTAGGCTATTCAGAGCGTGAGTCACTCACGGCACTAAAAACGCTTCCAGAGGGCGTGAGCGTGTCTGATGGCATCAGACTCGCGCTAAAGAGCTTGTCGCGCTAAGTACAAACAAATCGTACCTAGCCGACGTTAGCGCGCGCAGCGCACTTGACCTCTGCGTCGCTAATCCACACGTGCGCCTGACAGCTTCACTGCTTCGGCCCAATTTTTGACTTCAGCATCAATCACCTTCTGGAATTCAGCGGGCGAACTGTTGTTAATTTCTCCACCCATTTCAAGCAAGCGTTGTTGCATCCCAGGATCTGCCACGATGCCACGAACGGTTTGATAGATTTTTTGTCGTAACTCTGTCGTCATCGAAGCCGGGCCAAATAAACCAAACCAAGTTGCGGCATTAAAGCCAGGCATTCCGGCTTCGGTCATCGTTGGCACGCTCGCCAGCGCGTCAACCCGCGTCGGATGCGCCAAAGCGATCGCACGCAACTTACCTGACTTGATGTACGGCAACGCTGCAGACAACGTCACAAACGCCACCTGCACCTGCCCTCCGATCAAATCTGTCAACATCGGTGGATCACCTTTGTAAGGCACATGCACGAAAGGCACCCCCGTTTTCGCTTTGAAGAGTTCGCCCGTCAGATGCTGCGGGGTGCCATTGCCCGTCGATGCCATCGACAAGCCATTTTTTTGGGCCTTTGCGTAAGCCACTAATTCGGGCACCGTAGTGACCGGTAAGGCCGGCGTCGTCACTAACACCAGCGGGATTGTTGAGACCAGAGTGATCGGTGCAAAGTCTTTAATCGGGTCGTAGTTAAGTTTTTTATACAGACTGGCACTAATCGTGTGAGCTGCAGTCGTCATGAACAGTGTATAGCCATCACCAGGCGCACGTGAAAAGGCCTCAGCTGCTACGGTCGTACCTGCCCCTGGGCGGTTGGTCACCACGACCTGCTGCTTCCACACTGTTGGTAATTTTTCAGCAATCAGCCGAGCTATCACATCGGTCGCACCGCCAGCAGGGTAAGGCACAACAATCGTCACGGCTTTTTCTGGAAACTCAGCCGCGTAGGTGTTGGTCAAGCTGCCTAAACCCAACACTGAGGCCAGCAACAAGCCAAAGGTGGTTTGAATCGTTTTTTTAATGAATATATGTTTCATCGTCTGCTCTTTTGCCTAAGGGATTGTCTCTGCGACTGAATCAATCTTCTCTCGTCGCCGTCTTGGATTTGACCTTTTGCCTTATTTGTTCTGTTGTTCAAGCCACGCTAATAGGCGAGTCACACCCTCTTTCATGGTGACGACAGGTTTCCAGCCAATCACTTCGCCGGCTTTATCATGCGGGATATGAAAGGCCCCACCTGAGGTTAAGCGAACTTTGCCCGGAGGATCTGGACGAATCTCTGGTTTAAGCGAGCTTTTGCAATACTCAAGTACTAATTGGACGAGCTCGCCTGTCGTGATGGGAGCTGGGCCAGACACGTTGACCGCTACATCGGTCGCAGTACTTTGCAAGGCTGCCATGTTGGCACGGGCAACGTCTGACACATGCACAAAGTGCTTGGTATCGGTACCATCACCTGGCAAGACAGGCGCCTGACCCTTGCGCACAAGGTCGTAGGTTTCCATGATGTAAAGCGAGTTGGCAGCGCGGTAGTGTTGGCGCTCGCCATACACGGTTGAATAACGCAAGACCACGTAATCCTGACCGGCGCTTTGATGATAGTGGCGACACAATTGCTCGCCCATGATTTTTGAAGCGCCGTACAAAATCGCGGCGGGCGGCGCACCGACAGAATAAAAGGGGGTCTCTTCGTGCAAGGCACCCTTGATGCCCGTCCCATAGCCATACACCGCATTCGACGACGCGAAGATGATTTTTTTAACTTGATTGACGCGGCACGCTTCAAGCATGTTTTGTGCGCCACGAATATTGACATCGACCGCTTGCCAGGGCGTTTGCGAAAACCCCAGCGTCATGTAGGCGGCCAGATGCACCACGCCGTCTACGCCTTTGGTCGCATCTAACAAATCAGGCAAACGCATTAAATCTGCACGCACGATTTTGATACGCGGATCATTTTGCAAGTGGGCAATGGCATCCATTGAGCCAAAAGAAAAATTATCGAGTAGTAGAACTTCGCGAGCGCCTTCTTTGAGCAACAAATCAGCAGTATGTGAACCCACTAGGCTAGCGGCCCCAGCGATCAGGATACGTGATTCTTTAATATTTAAAGCTTTACCTTGTTTAACCGTTGCCATGTTTGTAGTGTCTCGTTTTGTGATGAAGTGTTTTTTTGTAATGGTACTCAAAGGGGTACCACCACCGCAAACTCTTTTACTCTTCTGGACCAATCGCAGACGTTCAATCCAATTGAGCCCTTCCCTTTTTGTTGCTCAGCGAACGCCCTCTCAGTATCTTGCGTCACGTCACCGGCTCCAACTCAGTACTTCGCGTCAAGTCGCAGGCTTCAACTCAGTACTTCGTGTCACGTCGCAGGCTTTAAATAAATTGGCGCAACAGACTCAAGCGGCGTTGCCACCAAATTCAAATCAGCAGACATCGGTTCGGTGCCCACGTTATCCACCGATAACGACAGTAAATTATCGCGTGATAGCAGCGGCTCGCCCGGCATGCATTCAAACACTCTGGCTTGCAGGCGCCCAAGCGACATCGGCAACTCAACGACCACGCGGGGATGACCGCTCCAGAGGGCCGCTAGCTTGACCAACTCGCCAAGCGAGTAAGTGCGGGGGCCAGCCAAGTCGTACGTATGATTAGCTGCTGCGGGTAAGGTCAAGACGTTCATCACTGCACTTGCCACATCCCCCACATACACGGGTTGCATTTTTGCGCTGGCGCCCGCGATAGGTAGCACAAACAAGAAACGCGCCAGCTGCGCAAACATGTTCATAAATTTATCTTCAGGCCCAAACACGACCGAAGGCCTAAAAATCGTGAAATCGCCCACCCCTTGGGTTGCGTAGCTATTGCGGATCGCTTGTTCGCCAGCTGCCTTCGAACGTAAATAGCCGCTTGGGCCTTGCAAATCAGCACCCAAGGCACTGAGATGAATAAACCGTTTCACCTGATGCGTGCGGCACGCCTGTGCGATGCGGCGGGGCAATTGCACATGCGCGCGATCAAAGTCGACCCCATAAGGCTGCCCCTCGCGGCTGTGCAAAATACCGACGAAATTCATCACGATGTCGCACCCCGCCACCAGGCGCTCTAGCGTGGCATCGTCGTGAATATCGGCCTGCATCACCGTGACCGTCGGGTGCACCAACAATTCGCGACCATGCTGAAACTGACGGGTCGGTACATGGACAACATGCCCCTGCGCCACCAAGCGGCCAACCACTTGCCGCCCAATAAACCCTGCCCCACCAATTGCCAGAATGCGCATACAACCCCCAAAGAGACTCAAGCCTGCGTGATAAAACTCGCGTAGGATTTTAAGTCTACATTACCACCACTCAAGATCACGCCCACTCGTGCACCAGGAGGTACGGCGAGCGCCCCGTGCATCACGGCTGCGGCAGCTAAGCAGCCGGTCGGCTCAACGATGATTTTCATCCTTTCGCCAAAGAATTTCATCGTGTCAACGAGTTGTGGGTCGGTGACGGTCAAAATATCAGTGACTTTTTGTTGGATGACGCCAAAGGTCAGCTTGCCCAAGTACAGCGTTAAGGCGCCATCGGCAATCGAGCGCGGGGGCTCGATGCGTACGACCTCGCCTTTACGAAACGATTGCTGACCATCATTACCCGCTTCGGGCTCAACACCATAGACCTTGCACTTCGGGCTCAAAGCAGCGGCAGACAAGGCACTACCCGCCAGCAAACCGCCGCCGCCCAGACAGACCAGCAAATAATCTAACTCACCTACGTCTTCAAACAGCTCTTTTGCCGCAGTGCCCTGCCCGGCGATGACATGAAGATGATCGTACGGCGGGATAATCACCATACCCGTTTTTTGCTGAAGCGCGCGTGCAACGTCTTCACGGTCTTCTTGATAACGATCATAGCTAACCACTGTGGCACCGTAGCCCTCAGTCGCAGCCTTTTTAGCCACAGGGGCATCGTGCGGCATGATGATGGTGGTTGCGACACCTAATAACCTGCCTGCTAGGGCAATCGCCTGCGCATGATTGCCAGACGAATAGGTCAAGACCCCGGCGCGGCGCTGCTCGGGCGACAAGTTCGCAATCGCGTTGTAGCCGCCTCTGAATTTAAAGGCGCCCATGCGCTGCAGGTTTTCGCACTTAAAGAACAGCTTTGCACCAGTCAGACGATCTGCTGTGTCTGAGGTCATCACGGGGGTACGGTGCGCCACACCCTTGAGGGTGGCCGCAGCACGAGCAACATCATCATAAGTAGGCAAAACAAGCGACATGAGTTTTCTCTGAAATAGGGGATCAACGTGAGGGATAGTGTACGATTGTCTAGGCGATTTTGCGCCAGCTGCAATTCTGATACCAAAGATCATACTTTCATGGCTATACAGTCCGATTCTTTAAACTCTCGTGCCGAGCCAACCCGTTTGGTCACCCCTCAGGCGACCTCGCCGAATGAAGAATCCATCGAACGCGCCTTGCGCCCCCGCGCGCTCGAAGAGTACGTCGGCCAGCAGCGGGTGCGCGAGCAACTACAGATCTTCATCTCAGCCGCCCGCAACCGCCAAGAGTCGCTCGATCATGTCCTGCTCTTTGGCCCTCCAGGCTTAGGCAAAACGACGCTGGCCCACATCATTGCCCACGAAATGGGTGTCAATTTGCGACAAACTTCGGGGCCCGTACTTGAGCGACCAGGTGATCTGGCAGCCTTACTAACCAACCTTGAACGTAACGACGTGTTGTTTATCGATGAGATCCATCGTTTATCACCCGTCGTCGAAGAGATCCTCTACCCCGCGCTTGAGGATTTTCAGATTGATATTTTGATTGGTGAAGGCCCTGCTGCACGCAGCGTCAAACTTGATTTACAGCCCTTTACGCTTGTTGGTGCCACCACGCGTGCCGGGATGCTGACCAACCCGCTACGCGATCGCTTTGGGATTGTGTCGCGTCTCGAGTTTTATACACCCGACGAACTCACCCGCATCGCCACTCGCAGCGCAGGTTTGCTGCAAGTGCCCATCACCCCAGAGGGCGCCTCAGAAGTTGCCCGTCGCGCGCGTGGCACACCGCGTATCGCGAATCGGTTGCTGCGCCGCGTGCGCGACTACGCGCAAGTCAAAGCCAATGGCACCATTGATGATGCCGTCGCCAAGGCCGCGCTATCGATGCTTGAAGTCGACCCGCAGGGCTTAGACTTAATGGATCGCAAGCTGCTTGAAGCCATCATTCATAAATTTGACGGCGGCCCCGTTGGGGTGGATAGCTTAGCGGCAGCGATCGGCGAAGAGCGCGACACCATCGAAGACGTGATCGAACCTTATCTGATTCAGCATGGTTATTTACAACGTACGTCGCGCGGCCGCATGGCCACGCAAACCACCTGGCGCCATTTGGGCTTAAAGCCACCCAGTACGACAGCAGACGGAAAGCTTTTTGACTAATGCCTAAACGCTGACGAGTGGGCGATGCGTAGCTTTGAGGCAAAGGCGAAGTATTTCAATTCACTAAGCCGTCAGCGCCCAATGACTCGCGCCTCAATACCGCACACTGTCATCTCAAATCAATTCGCGTCTTCAAACTCAGCAATACACCCCAAAATCGATTCGCCGTAAGACTCAAGTTTTTTTGCGCCTACGCCGTTGACGTGCGAAAGCGCCTCAAGGCTGTCGGGACGAGCAAGTGCAATCTCACGCAGGCTAGCATCATGAAAAATCACATAAGCAGGCACACCGTGGCTGCGGGCAATGCCAGCGCGCCAACTGCGTAGAGCTTCAAAAATCGGCTGTGCGGCAAGCGGCAGATCAGATTGCGAGGCTTTACTGCGGGGTGTGGTACCTGCGCGCCCCGAGCGCTCGGTCGTACGCTCAGCTTCGCGACGCAGCAACAAGGTGCGCTCGCCCTTTAACACTGCCCGACTTTGATCGGTGAGCGCGAGAGTTCCGTAGCCCTCTTGATCGACCATCAGCAAACTGTGCGCCAACAACTGCCGCAAGACACTGCGCCAGGCTTGTTCAGACAGATCTTGACCAATCCCAAACACGGTCAGCGAACCGTGACCGTGCTCAAGCACCCGCGGCGTTTGTTTGCCTCGCAAAATATCAATCAAATGACCAGCCCCATAGCGCTGGCCGCGCTCTTTCCAGAGTCGATAAATGGTTGACAACATTTTTTGAGCAGCCACCGTGCCATCCCACGCCTCGGGAGGCACCAAACAATTGTCGCAATTGCCGCAGGCCGACATGGTTTGGCCAAAATATTGCAACAGTCGCTGGCGACGACACGAAATGGTTTCGCATAAACCAAGCATGGCATCCAATTGCGATCCTAGCCGGCGCCTGAACGAATCATCGCCACTTGATTCATCGATCATACGGCGTTGCTGCACCACATCTTGCAGCCCATAGGCCAGCCATGCGGTCGCAGGCATGCCATCACGCCCGGCCCGACCGGTTTCCTGGTAATAGCCCTCAACCGACTTGGGCATATCAATGTGCGCCACAAAACGCACATCGGGCTTGTCAATCCCCATCCCAAACGCAATGGTCGCGACCATCACGATGCCGTCTTCGCGTAGAAATCTAGATTGATTTTTGGCACGCACCGCGGGCCCTAATCCAGCATGGTAAGGCAAGGCCTCAATGCCCTGAGCACACAAAAACTCAGCCGTCTCATCAACCTTATTGCGCGACAAGCAATACACAATGCCCGCATCGCCGGCATGCTCTTGTCGCAACAATTGCAGTAGCTGCTTACGCACCTCTTGCTTTTCGACGATGTGATAGCGAATATTGGGCCGATCAAAGCTCGCCACAAAATGGCGCGCCTCGCCTAAGGCAAGGCGTTCTGCGATTTCAGTACGGGTCACATCAGTGGCCGTGGCAGTGAGTGCAATCCGCGGCACGTTTGGCCAGCGCTCGTGCAACATCGACAAGCCAAGATATTCTGGCCTGAAATCATGCCCCCACTGCGAGACGCAATGCGCCTCGTCAATCGCAAACAGGGCCAATTTACCGCGCGCGAGCAACTGCAGGCAGCGCTCAGTCAGCAAACGCTCGGGTGCCACGTACAACAGATCAAGTTCGCCGGCCAAAAAAGCCTGCTCAACCTCGCGCGAATCTTGCCAATCTTGGGTAGAGTTTAAAAAAGCTGCCCGAACGCCAAGTTCTTTGAGCGCATCAACTTGATCCTGCATTAGGGCAATTAAGGGCGAAATCACAATCCCGACGCCCGAGCGCACAAGCGCAGGTACCTGATAACAAAGGGATTTTCCGGCGCCGGTGGGCATCAACACTAAGGCGTCACCGCCAGCGATCACATGCTCGACAATCGCCTGCTGGTCACCGCGAAACGACTCATAGCCAAAGACCGTTGCCAGCACCCGTGAGGCGCCAGATCTAGTTTTTGAATCAATCGTCATTGTCATGCCGGTATTGTAGGGGATTCGCTCAGGGTGCACGCACCCACAAAAGATCATTTCAATTGATTTCAAGCCGCTTGCCCAAACCCACGCCGCGTTGCACACTTTTGGTATGGATTCTCGAACTGGAACTGAACCGCGCATCAAGATTTTAGTGGTCGATGACGACCCTGCTTTGCGTCAACTACTCGCTGACTATCTCAACAAGCATGGCTTTGACACCCTGCTCGCACCAAACGCGACCGATCTCGCGGCGCGTATCTTAAGGTTTGCCCCCGAACTGATCGTACTTGACCGCATGATGCCTGGGGGCGACGGCGCTGAGGCGTGCCGCGCTCTGCGCGCGCAGGGCGAAGACATCCCCGTCATTCTGTTAACCGCGCGCGACGAATCCGTTGACCGCATTATCGGACTTGAGGCAGGCGCAGATGACTATGTTGGCAAGCCGTTTGATCCACGCGAATTACTTGCCCGCATTCAAGCTGTGCTGCGTCGCAAGCGCGGCGCCTCGGCACTGACCAAACATGCGCCGGTGCAGTTTGGTGCCTTTACGTTTGATCCAGTGATGCGCCAACTGCTGCGCGGCCTTGAAGTCGTCAAGCTGACCGGAGGTGAAATCAACCTGCTTGAAGCCTTAATTCGCAACCCGGGCAAACCTCTTTCACGTGAACGACTACTGACACTGGCTCGCGATGACGAATCTGGTGAACGCAATGACCGAGCCATCGACATTGCCATTTTGCGCCTGCGTCGTGCCCTTGAAGACGACCCCAAACAGCCTCGCTGGATACAAACGGTCTGGGGTACCGGCTATCGCTTTTCGCCGTGAACCCGCTTAGCTTTTTACTACCGCAGTCGTTTCGCTCTAGGCTGGTGCTATTGGTGCTAGCGACGGTGTTGGCCGGTCAGGCCGCCACCCTGTATTTAGTGTCGATTTACCAACGCGATCACGCTCAAACCGTGGCGTTAGATTTACTAGCCACCACCATCCGTACCTTGCAGTACTCGATGGAGCACGTGCCCCCACCTGAGCGGGCGGAGTTCGTGCATCAGGCCTCTCAAGGGCATTGGCGGATGTGGTCTAAACCCTTGCCCAACGACGCACGACTTCAACGCAGAGTCGCCAGAAACGAACAAGCGGCGACGCGCATGCCTCAACCAAGGGATGGGCAAGCCCCGCGCACACCGGGCTCAGCCTCGAGTACACAGCCAACTCATCCTCGACCCGTAGAGCGGGCTTCACCTCCTGCTCCACCGGCCGCAACAGGGTCTTCCACCGCGCTTGCATCACCTGAGCAGCCCGCAGCACTCGCTCCGGTAAAACCCGGACCACGCGAACAGTTCGCCTCAGACGATGTCAGGCGTGGACTTGCGCGGTTGATTGGACGCTTGAACAATCGTTTAAGTGGGAACAGTCGTGTGGCTCTTTCACGCGGGCCTATTCCAGAAATTTACATTTCGCTCACGCGACCCAACGAAACCGAGTTGCCTCGCCATCGTGAGTGGCTGGTGATTCCACTCGATCGGATTGATCCCCCTTTAACCACCTCGCTCATGATCTGGTGGCTGAGCGGGCTTGCCTTGTTGCTGCTGCTCGCTGCCTGGTTTTCGTGGCATATCACCCGGTCAATCACGCACCTGGTTGATGCGACCGATCGTCTGGCTGCTGGAAAGCCGGCGCGTGTTGAACCTGCGGGCCCAGCCGAAATCAAACGCTTGGGCGAACGGTTTAACGCGATGCTCGAGGCCTTGAGCCAATCAGAGGCGACTCGTCGCACCTTGCTGGCAGGACTGCCTCATGATCTGAAAGCCCCGCTCGCACGCATGTGGTTACGCATTGAAATGAGCGACGATACGTCGCTCAAAGACGGGATGCGCAAAGACCTGCAAGACATGCAGCAAATGGTCGATCAATTTATTCAGTACCTGCGAGGCTCTGACCCGGCGACTTATCATTTTGCAAGATTTGCGCTGAATGACTGGGCGAGTGAACGCGTCGCTAACTGGAGCGGTACACGCAATGAGGTCATCTTGGTGGGTACACCTGCGCCGCTCATGGTCAGCGCTGATGGCGCGGCGCTTTCGCGTCTGCTCGATAATTTAATCAGCAATGCGCTGCATCATGGTGCGCCACCCGTAGAAGTCTCTTTAAGCTCTGTTGACAGTTGGGCAGTGCTCACCGTAACAGATCACGGCCCGGGCATCCCACCCGAGCGGCGCGCCGAGGCGCTCAAGCCTTTTGTACGACTCGACGAGGCGCGCACGCGAACGGGTAACGTTGGCTTGGGCTTGGCACTGGCCGAGGCGATCGCCGGGGCGCATGGCGGTACGCTCACGCTCGATCAGGCTGATGATCATGGCGGACTTAAGGTCGAGCTTCGTTTGCCACTGGCCGCTTAGTCATTACCGTTTTGGTGGGTGGTTAAACAGCAGACCCTAATCGTTGCCACCGTTAGCTAACGGGCACACGTTCATGCATACCAACCGTCACGGCGCACGACCAAACAGCCCCCGGTACGTCATTAGATTAAAAATCACCATGATCGGCAAAGCCACGACCGTGGCAGCCAACACCAGTTGCAACGATCCTTGGGCAGCAGCAGCGTCCCACAACGTCAGGTGATCAAGAATCACAAATGGAAACATACTGTAGGTCAAGCCGCTGAGCATGGCGCAAAATAAAATCAAACACAAGGCAAAGGGCAGCCATACTAAGTGTTGGTAGCGCGGTTGCACCACTCGACTCAGGCTCATATCAATCCCTACAAAGCACGCCAACATCAGCAACCAAACCGGAGCCGCCATGACAAGATTGGTGGCACTACTCCATTTATAAAAAATAGCGGGGTTTGCCAAACCCAGCGCGATCGAGACTGCAACCATGCCCGCAGCGGCCCAACGAATCGCGTGACGAGCCCAATGCGCAGCAAACAACTGCAAGTCATCCTGCAAGCGCATCACCAACCAACAGGCACCTAGCAAGCCATAGCCGGCAACTGCGCACAGCGCAATGAAACCCGTAAACCATCCAGCTGGAGCGGCTTCTTTAGCACCTAATACAAGCTGAGACATTAGCGCGCCATGACCTAGTGCAGTTAACACCGAGCCAAGCCAAAACAAAGCGATCCAACGGCCACGCTTGTCGCTTGCTGCCCGAATGCGAAACTCAAACGCCACACTACGCAACATGGTACCAATCATCGTCAACGACATCGGCACATAGAGTACCCCCAGCACCTCACCCCAGGCTAGCGGAAACGCTGTTAAAAACAACCCAAGCGCCAATAACATCCAAAAGCCATTGGCATCGCGCAAGGGGCTTAAGGCAACCATCAACTGCGAGCGTGTTTGTTTGGGCGCCAGAAGCACCAACACCCCCACGCCAATATCGAAACCGTCGAATAAAGCTGCGCCAAGAATTAAAACAAAGAGCAGCGCCATCATGAGCAAAGGTATCCAAAACGCCGGATTCCCCGCGTCTAAACCCAACGAAGCCGCCAAGGCATCAATCATGGTCGCATCCCTGGTTTGCGCACTGGGACAACGCCGAAGCGCGCCGCATGCCAAAGCATTTGAATAAACCCCGTTAGCATCACTGCGTAGGAGGCGACCGCTCCCGCCAACACCCAAGCAAGGGTGATTGGTGCCACGGCAGCCAACACATCTTGTTGCAACAAAGTGCCCCACACCAAGTAAGGAGAGCGCCCCAAGTCTGAGAGGTTCCAGCTTAACAACCACGATAAAGCGCCTAAGCTACCGGCCCACACTTGCACGCGTAACAACCACTGCGGCTGACGTGACGCTTCAAACCCGTGTCTGAGTCCCACCAAAAGCGTCACGACAATTAACACGCTCGCTAAAGCACCGGCCAGCAACGCGGCGCGCAAGAGCCAAAACAAGAGCACGACAGGTGGCAGTAACTCACCCACCACATCCAGCCCGACTACGCTGGCATCAGTCTGTTTCCCTAACCACCGCTGGGGATCGAGCTCAGAGGCCCAAAATACCTCCGTCGTACGCTGTTGCAGCCTGGGCAAACCCAGCCACACCCAACTCGGCGCAACCGAACTCTGCCAGACTCCAATCTGGGCAGCCGCAACAGCGGGTTGATAGCGCGCCACCATTCTGGCGTTGCCATCCAGGGCAGCCCAATACAAAACGATCGCACACACAGACACCAGCACCCCAGTTCTAAACGACAAGCGTTCACCATCGTCAAGCGGGCGGCGCAAAGCCTGCCAGGCCGTCACACCAAGCAAGAGCAGTCCAGCAAACAAAAAGGCACCCGCCACGAAGCTCACCGAACGCCACAGCACAAACGGGGTCAGGATGATTTCTTTCCATTCATACACCTGATAACGTCCGTCGATTAAACCTGCGCCGACGGGTGCCTGTGCCCAGGTGTGCAATACCACTGCCCAAAAAAGCGTCAACGTCAAGCCAAGGCCAACCATCAGCACGGCAAAAAAATGCGCTTTGGCGGATACGCGACGCTGCCCAAACAGCACCACCCCCATAAAAAGCGACTTTGTGACAAAAAAAGTGGTGAGACCAAAGGCCAGCAAGGGCCCAGCCACGTTACCAGTGCGCTCAATCAATTCAGGCCACAGCGTGCCTAGCTCGACGAGTACCGGCAAGGCTGTCGCCAACGCCAAAAAAAAGGATAAGGCAAAAATCCTAACCCAAAACCGATACGCGGTCGTCCAGCCAGAGTCTGGAGCCTTCCAGGCGCGAAACCGAAACACGCACAGAATCCAGCCCAGCGCCATGGCGAGCGCAGCAAACAGAACGTGCATGTTCAGACTCAGGGCGAACTGCGCGCGGGCGAGAAAAAGTGCTGAAATTTCCATGATTTGGGCTAGTGTAGACCGGTCGTGGCAAAATGATCCCTTTAAGACGGCTTTAATACTCAAAATCCTGTATGACCACAGACTCTGTTTCACCGGTAACGACCAATTTTTTACGCAATATTATTGAAGCCGACCTAAGCGCCCAGCGCTTTGCGGGCAAACTGTGGGCCGGCCAGCCGGGGCCAGCGTCTGTGCAGGCCGCGGGCTCGCCCGATCCCGCCAAGATCCGCACACGGTTTCCACCCGAGCCCAACGGCTATCTACATATTGGCCACGCCAAGAGCATCTGCCTGAACTTTGGCTTGGCGCGCGACTATGGTGGCGTGTGCCATCTGCGTTTTGACGACACCAACCCTGAAACAGAAGAGCAAGAATACGTTGACGGCATCATTGACGCGGTCAAGTGGCTAGGCTTTAACTGGCAGTCAAATGGCAGCGAGCATCTGTTTTTTGCCAGCGATTATTTTGGTGTGATGTATGACTGCGCCTTGGCGTTGATCCAAGCCGGCCACGCCTATGTTGACGAGCAAAGCCCCGAACAAATGCGCACCATGCGCGGCACACTCACTGAAGCGGGTCAAAATTCACCTTGGCGCGAGCGCCCTGCCTCAGACTCAACCCGGTTACTGAACGAAATGCGCGAAGGCAAGCACGCTGACGGCAGTCTGGCGTTACGCGCAAAAATTGATATGGCTTCGCCCAATATCAATCTGCGTGACCCCGTCTTGTACCGGATCCGGCATGCTACCCACCACCGCACCGGCAACCAGTGGTGCGTGTACCCGATGTACGCCTTTGCCCATCCAATCGAAGATGCACTCGAAGGCATCACCCACAGCATCTGCACGCTCGAGTTTGAAGACCAACGCCCGTTTTACGACTGGACGCTGAACCGTCTGAACGAGCTTGGCAAGTTGGCAGCCCCCCTTCCCCATCAGTACGAATTTGCCCGGCTCAACATGAGCTACATCGTGACGAGCAAACGCAAACTCCTGCAGATGGTCAAAGAGGGCCACGTCACGGGTTGGGATGACCCACGCATGCCAACGATTGTGGGCTTACGCCGCCGCGGCTACACCCCCGAGGCCTTGCGTCTGTTTTGTGAACGCACCGGTGTGTCTAAAAATAACGCTCGCATTGACTACAGCTTATTAGATCAAGCGTTACGCGAAGTGCAAGATCCGGTTGCCCCTCGTAGCGTGGCGATCCTTGATCCCTTAAAGCTTGTCATTACCAATTTTCCGGAAGGTCAGGTCGAGCCCTGTCAGGCTCCACGCAACCCGCACGACCCGCAAGCGGGTCAGCGTCAGTTTGGGTTTACCCGTGAGCTGTGGATTGAGCAAGAAGACTTCGCCGAGGTGCCGCCGCCCAAGTACTTCAGGTTGTTTCTGGGCAATTCGGTGCGCTTGAAGTACGGCTATGTGGTCACGTGCACAGGTTTTACTAAGGATGCCTCAGGTAAAGTGACTGAAGTGCATGCCGAATACAACCCCGATACGAAAAGTGGCACGGCCGGTTCAAATGCCGTCAAAGTCAAAGGGACCGTGACTTGGATTAGTGCGGCGCAAGCCATCCCCGCTGAGATTCGCCTCTACGACCGACTGTTTTCAGAGCCTTTTCCGGATGCGGGCGACAACGACTTTTTAGCCTGCCTGAATCCACATTCGGCGCAAAGCGTCAAGGCGTGGCTTGAACCGGGTACGGTCGCCACTGCTGGCGTGGTGTCTCAGTTTGAACGCCTGGGCTACTTTGCCGTCGACTCGGTTGACTCAACCCTCGAACGGCCTGTTTTTAATCGCGTCACCACCTTAAAAGACACATGGGCTGCCGGCGTCTGAGTTATCATTCTGAGCCATGACGACCGACATTTCAGCCCTCGATTTTAAAAGTGCGACACTCTACGCGATTAGAGTGGTGCTTCAGCATGCGGATACCAAAGCGCTCATCAAGGCGCTCAAAAAACGCATGGCTGACGCTGGCGCTTTTTATGAAAACGAGCCTGTGGTCATTGATGCGGGTTCGGTCGACGAAGTCGTTGACTGGGCACCCTTGCTTAAGGCTTTTGCTGACCACCGCCTGCCTGTCATTGGCGTCGTGGCGCAAGGCGAAAATCTGGCAGCAGCCAAAGCCTGCGGGCTTGCCGCGGTTGACTTATCGACTAGCCCCGTGCGCAATGCCTTGGATACGCAAACAGCAGCTTCTGTGGCCGAGCCGGTGACGGCGAACGTGCCCGCACCAGCAGCGGCTGACGGGGCCCCGAGCGCTGCACAACCGGCTGAGGCAGGTGGCGCTGATCAAGCAACCGCGACGACCTCGGGCATGAAAACGGCCACGAGCGCCACAACCAACACTGACGTTCCAGCCGCGGCCCCCACCATGGTGGTGCGCGGCCCCTTGCGTTCGGGTCAGCGGGTATACGCACGCCAAAGTGATTTGATCGTGATGGGCGTAGTCAGCCGCGGCGCCGAAGTCATTGCTGACGGCAATATTCATGTTTACGGCCCGCTGCGTGGCAAAGCCATGGCGGGCGCACGCGGCGACACGGCAGCCCGTATCTTTACGACGTCGCTGGACGCTGAGCTTGTCGCTGTTGCTGGTATTTATCGTGTGATTGATTCGAAATTGCCGGCCGAGCTACACCAGCGTCCGGCCGTGATTCAGCTGCAAAAAGACGCGTTGCATCTGACGCCGCTTGAAAAATAGTCGTTCAATATCGCAGTCTTATATAAGGGTTAGTCAGTCATGACACGTATCGTAGTGGTGACCTCAGGTAAAGGTGGTGTGGGCAAAACCACCACCAGCGCCAGTTTTTCGTCGGGCTTGGCCCTGCGTGGTTTTAAAACTGCCGTGATCGATTTTGATGTGGGCTTACGCAATCTTGACTTGATCATGGGCTGCGAGCGACGCGTGGTCTATGACTTTGTGAATGTGATTCAAGGCGAAGCCACGCTTAACCAAGCCTTGATCAAAGATAAAAACTGCGACAACCTGTTTGTCTTGCCAGCCTCGCAAACACGCGACAAAGACGCGCTGTCTAAAGAGGGTGTCGAGAAAGTCATCAACGACCTCAAAGAGATGGGCTTTGATTACATTGTGTGCGACTCGCCTGCAGGGATTGAAACGGGCGCTTTGTTAGCCGCCTATTTTGCCGATGATGCACTGGTGGTCACTAACCCTGAGGTCTCTTCGGTACGCGACTCAGATCGTATCTTGGGTATCTTGGCTTCAAAATCGCGTCGTGCGATCGAGGCCGACGAACCGATCAAAGAATACCTTCTGCTGACCCGTTACAACCCCAAACGCGTTGAAGACGGCGAAATGCTATCGCTCAAAGATATCGAAGATATCTTGCGCATCAAACTGATTGGCGTCATCCCCGAGTCTGAATCCGTTTTACAAGCGTCTAACCAGGGCTTGCCGGCGATTCACCTCAAAGATACCGACGTCTCTGAAGCCTATCAAGATGTGGTCGCGCGCTATTTAGGCGAAGAAAAACCACTGCGTTTTGTCGACTACGAAAAGCCAGGCCTCTTTAAGCGCCTGTTTGGAGGCAAATGATGTCCTTTCTGTCTTTTTTGCTTGGCGAGAAAAAAAAGACCGCCACCGTTGCCAAAGAGCGTTTACAGATTATTTTGGCCCACGAACGCGGTGGGCAAAGTGCCACGCCTGACTACCTGCCAGCGTTGCAACGCGAATTAATCGCCGTCATTTCTAAATACGTCAAAATCAACCCCGAAGACATCAAAGTCAGTCTCGAACGACAAGATAGCCTTGAAGTGCTTGAAGTCAAAATCGAGATGCCGCAGCGCTAAAGGCAAGCTCAACGCAAAAAAGAGAAACTGCTTGAAAGCACCCCAAAACGTTGAACACTCATTCAATTTTTTGGGGTTTTATATTACAGGAGTTATTCATGTCAACGTTTGATCCAAAACGTATAGTGCAACGCTAAGTTGAATACTTAGATCACGGCGTACTTCGATCACGGCGACGCGTCAAATTAACCCCACCTCCGCAAATTCACCCAAAGCGACTGATCACAGCTTCGTCAACAATCAATAAAACACGATCTCAGTCGAAGAACCCTTGAGGTTACGATGAAAGCACTGAAAACCTATCTTAGCTTGCTGTTGCTGTCTTTTGTGTTGACACCCTCTCAAGCCGAAGAACCCGCCATACGGCAAGACTACATCACAGGGGCATTGAGTTCTTTTCCATATAAACGGCATACGTTTGCTGAGGTTGCTCAACCCCTTGCCTTAAGTCAGGCAAACGTGCTTACAGCAAACCAACAAATCATTGTTGACCTCGCTAAAAAAGCCTTTGATGACGATTCATTTGCGTTGGGGATGATGCTGTTCGACCGTGGCCAAATCTTGTTTGAGCAATTCAAAAAAGGCACCGACCACAAAACAAAGTTTTTTTCATACTCGATGGCAAAAAGCTTAACCGCCATGACCGTGGGGCAAGCGCTTTGCACAGGGCAACTCAAATCGCTGGATGACCGTGCAAGTAGCTACACAAAAACCATCGACAAAACTGTATTTGGCCAAGCAACGTTGCGACAACTGCTCACCATGAGTAGCGGCGCGCGCGCCCCAGACGAAGCCGGCGGATCACTCTTTGGCGAATGGAATGACATCACCACAAGTCGCATTTCGATTGATGACCTCTTAAAAAAATACGGCAACGAAAAAGCCAATGCCAATATTTTCTCGTACAACAACAGCGACACCAATGCCTTGATGCTGGCAGTCAACGGTGCTGGCAATTTTGCAAAAATATTTGAACAAAAAGTTTGGCAACCTAGCCAACCAGAACAATCCGCAACTTGGCTCACCGATAAGCAAGGGCAACTCTATGCTGCTGCAGGCTTTGGCGCAGTCTTGCGTGACTGGGCACGCCTCGCGATGCGCTCGATTGCGTTGCTTAAAGGCGCTGACGGCCCCTGCATGACCGAGTTTATGCAACAAGCCACGGCGCGCCAAACCTCAGATACCGTCAAGCCCCGTTTTTGGGATTACGGCTATCAAACCTGGGTCAGTCATAAATGGGGGGTACCCGTGTATGCCTGGCAAGGTGCGTACGGGCAGTCAGTGATCATTGATCCGACTCATGAACGCATTCTGATTATGTTCAGGTACAAGGCTCAAGAAGCAAGTTATCGGGCAGTCGGCGGGTTGTTTAGTCGTTGGACGCGCATGCCGGCACAATAGTCACGCGTTTTTTTGCGATATGATCATTCGAGGTGACAACCCTCTAATCTGAACTTTTCAAAATAATTAAAAAGTCTGATGAACATTGCAAAATCCTTTCTTTCACGCGCACTCAGTCATCCTGAGCTAAAGGCGCTGACTTGCGGCAAACAAACACTCACCTATGGCCAACTCGCACAACGTGTGCATGGTTTGGCCGGTGGCTTGCTTAACACCTTGCATCTTGCGCCAGGCTCGCGCGTGATCCTGTGCATGGAAAACCGCAACGCGTTTATCGAGGTGCTGTTTGCCACTTGGACTGCGGGGCTCTGTGCGGTGCCCGTGAACGCAAAACTGCATCCGCGCGAAGTCAAACCGATTGCCTTAGATTCTGGTGCAGCTGTGATTTTCACCAGTGCCTCTTTGTATGCAGGCTTGTCCGAAGCACTCGCTGATCTGCCCGGTCAACGACAGATCATTGTGGTCGACGATGACGCCTACGAAGGCTACGTACGCTCGAAACCCGTGCCCTGTGCCTCGCTGCTGCCTGAGGACTTGGCCTGGATTTTTTATACCAGCGGCACGACCGGCGTCCCCAAAGGCGCGATGCTGTCGCACCGCAACCTGATCAGCATGAGCTTGCAATATGGGGCCGATGTCGATTGCGTGCGTCCTGGTCAAACCATGCTGCATGTTGCACCGCTCTCGCATGGCGCGGGGCTCTATGCCCTGCCGCATTTATTTGGCGGTGGTCATCAAGTGATTGAAGAGAGCTTCAGCACCGATCTGGTCTTTGAAGCCTTGCAACAGTATCCAGACGTCACCTTGTTTGCTGCGCCCACGATGCTGTCGCGCATGATTCGCTCGGCTGAAGGCATCAAGAACCCCGCGGGCAATCTGCTCACTGTATTTTACGGTGGTGGCCCGATGTATGTGAGCGACTTGGTGCAAACACTTGATTTACTTGGCCCGCGGTTAGTACAAATTTACGGACAAGGCGAAAGCCCTATGACCATGACCGCGCTGTCAAAAATGGATCACGAAGGGCCGCGCGATGACGACCACATGGCGCGCTTAGCGTCTTGCGGCACGGCGCGTACCGGCGTTGAAGTGCGTGTCGTCGGTGAAGATGGTAAAGAGTTGCCCCCTGGTGAACTGGGTGAAGTGGTGTCACGCAGTGACACCCGTATGCTGGGCTACTGGAATAACCCCAAAGCCACGGCGTCAGCCATCAAAGACGGTTGGCTCTGGACGGGTGACATCGGCACCATGGATGCAAAAGGTTATCTGACACTGCGCGATCGCTCAAAAGATATGATCATTCGTGGTGGTTCAAATATTTATCCGCGCGAAATCGAAGAGGTCTTGTTACGTCATCCTGCCTTAGCAGAAGTGTCAGTGGTGGGTCGCGAAGAGCCCGACCTCGGCGAAGAGCCGGTTGCCTTTGTGGTGGTCAAGCCTGGCATGACGATCACAACCGACGAAATGGATACCTTGTGTTTGGACAACATGGCGCGCTTTAAGCGACCACGCGAATACTTTTTTAGTGACGATTTGCCAAAAAATAATTACGGAAAAATTCTTAAAACAGAGCTGCGTAAGCAACTCGCCAAAGGAAAATAATCATGCGTGACGTCTTTGTAGCGGGTATCGGCTCGACCACCTTCGGCAAACATATTGCCACGCCAATTGAATCGTTAGCCGTTGAGGCCGCCGCACGTGCCATTGTTGAATCGGGTATCGACCGCGAGCGCATCGGTGCCTTGTATTTGGGTAACTTCATTAGCGGCCCGCTCACTGGCAAAGAGGTCTTAGCGGGCATCGTAGGTGAGCGCTTAGGGTTGGGCAACATCCCCTGCACCAAAGTCGAAGGCGCTTGCGCCTCGGGCGGCATCGCTTTTAGGCACGCCTGGATTGCGATCGCCAGCGGCATGTGCGATGCCGTGATGGTGGTGGGCGTTGAGAAAATGACCCATGCTTCAACCGCTGAAGTGACCTCGGCCCTGAACTGCGCCATGGACAACGAAAACGATGGGCCAAGCGGGCTGACGTTTCCAGGCCTCTTTGGCATGGCGTGGCGGATTCATGCCAACCAATACGGCACCACACGTGAAGACATCGCGGCAGTCGTCATCAAAAACAAAGCCAATGGTTTGAAGAACCCCTTGGCACAAATGGGGGCCTCACTAACCCTTGAGCAAATTTGTGCGTCAGCCATGATCGCAGACCCCTTGCAAATGTTTGACTGCTGCCCCGCAAGCGACGGTGCCGCGGCGATCGTACTGTGCGCCGAGCCCTTGTTATCCAGCCAAGCGCGACAAAACAAAATTCGTGTGCTGGCCTCGGCTCAAACTAGTGGCTCACCTCGTATCGCCAATCACCCCGACCTGTGTTCGTTTGAAGCCACCGTCACCGCCGCACAAAAGGCCTACGAACAATCAGGGCTTAAAGCCAAAGATATTGACGTTTGCGAATTACATGATTGCTTTTCAATCGCCGAGATTATCGACAGCGAAGACTTAGGCCTGGTGCCACGCGGCCTGGGCGGTAAATGGGCTGCCGAAGGCCGCACCGGTATGCAAGGTGATGTCGCGATCAACCCAAGCGGTGGTTTGCTGGCGAAGGGGCACCCCGTGGGCGCCACCGGCATTGGTCAAATCTACGAAGTGGTCAAACAGTTACGTGGCGAGCACACCAATCAAGTCGCTAATGCGCGCATCGGTATGACGCACAACCTAGGTGGCACTGGCGTTGCCTGTACCGTGAATATTTTAGGGCGCGATTAATCATGTCGAACTCAACCCTTGTTAAACCAGAGCTGCTGACCTTTCACCAATGCGCTAAGTGCGGCACCCTGGATGCAGCGTGCATTAACACCTGCGCGAAATGCTTGGCCAGCGAGATGAATCCGGTACAGATTGCCGGCATCGGTAAGTTAGTGAGCTGGACCACTGTGCGTAAACCGCCTTTGCGTTTCAAGGCCGACGGTATGTATCATGTTGGCGTCTTTGACCTAGATAATGGCTTTCGGGTCACCGGCCGGTTTTTGCCCGAAGACGGCGACCAGTTGGGCGACCGTGTTGTTGCCGTACCTACCACCGTGACCGAGCCCACAGGCCCCGTCACACCCACCTTTCGAGTGCAAAAGAATGTCTGATATTTCTTATGAAAAGCATGGCGCCGTGCGACTGATCACTATCAATCGCGCTGACAAAATGAATTCGCTAACGTTTGAAGCCAACGACGACCTTGTGGCCGCCTGGCATGAGTTTGATAACGATGAGTCAGCGCGCGCTGCGGTGATCACCGGCGCTGGCGATAAAGCCTTTTGCGCAGGCGCTGACTTAAAAACCTACACCATGGATTTTGCCCGCGCACCGGCTCAAGAGTTTCGTAAAAAATATACCAACGGCCCAGGCATTGGCGGCATCACGCGCAACCTTGATATCGACAAACCCATTGTCGCCGCCGTCAACGGTTTTGCGATTTCGGGGGGCTTTGAATTGTCGCTGGCTTGCGATCTGCGTTTTTGCTCACCCAACGCTGAGTTTGCCCTGCAAGATGCCAAATGGGGCTTTCATGCCTGCGATGGCGGGCTCATTCGGTTACCCCAAATTATCGGCATGGGCCACGCCATGGAGATCATCTTATCGGGCGAACGGGTCGATGCCGAGCATGCCTATCGCATCGGCCTGGTCAATCGCATTTATCCACAAGCAGAGTTACTGCAAAAGACCTTGGATTACGCTGCCATGCTAGCGACACGTGCGCCTTTGTCGCATCGCTTTGCCAAAGAAGTGGTGCGCCGCTCAATGGGTATGCATATGGACGAGGCCTTGAAATGGGAATCGCGTTCGTTTAGAGATGTGGCCTTTACTGCAGACCTAGAAGAAGGTGTCGCCTCGTTCAAAGAGCGCCGCGACGCTAAGTTTAAGGGTAATTAGGGGTATGTATTTGTAAAAAATCATAGTAAGGTTTTGCTCATGCATCAGGCCTGATAAACGAAAAACAAGATATTAATCCGGAGACAAAAAAATGAAGACAGCCTTCAAACGCAGCATCTGGCAAGTCGCACTCGCCTCAGCCTTTATCACCTGCGCAGCCACGTCGCTTGCGCAAGTCAAAGTGGGTGTCATCCAAGGGCTAAGCGGCCCGCCCGCGATCGTTGACTTTGGCGAGTCGTACCTACAGGGCATTAAGCTTGCACTCAAAGATTATCAGGCCGCCGGTGGCAAGACAAAAATTGAACTAGTTGTCTATGACGACGAAGCCAATCCACAACGTGCAGTGTCGCTCGCGCAGCGCTTGATTCAAAATGACAAAGTGCCTGTCGTCATTGGTACG
>Ga0114972_10000315_pt1 | contig 35881 bp, 34 predicted proteins | sample M_140807_EF_Meta_FD_87354 | JGI IMG/M metagenome (GOLD analysis project Ga0114972, IMG submission 87354) | Freshwater microbial communities from Lake Montjoie, Canada to study carbon cycling - M_140807_EF_MetaG | ecosystem: Environmental > Aquatic > Freshwater > Lake | place: Lake Montjoie... | reverse complement strand
CCGCACTCTGAACCGGAAGCGATTGCAGCTGACCATCAACGGTGCTTACGAGAACAGGTGTTACCTGCGCATATGGTGTAACGGCAACGGGTCGAGCTACACGAGCTTTTTCCGAATTTGGATCGCATGATTGCTGCCACGACTTAGATTCTGCGGGTTTCCCAGCGCCCGCCATGATCCGGAACGTTTTTACCGTCGCAAATGCCTCGCCCGCAGTGAGGGATGTTCCTGTAGGGAGAGACGCTGGGGTGGTTGATGAGGATGAATTACAGGCATTGGAGAGTGAATCCGGAGAGCCGGTAATGATTCCGCTAATATTGGGTTGAGTGGCGATACCCTTATTGGAACTGTTGCACTGATGTTTTGTTATCTGTGCGGGGCATGGGGAGGATGTGACTGGTACAAGCTTCTTGTCGGCACAGCTCTGCTTATTGATTTTATATGTCTTAAATTGATCTAACGAGCTGAGCGATTTCGCGTTTGGTAGACATTGCGACACTTTTGGAGGAATCGACGACACAGCGGAAGATTTACCTAACTTTAAAGTTGCATCGGGAGGATTGATATCTGGCAGTGTGGAGCATGCCGATCTGCCTCCTGTACTCAGGGCGCCACAGGATGGCTTATTCGAACAGGTAAGGTCGGCGCTTTCTTTTTCAAAAGAGGGCACGAAAATGCGGAGTCTACTTGGTGTCCAGGTTGCATTCCTGGCGTTTGGTTTTTGCGAGAACTGGACCCGAACTGATATGAGAGTATCAAATGGGAGGATAACTTTTGCTGCTCCATGATCGATGAACTCTTGCTTTGAGCTGAGAGCTTTATTGACCTGTTCGATGAGTGCACCCCGCGGAAGAAAATCCTCTGCTCGGTTAGATCCGTTGAGGGTGAATTGTTGGCCTCCTAGATTAATAGTAGTCGTTCTCCCTCCCAAAGAGTAAGACGCCGATATTTCAAGCTGCGCTGTTTCGGGATTTCTTGATGTTCCCCCCGAGGCATTCCCCTCAAAAACTAACATCATCGAACTAAGAAGTGTCGAACCGTTCTGAGATATTAAGCAGCTCTCGGGCTGCGCTCCGCCATCCTTGATAATGCTTCTTGAGCATATATCTCCCAGGCCAAATCCTTTCAAATTCGGTGGCTTTGGGATCGAAAACACAATCGATCTCCCAGTGCTTCTTGTGATTGCTCCACCGAAGGTTGTGACCACCCTGTCCGCAGTGGCTGCAGATTGTCCGGCAGGTTGCCCAAAAATATCGTAGTTCCCCGAGCCTGTCGGCCTTACATAGTACGGAAAACTTTGAAGGACATAGGGCACTACCTTCGTCACCTCACGAGTTAGAATAACCTCTTCATACTTCATCTGCTGTGCCCCCGTATAAACCGCATCGAGCACAGTTGCGTCGAACTGGTACCGCTGTAACGGAGAAACCCTCTCGTTAATGCGCACGGGAACCTGCCTCAGGTTGCCGAAAAGAGGGGGTGGGGTTGTTTGTCGGTAGTAATTGTATAGTGGGGTAAGCGGTGCCTGCTTTATCGTTGCCGAACATAATGACCCCTCGGTCGTTAAGCACCGAATCGAGGCCTGCGCCGCCTCTTTTAGAGCATTCTTTGTTCGAAGGAGAGTGGTGATATCGAAAAGCGAGGTCGCAGCCAAGATAACCATCGGTGTCAGGAGGGCGAGCTCAAATAGAAATATGCCCCTCATCTGTTGATGAACCCTTTGAAGATCGACTTTTATTCGCCTTCCAGTCGGGCTGGGTGATATGCTGCGGTTCGACCGATCGCTCGCTGAGGAATGGGAAGGGGAGCGATGAGGGAGTTTTGGTGATAATTTCTCGTTCACGGACTTACCTTTTCCGAGGGGCACTTTTTTACGGAGTAGATTTTCAGTTTACTTCGACGATTGGTTCACAGAGACAGATGGCTAATGGAAATAGCGCTTTTGTTCCTTTACCATCGTCACCAGTTCAAAATCGGTAGGGATCTTATCGCACCTTTGCCCAAATTGTTTCGTTTAGAGCACATGATGAATTTTATTCTGAACAGATTAAGACAGATCGTGACTGTTTCGATCTGTTTGATGCCGATCAATTTGATACTACTTCTTTGTATTCCTTTCGTGGTCGATGAATCTATCGCTGCTGAACCCGATTTGCCGAACCCTCTTAAAGCCTTATCCCCCCTGAAGGTAGTCGCCTCGCTTCACCCCTATGCGCTTCTTGCCGCAGAAATCGGGGGAGAGAGTGTTGTTGTTACAACTTTGGTTGGCGAGGGTCTTGACCCGCACGATGTTGAACCAACCCCATCAATGCTAAGGCGGGGGGCTGATGCTGATTTGATAATTCTCAATGGGGGCGGCCTAGATAACTGGGCGCGGCGAGGTGCACGCGAAAAAAAACCTCTCATCGCGGAAGAGATAGCCATAGCTCACCATAGTGGCGATTTTACCTCCGGAGTATCTTGGTGGCTCGATCCTGAGGTTGTAGTTTTTCTTGCCGAGGAAATATCTGAGCGACTCTGCCTTCTTCGTGGTTCATCGTGTGAGATTTTTCGTGTTCGCGCAGAGTCTCTCTCGGGAGCTTTGCGCGAGAGCGTTGCAAAGTTTAAGCGCGCTGATTCAGGGGAGCCTCGCCACATTCTTTCATTTCATCAGGTATTCGGAAGGATTGCATCGCGGCTCGGCTATCAAGAAATAGGTGGATTTGCTGAGTGTGAAACTAAGGCCCGCACATGGGGAATGTTGCGAGAAGCTCGTCAGGTTATCGAGCGAGAAGGGCTGACCGTGATGCTCGTTGAGCCGTTTCATCAGAAGAGCGACGATATGATGCAGGTAGCTCGAGAACTTGCGGTAACGCCACTTAGTCTTGATTCGATGGGATGGCGGTCAGAGAATTATCGTGTTTTTTTCTCGGATATCGTAGCGGGTCTTCGCCGCGCGGGAGGCAGTTTATGAGGGCGCAAGGGATAGCGGTCGAGTGTCGAGATGTGTCGGTTCGGCGTCAGGGAAAAGATATTCTCGAGAGGATTTCTTTTGCTCTAGAGCCAGGGAGTCTTACTCTGTTGTTTGGTCCAAATGGTGGGGGGAAGTCGACGCTGCTCAAAGTTTTGGTAGGGCTTGAAAAAGCGGAGAGTGGCGAGCTTCTGATTGATAAGAAACCGCTTGAGCTTGCTCGGAACTTGGTCGGGTATGTGCCGCAGCGGGTTATAGCACAACCTCACATTCCTCTCTCGGTGTCGCACGCCGTGTTGATGGGGCTTACTGCTTTGCGTGGGCCATTCCAGCGATGGAATAACGAGGATCATCGGCGAGTCTCGATTGCACTCGATGAGGTTGAATTGGGAGGGCGTGAATTGGATGATATTCGCTCGCTCTCTGGAGGTGAATTGCAGCGGGTATATATCGCCCGTGCGCTAGTACGTGAACCACGTCTGTTGCTGCTCGATGAAGCAACATCCGGAATTGATGTCGGGGTAAAGAGCTCGATTCTTTCTCTCGTTGAGCGGTTGAAAGAGCGGATGACGATCCTCTTTGTAACCCACGATATGTCTGTTGTAAGCGAGGCGGTCGACGAGGTGCTTTGTCTTCAACGCACACTCGTTGCGCATGGTCGACCATCTGAAGCGCTATCTGCGGAGTCTATGGCGGTGATGTACGGCTCCGAGGCGCAGCCCTTCATGCACTGCCATCTGCCCCATCGACACGTTCATTCTGGTGGATGTGGATAGTGATAAGGTCAGCCGTTTTGGTGGGTTGGTAACTCAGCGATTATCGCAGCGATAAGTTCCTCGAGGAATATGATGTTTTTGAATGAGCTATTTAGTGATCCGTACGTTCTAAGAGCTCTGGCTGTAGCGGCTGTTGCGGCACTGCTCTGCGCCGTTGTTGGAGTGTATGTTGTTGTGCGAGGAATTTCCTTTGCTGGTGATGGATTATCTCATGCATCACTAGCAGGGGCAGGATTTGCCCGACTAATGGGAATACCTCCATTGTGGGGTGCGGTCGGATACGCATGTTTTCTCTCCGCGTTGATCTCACGACTTGGTGGAGGAGGGAAATTAAGGGAGGATGCACGACTTGCAGTCCTTTTTACTGGCAGCATGGCGGTTGGATTTGTTTTGTTGAGCAAACAACCGGGAGGCGCTCTTACTGGTGCACTGTTTGGCTCGTTACTGCCGCTCGGAGTTAATGATGTTGTTGCAATATCGGCTGCAGCTGTTCTTCTGCTGGTTTCGGTAAAAGCGCTCCAAAAAGAGCTACTCCTTGTTGCAGTAGACGAGGAGTTTGCGGCAGTAACAGGTGTAAGTCCGAGCCGGTATCTCCTTGTGATGGATCTTGCGATAGCGTTTACCGTAGTTATCGCCTCAAAGGCGGTAGGGGTTTTGCTGGTCTCATCACTCTTAGTAGTTCCACCCTCAATAGCCCTTGTTGCTGTGCGCGATATCGAACAGGCATTCTCGGTTTCGGCGGGGATCGGTGTAGCTGTTTCGCTGATCGGCGTTGTGCTCTCGGTGCTGCTAGACACTCCGCCAGGCGCGACAATCGCGCTCGTATCAGCGGTTGTGTTTATTATTTTTATGGCGGCGCACAGGTTCAGGGGTAGGAGACATTAAAAAGCTGGAAGCTTTGAGGAAGAGAAGTTTAAAAAAAAGAGAAAAGGTGTGTTCTGGAGCTTGAGAGCCAATAGAAATATAGTTTGTATTGGTCCTATTTTAGCACTAATTGGCCGATTCTTGATTGATAATATCAGATAAAAATCCTCTGAATTGCAGCTATCTTCGCTCGGGTCACCTTATTTTAGATCCTCTTATTTCGAAATTGACCCTCAGAGTTTGGTTGTTATGAATCAATTTGACATTGCCGATACAAGCGATCCTTCCTCCTCGATGTTAAATCGACTGAGATCGACCATTTTATGGGTAGTACTTGGAGTCGGCATCCTTTTTCGAGCTCGTGAATTTGGTGCAGCTCGATCACTCTGGCTCGACGAGATAGCCCTTATTCTTCAGCTCAATCAACACACCTTTTGGCAGCTGCTTACCTCTGGCATACAGGGAAACCAGGGTGCTCCCGCTCTATATCTCTGTATTGAAAAAATCGCGATCGCGCTACTGAAGCCAATAGAACATGGCTCACGGTTAGTAGCACTATGTGCCGGTGTGGGGACACTTTTCCTTGTTCGATCTCTAGTAAAAAATGCGCGAATGTCTTTTTACTCGAAGGTTTTTTTTCTGCTGTGTCTCGGAACAGCTCCATTGCACGTCTATTATTCAGCAGCTGCAAAGCAGTACATGGTGGAGACTTGCGTGGTTTTGATCATCTTATTGAGTTACGAACGATATGCAACCAATGCTCTTTCGCTCGGGTGGTTGATTGCTATTTTAACTTTCGCAGTGTGGCTATCCCATTCTGCAGTTTATGCCATTTTTGCCTGTGGAACGGTATCGCTCTTGTGGGCTTACTCCAATAATTCTTACGGAGAAATTCGAAAACTTATATTTGTCTCTTCATTGGCAGCACTGAGCTTTGCTCTTCATTTTGTGGTCAATATATATCCGCTTTTAGGTAATAAAGCACTTTACGGATATTGGTCGAATGGAATAGCGCCTCTCCACAAAGGTTTTATCCCAACTCTTTTATGGAGCTTTGGATCGCTGCATCACCTCATTTCCTACACATTTATTCCTCAGGCGATAATCAACGATTCGAGATTTTCCACCCTCACAATTGCGTGGAGTGGCATACTAATGCTCCTATTTCTTCGGGGTGCTTTCATCCTATGGAGAAGTGATAAACTGATATGTATGTATTGCCTCGGGACAATAGGAGCAGTTTTTTTAGGCTCACTTCTGCGACTTTCTCCCTTTCGGGATCGGCTCATTCTCTGCGTTACCCCTCTAGTGATGATTTTTGTTGTCCAAATTCCTATTCGAAAATGGACCTCGCCCAAATTGTCCCAACTTCAAACTTTTTTCTCTCTATGTGGGGTTTTGTTGGTAGCTGTGCCTCCTTTGGTTATTACGTCAGATCGGTTCTTTAAACCGGCAGATCGGAATAATATGAAGCACATAATTAGGTATCTTCAAAAAGAGCATAGTGCGGATGAACCTATATTAATGCGTTCCACTGATCTCCATGCGTTTTATCTTTACAAAAATAAATACAAAATATCCTCCCTTCCGGTAGTAAACAGCAATTGGCAGATATCATCCGCAAAAAGGATGATAGAGGATCTGAAGAAAAGAATAGAAGCATCTCCAACAAAATCAGTCTGGATTATCAGTGCATTCCGTAGTGCTGAAGTAGCTGGTGCGATTCAACTGCTAGAGGAGAAAGGCTTAGTTGCCAAAAAGAAAGACATAAACGACGGATATGCGTCTGCGCTTTTTGAGGGACCTAATCACGGCCAAAAAATCGGCCCATGATTCAGATCAAAAGAAGCGATATTCAGTGATCGATAACTGTAAGGGCGAGTTGCCGAGCGGTTCGATATATGAAAGTAGAATTTAGAATTTGTGTTTCGTCGAACTTCAGTCCTCAGATGGACAAGAGGTCTGAAGTTGCCACCTTTTCGCTGATTCGGGCGATGCACCATTGGAATTATCCTCTTCTGTGAAGTGAAGAGGAGTCGAATGTAAACTGAGCTCGAACACCTGACAGTTCTTCGGTTTCTTTCGGGGCGCTAGATCAGTGGGTTGATAAAGCTCTTCGAGCGCGGCCGCAATACACTCCTGAATAAACTCTCCGTGGGTAAAGACCAGAATTCTTTTACCCTCATATTTGGAATGAATTTTCCTCAGAAAATCATGAGCTCGAGCGCGTGCCTCATCGAGACTCTCTCCGCCCGGTATCCGCCCACCGCGTCGGTCTCTTCTCAATATATCTATAAAATCTCTTTGCTGACCAGTATGAACATCTAGAAATACACCCCAGTCTCGCTCACCTGCTAGAGATTCAAAGATAATATTTCCAACATCCCAACCAGCGGCTCTACAAGCAAACTCAGCTGTTTTTTTTGCCCGCAGAAAGGGTGAAGATAATATTACGTCGAATCCCTCCGGATACGTTTTAGCCAACCATTCGCCTGTTTTCGAGGCTTGTATTTTTCCGCGGTCTGTCAAAGGCAATGTTTCGTCGGTCATACCGTGTGGAAGATAAAAATCTTTTCGCGGCCGGTGTGAAAGAACGTTTCCAGCACTCTTTCCGTGACGGACCAGGACGATAGTTTCTGCCAAAGATGGCAGTGGTGGTAGCTTTGGCTCTTCCAGCGGATTCGTATGCTCATTATTATTGCCTGCTGCGAGCGTTGAGGGAGTTGGCATTTATTAGCTCCGTGGGCAAATTCGTCTGGGAAATTTACCGTAATTAGTTTTTAGTCATGGAGGTTTTTTGTAAATTTATCGGTGCTGTTGTAATCCTATAGTTACCACTGGTCAATAGCCGGCGTAATTTGCGGATTTAATAGCGTGGACGCGATGTTGAGGAAACACTGAAATCGTAAAGCAAGAGATGTGGCGTATCATTTTGCTGCTAACATCCTCTAAAAATCTCTTTGATCAATGGTATAAACAGCAAGGGCACCCTCTACCTCTACTCCTTAGGGGGAAAGAGGTAGAGGGCACTTCGAATTCCAGGGGCTGATCTCGGATGAGGATATCTTGGGCGGCTGGAGCTGCCTCGAGGATGACGCTGATTTTCGAAAGTTGGAGAGTTCCGAATCTGTAAGATCACCCGTTTTCGGTTCGATGGCAGATTAACTCGCACAGTTTTTTAAAAACGAGACCTAAAACTAGGAGATATCTTTCGTAATCCTTCAGCAGCTGTGGTTGATTTTTGGGCGGAGTGTATTCAGCAAGCCAATATTTTGACGCCCACGGAAGATACTCCGTAGCCACTTAAACGAAGTTTATTGCGACCAATGGAGTCGTTGTTCGGGCTAAAATTTTTTTTGGTGCGTTCAGATAATATTCGGTGATATTCTCGGCGTGTCTTTTTTGTTGTTGAGCGGTACAGTATCTCGAAATTAGGCTCGCAGGTATTTTTGCGGCCAAGCCCAGCCATTATTTTGGGGCACTTCATGACGGACCGACTTCCTAGAGATTTTCTCCCCCTTGTTACCTACGCTGCGGGCACCGATATTGGTCTGCGCAGGGAGGAGAACCAGGATTCTTTCGGGCTTCTCGATACGGAGCTCTTTCGCTGCTTTTTTGTAGCAGATGGTATGGGGGGCGCGCAGGGTGGGGCTGAAGCCTCGCAGCTTGCGCTCGCCTCGATACGTGGATTTCTCGCGGGTGAAGTTTCCCTTAATGTCGATGGTGTTCGAGAGGCAGTTGAGGCCGCTAATAAGACAATTTTTGATCGAAGTTCGGTCGAGCCTGATTTGGCGGGGATGGGTACGACCCTCGTCGGTTTAGGATTTGGTGCAGAGGGTGTTCTCGTTTGTAATGTTGGAGATTCTCGTGCATTCAGAATTCGGCGCGGGAAAATCGGGCGAATAACACAGGATCATACTCTGGTTCAGGAGCTCGTTGATTCCGGGACGATTACTGAGGAGCAGGCTGAACGACACCCGGTGGCTCATATGTTGACTCGCTCTCTGGGCCCGGCAGAATCGGTCGCAGTTGACTGTTGGATGTATCCGCAGCGACCAGAGCTCGGTGATGTGTACGTTTTATGCTCAGATGGTCTTTATAATCTCGTCTCGCCGCTCGAGATCGCTGAGGTGGTGCTCTTTAATGAGGGTCACGATGCGATAGGTAAACTCATAGACCTCGCCAATAGCGCCGGCGGCACTGACAATATAACAGTTGTTGTCATTAGAGTTGGTCCAACAAATAGAGTGCCTTTATCCGAAATAGCAGTCGAACGACTACCACAGCGTCCCTATATCTCAGAAAGAGGAGCGACTACTGAAAATGATGAGGGGATCAGCGATGAGGAATCGGGCTATGAAGGTCCTCACGGCGACGACTCTGCCCTGTTTGATGACGGCCGAAAGAGCTCTGGCAGCTTCAAAGCGCTATCCGGTGCATTTCGAAGTCCAGATCTATGGAGTTTTCGAACTGCAGCCCGCGATTCTCGAAATATCATCATTGGAGGTGCGGCAGGGCTCTTCATTTTTTGCGCAACCTGGTTGGTGAAGCCTGAGCCCTCTCCGGTAGCTCAACCCCGTGTTGCTGTTTTGGATAGGGCTCGAGGGTACTCAATCGGTGGTTTGGTGAGCGCATCGTTGAAGGCCAATCTCCCCGAATTCAAGGAACGAAGAAACGGAGAGCTGAGATCCGAGCTTGAACTTGTTGGGGGTCTTTTATCCAAGCGAGGAGGCGAAAGGAGCTCTTCGTTTAATGAGCAGATGTTGGCGCTGAGAAACCAACAAAATCGGCATCGCTCTGCAATCTTGCAGCTACGCCAAGAGCTGGTCGCCCTTCTCGAACTTTGCAAGCAATTGCCTCCATCGCCAGCACTCTTATTGAAAGAGTCCGAACAGTTCGAAGATAAGAGTCCAGAGGTTAAAGCTGCGCGTGCTGAGGCAAGTATTCCGGTTTGGAAGATGCGCCAGATCGCCCCGACCTTTGTCGAAGCCAATGGTCGGGGAGATGAAAATATCGAGAATTTACAAAAAGAAGTAAGCGAAGCCGACAAAAAATTGCGGATGGTTTTGCAAGCAGAGCTCGAGAGGCGGATTGCTAAGGGGCTTAGAGATATGCGTTCGCAGCTAGGGGGAGAGATTGCCGCACTAGGTCATAGCGAGCTTCTTGAACGGTTGGTAAAAAAAGAGGGTGGTAATGATCAGGGCGAGGCAGCGCTCGGAGCATATCGAACAGAGCTTGTAGCTCTTCTGCAAGATTCAGCCCGATAAATGGCGGCCTTGCGAGGCCGCACGATTGAAGTTGCCTCTTAAACAAGAACCTGTTTACCATAGGCCGCGACACTCAACGGTATATCGCGAGCTCCAAATTTTAGAGAGATCCACTCTCGTTCTTTGTCCTTTGCCGACAATATTCGGAAGCGACGTTTTTGAGCCGATTTTTAAGGTAGCTTTCATGCAAACGAAAACGATAGCAGACATTAATCTTTCAGGTAGACGCGCCCTTATTCGGGTTGATTTTAATGTACCGTTGGCTAACGGTGTAGTTGGTGATGATACCCGAATTCGCGCCGCGCTTCCGACGATTCGGTACTGTATTGAACAAGGTGCGAGCGTTGTGCTCATGAGTCACCTCGGGCGACCGAAAGGAGTTGGTCGGGAAGAATCGTATAGTTTGCAGCCAGTGGCCCAACATCTTGCATCGCTCCTTGGTCAGCCTGTTCAATTTCTTAATGACTGTATCGGACCGGAGGTCGAAGCGGCGGTCAGTTCGCTAAAGAAGGGCGAAGTGGCTCTGCTAGAAAATGTCCGATTCTATGCAGAGGAAGAGGGTAAAATAAAGAAAAGCGATACCGCCTCTGCAGAGGAGATCGCCGCGACAAAAAAGGCAATGAAAGAAGCGCAGCGGGTATTTGCGCAGAAGCTTGCGGCGCTCGGTGATGTTTATATTAACGATGCGTTTGGTGCGGCACACCGAGCTCATGCATCGACCGCTCTGATAGCCGAATTTGTGAAAGAAAAGGCCGCGGGCTTTTTAATGCAGCGTGAACTTGATTTTCTCGGTAAGGCTCTCGCTGCGCCGGAGCGTCCATTTGTCGCGATATTGGGTGGAGCCAAGGTGAGCGATAAAGTTGGAGTTATTGAGAATCTTCTCACGAAGGTTGATGCCCTTTTAATCGGTGGTGCGATGGCGTACACCTTTTATCGCGCAAAGGGGATTCCAATTGGTCGATCCCTCGTTGAGGAGGATAAAGTTGCGTTGGCGGCTGAGCTGCTTGCTAAGGCTCAAGAGCGTGGTGTATCCCTTTTGTTGCCGGTGGACCATGTCATTGCTTCGGAGTTTTCGGCCACTGCTGATGTGAAGATTGTTCCTGAGCGGGGCATTGAAGAGGGATGGATGGCTCTGGATATCGGGCCGGCGACCCGAGAGCTTTTTGCTCGGACAATTAGCACAGCAAAGACCGTCGTATGGAACGGCCCTATGGGATGTTTTGAGATGGCTCCTTTTGCCGCTGGTACCATGGCAATAGCTGAATCTCTCTCAGAAACAGAGTGCCTCAGTATCGTGGGGGGCGGTGATAGCGTTAGCGCGATAAATCAGAGCGGCCTCGCTGATAAAATCTCACACATCAGCACCGGTGGGGGAGCAAGCCTTGAGTTTCTCGAGGGTAAGCCGCTTCCCGGTGTTGTCGCGCTTGCTGGATAGCGCGTTCATACCTTCTTCCTGGGAGCAGCGTCGTGCAGCTGCTCCCAGAGCTTTGATACCCGCCTGATTAGATCCTCCTGAGAGCCATTATTATCGATCACGATCGTGGCTCGAGCTACTTTATCCTCTATCGGCAGCTGCGACCGATATCGCCTCTCAATATCCTCTCGCGACATTCCATCGCGTCGTGCTGCTCTCTCCAAGGCAATATCTGGAACGGTTGCAACGACTATAACCTCATCAAACATCGAAAGATCTCGTCCTGTCTCAAAGAGTAGAGGCACCACATAGACGATAATCGGCACCTCTTTGGCGGCACGAAGCGCGGTGAGTTGCGAGAGAAATTCGGCGTTGATCCGGGGGTGTAGTATCGCTTCGAGCTGACTCTTGAGCAGCGGATCTTTGAAGATTCGACTCGCAACTGCCCTTCTGTCAATCTTCCCCTCTGATGTGACTATTCCGGGTCCAAAAAGGGCCACCGTTTCGTTGTAAGGGGGTGTGCCGGGTGAAAGTACCTCGCGAGCGATTCGGTCAGCGTCGATTATTGCCGCTCCATGTTCCCGTAGGAGCTCTGCCACCGCACTCTTTCCCCCTCCGATAGAGCCGGTTAATGCTACGAGCTTTTGAGGCAAGAGGGTCGTCATTTTTAAGAAAATATGTTATCATCTGGAGCTTTACCGCAAGTTATTCCTTAACTTATCTAACTCTTTGGCAGTACTCCACATGAAGCATACTACACCCTCGGGGGTTCACAACGTCAACATCGTCGCTGGACGGGAGCTTTTTTCTCCCGATGAATTAAAAGATCAGTATCCGTTGACAGAGCGAGGAGCCGACACGATTCGTACGGCCCGTACCACCATTTCTCGAATCCTCTCCGGTGAGGACAAAAGAATCTTTGTTGTTGTTGGTCCCTGTTCGATACATCGGGTTGCTGAAGCGAGGGATTATGCCCATCGGCTCGCCCGCGTTGCTGAGCAGGTATCATCGACGATGGTGCTCGTGATGAGGACATACTTTGAGAAGCCTCGAACAATAGGTGGATGGAAGGGATTTATTAACGACCCACATCTTGACGGAACGTTTGCTATTCAAGAAGGGCTCGCGCTCGCACGGCAGCTCCTGGTTGAGGTAAGTGAGTTGGGACTTCCTACAGCAACAGAGATGCTCGATCTCATCAGCCCCCAGTATCTTGCTGATTGCATCTCCTGGTCAGCAATTGGAGCGCGCACTACCGAGTCGCAGACGCACCGTCAGTTGGCGAGTGGTCTCTCGATGCCAATTGGATTTAAGAATGGAACCTCTGGTGATATCGAAGTAGCCGCCAACGCAGTGATGGCTGCTGCGCAATCTCATCACTTTTTAAGTGTCAGTGATGCGGGTCGGGTATCTGTTTTTCAGACCCGAGGCAATCCGCACGGACACGTTATTCTGCGAGGTGGTTTTCAACCGAATTACGAGCAGGAAAGTGTCGAGGAGTGCATTGCGATACTCAAGGACAAAGGGCTTACACCTTTCGTTATGGTGGATTGCAGCCACGGAAACTCTCGCAAAGATTTTCGGAATCAGGCGAAAGTATTTCGCTACGCGCTCGATCGGCTCAATGATCCCGCTTATCCGGTGCGTTCATTTATGATCGAAAGCAACATCCAGGCGGGTAATCAGGTGTTCTCGTATGGAGAGCCACTCACCTACGGAGTTTCGATTACTGATGGGTGTATCGGCTGGGATGAAACCGAGGCGCTGCTTCTTGAGGCTCATGACCGATTGAAGTAGGGGAAGCGGGTCAGAGGGCCGAGCTTGAGCCGATAAGGTTGACCACAAACGTTTAAGGAACACGACATGCAAAAAGCGGCGTTACTCAGTGTGAGCGATAAGACCGGTTTGGTTGATTTTGCGAGAGGGCTTGAGCAGCTCGGATTTGTTCTCCTTTCGACGAGTGGGACGCTGAAAGCGTTGCAAGATGCAGGAGTGCCGGTTCAGTCGGTTGAGGACTATACCGGGCAGGAGGAGATTCTTGATGGACGGGTAAAGACCCTTCATCCGAAGATTCATGCAGGTATCCTTGCGCGAGGTGATGATTCAAATCATCAGAACCAACTTGCTGATAACAAAATCTTGCCGATCGCTCTTGTCGTTGTGAATCTCTATCCCTTCATTCAAACACTCGATGAGGCGCGGCGTTCTGGAGGTGACTGCTCGCTCGCTCGAATGGTGGAGAAGATCGATATTGGTGGTCCGACGATGATCCGAGCAGCGGCGAAAAATCACTCTTCAGTAATTCCGGTTATTGATCCTGCCGATTATGGATGGATGCTTGATGAGCTTCAAAACGTTGGAGACATTTCGGCGGAAAAACGCAAAGGGTTGGCAGCGAAGGTATTCACCGCGATGGCGGGGTATGATCTAGCGATTGCTGAGTATCTTACCGAGGGCGAGCCGGGGGAGCTTTCTCAGGTTGTTGGGGTAGTCGGGCGTCAGCTGCAACCGTTGCGGTATGGAGAAAATCCGCAGCAACGCGCTGGTCTCTATGGGAAAGTCAACGACCGTCGAGGAGTTCCTTGGCGTCAGCTTCATGGTAAAGAGCTTTCTTATAATAATCTTCTCGATGTAGATGCGGCGATTAGTCTCCTTGCGACCTTTCGCAAAGATCGCCCGACAGTTGCGATATTGAAGCATCTCAACCCGTGCGGAGTTGCATCGGGCGCAACTTTGAGGGAAGCGCTTAGGAGAGCAAAAGCGTGTGATCCACGAAGCCACTTCGGGGGGATCGTTTGCTTTAATGGCGAAGTTGGTGCTGAAGAGGCTGCTAGTGTGCAGGAGGATTTTGCAGAGATAGTGGTGGCGCCCGGGTTTGCTCCCGAGGCATTAGCCATTCTTCAACAAAAAAAAGCGCTTCGGGTTGTTGTCGTCGATAGCGCTTGGATTCCAGGGGTTGAACTTCGTACTGCGGCCGGAGCTCTCCTTGTTCAGGAACCAGATAGTGCGCCTCTTATAATCTCGCCAGCAAGCTGTGTCACTACTAATCGCGCATCTGATATTGAGATGGCGGACCTTCTATTTGCTTGGAAGGTATGCCGTCAGGTGAAATCAAACGCTATCGTCGTTGCTCATCATGAAATGACGGTTGGTGTTGGCGCAGGTCAGATGAGTCGAGTTGATTCGGTTGAGGTTGCTCTAATGAAAGCGGATCGTCATGGGCACTCGCTTACGGGCGCGGTGGCGGCATCTGACGCGTTTTTCCCGTTTCCAGACAGTGTTGAACTTCTTGCGGAGAGGGGAGTCGTCGCGATAGTTTCTCCAAAAGGGGCTCGTCGAGACGAAGAGGTTATTGCGGTGTGTAACCAGCGAGGAGTAGCCTTATACCTGGTGGAAGACCGACATTTTCGTCACTAAGGAAAGGTGAGAGGGGCTATGAAGGTACTCGTAATTGGTTCGGGAGGGCGCGAGCACGCCCTCTGCTGGCGGCTTGCTCAATCGCCGGAGGTGGAAAAAATATGGTGCGCTCCCGGAAATCCGGGGACGAGCGAATGTGCTACGAATGTAACAATTCGGGCTGATGATATATCGGCGCTCGCCGATTTTGCATCGCAATTTGGTATCGATCTTACCGTTGTCGGACCGGAAGCTCCACTTGTGGCAGGAATCGTTGATCTGTTTCGGCGAAGAGGATTGCGAATTTTTGGCCCGACTGCATCCGCAGCGCGACTAGAGAGCAGTAAGGCTTTTGCAAAAGAAGCGATGACGCAGGCTGGAATACCGACCGCCGCGTATCGTCACTTTGATAATCGAGTTGCAGCTGAACATTACTGTGCTGAGGTCGGCGTGCCTGTCGTGCTTAAAGCTGATGGGCTGGCTGCGGGGAAAGGGGTTGTTGTATGTCGTACCGCTGAGGAAGTTCGGCAAGGCATGGTACATATCTGGGAGACCCTTAAGAGCGAAACGATGCTAGTTGAGCAGTTCCTGCACGGACCAGAAGTCTCTTTTTTTGTCGCCACTGATGGGGAACAGGTCATTCCTCTTGGATCGGCCCACGATTACAAACGGGTAGGGGATGGAAATACCGGTCCTAATACTGGCGGCATGGGGGCACTCTCGCCGACTCCTTACTTGAGTGAACGGGATGAAGCGGCTGTTATAGAAACGATTGTGCAACCTCTTCTCGCTACAATGCGGCAGCAAGGAACCCCTTTTTGTGGATTTTTGTATGTGGGGTTAATACTTCCTGAGGATAAACCGCCGCACGTGATCGAGTTCAACGCACGATTTGGAGATCCTGAGTGTCAGGTCATGATGCGTCGCCTCCAGGGAGATCTTTTTTCGTTGCTGTACGATCTCGCCGATAATGCGCCGGCTCGACCTCTCTCGCTTTCGCCTCGAACGGCGCTCGCGGTGGTTCATGCTTCGGCTGGATATCCGGAATCGAGCAGGAATGGCGACCCAATTCAGGGATTGCAGCGCGCCGAACAGGTAAAGGGTGTTGTGGTGTTTCATGCGGGCACTGCGATTGATCGTGTTGGTCATGTAGCAACAAATGGCGGGCGGGTATTGGCGGTAACCGCTGAGGGGAGCTCACTCGAGGAGGCGCGTGAACGTGCCTATGAGGCTTGTGAAAAAATATCTTTTCCGGGCAGAGTGATGAGGACCGATATCGGTGGGCCGAATTTTTTATGAGGCCAGAGACAAGGCTCAAAAGGGTCGGTATTAGGCCCGGCTTACTCCGAGCGAGCGGGCTCTCTGTAATCTTGCGAGCGATTGTTTTAGCTGGTCCGTTTGTCTGTTCGGTGCTCAGTTTTGAGGTCGCGCGCGCCGATTGTATCGTTCAAGATTCATCGGGGCTTATCCGGAGTGTGAGGCTTGGGACGGGAACGTTTCGGGTCTCGGTCGAGCTTCGGGGCGAGGCTCCGGAGACTAATCAAATGTTGCTGCATCGGGTTGCTGGTCTATCAGCGGTTGTTACGGGCCGATGGAATAAGCCCTTACTTGAGTTCGACGGGGTCGCCGAGGGCACCTGGAAATTGGAAATAGGCCCCGAAAGAATAGCTACGGTCAGGATAGCCGCAGCTCCCGAAATTAGCCCCACGGCAACTCCTACCGTAATCCCCGAAGGCTGAATATGTCCCTCATCTCGTTCTACGAGCAATCCTCAATCGGTGATGATCCCCCCTGGACTGCCCAGTTCGACAGCCGCGAAGCTATTCTCAAAAAGCTAGAGGGGGAGCCCTTTTTTGATATTGTCATTATCGGCGGCGGGATTCACGGTGCCTGCCTTGCCCGCTTGGCGGCATTCAACGGTCTACGCACGGCCCTTTTTGAGATGGATGGCTATGCGAGTGGGACCTCGAGTCGAAGCTCAAAGCTCGCTCACGGCGGATTTCGCTACCTGCAGATGGGTGACATTCAGCAGGTGCTCGAGGGAGTACGGTGTCGGGAAGACCTCTTCGCGATCGCTCCACATCTGGTGAGACCACAACCGTTTCTTCTACCGGTTTATAGCTGTGTCGGGCGAGCAGTTGTCGGTCTCGGAATGACTATCTACGATCTCCACCTAAAAAAAGGTGAACGCCGACATCGTTGGCTAGGGTCCGGCGAGATACCGCCACTATTTCGGAACAAACCGCTCGGCGGCTATCAGTTCTGGGATGGGGTGATGGACGATACTCGGCTGGTGATTGAGCAGATTATTGCTACTCGTCAGGAGGGTGGGCTCTGCCTAAATCATGCGCGGGTAGATTCGATGACTCACCGATACGACGATCGGGTTGAGGTTGGAGTTTCGGACCGATTGTCGGGGGCTCGTTATCAGCTTAATGCGGGGATAGTGGTTAACTGCGCTGGCCCTTGGGCTCCACTTGTTGGCCGGGTAACGCCGCTCCCCAATCGGGTACGGTATAGTCGAGGAACTCATCTCCTATTTGACACTCCCTGGCCTCATCCGGCGATTATCATGCCGATGGCCGAGCGGGGCAGATACTATTTTATTATACCGTACCGTTTCGGAGGTACCCTCGTCGGGACTACTGAGCGCGAAGTCGCGATTCTTGAGGAAGATCCACAACCGAGCGAAAGCGAAAAGCAGGAGCTCCTCGATCGGCTCGCTCTGGATGTGCCAGAGGCAGCGTTAAATGCCGAGCATCTCATCGATTCATTCGCGGGATTAAGAACGCTCCCTTTACGTCCGAAGCAGGAGGGAGGGGCGACCAGTCGATTGTCTCGGCGACATCGGTGGGAGTTTGCCAACGGAGTGTTAACCCTCTACGGAGGGAAATACACAACTGCTCCTATCGTTGCCGAAGAGGGGCTACGGCGGGTTTTTAAGCTTGCTAGGCTTGCCCGGCGTCCCGTGTCGTTGTGGGGGCGACCCCTTCCGGGGGCAGCGGGAAGGGAGGCGGCGGAACAGCAAATGGCGCCGCTAAAAGCCTCTGGAGAGGAGGGCCGGCGGCTTGCCGACCAGCTCCTTACTCGATTCGGCGGGCTCGCCCGACATCTGTGTAGCGGTGAGGAGTGGTCACTCCCGATCGGGAATATAGCGCTCACCGGTGAGGTCGATTTTGTAATTCAGGTTGAGCAAGCCTGCACCGTCGCGGAGGTGCTTCGGCATCTTGGCGCAGACAAGGGGGTGACGGTATCTGAGGATGAGCGATTACGGATAGCTCAGAGGCTAAGGCTTCACGGGATAGCCACGTAAAGAGTGAGCCAGGAAGAAAAAAGAGGTTGAAACGAAGGCTTAAAGCGAACGGCTATAGACACATTGATTAATTCGATCTATTCCCTAAATCGCCCTACACCATTGATAAAACAATTTTCCCAGACTGCTCGCCCGACTCTAATCGCGCCATCATCTCGATTCCACTCTCAAACGGGGCTACCGTATCAATAAGCTTATCCAAAGTGCCGATTGGCTCACTCCAGAGCGCCGTGGTAGCGCTCAGAAAATCTTCGCGAGAACCCATCGTTGAGCCGATTATTGAAAGTTGCTTTGCAAATACTAGTCGATTATCGATAGAAAGGATGGGCCCGCTTGTATTGCCAACCGTAACGAGGCGCCCGCCTCGGCGGAGCGATTTTAAGCTTTTATCAAAGGTCGCAGCTCCCACGTTATCAATTACGAGATCCACCCCGCGGCCCCCCGTCAAGCTGAGCACCTCATGGTGCCAGGCACCTTTATCTCGGTAACACACCGTCATATCTGCGCCGAGCGCGGCAGCAAATTTCTCTTTTTCCGGCGTTCCTGCGACGACGATTACAGAGGCTCCGTGTCGCTTAGCAAGGAACACCGCAAGAGAGTTGACCCCGCCACCAGCCCCAACAATAAGCACCGTTTCACCTGGAAGTAGCTTCCCACGGGAGAAAAGCATCCGCCAAGCTGTAGTGCCGGTCAGCAAAAAAGCAGCTGCGACCGCATCGCTTAGCTGTTCTGGCACTGGAACGAGACACTCGGTCGGCACCGCCACAATCTCCGCGAGCCCCCCGCAACAATCTTCGCCGATAATTCGATAGAGCGGGCTTTCACTCTCTTCGCCCCGCGCGGTCCACTCATCGCGCCCGAGAAGATATCCGGGGTTTACCGCGACCCGCGTTCCAAGAGCTATCGATGATTGAGGGGGAGCGGCAGGGTCTAGCGCTATCACCGAACCAACGATGTCGCTTCCGCTCCAGTGGGGCAGGGGAAGGGAAAGTCCGGGCCAGCCCCGTCGAACCCAGATATCGAGATGATTCAGCGCAACGGCTCGCACCGAAAGTATAGTCCAGCCCGGTCGTTCGCACGGCTCTTTAACCTCCCTGAACGAAAGGGTAGAGAGATCTCCATGAGCATCGAACGCTAGTGCTTTCATTTTGGTAGTCGACGATAGTTGCGGGCAACCCATCGCATCCGCGATTCAGCAGGATCGGAGTTAGTGGGTGATTCCCATCGACGTTCGAGCAAAATCGGAAGCTCCGCGAAAGCAGCTGCAACCTCATCATCCTGGTGATCGGCTATCCCCGAAATAAGGAGCGTTCCCCCCGGCGCGAGTAGTGAAAAAAGATCGTCGCGTAAACTTATAAGAAGCTCAGCATAGAGATTTGCGATTACCACTTCAGCGGGAGCTGGGAGCACGGGAATCGAGGTATGAAGGAGCGATACGCGCTCTGTAACTCCGTTCAGCGCACAGTTCTCCGCTGCATTGGCGAGCGCAGCCTCATCTATGTCGGTGGCAAAAATAGCAGCCTCAGGAAACGCCATAGCCGCTGCAATCGCGAGTATCCCACTGCCGGTCCCTACATCGACGATGGTAGGTTTTGAGTTTTCCCACACCCCCGATTTTGATCGCTCGGAGATGTCGCTAATCATGCCTAGGAGAGCGTGTGTTGTATCGTGATGACCCGTACCAAATCCCATTCCCGGAATTACATTAATTACGCCCTTTTCGGGAACGGCTTCAGAGGCTGAGGCGCAGGGACGAATCGAGAATTTTCCTGCCTCGATGGGTTGGAGAAGTTCGGGACAAAGCACCGCCCAGTTGCGTTCCGCTATCGATTCGCGACTTATTATTGCGGCACCTAGCTGCTCAATCACCGCCATAACCGCCGATTCCTCGGTCTCTGGTATAATGACACGGAGAGAAAGGTTGTCAGCTGCAACTTCGACAGAACCAGCACCCGCGGTTATTAGAAGCTCCCCGACCGATTCAGGATCAGCGCTATGCTCAGAAATCTTGATGATAACAAGAATGTGATTCATCGTATTTTACAGGAGTTTATTGGTGAACCCTTCATGAATTGAGGGTTGATTTGGATTGAGAAGATATGGGAGCAGGACTCTGAATAAAATCACCGCAAAACTTTGCAGTCATCCTCTAACAATGAACGATGATGAGCTTTCTAGCTACCACCACCCTCATCAGAAAGAGAAAACGACTTTTTACGCTTGTCTACAGCTTTCTTTACCCGAGAGCTTGCTCCGACGTACACCTCGACTTTTTTCGGAATTACAGGAGGCACTGGTAGATCGTCGAACATGCTGATCGCCATCTCATAATAAAGCTCGATCTCATCTTCGCTGAGACCCTTTAGTACCGCAGCAGCGGATCTAAGCTCCCGGATAGCCAATCCCGCGGGTTGGGCGTTACAGTAATTGTACCATATCGCATCGAGCTTATTAATTATCTCATCAAGCAGAATTCGCAGAGCCTGTTTTTGACGAGCAAGCGCGCGTTGCTTTTTTACGAGAGTCGATATCGCAATAACATTCGATAGATCCTCGACACTGAATGGAGCCATTAAGATACCATTGGCACCACTGAGAAGGTTTTGTGCAACATTCCCTACCGACTGGTCCTTGCTGTCGAGAACAACTATGAAAGCTGCATCACGAGAGTAGTCGAGGACGAGACACTTTTCTATGAATTCTTCACTCTCAACCGGATCTAGATCGCTCGACATGAAGATAATATCGCACGGTGTCTCGAGATTCTCGATCCGAGCCACCGCTTCACGGAATGATGCGGCCTGGTAAACCCGCTGGAGCTCCGACATGAGGGTCGTCGCCTGCTTTAAAAGCATCCGCTTGTAGGCATCGGGGTTTAATATTATTGCTGAAACTGACATCTGCTTCCTAGCGCCCCTCGAGTGCTCTATGTCTACTTTTGAGGTCTGCTTTTAAGATTCACACGGTGCGATGGGCGAGCGTCGCTAATCACACAATCCGAGATATTGAGCGTATCAAGCGACAATAGACACTATAAACGCTCAACTCCTCGGCAACCTTTCAACCACCCCGTAGCCCTGTTCGAATGAAGCCCTAGATGTTGTCTCAACAACATTTCAGGATCAGTTACACCACCTTCCGAATAGCGGCATCCAGAGTTTCTTTCGGTACTGCTCCAACAATCTGTTCCACAACTTGGCCCCCTTTGAAGAAGACAAGATTTGGAATCCCTCGAACATTGTAATGTGGCGGCGTACGCGGATTATCATCGACATTCATCTTCACAATCTTGAGCTTTCCCGCAAAAGTAGCTGCCAATTCTTCAAGAACTGGGGCTACTGCCTTACACGGGCCACACCAGGGTGCCCAAAAATCGACAAGTACGGGGGTGCTTGACTGCAACACATCTGCCTCAAACGACGAATCTGAAGTTTCTCCGACCTGAGCCGCCATATTACGCTTCTCCTTGGATTGATAACCACGCCCTCTTCGGCCGAGCCCTTAGAGAAGTGATGGTTTGGTTGTTTTTTGGATCCCACCCCGATTTAGGTAACGTCTTGTGTAGTGGGAGCTCTTCTCTGAACACGGAATCAAACCTTCTATTCTGAGCAATCCTCGCTCGCTGTCAATCGTGGACTAGAGTGCACATACTGGGGAGGGGCTGATTCTTTTGAGTCTAGTACCGTCGATCGTCGTATCGACTTCCTCGAGAAGGTGTATCGTATCGATAGTCATCTTCGTACGAACGCTCTCCTCTGCGAAGCTCTTCAAGCTCACGACGCTGACGCCTCAGCTCCTCCTCCTGTCGTCGCAAACGCTCGTCCTGGCCCTCGCGATCCTCCTCCTGCTGGTCCTGCGCTTCTCCGACAAGTGCCCCAGCAAGTGCCCCCGTAGCTCCTCCGATAGCAATACCTGCTCCCGAGCTGCCGACCTGGTTACCAACTATTGCCCCAAGCCCTGCCCCGAGAGCTCCACCTGTCAGCGCGCCTTTTTCTCGCATACCTAATCGAGGAGCACCCGATTCACATGCTGAGAGCGCGAACGCTATCGTCAATAAGCCGATTGAAACGAACCGTTTCTTTTCCATCGCAACATCCTTCAAAAGTTTCGTGGTGACGTTAAGTTGTCGTAATGACGTTAAGTTAACTGTTACAGATTTACCGTCATTGCCTTTCTTCGCCGCTCCCGTTGCCTTTGAGGAGTAATATCCTTGTGCTTACGGGTTCTCGACGTCGCTCCTCAGAGTGCGGTACGTGCACAAATCGGAGAGACGCTGTTTTTTAGCGTTAAGGCCTCTTGTGCTGAGGATAGCTTGAAGGTAGGGGAAGCGCCAGTGGGACACCGTTAGCTTTCGCCAAAAACTCGTACGAAAAATTTTTAGAGAAAATGCTTAAGGAATTTTTTTAGTGTGCCGTTAGTACCTCTGTAAGGTTTGGGTTATCGCCTACAACTTCTAGACCTTACTGCTTTGGGCATAAGAGACAACTGATAGAGGTGAGAGAACAACGCACTTCGCAGTAGCTCGATCGGATGCGGCCTGAGGTACAACTTACCTTCACGGAGGAAAAAAATGGCTATTACAATTGGAAGTAACATCACCTCGCTGACTGCGCAACGAAGATTGGGCGCATCGACGGATAGTTTGAATAAAGTGTTCCAACGATTGAGTTCGGGGCAGAGAATTAATAGTGCAGCTGATGATGCGGCGGGTTTGACAATTGCTGACAGCTTACGCGCTAGTCAGAAGGTGTCCGGTATCGGAATGCGAAACGCGAGCGACGGATTGTCGTACATTGGCATAGCTGATGGTGCGATGGCCGAAGTAGGAAACGTTCTAAACCGTTTGGCAGAGCTTGCTCAACAGTCTTCAAACGGAGTTTACTCGCCAACGCAGAGGTCTGCTCTTCAGGGAGAGTTTGCATCGCTATCTTCGGAAATCGAGCGAATTTCGGCTACTACTATCTTTAACGATGTGGTTCTTCTCTCCGGAGGAGCTACTACCTCGCTACAGGTCGGTTTTGATGGTAGATCAACAGCTCAGATCTCGATCGAGAACGTTCAGGCAACTCTTACTGCACTGGGGCTAGCTGGGTCTGGATCCTCTGTTCAGATTTACTCGCTGAATGACGTATCGAGTGATGCGGGTCAGTCAGCATCTCGCGCAGCTCTTGATGCGGTCAATAGAGCGATTGGTTCTCTCTCAGCGACTAGAGGTGCTCTTGGAGCCGTTGAATCAAGACTAAGGGTGAGTATCGGCAATCTCTCAACCATTCGTGAAAACTACGCAGCAGCCGAGAGCCGAATCAGAGACACCGATGTTGCTTCAGACGCAGCCGAGCTTACTCGGTTGAACATACTGCAGCAGGCTGGCGCCTCAATTCTCGGTCAGGCAAACCAGCAGCCACAGATTGCGCTGGGTCTGCTCCGAGGGTAATAGCTCCCTGCTTCAATAAAAATGGGTGGCTTCTAACATCGTACGCAATCAAAGCGGCGTGTTTCGGAGCGCCCATTCGAAAACGAAAACAGGTGATAAAGTCTAGCGGCTTGTTGATGTTCATCCTCAAGGGATTAGAAAATCATTTTAGTCGTGTAAGGCAAAAGGAATGGACACCACCGACATCCTTTTGTTCTCGATCGCTACGGCCGGTTCTCGCTGAATGGTGTCGCCGTATTCAGCGACGATAAGCGATCGAACCGAGTTTCTCCGGTAGGCGATACCCGGTGGGTTGTACCAATAGCAGTACCAACGTAGAGATTGAGAAATCATCTCAACCGTTGTTGCAGTAATCAGTTGTTCATGGGCATCCGGGGAATCTCGGATGCCCATCCTTTCTTTCTTTGTCGAGGTTTTTTAAGAGGTTCCATAACCTGAAACACTTTTTTCTTCCAATCGAGCTTCTTCTCTCAAGAATTAAAAGCCGTTTGCCGTTACACCATTTGAAACGTTGATGTTGTGACGGTGTTCACTTCGGGAAATAGAGGTGGTTCATAGAAACGAGGTTAATGTTTCACCTGAAGGGGGTTATTCCCATGCGGGAGTACAAGAGGTTCTTTCCGGAGCTTCAGGAGTTTTTTTCACGGAGGAAGTAGTATGGCTCCAATTAATATTGGTAGTAACGTTCAATCGCTAAATGCACAACGTCGTCTTGATAGCACATCAAATAATCTTAAAAAGGTTTATGAACGCTTAAGTTCTGGTAGGCGAATAAATGCGGCCGCTGACGATGCGGCCGGTTTGACAATTGCTGAAAGGCTAAGCGCTGACCAACGAATTGCATCAGTCGCAATTAGAAACGTAAATGACGGGATTTCAACGATTGCGATAGCAGACGGTGCACTAGAGCAGATAGGAAATGTTCTAGGAAGGCTTGCTGAATTAGCTGAACAGTCTTCAAGTGGAGTATATTCGTCGAGTCAAAGATCGGCGCTTGACAGTGAATTCGCGGCGCTTGGATCCGAAATTGAGCGAGTTGCCGTAACAACGGTATTTAACGGCATAGGGCTCGTATCTGGTACCAATGCGATCTCTTTGCAGGTAGGGTTTAACTCCGCCAGCACGAGTCAGATCACATTGCAGGGCATCAATGGTACATTGCAGGGACTAGGTCTTGCTAATGCAAGTTCGTCTGTGCAGATATATTCGCTCAACGGGACGACGTCAGCAGCTGGTCAGTCCGCATCCCTCAATGCTCTCGATGCAGTAAACCGAGCGATAACATCTTTGACTTCGATTCGGGGTTCTCTTGGATCGGGTGAATCTCGGTTGCGAACTGCGGCAGCGAATTTAGCGTCAACGCGGGAGAACTTTGCGGCTGCAGAGAGCCGAATCCGGGATACCGACGTTGCTGCTGATGCTGCCGAGCTGACTCGGCTTAATATCCTGCAACAGGCAGGTGTGAGCGTGTTGGCTCAGTCAAACCAGATACCAGGGCTAGCCCTCGCGCTCCTAGGTTAACAGTTAATGACAAAGGTATGCTCGTCGGAAGGGGAGCATACCTTCAATGTAGGTTTTTTATGAGGTTTTCGGTGTAAGTTTGAGCGGATGCTCATCGATAAGAAGTGCCAATTCGAATTCTTCTAATCGGCCAATACCGAATATTATTCAACTATACCGTTGATAGCCAGTTTACCTACTCTTTTTATCATAGCTAAAAAGCCATCCCAATTTTTTTTACGAACCACCTCAAGTAAACTGAGGCGACGTCCGATATCTAATCCTTGAAAGGTTGTGACTTTGATGCAGCTGAGTCGAATAAAGGCTCTGCAAAAGTTGAAAGTCACCGCATTTTGCCCCCTCGTGAGCTAGTCTAAACGAGCAGACAAGAGGTTTGCTTGGCGAGCGGGGGCAGTCTTCAAGGAGGAAGTTTGTATGGCACCAATCACAATTGGAAGTAACGTTCAGTCTCTCAACACACAGAGATTCCTCGATAACTCTTCTTCAGCTCTGTCGAAGGTTTATCAGCGTTTAAGTTCTGGAAGAAGAATAAACACGGCAGCAGATGATCCAGCTGGATTGACAATAGCCGACCGGTTGCTTTCGGACCAAAAAGTTGCCGGCGTTGCTATCCGAAATATTAACGACGGTATTTCTCTAATCGCTATAGCTGACGGCGCGCTAGAGCAGATTGGTAACGTTTTATCCCGACTAGGTGAGCTTGCTGAACAGTCGGCTAACGGCGTCTACTCTACATCTCAGCGCTCCGCTCTAAGTGGAGAATTCGCATCACTTAGTTCTGAAATCGAGCGTATCGCCGCTGCGACCGTATACAACGGATTCGGACTGATCTCGGGTGGAAACGCAATAGCCCTTCAGGTCGGTTTTGACTCCAAAGAAACAAGCCAAATTACGATTCAGAGTCTAACAGGAACTCTTCAAGGTCTTGGACTTGGTACTGCTTCATCCGTTCAGATTTACTCCCTTAATGGTCCTGATGCAATAACAGGTGCATCAGCATCGAGGTACGCCCTCGACGCTGTGAACCGAGCAATTGGATCGCTCACGTTCCTTCGGGGAAGTCTTGGTTCGGGTGAATCCCGTCTTCGATTGGCGATTGCCAACCTATCATCGACTCGTGAAAACTTCGCGGCTGCTGAAGGTCGAATTAGAGATGCCGATGTCGCTTCCGACTCCGCAGAGCTAACGCGACTCAATATTCTTCAGCAGGCTGGTGCCTCGGTATTGGCGCAGGCTAATCAGGTGCCGCAGCTCGCGCTGAGTTTGCTCCGGTAAAAATGGATTTCCTAGGGGCCGAGTGGCCTTTTGGATGAGCTCGAACGGGTTGAAGTTCCGTCTATAACGGGAGAGCCGCGCTCGAGATGTAATGTGGCGAGGGTGCTTACTGAGAGGAGTTTATCATGTCACCCATAACAATTGGTAGTAACGTTCAATCGCTAGATGCACAGCGTCGGCTTGAGAGCACATCGGGTTCTTTGTCGAAGGTGTATCAGCGATTGAGCTCAGGTAAGCGTATAAACAACGCTTCGGATGATCCAGCGGGATTGACGATAGCTGATAAGCTCAATGCAGATCAGCGTATTGCGAGTGTCGCAATACGAAATGTCAACGATGGTATTTCGCTAATATCAATCGCCGATGGAGCCCTGGAGCAGATTGGAAGCGTTTTATCTCGTTTAGGAGAATTAGCTGAACAATCTGCGAACGGGGTCTATTCAACATCGCAGCGATCAGCTCTTGACTCGGAGTTCTCAGCACTCTCTTCAGAAATTGAGCGAGTTGCTCAGACGACCGTTTTCAACGGGTCTGGTCTAATTTCCGGTGGCAATGCGATATCTCTTCAAGTCGGCTTTAATTCTCAGGCAACGAGTCAAATAACAATTCAAAGCTTGACGGGGACACTGGCAGGATTGGGATTGGCAAATGGATCGTCTGTTCAGATTTATTCTCTGAATGATACGACCTCTGCCGGTGGAGTTTCAGCATCGCGAGCCGCACTTGATGGAGTCAATAGGGCGATTACATCTCTCACGTTTTTGAGAGGTGCTCTTGGCTCTGGGGAATCGCGATTGCGCTCTGCTGTGGCAAATCTCTCTTCGACCCGTGAGAACTACGCCTCAGCCGAGAGCCGGATTAGAGATACTGATGTCGCTTCAGATGCAGCGGAGCTAACCCGATTAAATATCCTTCAACAGGCCGGTGCTTCGGTTCTAGCTCAGGCGAACCAAATACCCGGACTTGCCCTCAGTTTGCTTGGGTAATTTGAGAGAGATGTTAGATAATTTCCTCAGGAGCGTCGAAATAAAACTATTCCAAACGCTCCCGCTAGGAATCCTCCAAGATGAGCCGCATAGGCGACAAGCGAAGTTTCAGCAGCGGAGTTGGCTCCGAACTGGCCCACGAGCTGCATAAGAAACCAAACACCGAGAACGACATATGCTGGCAATTGAATAAAAAATCTGAGTACCAGTACTGTTACTCGATTGCCTGGATAAAGAATGAGATAAGCGCCCAATATACCCGCGATTGCTCCCGATGCGCCGAGGCAGGGTATCAGCGATTTAGTGTCAGCCAGATAATGAGCTGCGGTTGCAGCGACACCACATCCAAGATAGAAAAGCAAAAATCGTATCTTACCAAGGCGGTCCTCAATCTGATCGCCAAATATCCACAAGTACACCATATTGCCCAAAAGATGTGGCCACGAACCGTGCATGAACATTGCGGAGAAAATAGTGAGCAGGAGAGGATGGGGACTCGGGTAAAGAGAGTACGATATTGGTTCTTTACCGACCACCATGCGGATTGTTCCAACTAGATCTTTACCCCTGGTTATTTCTGCAGGCACGAAAGAAAATCCGTTCGTGAGAGCGTCGCCCCTTTTCAGCTGAAGTATCCACACAAAAATATTGATAGCAATAATAAGGGGGACAATCACCGGCGTTGTCCGTCGATTAGAATTATTATCGCCGATGGGTATGAACATACCGTGATGACAGGAGAAGGCGTAAAGATAGCAAGCGAGTTCGCGTGACGGATTTACTCACCACTAGGCATGTTACTACCACTCATTCGATTGAGATGATACAGACAATTTTTCGAGCAGGCAGATCTACCGTGAAGCTTTACGCAGCGGTCGCAGATCGATTCATGATTACCGCAGTAATCGCATCCCCGTTTCTCTGTTGTTGGGTCGCCGCATAGGTGACAAAGATAATTTATTTTCGAGGGAGCGAGATGTTGATCTACAGAAACTCGATGGTCAAATACAAAACATTCTCCCTCAAAGTGCTGGTCAGGATATTGTTCAAGATAGGCGAGAATACCTCCATGAAGTTGAAAAACATCCTCATATCCCTTTTCCTTTAGATCAACGACAACCTTTTCACATCTAACACCTCCAGTGCAGAAGACGAGCACTTTTTCGTCGCGGGGAGGTGGGTTCTGATCGAGCCAAGGACCGAGCTCGCTGAATCGTTGAATCTGTGGATCGTGCGCGCCGCGAAAAGTTCCGAGCGCAACCTCATAACTGTTTCGAGTGTCGATGAGTGTAAACCGTTCTCCAGAGTTCAGGATCTCGTGCCAAGCTGAGGGAGAGAGGAACGAATTATCTGTTTCTGAGAAAAGCGATGGTTGATTGCGAGAACTATCACCTCGGTAAGTTATAATTTCAGATCGACCATCGATCGTAAACCGATTAAACGGTTGAGTCGCCGCACTGTGCCGCTTAATCGGCGTATCTGACAGATCAACCTCCTTACGGCACCTATCGAGCACAGCTTCGGCTCCCGGACCATCCGAGGCGACGGTGATATTTATGCCTTCATCGCTTATCAGCACAAGTCCCCCCAATGATGGATCCTCGCGGCCTATCGTTTCAAGGTCCGAGCGAAAAAGCTTCTGGTGAGCAGAATCAAATGGGAAAAATTTATAGAAATTGATTATCGAGAACATGCAAGTCTAAGAGATTGGAGACGTTTAGCAGAGTATTATAACGGTTTTTGCTGAATTCATCCAATAAATCGAAAAGCCCTTATTGTGAATCTCTCAAGTTATTTCAATCGGTTGCCGACAAAATAAGTGAACAGAAAAAAGAGGGGGATCCGAACTCTTATGGGCCACACACAAGCACTGATTGAAACGGTTCTTCAGACAAAGTTGGGTATACCAGCGTCAATGGCGCGGTGGGGGAACGAGCAAAATCAGTGGCTTTTTATTCTTCACAGGGTTTGGCTAAAGCTCGATCTTTCAGGTGAAAGTACCGGAGACCTTGTTGTTCTAACAAGTCCTCTGGGGCTTCCTCCCTCACGAAATATTGCTCGATTTCATTCGTTTCTTTTGGCGAAAAACTTTCATCTCCCCGGCCCATCACTCTGGTGTCAAGGAGGGATTTTTGGTTTGCGCGAGGTGAGGTATATCGATGGTCTACAGGATGTAGAGCTTGTCGATATGTTGGAGCTTATGGCTGAAGTGAGTATTGAAATTAGCGAAGAGGTCGCAGCATTTAAGACCGATGGGCTTCAGATGCTCGGCGAACGAGATGAGAGGACGATTCAGCGAGTCGCTGCGTCACTAGGTTTCGGGCTGTAGCTGGCGCTGAGCTGATCCTTTAATCACCCGTATCTATAGCACCGTCTTGAATTGGCATGTTCCGGCGCTTTCCCGGTCGAACTGTTGGGGAAGAGGGGGCTAGATTCCGTGCAGACCCAACCTGTTCTTCAACTGCTCCGATTCCAAAATGAACCCGCCGATTTCTCGCCCACGCCTCTTCTGTTGATTTTGGATCAAGCGGAATGTTCTCGCCGTAGCTAATTACCGCTATCCGAGAGGTCGCAATTCCAAGGGAGCTCAAATAGGCAAACACAGCCTGAGCACGACGCTGTCCGAGCGCTAGGTTGTACTCGGCTGTTCCCTGTTCATCGCAGTGACCCTCAAGAGTAATTGATGCGGAACCGTCACCGAGCGCCTCAGCGTTTTTCTCGATATCTCGCTGCGCTTCGTTGGTGAGCTCCGCAGAATCAAGATCAAACAATATATCCCGCAAGAAATCTTCGCCCTCTGCTCGAGGAATTGTTCCTTCACCATACCGAGAGTCCCGAAGTCGTTGTGCCTCTTCCTCGGTCATTGACCTTAGGAAATTTTGCGAACGATCTACTTGACCAACTGAGCGATGGGAGCCGCATCCAAACAAACTGGTTAACAGTGCAAGAATTGCTGAATATCTGATCAACGAATTGCGCCGAGTGCTTGCCGACATGAAATATTTTGGTTGGGAGACTACCATGACAATATCGAAAAAATAGAGGCAAATTTCTCACTCGGTGATGAGAGCGTGGTGATGCAGTTTTTTTAGATCCTGCCAGATTTAAAATCTAGGCTGGATACTACTCTGTTGGTTTTATGTCCGCAAATGGGCCATTTGTAGGAGAGCTTAAGAATTAATATTTGCAGGCACTAAATCACGTTCCGTGATATCTTCATGACTATCCTAAATAATGAGGCTCCATGAGGGACGCGCAGCTATCGACTTGCATGAGAAAACCCTCAAAAAAAGATTAGAGGAGAAAATATGCGATCTATATGCTGGTTGAACCGTTTTCGATCCAATGGTTTCCGACTAATTCCATTCGTACTCTCGATAATTTTTTTCAGCAACTTGCTATCGGTTGTGGGGTGCTCTTCTCGCCGCTCAGTTGAACCAGCACCTGAGCTAATCGGCCAGAGCTTGCCGAGCTTTCGTGGAGAATCACTCGACGGTCGAATAGTCCAATTTCCGGAAGAAGTTCGGGGCAGGTCGCACCTGTTGTTAGTAGCCTATGTTCAGGAGGCGCAGTTCGATGTGGATCGGTGGGTTCTTGGCGTTCTCCAGGCGAAAGCCCCCGTCAGCGTGCTCGAATTACCAACCATTTCCAGCCTCGGAGCGCGACTCGCAAAAGGCTTCATTAATCGAGGAATGCAACAGGGAATTCCCCGAGAGGATTGGGCTTCGGTTGTCACGGTATATGGCGATGCTGAAGTACTTCGGTCTTACGTGGGAGAAATTCCCGGAAATAACGCATGCGCGTTGCTAGTCGATAGTGAAGGAATCGTCCGATGGGTTCATCGCGATGGGTACTCACCGAGAGAATTGCTCGAATTGGTTTCAGTTGCCCAGGATCTTGGTTCGGAAACGAGTGAGCACGGCAAAAAATGAAGAAACCATCTTTAGTCGTGACGGTCGATGGAACTGCGGGTAGTGGTAAGAGCACGATAGCCCGAAAATTCGCCATTCGATGGGATGCGCTCTATATAAATTCAGGACTTCTCTATCGGTCGATAGCCTACCGAGCTCTTCAGGAGGAGGTAGAGCAGGAAGCTGGACAACCGCTTCGAGATATCATTGCGGCGATGGAGTGGGATCTTTGTCGGACCGATCGTGGAGGTAGTGTGCTTTTGGTTGATGGTAAGCTACCAATTACCGCACTAACCTCTGAGTCTATTGCAGAGGTTGCAAGTAAGCTTGCGACTCTTTCAGTTGTTCGCGATAAATGCACTGCCTTTCAGCGTGAGCAGGTCGCTCGTCATTCTCGGATTGTCGTTGAGGGTCGTGATGGAGGCACAGTCGTGTTTCCGAGAGCATTAGTAAAGTGGTACGTTGATGCACCACTCTCGATTAGATCTCATCGACGATACAGTAAGCTTCGTAGTATGAAGCTGATAGGTGAATCTCCCGCTGATGAGCTTCGTTATTGCGATGAGATAGCTGCTCAATTAATATCCCGTGATACCCGCGACCAGCAAAGGGACCTCGCTCCACAATGCCCAGCTGACGATGCCATTCATATTGATACTTCGATCGAGAAACAGAGTGAAATACTAAGCCGTATGGGGGCTGTGGCTCGGGAGAGGTTGAAGTTAAAGTCAGGACGAACGTAACGATAAAGTGTTATTGACGCTCTCCAAAAACGGATAATTATTCTTTTCAACGGTCTGAACTGTCCTCAGGTCACCCAAATTGTCCCAGAAACCCCGATATCCACTTTCCTGACGCACAAGGTCTTAAGAGTATAATCTAAGCGCATAAGTTATAAAAAGATTAGCTATCCGCTAAAATGGATGGTATAAAAAGCGGATAACATATTTATGTGGAGCTATGCGCTATGTTTCGGGGACGAATTCACGAAATACAGACACTGAGAGCGGCTAACTGGCGTGATACCGGGGAGCTTATAGTGATCTATGGCCGACGGCGTGTTGGGAAAACGGCTCTTATCGAGCATACGTTTAAGGATCTCCCTTTGTGGAAGTTTGAGGGCATCGAGGGGGAAGGGCTGAAAATTCAGTTAGTATCAGCCATTCAAAGCCTAAATCATTACACAAAGAAAGAATACAATTTACGAGAATGTCCTTCATGGCAGGAATTTTTCAATATACTGAAAGCCGAATTGGAACTTCGTAAAGACCATCCTCCGGTTTTGTTCTTTGATGAGTTTCAATGGACAGCGGAGATGGGTAATACATTCGTCGCCGTTTTTAAATCATTTTGGGATAATACCTTATCCCGATACAAAAACTTGAAGGTCATTCTCTGCGGGTCGATCTCCTCATTCATGGTAAAAAAAGTTCTCCGCTCAAAGGCGCTCTATGGTCGGATTACACAGGAGATCCACCTATTACCTCTGTCTCTGGCTGAGATTAAAAGTTTTTTCGGCACCAAGCGAAAAGCAAAGGAGATTTTGGAAATCGCGATGTGCTTCGGTGGTATCCCGAAATATCTCGAAGAGCTCAATCCTCAGTTGAGTCTGACGCAGAATCTGCACGAATTAGCATTTACTCGTAATGGGTATTTCTTCAGGGAGTATGAGCGGATCTTTCTCAGTCATTTTGGCGCGAATCGCCACTACGAAACGATTGTTAAGGCGCTAAGCGTCAAGAGCTTATCCGCCGAAGAGCTCGCCAAAAAATGTAAGCTGCAAACGGGTGGAACCTTCTCGGAACGGCTTGAGGAGTTGCAACTTGCTGGTTTTATAGAACGCTTTACTCCCATCTACCAGGATTCGGTTAAAAGCAAAGCGATTCGGTATCGACTTATCGACGAATACCTACTGCTTTACTTTTCCCTGATTGCCCCTTTTAAAAAGGAGATCGAGGGCGGAACTATTGAGGCGAGCCAAATACTAACGAACCGGTCCTTTCAACAATGGAGAGGGTACGCTTTTGAGCGGTTGTGCATGAGAAATAGTAACCTACTCGCCGATGCTCTTAGATTCTCTGGAATCAGGTATAAAGTAGGATCTTGGTTCTCGACCCGAAAAGAATCCATGAGCGGTATTCAGATAGATCTTCTCTTTGAACGCGCCGACGATATGTTGACTATTTGCGAAATGAAGTACTCGCCCATCCTCAATGCAGCAAAAATTTCTGATAATTTTCAGAGCAAATTACAGGCTCTCGCTAATCATTATCCTCGACATGGAATACAAAAGGTTCTTGTACTTGGACTTAAAATCTCGGTGCCTTCTCGAGTGCTACAGGACTTTGATCGGGTACTTTTTGCTGAGGAGGTTTTTTTGTGACGGAGGTTCGCCTCCATCCTCTATCGCTTAGATGTATAGAGAGCCACGTACAGAGCACTATGACCGAAGAACAACCTCCAAAATTCCACCTCACACTCATTCCCGCTGTTCAGCCAATCCGCTCCGGATGTAGCATAAAACTCCAATACCTAGCAGTATTCCGAAAACAACGACCGCCATAAAATATCGTGGATCATCCTTGTTGATGCCGTGCGAGAGATTCATGCCGAGAACGCTGGCAATTGTAGCAAGGGGTAGGAAAAGGGCGACTAGAAGATTTAGTCTATTCGTTGCTATTACAGATTGCTTGGCGAGCTCCATGTGTTCTTCTTCAATTCTTGCAAGATGCGAGTCTATAGTGTGACGAATATCATCGTAGAGGAGATCTAGGCCACGCTCTGTTTCGTAGGCGAAATTAATCCATTCTGCTAGCTCCGTGTCTTCGCGAAGATGCTTTCCAGCCTCAGCTAGTACGGCATGAACGTTGCGGGCTGATCTACGAATTGGAACTAGTCGATCGAGGAGGGCAAAAAGAGCTGAAGGGGTGGAAGCGTCCTCAAACTCCTCATCGAATCCGCAGGCAACCGTCCGGTATGAGTCAAGGAGTATTCTAGCTGATCGCTCTCCCTTGGTAAGCCAGGCAGTGTCAGGTTTTTTAAGAAGGAAGACACCTTCCCGTTTCCAGTAATCATCGATGGGTGGGCGGTGAAGCACGATGAGAACGGCTCCATCATCGGTAATGACCCGTTGACGCCCAACTGAGCGACCCACATGGTGAGCAAGCGAGGGTGGGACTTCAAAGGTTGATGAGTTCATGGGGTACTATTAAGAGTTTTTGTTGCAATTGAGGAATTTCTTTCTAATAGTCGCTAGCACATGTAACCGCAACAAATCCAGAGCGGGTGTCCTCATCAGCTTATCATCTGCATCCGAATTTGTTCATAGGCGTCCTTTAAGGATCGAAAATGTTCGGTGTCCGAGGGCGATTATGGATCAGAGAGAACTTACGTAATCATCTTTTGGTAAACACCGAAAGATGGACTTCGCGAATTTCAAGGAAATAGTCCAGGTAGGCGCGGAATGTCGGCTGAAATGGCCGTGGTCCTTGGTATGATTCGCACTATTTCGGATGGGATCGGGATAAATTTCAAAAAAACTGGCACATCATTGGGTGTATTGAGGATATCGCTAACGCATAGAACGGGTCAGGATGATAGCGTGATGGGGAGTTACTGAGGGTGGACGGCGGAACCTTTTGGGATCGCTGGGGGTTTGTTTTTCCGTTGTAAGAGAGTTTGGAGAGGGAGTTTAATTTTATAGTTTGCTCGGTACTTGACCTTACTGGAGTACTCAATTGAAGGTTCGGTCCTTTAAGCTTGAAAGTTCAATATTTGATGAATCTCACCTTAGTGCGCCGGACTTCATTGAATGGGTTTCGTTCGTTCCAGATGACATTGTCTTCGACGCAAATAGACCCAAGGAGTTTCATCTTGAGTTTTTTTTGAGCTTAGCCTGAAAAGCCGTTACCCACTGGCGTTGACAGAAAATTTGCTGCCCCGTTTAATCAGAAGAAAATTAAAACTATCCAAGCCGTGCATCCTTATTTCTGTTAAGATCATTCAGGCGGGGAAACCGGCTGAGTAGTTCCCTCTCTAAAGCGATATCGCAGATATTGATATATAGAGGGAACTACTCACCTTCTTTCTCTTGGGCTGAGATCTTTAGGACAGAGGCTCCCCCCGTATTTTGCGGTGGGCCATCACCAAATTTTTTTGATGAAATTCCAAATCAATACTTCGTCCCCTCACAGCCATTTCACCAACGATAGACCGCGAAAAGTCCCCAATGTCAAAGATATTTCATTGGGTCATTCCTCAGCCTATTCGCCTTAACCCCATCATAATCTGCTCCCAATTGTCACGACCCAATTGCTCCCAATTGTTCCCAATTGCTCCCAGTTACTCAGACGGTAGGAAAAGCTATTACGAGGACATTCTCCAGCCTGCCGATCCACGGTCGTGTATAGTATGCCTAATCAGAAATATTTCCGTCCTGCGTCAGGGCTACCGCACCAAACGGCTAAAACTGTTCTACTAACGGAGCGGTCAGAATCTGCTGAAGATACTCTGGCAATCGGTTTGCGCGCCTAATTTTGGCTTTCATAGTTCTTTTGGGAGTGGTGTCAGTCCGCAGTAAAGTATTGGCCATTCGTCTGATAACAGCCATATTTTCTGGAGCATACGAGCTGCGAATCCGGGAGCGGTCCTTTCCGAATGAAACATCAAGCACGTGATGTAAGCCATTTTCAATCTGCCAGTGATTTCGGACTGCTTGCGCGAAAGACTCAACATCGCACGGCAAACTGGAGATATAGTATCTCCTTTCTGAAGT
>Ga0114972_10000314_pt1 | contig 35976 bp, 26 predicted proteins | sample M_140807_EF_Meta_FD_87354 | JGI IMG/M metagenome (GOLD analysis project Ga0114972, IMG submission 87354) | Freshwater microbial communities from Lake Montjoie, Canada to study carbon cycling - M_140807_EF_MetaG | ecosystem: Environmental > Aquatic > Freshwater > Lake | place: Lake Montjoie... | reverse complement strand
TCATCGACATCAACTTCGGCTGCCCGGTCAACAAGGTCGTTTCAAAAAACGGCGGGTCGTCGCTGTTGAGGGACTGTCCGGTGCTCGCTTCGGTTGCTGCAGGGGTGGTCAAGGCCCTGGGCGACAGCGTGCCGGTGACGGCGAAAATACGCATCGGCTGGGACCAGGATCACATCAACGCACGGGAGGTCTGCCATATTCTCGAGGACTGCGGAGTCCAGGCGATCGCCGTTCACGGGCGAACCAGGGCACAGAGTTATTCGGGACTGGCGGACTGGGAGGTCATCGATGCCTGCGCCCGCCAGGTGAAAATTCCGGTCATCGGCAATGGCGACATCCACAGCGGGGAGGATGTTGCGTTGCGCAAAAAAAACACCGCCGTTTCTGGGGTGATGATAGGCCGCGCCGCGATGCAAAACCCGTGGATTTTCAGCGAAGCGAAACATTTCCTCGCCACCGGAACAATCAATGCGCCCACGACCTTGGAGGAGCGCTGGAAGCTGGTGCTTCGCCATTGCGCGCTGGCGGTTCAGAGCAGCCGTTATGGCGGCGAGCGTCATGCGCTGATGGCGATGCGCGGACGGCTGATGGCCTATTGCAAAGGCTTTCCCGGAGCCCGCGAAATCCGCCAGCAGCTCACCAAGGTGGAATCTCTCAGCCATGTCGGGGACATCGCCGCAGCCAGCCTGCAATCCGCACAACTTCAAGAAGAACAACATGCCCTCATTCCCTAACATCTTGCGCAACTCCTTCATTCTGGGCGGATGCCTGCTGCTGCAACACTGCGCGCCGACGGTGCCATTCGCCACCGACCGCTCGCCACCGCAAGCCTGGGCTCTGTCGTATGCCCGACAACGGGTCAGCGCGCTCATCGTCACCAGGGAGCCCGACATCCGCAACTGGATCGGCCAGGGATTTTCCCGTGGCAAAGCCCCGAAAGACGCCGATGGCGGCTCGGCCAGCCCGATCACCGCCGACGGCTATTTTCTCACGGCCGACCACGTATTGGAGCACTCCCCACAGCGCAATACTCACATTTTGTATGGTCGCGGCGATCAACTCCGCACCGCCACGGTCCGCGTTGTCTGGCGCGATGCAAAAAGCGATCTGGCCGTGGTCCGCGCTCCGTTTCCGACACCCGCGTATTATGAATTCGCGTCGCCCGACATGACATTGGCCGAAGGCACGCCGATTTTTCACGGCGGCCTGACTACCGGATTGAAACCGCATTTCGGAGCGCTCGCATCCACGATCCCCGCTCAGAATTCGTTCTCCTCTGCGCAACAGTTTCCCATCAACATTCCCCTGCAACCCGGCGACAGCGGCGGTCCGATTCTCACGGGCCGTGCGCAGCTCATCGGGGTCAATTCCTCGGTGGAATTCCTCATCCCGATGGAAACACCGATTTTCACGGAGTCGCACGGCTCCCGGCCGAATATCCGCCAGCTGATGAAAATCATCGCCGCTGACCGACGTAGATAGGCCCCTCATGATGTCCGAAAAAATCTCCGCCGTGCTGGTTTTTTCGGCATTGCTTCTTTGTCAATGCGCCCCCTATCGCTCCGCCTGGAATGCCGGCTGGACCAGTGCCGAAGCCGAGAACAGCATCATGCTGGTCATCGATCAACCCGTCACGCTCGGCTACAAACGCCTGCAGTATCACGGCGCGCTGCATCCCGAATTCCGCGAGCTTCTCACCCATCTCGGCCAGCCCGACTGCCTCGCCGAAACCACCCAGGGCGGGCGACGATACATGATCCTCTACTATCTCGGCGCACGCAAGGCCTACTCGTGTCGGACCGACGATCGCCGGGTCACAACGCCGATGCAGGTTTCCGGCCCCTATCCCATCAGCGACAAGGAGTACAAGCTGCTAAGAACATTTCAAAACAAAGCCTATCAATCGCTGGGGAAAAAACGTTAGCGCGCACTTCATTTCGCCTGCACCAATCATGAATTATTTTCATAGTTGGAATGATTTTTGCTTATCAGGACTTGATGAAAAAGCATCGAATCCTTGAAAGAGCGCCGATTTTCGGTGCTGCCATGGCATTGTGCACAGGCACATTATCCGCGCAGGAAACAGCAGTCGCGACGATCGACAGCGGACACAGCGCATGGATTTTGACCTCGACGGCACTGGTCTTGTTCATGACCATGCCGGGTCTGGCCTTGTTTTACGGCGGTTTGTTGAGGGGGAAAAACTTCCTGTCGATCCTCGGGCAATGTGCCGGCATCGCGTTTGTCGCCTCGTTGCTTTGGGTTGCGTGTCTGTACAGCCTGGCCTTCAAGGGCGATGGCAAGTGGATCGGTGATTTCAGCGCCCTCTTTCTGACAGGAGTTTCCCATGACTCGATTGCGGCGGGCACGCGAATCCCCGAGACCTTGTTTGCCATGTTCCAGATGACCTTTGCGATCATCACTCCCGGATTGTATGTAGGAGCGGTGGCGGAGCGGATGAAGTTCAGCGCCGTGCTGTTGTTTTCCAGTTTGTGGCTGCTGTTCGTTTACGCTCCGGTTACGAAGTGGGTATGGGGCGGCGGCTGGCTTTTTCAAATGGGAGTCAGGGATCTGGCGGGCGGCATTGTCGTTCACGCCACGGCCGGAGTGACCGCGCTCGTTCTCGCCATCATGGTGGGGAAACGCAAGGGTTTCCCGCAACACCCCCACCCTCCTCACAATCCCGCCCTGGTTTTCGTGGGAGCCGCAATGTTATGGGTCGGCTGGTTCGGCTTCAATGCGGGAAGCCAACTCACCGCCGGTGGTGCGGCGGGCATGACGATGCTGGTGACCCATCTTTCGGCCTGCTCCGCGGCTCTGGTGTGGATGCTGTTGGAAAAAATCCGCAATGGAAAAATCGGAGTCATCGGCATGGTCACGGGTCTGGTGGCCGGCCTGGCCAGCATCACTCCGGCATCGGGCGATGTCGGACCAATCGGTGCCCTCGCGGTCGGAGCCATCGCCGCCGTGCTCTGTTATTTCTCCGTCAGTTTGATCCGCGAAAAGTGGCATATCGATGATTCACTCGATGTATTTGCCGTGCACGGGGTCGGTGGAATCCTCGGAACGATCCTGCTGGCATTGTTCGGCCAGCCGTCGCTGGGTGGATTGGGGCATGTCAAACCAATGGGCGAACAACTGGGCATCCAACTCGTGGCTCTGGCCGCAGTCATCGTCTGGACGGCCATCGCCACCGTGGTGATCGCCCTGATCGTGAAAGCCACCGTCGGCCTGCGGGTCAGCCCCGAGCAGGAAAACGAGGGACTCGATCGCGCGGAACACGGCGAAAACGCCTATCCGATGGAATCCTGAAACCGCCGCATCTCTGCCATGATTCCACCCTTGCCATGCTGATTCAGCGGTGCCAGTGTCGCGCCTCCGATGAATCATTCCCTCCACAATCGCGCGATCTTCTGGCTGGTCGTGGTGACCCTGTTCTGGAGCATCAGTTTCCCGTTTGTTCAAATCCTCTACGTCGAACAAAGGTCGCTGTTACCCGGCGCATCGACATTTTTTCTCGCCTGTCTGCTGATGGCTGCGCGCTTCGCGATGGCCTGTCTGCTGATGCTGCCGTACATCCTCTGGCGCAAGCAAAAATTCACCGCTGCCGAATGGCGCCAGGGCATGTATCTCGCGCTCTTCGGCGGGCTCGGCATGTGGCTGCAGGCCGATGCTCTGGCCTACACCAAGGCCTCCACCTGTGCGTTCATCACCCAGGGCTACTGTGTGTTCCTGCCGATTTTCCATGCGATCAAAACGCGGACGCTGCCGGGCTTGCGACTGGTCATCGCATTGATCATGGTTGTCACCGGTGTCGGCTGGCTGTCGGGCGTGAAAGCGAGCGACATCTCCCTCGGCCGCGGCGAGGCGGAAACGCTGCTGGCGGCGCTGTTGTTCACCCTGCAGATTCTCTGTCTGGAAAATCCGCGCTACTCGGCCAATCGAAGCATGCCGATCACCTGGATCATGTTTTTCGGCATCACCTTGCTGGCCATTCCTTTTGCCCTCGCGGCGTCCCGAAGTCCCGTCGACTGCCTGACCGCCCTGTCATCTCCTGCGGCGCTGGGCATCATCGCGGCGCTGGCGGTTTTTTGCAGCATCATCGCCTACGGCATGATGAACCATTGGCAGGCCTATGTTCATTCCGTCGAAGCCGGTCTGATCTATTGCGCCGAACCATTGTTCACAACGGCGGTGGCGATGTTCCTGCCGGCGATCGTGGGACGCTGGATCGGCCATCCGATTGCCAACGAAACATGGACCTTCGCCCTCATCGGCGGCGGTCTGCTGATCACCGCCGCCAACATCATTCTGCAGCAGAAGCCGCAGACGTACCCCGTTCACCATCATCCTTCCGAGTGATGAAGGGCGTAGCGGATCGCCAGCATGCGCACGGTGGTGACGAACAGCACGGCGCCGAGCTTGCACAGCACCGCATCGAGTCCGAGGCCCTCCAGCGCGAAGAACAAAAAACCTCCCGCCACGCAGGCGGAGGCATAGATTTCCTTGCGGAAAATCAAGGGAACCTCGGCGCGCAGGATGTCGCGCAACACACCCCCAAAGGTGGCCGTGACCACACCCATGCCCATGCAGGACCACCAGGCGAGGTGATGACCGCGCGCCACTTCGATGCCGATGACCATGAAAAGACCGATGCTCAGGGCATCGACGACCGACACCAGGCGTTTGACCTTGCTCCACCAGCGGTCGCCGCTGAATGACACCACCGTTGCAATCACCGCGAGCAACAAGTAGGTGGGATCCTTCAACACCATCGGCGGCAAGTCGCCTAACAAAACACTGCGCAGGGTTCCACCGCCCGCACCGGTGACCAGCGCCAGCACGAACATGCCGAAAAAATCCATGCCCGCCCGCCGCGCGCCGATCGCTCCTGATACGGCGGCGACGAAAACCGCCACGATTTCCCAAATGTGAAGCACGCGGCATTCGTGGCATGAATCGGGGCCCGACACAACCACCGATGCATGAATTTCCGCATCACCCGATGGCTTCTTCAGCCCGTCTCCACCGCAACCTGCAAGCCGAAGGTCTGCGTGAAAAGGTCGGCCTTGGATTGCATCGCCAGTTGTTCCACCGTGGCATCGTTGAGTCCCTTGAGCTTGAGGATCATTTTATCGCGGCGGATGACGATGCCGATCTCATGCACCCGCTGGTGATGGGTGCGCTCCAGCGCATCGGCGACGCGGAGGATCGACGCCAGTTTGCAAACGCGGATGCGATCGTCGGCATTGAGATCAGCATAGCTGAGGTGCTCCGGCCGTGGAGTGGAATGGCGGTGGTATCGCGCGATCAGGGCCACCAGCGTGATGTCGAGCCGGTCGAGACCGAAAATTTCCGAGTTGAGGATGACGTACTGCGAATGTTTGTGATGGGACCGGGGGCTGATGAAGGAGCCGACCTCGTGAAGGATCGCAGCGCATTGCAACAACAGCGCTTCGTGCGGACCCAGCTTGTGAAAGTCGTGCAGGTGGTCGAACAAATGCATGCAGAGTTTCGAAACATGCTCACCGTGGCGGGGATCGGAATGATAGCGGTGGGCGAGAATGTGCGTGGCGCGCAGCACCTCCGATTCGAAGGTGCCGATCAGGGTTTTGGAAATCAGCAGGTCGAGAAGCAGGCCGCGTTCGTATTCGGATACCGGGATGAATATTTCCGAGAGCCGGAGCATTTGTGTGATCGCAATGGCGATTTCCATTGCAGGCAGGAGGGCTTCCGCGGTGTGATAGTCAAGATTGTACCGGCGCACCAGGTCGTAGTCGGAGAGTTCCGATGCCTCGGTGGTCAGTTGTCGGATCACCTTCAGCGGGCAGGGTTGCCCGGGTTTGTTGAGGAAAGGAGCCATCAACTGGATTTCATAGCCGATGATCACCAGCGCCTCGATTTTTTCATCGAGATAGTCGACGCGGATCTGTTCAAGGTTGCCGCTGGCGTGCTGGCGGATCAACTCGAGCAGTGCCGGCCCCTCGGCGTTCGAGTGATGCACGGCTTCCCGCGTGCGGTGGGTGCCGAGACGATAGGATGTGTAGCGGGCGATGACGCCTTTTTTGAACAACAATGCGCGGGTATTGCCGGGACCGACGTGAATGACCAGCGCACAGCCGCGCTTCATGGCCGGAGTATCCATCAAGCGGCGGCGGGTTTTCAGATAGATCAAACGCGTCATTTCGCCATCGTCGATCGGACTGAGCGAAATGCCACACGCGATGGTGATGCGGTTGAGGAACACATCGCAATTCGCGGCCTCGGATAGGATGTTGGTGGCGACCGCCCGGGTCAGCGCCTGCGGCGGCAACCCCAGCTCCTGCAGGTTTTTTTGAAACCCTTCAATGATTTCAACGATGCGCTCGGTGGTGCCCGGCGAGATCACTCCCCTGCCGAAAATATCGTGGGCCAGCGGTGCGGGCTGCTCGAGGAAATCAACCGGGGTGATCGTGCCATCGGCTTCCTGTTCACCGATGAGCAAGGACACCGAGCTGGAGCCGATATGAAGGGATGTGACTTGCATGGTGATGATTTCGGAATGAGAGAGAATGGATTTGTCAGCCGTTGTCAAGGCGGTTGACGATTTCAGAGAGCAGTTTTTTGAGACGTTCCTCCTGGGTGATGACCTGTGGTTGATCAAAGCCCACCCAGATCGCCGTGGAACCTTTGGGACCGAGTCGCAGTGTCCATGCCTCCCGCTCGGAACCGGTGGCACCGGTGAAGGTGTCGGTCGACTTCGACTCCTTCAACACTTCCAACGACTTGCGGGCGGCCGCGGCGGAAAGCGCCGGAAAATACTGCGTATCGCTTTTTGCCACCACCGTGTCCTCGGAATTGCGGATTTCCCTGATCAGAAAAGGCCGCGGACGTTTGCCTTCGTTGGCCAGAGTGCTCAAACCGATTGCCATCTCCATCGGAGTCGCGGAAACAGCTCCCCGAAACAGGTCTTCGCTCAGCACAAACGGTCCGGTCAGCCCGCAGCGGCGGGCGATGCGCTCCACGCCCTCGGGTCCGACCGACCGTCCCGTGGCCACCGGGCTGCCGGCGATCACCGGCCTGCCGCGCTCGGCGGCGGCGGCGGCGACGAAGGGCTCGAACGCCGTGCCGAGATCCCGACGCGCCGAGTTGCAGCGGTCAAAACGCGAATGTTCGTAATGCCGGCCACCGATCTGCGCGAGGATGGCCCCGGTTTTCGTCTCCAAACTGACGGCGGTCATTTGCAAATACTGCGGAGCACCCGGGCCGAGATGCTGTTTGAAGGTCGGCGGTTTGTAGCCTTTCTCGGACTCCAGTGCGAGCAAGGCTTTGTGCAGTTCTGCCTCGAGACGACGCTGCCACGGCATGTCGAGCGTGGTGCGGATTTTCAAGCCACCAAGTTGGATGTCCTCCTCGCTGACCAGTTTGTTCACCTCCTTGACCACTGCCTGGATCGCATAGGATTTCTCGGTCGGGGCCTCGTCGGGCGAAACAATGCGCACCGGCAGTCCGACAATGCGCTGCTTGTCATCCTCGCTGATGAACTTCATCACGATCATGCGATCGAGCACCTGATCGCGCTGGCTGGTTGCCGCAGGAAGGTCACGCCAGGGAGAAAAAATATGCGGCCCGCGGATGATGCCGATCAACATCGCGCATTCGGATTCGTTGAGACGGCTGACCGGTTTGCCGAAGTAATGTTTCGCCGCGTCCTGAACCCCCAGATGTCCGGCGCCGACACCAAAATAAATGCGGTTCAAATACCCCGCCATGATCTCCTGCTTGCTGTAGTTTTTTTCCACCCGCAGAGTGAGCGCGATCTCCAGAAATTTCCGGTGAAACGACTTGGCGCGGATTTCATAAGTGTTGCGGGCGAGCTGCATCGTCAGGGTCGACGCCCCCTGGGTGAACTTGCGATCCTTGATGTTGCGCAGCGTGGCGCGCAGCAGTCCGCGAAGATGAATGCCGCTGTGGGTGAAAAACTCGGCATCCTCCCGCGCCTGCAACGCCTTGACCATGAAGGGCGGCAGATCGGAAAATGCGATCAAGTCGATGTTCGACCCCACCACCGCGTCGATCTCGTTGTCGAACCGGTCATAAACGATGTTGCGCTGCGGCAGCTTGCCCACCTGCGCGATGTCGAAACCCGCCGCCAGCGAGGCGTAATACAGGCAGAAGCAAAAAAACGCGAGCGCGGAAAGGAGCCCCGCTTGCAAAACAAAACGGACCAACCGGTGCCATCGCGGCGGAATGAATTTCATCCAGCGCGACGGTGTTTTCTGCGGCCGCCATGACATGCATGCGTTATAAGCGAAGGCCTGCTGTGTGTAAAGGATGAGTCATGAAGCGGCAAATCAACCGGGAATCCTTAGCGATAAAGCGAATGCGGACCAAGTGCTGCTCACACCCGGCGAGGATTGGTTGACGCAATCGATGGCGACGACGTTATTCATCACGCTGCATTTCCAATCCCTGCACCGTGGCCATCAGTTGCTCCACTTTGGCCACGATCCGGCTTTGTTGGGTGGAGTGCATGAGGGTTTTCAGGCGAGGCCAAGGATCCAGCCTTCCAACTGGGCCAGAGTGCGGTCGGCAGGGGTTAGCTGCGGCTGAAAATGCACGGGCAGCGTGTCGGTGGCGTCGCTCTGCTGCATCCAGCGGGCGACGCTGTAGGCGTCGTGCTGGTGAGGATTGCGGCCTTCCGTGGGAAAGGTACGGCTCCAGAGGGCCGGGTAAACTTCGGCGATGACGGAACGGCCGGGCGGCGGGGTCCAGCCGTCGAAGGGCCAGAAATGCACGCGCGCGCCGAGTTGCTGCCGCAGGTAACGCAGCCACGGCAGTCCGGAGTGGGTGGACTTGGCTACACTGCCTTGTACATCGAAGTGGAAGACGGACTTCGCGCGGCTCCGTTCCTCGGTCATCCGCCGCCAACGGGAATCACCGGTGCGTGCGGCCCCGTCGCCATGCGTGCCGTCTCGGATGAAATCGACATACATGTGGTCGTGGTCCGTCGGCCAGTGGTGGTGGAAGTCATCGAGGAACTGGGGCCAGTCAGGCGGGATGCGGTGGACCTTGAAGTAGCGGAGCGGAAAGGAAAACGCGTGGTCGATGCCGACGAGCGTGGGCGGGCCGTCGCGCAGTTCGGCGGCGAGCCACTCGGCGAGGCCGCGGCGTGTCCAATACTTGCGCGGACTGGGCGGCGGCGGGATTTCGGCTGGCGGCTGCGTGGGCGTGGCCGCGTAGAGTCGCAAGCCGATCAGGCTACTCGTAGGCGTTTGCGCGCCGGAGTAGTCGATCCCGAGGTAGCGGGCGAATTGCGGCATGGGCAATCAGGCGGTTGTGAGTTCGGCGACGAGGGCGGAGAGGAGGTTCGCGGCGGTGGCGCGGGAGGCGGCGAGCTGCGTTTCCAATCCGTCCACCAAGGCCATCAGTTGCTCCACTTTGGCCACGATCCGGCGTTGTTCGGCGAGGGGTGGGACGGGGATGGCAAATTCGCGTGCGTCTGTAAGGCTAATGTTGGGCTGCGCATTCACGACTCGCGACGAGAGCATGTAGTCGATTGCGGCAGGGCTGTTCAGGTAGTGCAGGAGAAACCTCGGACAGACGCCATCCGTTTCGCGAACCAACCGAATCAAGGCGACGGCTTGGTTGATGTTCGCCCCATCATGCAGGTCGTAAACCGCGGTTCGGCCAATTGAAGCGCCGACGAGATTCATCAGGATGTCACCCCGCTTCAGAATTGAACGCGGCTCAATCTCATTGAATCCCTTTGATACGTATTTCAGGTCATCGAGTTTTCTGAGCACGTAGTTCCCCACGTTTTCGCTCGTGATAAACAAGATGCCTTCAGACTCGGGGACGTATGCGATGCCCTGCCATTTCGGCGACGAGCCTTTCGTGATGAGTTCCGTGAGTTCGGCGAGCTTTGCCCATCGCCAGGAATCAGGAGCTTCAAATGGCAGGCTGTCTGGTTGAAGCACCTCGACAGGTTTCTCCTTGCCGATTTCGCCGGTCTTTTGGAGCCGCAGTTTGGTCGCACCGATGCGAGCGAGAATTTCCTCCGCCGGTTCGTCGTTGGGGTCTTGGGGGACGAGTTTGCCTTGGACGGCGAGGGTGAGGATGGATTTGCGGAGGTCGGCGGGGGGGATGGCGTAGGACGGGTGGAAGAGGAACGGGAGGTTGGCCGGGGTGGGCGCTTCGGCAAAGCGGGCCAGCGAAGCGCGGGCGAGCCCTCCATGGCGGGACTGCCGCTCTTTCTCCAGCGCCTCCAGCCGATCACACAAAGCCATCAACTCATCGACCTTCGCCACGATCCGCTTCTGCTCGGCGAGAGGCGGGAGGGGGAATGGCTGGAGCGAGAACTCTTCGAACTTCAGGCTTTGCACCGTCATGCCTGTTTTCACGAGCGACGTGATTATAAAGCCGTTCAGCCCACGAAGCATAATTTGAAGATACCGCTCTAGGCCGCCGACAAAAGGTGAGAGAACCTTTAAGTCTTGGTTTACCGTGCCCTCGACGCGAAGAATCGAAACAGGGAAGGTGTGTTTCAAGATTCCGCTCCGGGTGACCATAACCAAGCAACCTGGCGAATAGAGTTGAAGGCCCGTTCCCTCTATCCCCTCGCGGGTAATCTTCAGTTCCGATTCAGTCAGTTCGTCGGGCTTAATGTCCTTCGATGAAAACCATTTTACGTCGCCGTCCCAGAATACGGATTTTGCCTTCGAAGGGGTCATCCCACCCGAAAGGCCGCCGATTTCATTCAGCGGGACCCACGCCCAATGATCTGGCACGACAACGGGGCGATCTACTTCTACTTGGACTGAGGCTTCAGCTACCGCGGGACGCCGACCTTTGTTAAGTCTTTGTTTCTTGGCTGCCGAGAGCGCGCCAATCAAATCACCGACCGGAGCATCGTTCGCTCTTCGTTCCGAAAGTCGCCCGGTTACGGCAAAGTTAAGCACCAACTCCCGCATCTTCGCCACCGCATCGGGCGCGTCGGCGAAGAGGTCGAATTTCTCAAAAAAGATTTCCAGCTTCATGGGAGAGCGGCGATGAGTGATTGCCATAGAGGGCGGGTTTTCCAATCGGTGGGGAAACCCATTTCCGGTATCAACTGGGGATCAAGTGAAAGCAGGAGACGGAGCAGGCGCTCCGGCCAGTCGGTCGCGGGCTCGATACAGGTCGTTAGGTGGATGAGCAAAACAAGGGTGTTATGGATCTTCGCCTCCTTCTGCGGCATGGCGGAGTCCACAAAGAAATTCGGGAAAAGGTGCGGTGGTTTCTTTTTGGGGAGTTTGAATTTGAAGATGAACCGGCGGTTCCATAGTCGTGAGTGGTGGGCGGCACTGTTACGGAGCACACTGAGGTGGTGCATCAGCGAGCAGAACGTCTGTTCGTCCATGCCGAAGGGCTTGGCAACCGCTTGGCGGATGGCGGATTGTCGCAATTGGCCGAGCAGGTTGGAGATCGTGCCAAAAGAAGCAATTTCCACAATAACCCAGGTAGGGGGCCATGGCATGAAGAGATGGGCGCGATGATGTTTGATGAACTCTTCCTTGCTGCGCTCCATTTCCTCATTGAGCTTTACCAAAGTCCGCGCGTGGATCAGGGCGGAAGAGAAGTGCTTGTTGTCGAGATAACCCAGCGGACCGAGCGAATGGCTCACCTGATACGCCCAGCGCGCTCGCAAGGAAATCTCCACACTTTTGCAAGCCTCGATGACCAGATGACGAAGTTTCTGATCGAAGAGATAGAGTTTCCAAAGCTGCTCGAAGGTGGTTCCGGAAATAAAGGCATCGCGGTTTCCGCTCTGGGTGAACGGGAAGCGGTAGGGCGAAATCCGGTAATAATTGTGATGCTCCAAGCAATGCAGGGCAAAGGATTCATCCTGCACGATCAAACCCCGTGCTTTCAGGAGGTCGAGCTGTTCCTGATAGGTTCGGGCGGGTTTACTCATCGCAAATCGCCTCCCCAGATCGAGCGTATTGAGTGGGAAAAAGAAACCCCCCTTGGTGCGCATCGTGGAGAGGCGTGGGAGGTGTTGTTGGGCGCATTGTAATTCGCTTCAGCAGGAACGCAATCAAAAGTTGCGCTTTTTGGACAAGCAACTGCACGGATCGCAACTTCTGCATCAGCGGTGCTTGGGATGATGATCGACGATTTCATCGGGTGAGAGCGCGTTGAAGCTCGGATTTCAGCTTGGCCCGGGTTTCGGCAATTTGGGCGAGGAGCTTTTCGTATTCGGGCAGGAGGTGATCCACGTCGCCGGGGCCGGTGTCGGGGTTGTGCGGGTTCTTGAGATCGAGGTTGAAATTGCCGGCCTTGATGGTGTCGATGGAGACGCGCCAGGCCTGCTCGTTTTCCACGCGGGATGCAAAGCCGTCGGCCTCGTCGCCCCACCAGGCGCGCTCGGCCTCGAATTCCTCGATGCGGATGGGTTTGCCCTTGTTGTAGCTCTTGGCACCGGGCGGATAGGGATGCTCGTAATACCAGACGTGGCTGGTCGGCGAACCTTTGGTGAAGAAGAGCAGGTTGGTGCGGATGCCGGTGTAGGGATTGAAGACGCCGTTGGGCAGGCGGACGATGGTGTGCAGGTTGCACTCGGTGAGGAGGGCTTCCTTGATGCGGGTCTTGACGCCCTCGCCGAAGAGCGTGCCGTCGGGCAGCACGAGTCCGGCGCGGCCGCCGGGCTTGAGGATCTTCATGAGGAGCACGAGGAAGAGGTCGGCGGTCTCGCGGGTGCGGAATTCGGCGGGGTAGTTGGACTCGATGCCGTCCTCCTCCATGCCACCGAAGGGCGGGTTGGTGACGATGACGTCCACGCGCTCCTTCGGGCCCCAGTCGCGCAGCGGACGGGCGAGGGTGTTGTCGTGGCTGACGTTGGAGGGAACGTCGATGCCGTGCAGGAGGAGATTGGTCATGCACAGGACGTGCGGGAGGTGCTTCTTCTCGATGCCGGCGAAGCAGTCCTGAATGCTGCGCTCGTGGGCCTCGTTCCTGGCCTGTTTGCGCAGGTGCTCGATGGCGCAGACGAGGAAGCCGCCGGTGCCGCAGGCGGGGTCGAGGATGGTTTCGCCGAGGCGGGGATTGACCTGCTCGACGATGAACTGGGTGACGGCACGCGGGGTGTAGAATTCGCCGGCATTGCCCGCAGACTGGAGGTCCTTGAGCAGCTTCTCGTAGATGTCGCCGAACATGTGGCGGTCATCGGAGGCATTGAAGTCGATGCCGTTGATCTTGTTGATGACCTGGCGCATCAACGTGCCGTTCTTCATGTAGTTGTTGGCACCATCGAAGGCGGCTTTGATGAGCGTGACGATGTCGCCGCTGCCCGAGAGGACTTTCAATTTGGGCAGCAGCTCGTTGTTGGCAAAAGCGAGCAGAGCATCGCCGGTGATGCCTTCCTCATCGGTGGCCCAGTTGGACCAGCGGAGTTCCTTCGGCAGCGGGGATTTGTAGTTGTCGCGGAGGACTTCCATCTCCTTTTCGCGGTCATCGAAGATTTTGAGGAAGAACATCCAGCCGAGCTGGGCAAGGCGCTGGGCATCGCCATCCACACCCGCGTCCTTGCGCATGATGTCCTGGATGGTTTTGATGAGGTTGGAGACGTTGGGCATGGGTCAGGCGGCTTTCAGGTAAAGGGCTTGTTCGAGTTCGCGGATGGCGGCAAGATAGCCATCCCGACCTCCGAAGAGTTTCACGATTTCCACCGGCGTTCCGTGGGCGGTGAGCGGGTCCACCTTGAGAATCTCCAAAGACTCCACGCTGGTGATGCCGCTGTCGGCGTATTTCTGAAGCAGCGCATCGAGGACAGCACGGGCCTGATCGCCGTATTTGGCAAAGACATTGCGCTTTTTCACGCTCTCGGCGCGCTCCCGGCGGGTGAGTGGTGGCTGATCGAAGGCAACGTGGCAGATGACATCAAAGGCGTCGTAGTCGCGGCCCACCTGATCGGCGAGCTCGTCAAGAAAGACTCCTTGGGCGGCAAGCTCTTCAAGAATGGCCTGCTTCTTCTCGGCATCGTTCCAAGCGGAGAGAAAATCATCCAACGAGGTATAGGCCTGGAGGAGCGTCTTGCGGGAATAGTCCTTGAGTGATTCAGTGATGAGCTTGCCGTTGGCATCAAGGTATTGGACGCGCTCTGTGGCAACGCGGACCTCGACGTTGTTGACGTAGTATTTGGTGGGTCGCTCGCCGGTTGTTAGGCACTCCCCGCCTTGGTCGCCGCCGCCAGAGGTATCGATCATTACATCTTGCTCATCCTTGTCGGTTTCAGAGCCACCCGTCAAATCATCGGGCGGCACGACGCTTTGGTCCGGCTTGGGTTCGTAAATCTGCACCGCAGGCCCATCGAAATCCTCATCGGCGAAGAGTGAGGTCGCCTGACGGAAGTCCATGATGGTGAAGAAGAGTTTGCCGTAGTCCTCATTGATGCGGGTGCCGCGTCCGATGATTTGCTTGAACTCGGTCATCGATGCGATGCGGCGATCCAGCACGATGAGCTTGCAAGTCTGGGCATCCACGCCGGTGCTCATGAGACGGGAGGTGCAGGCGATGACGGGATAGATGGATTCCGGGTCGATGAAGTTGTCGAGCTGGGCCTTGCCCTCGTCATTGTCGCCAGTGATGCGCATGACGTAACGGGGATTGGCGGCGGCAAGGTCAGCATTGGCGTTGACCAAGGACTGCCGCATGCGCTCGGCGTGGTCGATGTTTTCACAGAAAATGATGGTCTTTGCGAAGCGGTCGGTGCCTTTGAGAAACTCGGTGACCTTGGCGGCGACGACTTCAGTGCGCTTTTCAAGGATGAGATTGCGGTCGTAGTCCTTGATGTTGTATTCGCGGTCTTCAATGAGATTGCCGAATTTGTCCTTCTGGCCGTCCTCGGGACGCCAGCCGTCGAGATCCTTGTCGAGGCCAATGCGGATGACCTTATAAGGCGCGAGGAAGCCATCGTCGATGCCTTGGCGCAGCGAGTAGGTGTAAAGCGGATCGCCGAAGTAGTCGATGTTTGAGACATCCTTGGTTTCCTTGGGTGTGGCGGTGAGTCCGATCTGGGTAGCCGAAGAAAAATATTCGAGCACCTGCCGCCAGCGAGCGTCATCAGCGGCGCTGCCGCGATGACACTCATCGACGATCACCAGGTCGAAAAAATCCGGGGAGAACTGCTTGTAGATGTTCTGGTCTTCCTCGGTGCCCGTCACTGCCTGATAGAGACAGAGGTAAATCTCGAACGACTTGTCCACAGTACGGTTCGTGATCTTCGTCATTGCCGCGCCGAACGGCTTGAAGTCGTTGGTCTTCGTCTGGTCGGCGAGGATATTTCGATCGACGAGGAAGAGGATGCGTTTCTTGGCTCCCGACTTCCACAGTCGCCAGATGATCTGGAAGGCGGTGTAGGTCTTGCCAGTGCCGGTGGCCATGACGAGCAGGATGCGTTTTTCACCCCGGGCAATGGTTTCCACCGTACGGTTGATGGCGATAAGCTGGTAGTAGCGCGGAGCTTTCCGGGACCCGTCATCATAATAGTCCTGGGTGGTGACCTTCTGCTGTACCTCGGTCAAACCTTTGGCGGTGCTATAGCGGTCCCAGAGTTCTTCGGGTGTCGGAAATTGGTCGAGTGGGATTTCGCGCGTGACCGTGCCAGTAATCACAGTGCGGTCGTGCTCAAGGAAGGCATCGCCGTTGGAACTGTAGGCGAAGGGCACGTCGAGAATTTCGGCGTATTCGAGGGCCTGTTGCATGCCGTCGCTGACCGTGTGGTTGTTGTCCTTCGCTTCGAGAACGGCGAGCGGGACGTTCGGTTTGTAGTAGAGCAGGTAGTCCGCTTTTTTCGCCTCGCCACGTTTCACCGTTTTTCCGCGCACGATGACGCGCCCTTTCGTAAAGTAGGCTTCCTCGCGGATCTGCGTCATGACGTTCCACTTTTCGCCATTCGCGCCGATGAGCGCGGGGGTGATGAACTTGGTACGGACGTCAGCTTCAGTGAGAGCTTTTTTATTCATGCGTCTGGGGCGTGGACGGTATTCGCTATGTGGAGGGCGGGAGTAATCTTGAATGCTGAATACACAAGTGGAACGATCCGAATTACGATTTGCGACTTCGCACCGCGGCATTCGACATTCCAAGCTCGCGAGTGAAGGCGTTGGACTTCCGGGGGGTCTTGGCAAGAAGTATGGAATAAGTTCTGGAAGGCATGGGCTGACAACAATCAGGCTAGTAAAGTGCCGCCGAGAGTCAAGAAAATTGACCGATAATCAATCATGTCAACCAATGATCCCCACCATCGCGGCCGTGCTGTAACAGGCTAACAGACCGCCGAGCATTGACTTGAAACCCAGTTTCGCGAGGTCACCGCGCCGCTCCGGAGCCAGCGCGCCGATGCCGCCGATCTGGATCGCGATGCTGGAAAAATTCGCGAATCCGCAAAGCGCGTAGGTGGCCAGGGTGAAACTGCGCGGATCGAGTTGCTCTTTGTGTTGTCCGAGCGACAGGAAGCCGACAAATTCATTCAACACGATGCGTTCGCCGAGGAAGCCGCCGACGCTCATGCAGTCTTTCCACGGCACACCCATCAACCATGCGAAGGGCGCGTTGATCACCCCGCACAACCATTGCATCGGCTGGGGGCTGTGAATGCCGAAGGCGCGCAGGGCGTAGCCGAGCGAGAAATTGAGCAGGGCAACGATCGCGACGAATGCGATCAGCATCGCCAGAACATTGATCGCCAGTTTCATGCCGTCGCTGGCACCGGTGCACAGTGCGTCGAGCCCGTTGACGGTCTCGCGTTCCATCTCCGCACGGGCCCCGGCGGCGGTCTCACTGGTTTCGGTCTCCGGGATCATCAGCTTGGCCATCATCAACGCCGCCGGCGCGCTCATCATCGAAGCCGTGAGCAGATGGCCGGCGTTGATGCCGAAGGTGATGTACACCGCGAGCACTCCCCCGGCGATGCTGGCCATGCCCGGCAGCATCAGGGCCAGCAGTTCACTGCGCGTCATGCCTTTCAAGTACGGTTTGACCACCAAGGGCGCCTCGGTCTGACCGACAAAAATATTCGCCGCTGCCGCAAGGCTTTCGCTGCCACTGGTGCCCATCAAACGCTCCATCACCCAGGCAATGGCGCGCACGACCGCTTGCAAAATCCCGTAGTGATAAAGCAGCGAACTGAGGGCGGATACAAAAATGATCGTGCCGGTGATGGTAATGCCGATGATCACATGGTTGCCCGCGCCGAACTGTTTTTCCATCAGTCCGCTGTTGGCCAGAGGTCCGAAAACCATCGCGCAGCCTTCACTGGAAAATCCCAGCAACTTGTCGAACAGCCGGTCCACCCATTGAAAAGCCACTTTCCCCACCGAGGTGCGCAGGGCGAACAACGCGATCAGGAGTTGCAACAGCAATCCGCCGGTCACCGTGCGCCAGGGAACCCGTTTGCGGTTTTCCGACATCGACCACGCGAGTCCGATGAAAACGAACAATCCAAACAGGCTGACGAGACGTTCCATGGTGTGTGACGACCCGCGAGGCTAACGCACGCGGAGTTCCGCTCAAGCACAATCGACGCGTCGAGCCGCTTTGACTCCCCGCCCCTGTTGCGGAATCAATTTCGCTCATAGATGAACGCGTGATCCCGGACCATCGCGACAGTGATGCCCCAGAAATTTTTCTCGACAGAAAGAATGTTTGAAGGCATGACAAGCGGGCATGACGAGGGGAAATCACAACCATAATTCGAGCAACTGACTGCCATGGGATTGACAATTCACGCCGCAAAAATGCTCAGGCAGTCGAAATCGGACGGAGCCAACTTCACCAAGGTTTGTCAGGTAGGACGACAGGCGTTGGTCATTCATCCCGAAGACAGGCCCACGGTGGGCATCGAAAATCCGGATGTTCCCATTGAAAACGGCGACTACCAATGGCCGTGGGCGGACTCGTTTTTCCGCGACACACTTGGTGTGCAGGACTTCCACACGATGGACTATTCCGATTATGAGGGAGCCGACCTGCTTCACGACCTGAACAGTCCGCTGGCACCCGAGCACTACGGGCGTTTTGATGTCATCGTCGACGGCGGAACCCTGGAGCACATCTTCAATGTTCCCGAGGCATTGAAGAGTTACATGCGGCTGGTCAAGGTTGGTGGCCGCATTTTCATCTTCACTCCGGCGAATGGAAACTGCGGACACGGGTTCTATCAATTCAGTCCGGAATTTTTTTACCGCGTCTTTCAGGAATCCAACGGCTTCGAGGTCGTTCGACTCTGGGCGGTCAGCCATCCGTTTCCCTCGAATTTCCTGAGCCGCAAGGAGACATGTTATGAAGTCAAGGACCCGGCGGTGGTGAGGGACCGAGTGATCGTCAGCCGTTCAGGACCGATGATGATCATGGTGGAGGCCCGCAAGGTGAATGACAATGAGCCGTTTGCCGCCGGACCGCCGCTTCAGTCGGACTATGTGGCGGAATGGACAGACCCCGATGCGGTCGCGGCCCAAGGTCAGGGTTCCCAAGGAGGGCTGAAAAATGCCATCCTCGGAATGCTTCCCCTGTCGCGCCGCTACTGGCTGCGTGGTCTGAAACAACGCCGGTTGCAGTCGCTTCAAGGGAGCCCTTACATTCGACGGCTTCCCTGATTCGTTTGCGGCTTACTGCTACTGCAATCCCTCATCGGTCAACACCGGTTTGGGGGAAGGGCGCGCCCAGCGAGAGAACAACCGGTCCGCTTGTTCGCGGGCCTTTTGTTTGTGGACGTCCTTGATGTACATCGAAATCGTGCCCAGTGCCGCGACCAGCGCGCCCCAGTCGTCGGTGAGCCCCGCACCGGGAATGATGTCGGGCACCATGTCTGCCGGCAAAATCAAATAGCCGAGAGCGCCGATGATCACCGTGCGCGCCCAGGCCGGCGTATCCTTGTCCTGCAGACAATGGAAAAGAATCAGCGCGGTGACGACAATCTTGTCGCCCGCTTTCTGGGCGATCTGCGCAAGTTTGCTCCACAACCGCGGTGCGGAATACCAATGGGAATCGGATTTCAAATTCACGAACACACCATCTGCGATATCGACCGCAAATGCAAGCCCGGGAAATTCAGTCGGTGACGGTCAAAGGCGTTTCTTCGTATGTCGCCAAGGCCTTGGTCACCATGGCGGCGGCACTCTCCTTTTCATCGTGAATGACCCTAACGCCCAGTAGTCTCAGCTCCATGGCTTCAAAGGAGAATTTGGCGCGCGCCAAAATGGTGATCTCGGAATTTTCCTGTAAAACCAAGGGAATGGCGATCTTTGTGGCGGCGACATTGGGAAATGTAAAAGCAATCAGCCGCGCTTTTTTCACATTGGCCAAAGCCAGTGCCTCGCTGTGAGTGATGTCGCCGAACAACACTTTGTGGCCATTTTTCGTTAGGGCTCTCGCGGTATCCGCATTGAGATCGACCACCAGACACGGCACGCTGATGCAAAGCAGCGCCTCGTGCAGTTGCCTGCCTACAGGACCGTATCCGCAGATGATCGCATGGTCGTGCATTTCCCGAATCGACTGGGACAAGCTCATCGATTTCGGGGTCGTGCGCTTGTCCTGGAACCACTTGATTTTCTCCAGCCATGTCGCGAAAACACCGCTCATCGCCATCGAACCGGGAATCAGGGCCATGCCCAGCGCGGTGCAGATCAAAATCATCTGTTCGAGCCAGGGATCCATCGGACGGAGCTGGTTGGTTTTTTGGATCAGCACCAGCGAGAACTCGCCGATGCTCGAAAGGCTGGCCGCCGCCAGCAGGGCCGGACGCAGGGGCAGCCGCAGCAGCCGGGCGACGCTGAAAACGGTTCCGAATTTCACCACAAAGATCAGCGCCGTGCCGATCAGGATCATCCACCAGTGATCGAGCACCTCGCGGATGTCGATCATCAGGCCGACCGACACGAAAAAAAGCGTCAGAAAGAGATCCTTGAAAGGCAGGATGTCGGTCATGATCCGGTGGCTGTAGATCGATTCACTAACCATCAGTCCTGCGGCGAAGGCACCCAGGGCCAGGCTCAATTCCAGCGCGCCGCCGGCGAAGGCCACCCCGGCGCTCATGCCGATGATCGTCAGCGTGAACAGCTCGCGGCTGCGGGTTTTCGCCACCGCGTGCAGCAAGGGATTGATGCCGAACCTTCCCAGCAATCCCGCGCCGAACAGGAATCCGGCTCCTTTCAGCAAAGCGATGACAATTTCCTTGCCAGGATGATGGGCGGTCTTGCCGAACAACGCGGGCAGAATCAGGAACAGGCCGATCACCAGCAGGTCCTGGAACAGCGCGATTCCCAGCGCCGCCTTGGCGCCGGGGTTGTTCGACAGTCCCTGATCCTGAAACGACTTCAGCGACACCGCCGTCGAACTGAGCGCGAAAACAACACCGAGAACCAGGCATTCCTCCCAGGGCATGCCGAAGCAGCGCGCCACCGTGCCCGCGATTCCCACCGTGACCATGACCTGCAGACCGCCGCCGAAAAAGGCCAGCCGCCAGAGATGGCGCAGCTCGCGAAGGGAGAATTCGATGCCAAGGGTGAACATCAGCAGCACGATGCCCAACTCCGCGAAGTTGGTGATCATCATGCCCTTTTCGTCGATTCCCAGCCACCCGGGAATGGCACTGTTGCCAATCAGGATGCCGCACAAAAAATAGCCGACCAGCAAACTTTGCTTGAAGCGGGCAAGCACCAGCGAAACAAACACCGCCAGCAACAGGATCAACGTCAGCAAGGCGAACAGCGGCGAGATGTCCGCCACCCCCGCCGCCAGCATGTTCGCATTGTCATGGATTCGTAGCACCCGACCACGATGAAAAGAAGACGGGCAAAAGGAAAGATCAATTCCCGTTCATGAGGAAATCCATGCCACAGGGCGCGTTCACGCCGGAACGGTGCCGAACAAGTCGTGAACATCCACCCCCGTGCCGATGGCTTCGATCTGCCACTGCCGGTCGATGTTCAGGCGGATCGACGCCAGATGCCGGTATGGCCATTCCTGTGGTTCGATCATCGAAAGCACGTTGCCGCGTTTCATGTCGTAGAGATGATAGGTCTGGCCAACCACCGGTTCGAACTGGATCGACGCCTCATAAACCAGCTTGTTCCAATTGAAATGATCGATCGCCTGCAAATACTGCTCGCGCAGTTCCCGCAGCTTTTGTTGCAAATCGCGCTGCACCTGGCTGATGCCCCGCGATTTGAACGTGCTCAGGTCGTTTGGAATGATCGGCGGACTCAAGGTCGACACCGGATAGGGCATGAATGCTCGCGAAGGTTGTTCGGTCTGTTCCGTCATGGCAAAGGTCCGTTAATCTGCCATAACTTTCCCATTATGCAAATTCGCAAGATTGTACTTTCTCAGCTGCCGCCGAAGGAGTAAAACCATTTCACATTCTGAAACACCCATGAAGCCCCAAGCCATTGCCACTTTGCTGTTGTCCGCGGTTCTTTCCTGCTGCGTGCCTCCTGCCGCGAATCCCTCGACGCAATCGGAAACGCCGGACCCACCGATCTACGGACAGTCGCAAACTTACATCGGCACCGTCGGCACCCGCGATGCCGTTTTCACCCTCGACTGGCAGGACGGCGGCATCGTGAACGGCAGCTACTATCACACCGATGTCGGACCCGGGATCCGCTATGTTCTCAAGGGAAAAAACACCGCCAGCGGCGAACTGGTGTTGACGGAATACTCTCCGACCGTGCAAACGGCGGTGATCACTTTGAAAAAATCGGTCTCGCGGGGCACAATCACCTGGTCCGGGAAAATGCACAATACCGACGGCAACATCCGCCCGGTCAAACTCATGCGCCAGTCATCGTGAAATCCCTTTGTCTAACAGTTTCGTGCGCGCTGTCCCTTGCAGGTTCTCCTTGCATGGCCGCCGCGCCGAGTGGCGACTGGGAGAAACTTTTCGATGGCAAATCGCTTGCCGGTTGGACCGCGACCGACGGCAAGCCTCCGGGCAAAGGCTGGAAGGTCGCGGATGGAAACTTGATCCTCGATGGCGCGGGGGGAAACCTCATCAGCGAAAAGGACTACAGCAGCTTCGAACTCGAGTGGGAGTGGAAAATTTCCGAGGGCGGCAACAACGGCATCAAATACTGGGTCACGGCTGTGGATGGCAAATCGTGGCTGGGCATCGAGTATCAGATGATCGACGACAAACGTCATCCCGACGGCCTGCGCGGCGGCAGTCACACCACGGCGAGCATTTATGACATCAAGGAAGTGGCCAAGGACAAACCCTTGAAGCCGCCGGGCGAATGGAACAGCAGCAGGGTGATCGTGAGGGACGGAAAAATCCAGCACTTCCTGAATGGCAAAGTGGTGTGCGAGGCCGACACCACAACGGAGGAATGGAAAAAAATGATCGCCGCAAGCAAGTTCAAAAATCAACAGGGCTTCGCGCCCGGCAAGGGCCGCATCATGCTCACCGATCACGGCGACAAGTGCTGGTTCCGCAACATCCGCATCCGCAGTTTGTAGGCACAACATGCATCGACTCACAATAGCGACTCAAGCATAGGATGAAAACAATGTATCTTTTCTCGAATGCCGGAATCCGGCGCTATCACGGTCTCGTCGTGCTTTGGCTGGTCTTTCTCGCCACCGTCGTCGGCGCCGCGGAGCCGCGTCCTCTGCGCGTGCTGTTTCTCGGTCACCAAAGCGAACACCACGATAGCGCCGCGTATGTTCCCTTGCTGATGAGCGCCATGGGTCGCGAGGCGATCTACTTCGACTATTTCACCAAGCCCGATTGCCTGAATGCCGCCACTCTTGATCACTACGACGCACTCATGCTTTATGCCAACCACGACACCATCAAAGCGGAGGAGTTTGTGGCGTTGCGGGATTTCGTCGAGAGCGGCCACGGTTTCCTGCCGATCCATTGTGCCAGTGCGTGTTTTGGCAATGATCCGCGGTTCGCATCGCTCGTGGGCGGACGTTTCAAGGAACATCAGACCGGAATTTTCAAACCGGAAATTCTCGACAAGGCCCATCCCGTCATGGCGGGCATGAACGAATACGAAACCTGGGACGAAACCTACTTGCATGACCAGATCAATGATCAGGGTCGCAAACTGCTGGCTGAAAGGGTCGAGGGCGGACACCGCGAACCGTGGACCTGGGTCCGAGAACAGGGCAAAGGCCGGGTATTCTACACCGCCAGTGGCCATGACCAGCGCACCTGGGAGAATGCGGATTTTCAAAAGATGCTGCGCAACGCGATCGTCTGGTCGGTGGGCGACAAAGCGAGGGGCGAGTGGCAGGCGTTTCTCCGCGGTCGCGAAGAGGAACAGCGCGAAAAAAGTCCGCATGTGGCCAATTATGAAAAGCGCCCCGAGCCGCTGACGTTTCAGAAGCCCTTTTCCGTGAAGGGTGCGATGGAGCGCACGCAGGTGCCGGCGGATTGCCGGCTCGAACTGTTTGCCAGTGAGCCGCAGATCGGCAAACCGATTGCATTCGCATGGGACGAACGGGGGCGCCTGTGGATCGCCGAGACCAGTGACTACCCGCACGTCGTCAATCCCGACGGCAGCGGCGGCGACCGCATCAAGATTTGCGAGGACACGGATGGCGATGGCAAAGCCGAAAAATTCACCGTGTTTGCCGACAAGCTGAACATTCCGACCGGCTTGGTTTTCGCTCGCGGCGGAGTCATTGTTTCGCAACCACCGCGGTTTCTTTTCCTCATGGACACCAACGGCGACGACAAAGCGGATCGGCGCGAGGAACTGCTGACCGGCTGGGGCATCGGCGACACGCACGGCCAGGCGGGGAACCTGCGGTTCGGCCATGACAACTGGCTGTACGGCTCGGTCGGATACGATGGTTTCGAAGGAACTGTCGGGGGCAATCCCTTGCATTTCAGCATGGGCACCTATCGATTCAAGGCCGACGGCAGCGCGCTGGAATTTCTCCATCAGTTCACCAACAACACCTGGGCGCAGAGCGCGAACGATGCGGGCGATCAGTTTGGCGGCACGGCGAATGGCGCGCCGATTTTTTACGGAGGCATTCCGGCAAATATCGTGCCGCCCGGCGAGCGAATCATGACGGCAAAAAAAATCAACGTCGTCGATGCGGCCCATCCGATCACGCCAAACGTGCGTCAGGTCGATTTCATGGGAGGCTACACGGCGGCGTGCAATGCGACGTTCATTCGTTCTAACAACCTGCCGCCGCGGCTTCAGGGCATGGCGATGGTGTGCGAACCCACGCTCAAGCTCATCTCGCTGATGGACGTGCGCCCCGATGGCGCGGGCTACAAGGCATTCGACGCGATGAACCTGTTCGCCAGCACCGATGAATGGACCTCACCGGTGTATGCCGAGGTCGGCCCCGATGGCGCGGTGTGGGTGGCGGATTGGCAGAATTTCATCATCCAGCACAATCCCACCCCCAGCGTGGCGAACGGCGGTTACAACGCGAAAACCGGAGTGGGTGGCGCTCATGAAAACCCGCTGCGCGATCATTCGCGCGGTCGCATCTATCGCATCGTCTGGGATCAGGCAAAGCCGGTGAAAAAATCGCTCGACGGAGCCTCCACCGCGCAACTGGTGGCGACCCTGAATGACGATGTGGCGTATTGGCGACTGCTCGCCCAGAAGAACCTCGTCGAGGGAGGAAAAGTCGATGCCGCGGCATCCCTGAAAAAACTCGTGATCGCCGATGACGGCGCGGTCGGTGCGATTCACGCGCTGTGGTCGCTGCATGGATTAAAGCTGCTCGATGAACCAACGCACAAAGCCGCACTGCTGTCGAATGATGCGCGACTCCGCCGCAATGCGGTTCGCGCCCTGGGCAGCGATGCCCGCAGTCAGGCCTTGTATTTCGGCTCCGGAATTGTCGCCGATTCCGATTTGACCACCCGCCTTGCGGCATTCGTGAAGCTCGCGGAATTTGAAACCAGCGAGGACATTCAAACGCTCGCGAGGCGTCTTGGTTCCGACACGGCCAACCTTCGGGACGAGTGGTTGAAAGAAGCGCTCACCCTGATCGCCAAAAAACACAATGCGGGGTCGATGAAATTCGCGGAGGGTCCGAACCTGCTGCCCAATCCGGGCCTCGAAGAAATCGGCGCGGACGGTTTTCCCAAAGGCTGGATTCGGCGTGATTACAATGATTTGCGGGCCACCGCCGAAGCGAAATGGTCGATCGTGAGCGGTGCCGATGTTGCGCACGGCGGCAAACATGCGTTCCGCTGCATCACCAGCGGCGATGCGGACACGAGCTTTTTCGCGGATGTGCCGCTGAAGCCCAACACCGATTACAAACTGTCCGCATGGGTCAAAGCGGTCGGACTCAGGGGCAATGTCAGTTTGAACGACCACATCGGTCGGGCCCAGACCGAGCTGCTCAAGAAGGACAGCGGATGGAAGCAGGTGCAGACCACCTTCAACAGCCACGACCGTCCTGTCGCCAGTATCAACATGCTGCACGTGGCGAAAGGCGAAGGGTGGTTCGACGACGTGAGTTTGGTGGAATTGATCCCCGTAAAAGAAGCTGAGGAAAAAGTCGCGGCGGGCGACCCCAAACGCGGAGAGGAGATTTTCAGGAAACACCCGGTCGCCGCCTGCGTGAATTGCCACATGCTCGCCGGCAAGGGCAGCACCGTCGGTCCTGCACTGGATGGCATCGCGGCCCGTCGCAACGCGGAATACCTCAGGCAAAGCCTGCTTGAACCGAACAAGGTTCTCGCCGAGGGTTACCAACAGCTTGGTAGTTCGCCGATGCCGCCGATGGGGCTCATTCTCAAAGCCCAGGAAATCGCCGATGTCGAGGCCTTCCTGCTGTCGTTGAAGTAATACACGCGCTGACCTTTTTTCGCGGCTCTGGTATTTTATGCGCGACTTCCTTGGTCGGTTCGTGTTTGTTGTATTTGTCACCCACATCCTATGAAAAACCTTTCTGTTCCCCTCTGCCTGATCATGGCTCTGCTGTCACAGGCAACGTCGGCGGCTCCCGCAGAGAAAAAAAGGGGGCGACGCGCTGCGGCCGAGGTGCCGGTTCCACCGGATCAGCCACCCGCCGCCTCGGGCTCCTGGCACGTCTGGACGGCTTCCAGCGGCGAGAAACTCGAAGCGAAATACAAGGCGTTGGAGAATGGCATTGTCACCGTGGAAAAAAAGGATCACAGCAAGGTGAGGTTTCCGCTGGCCCGCTTGAGCGCCATTGACCAGCAGTTCGCCCAGGCATGCAAAAGCGCCGAACCTCGTGCGCCGATGGCCCAGGAAATCATCCACAAGGCCGCGGCCCAACTCGATGCCACCATCAATGCCTCCCTTCAAAAAGCCAAGGTCGCGGCCAATGCTCCCGCGTCCGACGCGCTGTTCATGCGTCGTCTTTACCTCGACTGCATCGGTCGCATCCCCACCGAACAGGAAGCGCGCGATTTTCTGTCCGACCCCTCGTCAGGCAAACGCGCCACGTTGATCAACAAACTGCTCAACTCGCCCGGTTACACGATGCACATGTACAACTGGCAGGCCGACATGCTGCGGGTGAAAGACGACTACGGCAAAGGCGCGAAAGGTTTTCTCTACGAAGACTGGCTCAAGGATCAGATCGCCATGAACCTGCCATGGAACGTGATGGTGCGCGACATGCTCACCGCCGACGGCAAGCTCAATGAAAACGGTGCCGCCGGATTCCTGCTGCGCGATGCCCAGATGCCGCTCGACGGGGTATCGAACATGTTGACCACGTTTCTCGGTGCCAATGTTTCCTGCGCGCAGTGCCACGACCATCCGTTTGCGGATTGGACGCAGCACGATTTTTACAGCATGGCGGCTTTCTTCGGTGCGACCGATGGTTTCCACGAGGATGTCTTCCGGAAAACCCGCCAGCTTGCGAAGTCGATGAATGACCAGGCCGTCGGCAAAGGCGCGGTGGCATTGCTGACCTCGAACGCCTACAACCTCGTCGATCTGCCGAAGAATCACCTGAAATTTCCCGTCGATTACAAATACAAGGATGTCAAACCGGGTGATCCAGCGGTTCCTGCATTGATCCGTTGGGGCGACACCGCCAAGTCGAACCCGGCCTACAGCCTGGAGGAATGCAAACCATCGCAGTTGCGCAATCAATTCGCGGCGTGGATGGTGCATCCCGAAAACCCCCGCTTCGCCACGTCGATCGCCAATCGGGTTTGGAAAAAAGTCTTCGGCCTGGCCGTGCAGGAGCCGGTGTCCGACATCGATGACCCTGCGGAAGCCAGCAATCCGCTGCTGCTTTCCCAGATCACCACCTACATGAAGCAGGCGAAGTTCGACCTGCGCGAATTCCAACGCATTCTTTTCAACACGGCCGCCTACCAGCGCCAGGCCAGCCAGATGCCGGAGGATCCGAAACTGTATCGCTTCCAGGGTCCGGTGATTCGACGCATGAGCGCCGAACAAGCCTGGGATTCCATCGTCGCACTCTCCAGCGGCGATGAAGCGGATCAACTGCTGCTGCGTCGAGGTGATGACCTGCAACGCACGGTTGTTGCCGACAACCAGATCAATGCGGCGACAGTCACCAAGTTGGTCGCGGAAATGCGAGCCAACGGCGTGCCGATGCAGGGGGGCGGTGGTAAAAAAGGCGGTGGCAATCCGCGGGCGATGACTGCGTTTTATGAAGGTGGCAAGCCGCTGATGCGTTCGGGCCTGATACTCGCCCGCGCCAGTGAATTGCAACAACCGGCTCCGGAAAATCATTTCCTGCGCTTGTTCGGTCAGAGCGACCGGCTCGTTTCCGATACCAACACCACCGACGGCAGCGTGCCGCAGATGCTGCAATTGATGAACGGTCCGGTGCAGACCATCATCACCAGCGGTTCCGCCGCCATGGTCTCCGCCGCCAAGGGCAAAACGCCGACGGACCAAATCGCCGCCTTGTATCTCAGTTTCCTCGGTCGCCCCCCGAGCGCCGAAGAGTCAAACAAAGCACTCGCCGCGATCAAAGAAGGCCTCGGCATCTCCGACCTCGCCTGGGTATTGCTGAATTCCCGCGAGTTTCTTTTCATTCCGTAATCCACGTCTCCGTTTTTCCGAATCCAACTGCCATGAAATCCGATCTGCTCCAACTCCATGAGGTCAACCGCCGCGGTTTTGTCGAACGCATGGCCCAGGCCGCGTTCGGCCTCAGCATGCTGCCTTTCCTCCCCGGCGAGAATCTTCGTGCCGCCGAGACCGCCACCGCTCCCGCCGCAGCCGGCAAACCGGGCTTCGGCAAGGCGAAAGCAGTGATCATGTTGCAACTGTCGGGCGGCCTCAGCCAGATCGACAGCTTCGACCCCAAGACCGGGGCGTCGAAAGGTCCCGGCACTGCCTTGAGCACGAAAGCGGGATTCCAGATTTCCTCGTTCCTTCCGGAAACGGCGAAAATCGCCGACAAGATCACCGTGATCCGCAGCATGACGGCAAAAGTCGGCGTACACGAACAAGCCCGGTATCTCATGCGCACCGGATTTGAAAAACGCGGCACCATCATCCATCCCACCCTCGGAGCATGGGCGCATCATTACCTCGGCCCGAGCCACCAAACCCTGCCGAGCAGCGTGTGCGTGAATCGACCGTCGAACCATGGCAACGGTTTTTTCCCCGCCACCATGAGCCCACTGCCGATCATGGACCCCGAAGAGGGCCTGCCCAATGCGGTGGCCACGAAAGACGCCGCCGTCATGGAAAAACGGCTCGCCCTGCTCCGCGACATGGATCACAAGTTCACCGACACCGTAAAGGACAGCAGCGTGGCGGCCTACAATGATTTTTATGAAAGCACCCTGCGCTTGATGAAGGGCAAGGATCTCCAGTGTTTCGATCTGGAAAAGGAACCTGCCGAACTGCGGGCGAAGTATGGCAAGAACCGTTTCGGCCAGGGCTGCCTGCTCGCGCGGCGATTGGTCGAGGGCGGCGTCCGCTACGTGGAAGTGGAAAGCGGCGGCTGGGACATGCACAAGGACATCGAAGGCGGAATGGAAGACCGCGGTGCGGAGTTCGACACCGCCTTCGCGGCGCTGATCAGCGATCTCGATTCGCGCGGTTTGTTGGAGAGCACGATGGTGGTGGTCGCCACCGAGTTCGGTCGCAAGCCGACGTTCGATGGCAGCGGTCGCGGGCATCACCCGTTGGTTTTTTCCTGCGTACTCGCCGGCGGCGGCGCGAAGAAAGGTTTCGTTTACGGCGCCAGCGACGCAGCGGGCGGTCAGGTGGACAGCGACCCGGTCGGGGTCGGCGATCTCCACGCCACTGTCGCCCATGCCTGCGGCCTGCCGATCGAAAATGCCGTCGTCAGCCCCAGCGGTCGACCTTTCACAATCGGCAACAAGGGCAAACCCGTGGCTGGCGTTTTCGCCTGAGCGGGATTATTCCACCCGGTTCACCATAAGGGGCTGATGTCCCCGCTATCATTCGGTCGTCATGATCTACACGACCCGAACGCTGATTGCATTGATTGCCACCGGTCCGCTGACCGCAATGGAAAAACATGCGATGACCCACCACAAAGATGCCGTCAACCTGCCGATCACGGATTTCACCGAGCAGACCCTCGCCGTTAGCAAAAACAGCTTCGAAGTCGATCCCCGCGCGATGCCGATGAAACGTGCTCCCGCCTCGCTGAACATCATGACGATGGTGAATCTGCACACCTACGGATGCAAGAACGTGTTCGAACTCGCCCCGTACCAGCAGATCGAAAAATTAAAAAATCCCCTTGGTGAGAAAATGATCGCGGGGGGGTATTCCTCCCTGGCGAATCCATTAGAGAGGATGTCAGCCGTCGCAACTCCGCATCCCCACACGGCTTTTTTTGCTAAAAAAACAAGGCGTTTTCACCAATGCGATTCCGCACCCAAACGGTCAGCAGAGCAGCTCTTGCATTTTTGCAATAACTCTGGTGCGTAGGGCATTAATGCCACTTCGCTCTCGTTGAGTTGAGTGGTGGCGGGGCGAGTCTTGAATCAATGGACTGGCAGCAGGAACTCGTGTTCCTCATGCAGTGTGTTGTGCATTCAATTTTCGAAGTCCTCATTCGCAATAGGGGCGAGGCTGATCAGCATACGAGTCGCCCCCGAGCCTGCCACCGCCCGCTCCCGTCTCCCACTGCCAATCTCACAAGCCAACATGAAGTATGATCCAGACCCAGCTTGGTCAAAAAGCCCCAGCGCCCAGACCTCAAAAACCTCGCCTGATAATCAGGAGTAACAAAAATTGAAAATAACTTTTGATTCGGTCAATACTATTGACCCCATTCATGTCACTCATCTGAGTCACTTGATAGGATGCGGACTCATTTTGCTGCGATCGCGAAGATCATTCCATCCTTTGTCCGCCAGCCGCCCAGCCAAGTATTCCTCATATAGCATGTAGGCAGACTGAACGCCGTAGGGATTTTCCCAGCTTAGTTCCCAAAATGCTGCCTGAATGTCGCTTTCCGTTTCGCTCTTTACATACTTAACCGGCTTGGTTGGGAATTTTCCATACCGTTTGCGAAACTCGCGCAATGATTCGAGGTTACGCAGCTTGGTGCTGGCAAAGCTATTTTCACCAATCATGAAATGAGCGCGCTTCTGCCAACTAGTCTCTGGAACAGAGAAGCACTCGTCATCGCGAAGTTTTTCGATCACAAATATTGATGAGTTGGCTTTATCTTCAATACTAGCATTTTTGAGGAAATGTGAAACGCCCTGCCTGAATTCTAAATCGAGTTCTTCATCTGTAACTGTAACCTTTTCCAACTTGAAATGAGTCCCGCCTGACTCCTCGAATAGAACTCTTCTGCGCTTGGAAGCATCGCCCCAATTCCAATCAAACCGCTTCATAACAGCTTCGGCCTTTTCCATCGGATAAGCCAAATCAGCCATGAATTTTATCGCTGCAACACTTGCTATGTCGTATGCGCGATCTTGAAGAACAAGGTTGCCGTATCCAAGCTGAGTCCCGACCCATTTGGCGGTGGAGAAAAGTGTTTCGCTGGCCTGTTCAAGGGCAGGAATGTCATTTGTTTCCCGAACGGTTTTGGCGACTACGCTGAGTTGGCGAGCGATCTCCAAACCTAGATTGCTTTTGGCTTCTTCGAGCTGCTTAGAACCTTCTATGTCATTTGGTAAACGTGCAATATACCATGCCGATAAAAACTTTGGAGCTGCCAAACTTTTTTTATTGCAGCTGATGACAAAGCTACCTGCCCCTGTAGCTCGGAGTTGATCTGTCATCTCATTTAGCTGCTTTATTGCTCGCTCATTTTCAGCAGTGATCGCCGCTATTCCCTGATTGGTGAACACGAGGCCAACTGCAGTAGCAAATATTTTAGATACAAGTCGTTTTTGAATTTGCATATAGTTTTTTAATGATTGGATTCACGGGAGACGAATTTCCTGCATTTCATAATCGTTTAAAATATTAACCGATGTCCGAAAAATAATGCCATGACTGCGCCCATAGGACCCGTTTCCATAGCTTAACTGAGTAATTGCTGCAGGAATACTCAATCCGCCAGCATTGTGGTTAAAATCGTATAGATCTTGAGATATACCACTAATTCTCAAATAAACCACGATTGCAGTGTAAGGATGCTCTTGTGCTGGAGCATCTGGAATGGATTCATAGTCTATTCGATTTTCTTTTTTGACAACAAACCAATATTTACCACTTAGAAATCGTGACCGCCCAACAGTGCCGAATGCGTCATCTGGAATAGCACCAGCATAGCCGTCTTCATTGCCGATTAAAAGAGTCTGTTTCGGAACCCACAATGGCGACCAATGAGGTTTCCCAAGGCTTGTGAGTATCGATTGAAGGTCATACCCATTGACATTTGGAAAGACCTGCGCTTGACCTGCGGGGACCCCAGCTTGCTTGTAGGCGTTGACGGTTGATGTTGTCTCGCTTTGCATCTGGACAACGATGTTGTCATTGTCTTTGAGAGTTGAGAGCGGAGTTGATGCCGCGATCAAATTTGAAATTCTCGTGTCTGCGGCCCATTGGTAATGCTTGATCGAAGCGATACCCTCGGAGTCAAACTGAACTCCAGTGTTATGGGTTAACCATTCATTGAAATCTCCGACTGGACCAAAAGCATTCAATGATGCATCTGGCAGTGTTACAGTTGGGACATACGGGGCGTCAAGTTGCCCAGCGTTACCTGTGTAAAACAATTTTTCTAATGCAATTGCGTTAGGAACAAAGAAGCCGCCGACCCAATTAGGTTTCCATCCGGTCCATCCATTACCGAATGCTTGACCTTGAATAGTCGAATCTGCTGCTGTTACAGCAGCTGTACTAAAACCGCGAACCATAGGAGCCAGTGATGTCCCTTCAGCGTTATTCAAAGCTTCAAGTTCAATTGCGGTTTCAGTATTATCTATTAAGCCATTTTTATTTGAATCATAAGCAACTTTGATCACGTAATCTTCGCCAGATTGACTGTTCCCCGTAGCTGGGATAATCATATCTGCTGGCTGATCTTCCGCAGATGGAAATGCTTTGTCTGTTCCGCTAATTTTGCTGTTAGCTTTGTAAGCTGCGGCGACAAAATGATCTCGCATACCAGCCGCAATGTTGATCGAAACATGATATTTTTCGTCAGCCGGATCTGCTGCAATAAATAGCACATTCCGAGGTGCTCCATAAAGGTTGTCCTGAGAGTCTGGCTGCTGGCTAGTAGATGCCGGGTCGTCGCGACGCGCTTCCACCACGATCTGATTTGCTTTGTTTGGGGTCTCCCACATTTTCTTAAACTCCACCAAAAGGAGCCCAACAAGATGATAAATCCCAGGTTCGGCGGCCGGTGCTTCAAGTTCATAACTGGAGGAATCCTTTTCTCCTTTAGCAATCTTGAGTTCAACGACTTCAGTGTCTTCACTGACAACCGTATAGGAACTCGCTGGAATATTCCATTGGAATGTGAAAAGGGTTTCCCCCTGGCCGAATGGAGGTACCGGCATCGGTGCTTTCAAATGGATCTTCAGAAAGCGATAGACAGTATCCTCCGGGGCTTTCCATTGATTTTTAATCTGCAAATTCTGTGAGTATATCACTGCCTCTTTTGATGGATTTTCAGTTATGCCGTAAGGGTGTGAAAGTTGAGCGGTAAATGAATAGACATTCAAGTCAGGACCATAGTGTTTTGTCCCATCTTCCCACTCGGTGGCGGGGAGCCCCCTGAATTCTGCAATCGGCAATCGCAACAGGGGGGCTTCCAGAGAAGGGTATGATAGCACTTGCACCCCCGCTTGGAGGGTATTGAGATTCATCGACGAGGAATCAAACGTAATGCTTTCAGAACCGGGTGACTTTCTGTATAAATACGAAGTAGTGAAATCGCCATTAGCAAAATCGTTCTCCTTCGCATGTCCCAGCCGCGCCACGGCGACGATGTCGGGATCGCATGGTGGAACGGAATCAGCCGATTTTGGATCAGACCCACGTGTGAATTCGATGGAATCTGAGGCTCCATCGGCATCGGTGTCCTGGTTGTTTGGGTCGGTTCCCGCGAGAGCTTCATTGTAGTCCCAGAGCGTGTCACCATCGCTGTCAGGTGCATTGGGATCAGTTGCGAGTTGGTGTTCTTCGTTGTTTGTTAGACCGTCGCTGTCGGAGTCGATGTCATCAATGGTGATGTGCCAGAATAGCTTTGGAGGGATGGGAGAGCCGGGCTCGGTGACGTTGATGCCGATGCTGTGACTCGTGTTTTCCGCAATGATGGGATTGCCGACAGGGAGCCAACTTTCCAGATCGGTGCTTGCCTGGAGTTGGTAGCGTTTGCCGATCCGGGTAGGCCAGGTGAGGGTGTAGGCTCCGGCGGTCGCGCTGGGGAGCAGTGTTGTGGCGACGATGCCCTCGGGTGGATTGGCCAAAGAAGGATCGGTGCCGGCGGCGGCTTCGGTTCGATTGTCCCAGCCGTCTAGATCGGGGTCGGCGTTGGGCAGGTGCTCCAGGTTTGTTGGGGAGAATAGTTGGCCGTCGTTATACTGTTTTTCCCAGAGGTCGCTGAGGCCGTTGTTGTTCGTGTCTAGGATGGCATGGGCGACCAGACTGAAAAGCAGGGTGTGCAGGAGGATGAGTCTTTTCACTGGGCACCTCCTGCTTCGTTGGTGTTTTCTTTGGGCTCGATGGTCCAGTGTTGAATGATGATGTCGGGTTTGGGATCAGGGGGATTCGCAAGGCGTTCGGCGGCTTTTTGGGCACGCTCGAGCGTGAGGCGTTGATTTTCGGCGATGAGTTCGCTGTGGTTTTCACGATAGATTTCGTGCAGACCGTAAAGTGGCGCGAGTTCATCGGCGCTGGGGTTTCCTTGAATGACTTGAAAGCCGGGTGAAGTAGCGCTGTCGGCGGGCAGTTCGGGAATGAGCGGCGGGGAATAGGTTTTTCCGGCGCGGGTAGCACGGGCTGCGGCTCTGGCGGTGTATTCGTCGCCAATCAAGAACATGAGCATGTAGGTGGTGCTGTTTTTCTTGAAGCGGCGGAGGGAATCGAAGTGGTGGAAGTTGACATTGCTCCATGCTTTGTAGGTCTGCATGGGTGTCACGCCTTGGCTGTTCCAAGTGATGAGCGTGCGGGTGCCATCGTAAACGGTGCAGGAAAGCATAAGTGTGCGCTGGGGATCTGCCTGCGCGATGCGAGCATCACGTGCCGCGAGTTCCTCGGCGGTGAGCGGTTGCGGTGCGGGTGCCGCCGGGATGGGAGGAAGATCGATGGGGACGATTTCCTGAATGGTGAATTTTTGGCCCTCATTATGGATGACGTTGGATTCGAGGATGTTTTCCGGTGGAACTTCGAGGCCTTGTTTTGGCGCGGCGGGAGTTTCGCTGGCAGCTTCACGGACAATGGGATCGATCAACTCGGCAACATCGCTGCTGGGTTCTTGAGCGTAAAGGGGGAGGGAACTAATCAGGTAGAAGAGGACAGGTATCGTTTTCATAGTGACATGAAGAAAATTGTTCCTCTCAGGTGGACGGGGAGTTCGAAAGTCGCAACAAGACGACCGCAGCGGCCTTTGGCAACACCCGAGGAAGTAACTTGGACATGCGCCGCTGCCTCCCCGACCTTTCGGCTGGTTTGGCAGCAATGGTTGGCGGTCATTGCTAACCGCTTGTTGCGAGAATTTCGACATTCTCGTCCACTCCATTGAACGAACAGCTCGAAGCTGACATTCATTCTAAAAACATCAAGCTCTAATTTTTTGATGATCAGTACGTTGGCAATAGGGCGATTGGTTCGATCCTCGTAAAATATTTACGCGGCAGCGATTACAAAAGCACTAAACAAAAGGACACAATTATGCGGAATTCGACGTGAGATCCAAATAAACGCTCAACAACTGGCAAGGATCACGAGAACTGCGAAACTCTAAATGTTCAACAAGTGCTTTTCACCACAGATTGGAAAATCGACCATCAGATGCTCGTAGTAGGATGCTTCCCGGCGCTGGCCGCGAGGCCGGTGATCAGTTTTGCCAGTTCCTGCTCTGAGACGGGCAAGCGGTCACCGTGCTCATTTGTTGCTATGCCGCTAGGCACCTCAAAGATCGCGAAACCATCATCGACTGGGGTCCCCTCACCCACTCCCAGCGGCTCAAATTCCAACATCCAACTATGCCGATTCCTCGTGCGAGAACAATCTCGACGGTCCAACCTCGCCCCAAACGCCCTACTGACCATAATTCAATTTACCTAAAAACATGCTCCCCGCCCTGTTCGCCGATTGCCAAAACTCACCGAGCCTTGCTGCAAAGCTGATCCTTCAGGCCCGTTCAGTGCCGCCCTCAAGCCAATCGCCCGGCGCTTTCACGAGCTGCCGATCTTTGTGCTTGACCTCTGCCGGGATTTTCGCTTGGCTGTGCCTTGGATAGGTAGGTGCGTCTGATTCGACCATGTCGCGCGGGAGTCTCCGTGCAGACCGGCGGCTGAAATAAGACGCATTTGACCCGCGTATCATTCAAACAATTTCATATGGACATTCTCACTTCTCCGCTTTGGTACATCTGTTACCTGCT
>Ga0114972_10000313_pt1 | contig 35983 bp, 35 predicted proteins | sample M_140807_EF_Meta_FD_87354 | JGI IMG/M metagenome (GOLD analysis project Ga0114972, IMG submission 87354) | Freshwater microbial communities from Lake Montjoie, Canada to study carbon cycling - M_140807_EF_MetaG | ecosystem: Environmental > Aquatic > Freshwater > Lake | place: Lake Montjoie... | reverse complement strand
GTTATTGGTGCCGTTATTGGTGCCATTAGGCAATCGTAAGAAACCAGCCAAAGTCTTCCCTAAATAAGGAATTTCAACGCGTACCGCCGGGGGGCGCATATGTGGCAATGCTAATTGTTTACACTCAACCGCCTTCATGTGGGCTACCCGCATCTCGCCTAAATCATGTACAGATACAAATTTGGCAAAATGATAATAGACCGCGGCGCGGGATAAATGCTCACTAGCACTCAAGAAAAATTGCTGCTCTAGCGCCTCTTTACCGAGATTTTCGTGGACGAGCGCTCTTTTACTCCAAGCGCTAGTCCAATCCTCCCAGCGATCAATTCCTTGGGTCACTTCTTGAAAATCAGTCAGTAAAATACCATTCGACACAAAGCGTGGCGCCCAATGCGCAATAGCTGACTCAACTCGTGGATCTTTACTCATTAAACTTATGTCTCCTTAAACATACACTTTAATACCAGACTCGCAAAGTACCTGCAAGAAATCGATGCGCGTGTTTTTATAGATATAGCATCTATCATATCCAAAAAACACAACTAAGCAATCATTTTTTAAAGTCCCTAAAAATATCATGCTAAACCCATACAGGATTAAGCTATTTAGTACTTCTTTGGAGAGGGAGAGCTACAGAGCCTTCAGAGAAGGCTTGACTGAAGAACGAACTAGGCCTTCGTTGTTGCAGCAGAGTAGACCGCTTTCATCATGCATTTACCAAGGGCTGTAAAGTAACGCTTGGTCTTTTGGGTAGTCGTGACAAATTTCTTTCGACCATCTGTGCCAACTTTGAAAGAAATTAGCCCCATAGTTTTCAAACGTGTTAGCCGCTGATGCAAGGTTGCAGGAGAGGCAATTTGATTTAATTCAAGAAGCTGCGTTACCAACAGTTGCTCGCCATTCCTGGTTTGAATTTCGATGTGATTAATCAACTCTTTCTCTATAGCATCTAAGGTATGTATCGGAGTCGAAGTTTGTAAGGCGCTAATTAAATTGACGAATCTTAAGTAAATTTCGTGGCTATTTTCTTTATTTTTGCTGAGTTTGATATTTTTTTGCATAATTCTCACAGTAAATTAATTTATAATCTTGAAATGTTATTATCGCAAAAAATTTTTAATAGCGCATCTAATAATTTACTAATCATTTTTGGTGTTGCCCTCGCTTGGTGTGCGGCTTGGTATCTGAATGATTCTTTGTTTCACTTTGCACAATTATCAGCAGTCTCTTCAGCGATTTTTATGCCCGCAGCCCTGCGGATTATTTGCGTACTTCTTTTTGGCTGGGCTGGTGTCCTTGGGTTATTAACTGGTAGTTGGTACATTGCTAGCCAATTTAACGATTCGATTCTCGAAGCACTCCTTTTAGCCTCGTTGTCGTCCTTTCCTGCCATGCTGGTGGTTACTGGCAGTCTGTATTTTTTAAAAATTAATAGGGATCTATCAAATCTTCAAACTAAACATTTTTTAATCTTAGGAATAGCTAGTTCTGCCTGTGATGTTGCGGCGCACATGATCTATTTTGTTTCTACCAAACTCGATGTGCTTGATAATGCGCTAACCATGTTCACGGGAGATATAGTGGGAACCTATCTAGTTTTTCTGATAATTAATGTTGTATTAAAGATACGAGCAGAATTCTAACCTCTACTCACCCTATTCTTCTGCCGCTTCACTAGGCGAACTTTCTGGAAGCCTCCTAAAGTATTACTTAAGACCGACTTAGATGCCTCTTTTTTGCAACTCCTCAAATCCTTTTTCTTGCGAGAATATAGCCTCATAACCGCAAACTGATCTCATTTTTTGACAAGACACCGTAAAAGGGTAACCCATCATGCGGACCATTTCTCGCACTAAAGGAGGATTGCCTGGTAGTGGTAAGTATCGCCATCCGTTTTCGGTAAATTTCGCTAAAGACCATGCATTGCGCTGAGAAAAAGACATGCTTGGGATATTAAACCCACTCGCCTGAAGCCTTTGCGTCATCCATGTCCGAAAATGGACCGGTTTGGCATCTGCAATAAAAAAAACCTCCCGCGTCACTTGACTATCTAAGGCTAATAAGATGCCCAAACATAAATTACCAATATAACAAGTGGCATATAGGTAATCTCCCTCGTCAAACCAACCAAATCGCTTACTTGTAACTGCTGGCCCTATTTGGGTATCTACCGCATCTCCTAAACCCCATACAAAAGCTGGGCGAAGTACAATCGTCTTCATATTGAGGGTCGTACCGTTTAGTACGATTTGCTCCGCCAATGCCTTTGATCTCGAGTAAGGCAACATCGCAAGATTTGTCACAGGTAAATCTTCTTGGCAGTCATACATGGCCTGAGGCTCTTGCATAACAACCGAAGCTGCGCTCAAATAAATGAACTGAGAGACTCCAGCAAGCTGGCACACAATGATTAATTGCCTAGTTAGCTCAACATTATGGCGATCAAAAAAAATGTTTGGGCTACCTAATTTTAAATAGGCAGCGCAGTGAATAACAGCCTGGCATGAACTTAATTCTGGACGCAGTCGATCCAGATCATGAAAGTCGCCTAACCAAACTTTTGCCCCGTGTGCCTCAATGGCTAGAGCATCTCCTATCGAGCGTATCGCGCAAGTAACGGTATGACCATCTTGAACTAGGCGACGCAAAACATGGCCGCCAATAAAGCCAGTCGCTCCAGTTAAAAAGATCTTCATACTGAGCTGAATTATTCGCTAGGATTTTTTAAAAAATCTTGTAAATAAAGCAAGTTTCGATCGGCACCCTCTTCTTGAGGAATATGACCAATATTAGGTAAAGCTTGTAATTGCACTTTGGGAATCAAGCGCATGTAATCATCCGCATTTTTAACGGGTATCAGGGCGTCTTGCGCTCCCCACAACAATAGAGTTGGAGCCTCTATTTTTGATAAAAATGGCACTGGATCTTGGAGGACTGTCTGCCTCAAACGCTCAATCATGGCTCGCCGATTTCCTGGTAAAAGCATAAGCTCGTAATAGCGCTCTAGTAAAGTCAGACTTAAATTATTTTTATTGGCAAAGGCTTTTTCAAGATTTTTCTTTAAGACAAACAAGGGCAAGCTCCATTGCAATAACTCAGCCACAACCGGAACTTGTGGTGCCTGATCATACTCTAGGCCATAACTAGCAAAACCGTCCGGCGATATTAATACAAGTTGATGCACCTTTTGAGGATAATTAGCCGCAAAATACCAAGCAATTCGCCCACCAATCGAATTACCAATCACGGTGGCCTTTGACACCTCCAGACGCTCCATGAGAGCCAAGATAATTGCAATGGAGCGGTTATCGCTATAGTCCGATCGTGGATCAGGACCCGTTAAACCAAACCCAGGTAAATCAAATCGGATTACCCGGTAATCTTTTTCTAGTTCAATCGCCCAGTCATCCCAAGTGTGCAGACTCGAGCCAAAGCCATGGATGAAGATTAACGCAGGGGCCGTCTTTTTACCGGTATCTCGATAATGGATCTCCATACCTTCTAAGAAAATAGTTTCGCTAGGCGCTTGACCATATTTTTTCTCTAACAGGTCTCGATCCATATCTGGCGTCCATAACAAGAATCCGGACGCAATGATGCTACCCACTAGAGCTAAAAACATAAAACGCCAAGATAAAAGAAATTTAGTCAAATCGAATACGAATAGATAGAACACTATCTAATTATGCATTGAAAAAAATTATAATAGCTTCAGACTCTAGGCTATATGATTTCTTGATGTTCAAAATGGATCTCAATATTTTTTTGACTAGGAAAAAATCAGCTAATCAAGTTGAATCCCCGCTTCACGGATTAATGTAGCCCATTCCATTTGTTGGGCTTTAATATATTTTGATACCTGCTCTGGGTTGCCACTCATTACCGTACTGCCATCCTCAGCAAATTTTTGGATTAAATCTGGCTTGAGTAAAGCCTTGGATGCAGCTTCATTGATTAACCGAACGGCCTCTATTGGCATACCTGCAGGGCCAACAAGCACCTTCCAATCAGTTGCCTCAAATCCCTTCAAGCCTAACTCAGCAATAGTCGGAACCTTCCCCAAGACACCAATTCGTTTACTTGAGCTAACTGCTAATGCCCTTAATTTTCCTGCAGTGAGCATTCCAATGACCGCTTGTGGCGTAGCAAACATCCAATCTGTTTGACCACCAAGTAAATCAGTGATGGCAGGTACTGCACCCTTGTAGGGAATATGTAAGAACTGAAGTCCAGTTCTTTTAGCCAACATCTCACCAGCAAGGTGGCCGACTGTGCCAGTTCCAGCACTCGCCATTTTTAAACGATTAGACTTTGCCAATTCAGCTGCCTTGAGAAGGTCATCTAAACTACGCCACGGCGAATCACCACGAACGACTAAAATCATCGGGACTTCAGCCACTAAAGCAATGGGTACAAAGTCTTTACCCGCATCAAACGGCATTTTGTTTAATAGTGCGGGATTAATTGCTAAATTTGAAGTCTGACCCATCGCTATCGAATAACCGTCAGGCTTTGCTTTTGCCACTAAATCAAGCCCAATATTGCCACCCGCGCCCGGTTTATTATCAATCACAACCGACCATTTATATTCTTGGGTCATTTTATCGATTAATTGTCTAGAAACAGTATCTGTGCCACCACCTGGAGTAAATGGAACAATCAACCGAATGGTCCGCTCTGGGAAATTTTGTCCAAATGAAAAAAAGGAAATAACTGCCAAAATACTAACAATCATTTGGGTACAGAATTGTTTACAAATCATTTTTATCCCCTTGTTTTTCTATCCGAATTGTTTGTTTAGCAAGCAGTTCTTGAATCTCCTCAAAACTATACCCAAGCTCTGCCAAAATAGTATTTGAATGCTCACCCGTTTTCGGGGGATTAAAACGAATCGGCAAACGCTTGCCATCCATCGTAATTGGTAATAATGGTGTTGTTACCTCTTGCCCTGCTTTTGGTCCATCACTAATAATTATCTTGGCAAGACCGCCAGTGGCATTCAAATGCGGATCATCAAATAATTGTTCTGGCCGCGTTATCGCTGCATATGGCAGACCATGATCGGCAAATAACTGACTAATTTGTTGCGCACTGTAAGACTTCAGACGAGCTTTAATTAAAGGTATGAGCGTTTCTCTTGACTGCACACGCTGATTATTCGTCGCGTAACGCGTGTTTTGAAATAAATCTGGCCAATTAAATATGTCACAAAATATTTTCCACTGCGTATCTGAGACAACTGCCAAAAAAATCTTCTCCGCCTGCGCAACTTCAAATACATCGTATATGCCCCATGCAGATATTCGACTAGGCATTGGTTTTGCAGGTTTTCCCGTGACAGCATATTGCATCATATGCTGACCTACTAATAAAACATTGTTTTCAAATAAGGCGCTTTGAATTTCTTGACCCTGTCCGGTAAGATCCCTTTGCCGAAGAGCCGCCATGGCCCCCATTGCACCAAATATTCCACCCATCATGTCATTTACCGAAGCACCTGCCCGCAACGGTTTTTCTTCAGTCCCAGTCATGTAAGCTAACCCACCCATCATTTGAACCACTTCATCTAATGCCGTGCGATGGTCGTAAGGGCCTGGCAAAAAACCCTTATGGCTAACGTAAATTAAACGCGGAAATTGCACTTTTAAAGAAGCGTAGTCAAGTTGTAATTTTTTCATCGTACCTGGCTTAAAGTTTTCGCAAAGAATATCCGCTGTGGCAATTAACTCTTGTACGATTTTTCTACCTTCAGGTGTATTGATATTTACAGCCATGCTTTTCTTATTGCGATTAAACATCGAAAAAAATCCTGCCCCAGATCCTAATAAGCCCCTTGTTTTATCCCCAGCCATTGGCTCAATTTTGATGACCTCCGCTCCTAGGTCACCAAGCACCATGCCACAAGTTGGCCCCATCACCATATGAGTAAACTCAATAACCCGAATACCAGCGTAGGGCAATGACGTTGCCGGCGTTTGATCTGTTGACATGAGTGTTCTATCTGATAGAATTTAATTCTATGATTAAAACACAGGTTGACCCTGTCAGTAAATGCCAAAACCTTCATTAAAAGCACATGCAGCCATAATGCCCTTTTCGAACTCTGGGGTAGCCGCAGTCGATAAAGCCTTAGGAATCCTCCGCTTGTTTAACCCACAACAGCCAGCCTTATCACTAGCCAAGATTGCCGAGCTTACAGGGCTATATAAAAGTACCATTTTGCGCCTTCTCGAATCTCTGGCATACGCGCAATTACTCTTTAAAAACCCAGATGGGCAGTATATTCTCGGCCCGAGTATCGTCCGTCTTTACCAAAGCTATCAAGCCAGCAACACCTTTGAACTTATTGCTCTTGCCGCCTTACGCGAACTTACCGAAATTACCCAAGAAAGCTCGGCTATCCATATACGGCAGGGCGAGCATCGACTTTGTCTTCTTCGTGTAAATTCATCCCAAGCCCTGCAGGACCAAATCAAAGTAGGTGATTTACTCCCTATGCATCAAGGCGCTGGAGGCAAAGTCATCCAAGCGTTTGAAGGGAGAAAAGGTAAACTGTTTGACCAAATCAGAAAAGCCGGTGTGCTTGCATTACCAAGTGATCGTATTCAAGAAATTTCGGGGATTTCGGCTCCTGTATTTAACGATTCAGGACTTCTAGGAGCATTGACCTTAACAATGCCAACCTATCGATACAATATTAAGCATACCCAAATCGTTAAAGAGACAGCAGAAAAGGTATCTAAATTACTCAGCAGCCAACCAGCGTAAAAAAAGTTTTAATCAATTAACTAGATGGGACTCACCCAAACTGGCACAAAGTCTTGCGCAGCGCACTAGGTCAGTACCTACTACAGCTAAGACTACTGACTGGTGCCGAAGCCCGGACTCGAACCGGGACACCTTGCGGCGGGAGATTTTGAGTCTCCTGTGTCTACCAATTTCACCACTTCGGCAAGTTAACGATTATGCCATGGAATGCTACCCAACAAAACCTCGATGCCTTGGCTATAAAATTTGTAGCCAAGGCAAGCCGGCTTATGGAATCAAAATTGTCGAACCAGTGGTTTTTCTATCCTCCATGTCCCGATGCGCCTGAATGGCTTGAGCCAACGGATAGCGTTGATTAATTTCAATCTTTACCTGCCCTGAAATCACCCGTTGAAATAAATCAGCCGCCATCGGCTCTAATAATGCTCGGTTCAACACGTAAGTAGTTAGGGTTGGTCTCGTAACCTTTAAAGACCCCTTACCAGCAAGAATAGATACATCTAATGGTGGTACAGGGCCAGATGCATTGCCAAATGTCACCATCAATCCTCTAGGCGATAAACAGTCCAACGATTTCATAAACGTGTCTTTGCCTATCGAGTCATAAACGACGGGTACACCCTTACCGCCAGTAATTTCGCGAACCTTTGCAACAAAATCTTCTTCTCGGTACAAAATGGTATGGTCGCAACCATGCGCTTTGGCCAGTTCCGCCTTTTCTGGGCTACCAACAGTCCCAATCACCGTCGCACCAAGTGCCTTAAGCCATTGACAGGCAATGGTTCCAACACCTCCCGCAGCTGCGTGTAATAAAACCGTGTCTCCCTTTTGAACTGCATAGGTGTCATTAATTAAATACTGCACTGTCAAGCCCTGTAACATCATTGCAGCACCCTGCTCAAAACTCAAGGCATCAGGCAGTTTTAAAACAATATCCGCTGGCATAATCCGAGCTTGCGCATAAGACCCTGACGGCCTACCGGCATAAGCGACACGATCGCCAACTTGCAGGTGAGTCACTCCTGCACCAACTTTTTCAACAACGCCAGCACCCTCCTGACCCACTCCAATCGGCAAAGTTTGAGGATATAAACCCACTCGAAAGTAAATATCTAAATAATTGACCCCAATTGCATGATGTTTAACTAATATCTCTCCAGGGCCCGGATCACCCAACTCGACATCAACCAACTCCATAACCTCAGGGCCGCCTACCTTGCTCATACGAATCGCTTTTACAATCATTCCTGCCATAAAAATCTCCTTTTGTGGGGGTGCTCTTTGAAATTGCCTAAAATTGACATATTACACTTATAGTAATCTGTTATTTGAAAGGAAGTATATTATGGCCGGTCATTCTAAATGGGCCAATATCCAACACCGCAAGGGACGCCAAGATGAAAAAAGAGGCAAAGTTTGGACTAAATTAATCCGAGAAATTACGGTTGCCGCCAAAATGGGGGGGGCTGACTTGCATAACAACCCACGCCTTCGCCTAGCAATTGATAAGGCCAAAGATGCCAATATGCCCAACGACAACGTGCAACGCGCTATTCTGAAAGGTACGGGCGCTCTTGAAGGCGTCAGTTATGAGGAAATACGCTATGAAGCCTATGGCCCCCATGGCGTAGCGCTCATCATTGACTCTCTGACTGATAATAAAACCCGTACCGTAGCTGAAGTAAGGCACGCACTTTCTAAAAATGGTGGTAACCTCGGTACCGATGGTTGTGTTGCATACCTTTTCAAACATTGTGGCGTCCTCATGTTTGCACCTACCGTCCCTGAGAATGAACTTCTAGAGGCTGCACTTGAGGCAGGTGCAGAAGATGTCCTCATTCATGACGATTTATCCAAAGAAGTTTTAACTAGCGCAGTTGATTTTTCTCCTATTCGAGATAAACTCTCCAAACTAGGATATTTACCGGAATTTGCTGAAGTGACTATGCGCGCTGAAAATGAGATTGAACTTCGGGGTGAACAAGGTACAAGCATGCAAAAATTATTAGACGCTTTAGAAAATCTAGACGATATACAAAGCGTATATTCCAATGCCAGCCTGAATGAATGAGGGAATTTTGAAAATATTAGTAATCGGGTCGGGGGGCAGAGAACATGCCCTTGCATGGAAAATATCCAAATCCAATAAAGTAAAAACTGTCTTTCTTGCTCCTGGTAATGGCGGAACAGCCAACTCGGGGAGGAGTTTCAACAGCATTGTTAATACCCCTATTCATGATATCCATGAATTAGCTGATTTCGCGCAAAAAGAACAAATCGATCTGACCGTTGTGGGGCCAGAAAAACATCTATCAGAAGGCGTCGTAGATGTTTTTCGTGCTCGAGGACTAAAGATTTTTGGTCCAACCCAAAAGGCTGCGCAACTGGAGTCTTCAAAAGACTTCGCTAAAGCCTTTATGCAAAGAAACGGTATTCCGACAGCTTCTTATGCTACCTTTGCCGATGTTCATTTAGCACATGCCTATATCGACCAGCAAGGAGCCCCCATCGTTATAAAAGCCGATGGCCTAGCGGCCGGTAAAGGGGTTGTCGTAGCGATGACCCTCACAGAAGCCCATGCGGCAGTCGACATGATGCTTACCGACAACCAAATGGGACAAGCCGGTGCACGAGTCGTAATCGAAGAATTTCTAACCGGTGAGGAAGCGAGTTTTATTGTCATGGTCGACGGGCAGAATATTCTCCCTCTAGCCACTAGCCAAGACCATAAACGCTTACTTGATCATGACCTTGGACCGAATACTGGAGGTATGGGTGCCTACTCTCCCGCACCAATAGTTACCCCTGAAATGCATGCCAAGGTACTGCGCGAAATCATCAAACCAACCATTGCTGGCATGGCTGAAGATGGCATTACTTACACCGGATTTTTATATGCCGGACTGATGATACATCCTAACGGAACAGTCAAAACTCTAGAATTTAATTGTCGAATGGGCGACCCAGAAACACAACCGATTATGGCTCGTCTTAAAAGTGATTTTGTCGACCTTTTACAACATGCTATTGACGGCACACTCGATCAAATTGAAGCTGAGTGGGATCCGCGGGCAGCCTTGGGCGTTGTTCTAGCGGCTGCTGATTACCCTAGCACCCCACGAACTGGAGATGTAATCACTGGAATACCTCTAGAGGACGACCATCAAGTTGTTTTTCACGCCGCCAGTGCCTATAAAGATGGTAACCTAGTAACTAGCGGTGGCAGAGTATTATGTGTTGTGGGACTAGATAGGAATATTAAGGGAGCGCAAACTCGAGCATATGATGCGGTGCAGTTAATCCATTTTGATGGCATGCAGTATCGACAAGATATTGGCCATCATGCTTTAAAAAAATAATTTATGGCAATACAAATTAGCATATTAAAAGGATTCTTCTGGGATCTGCAAGACCACATTACTCAAACAGTCGCGCAGTTTGATGGTAAGTCCTTCTTAAATGATGAATGGGCTAAGCCAAAAGATAGCCCCCTGCAAGGCTACGGTCGCTCGATGATTTTAGAAAACGGCCATTTCTTAGAGCGAGGTGGAGTGGCCTTTTCTCATGTAAGTGGTAACAAATTACCGCCATCAGCTACAGCGCAACGCCCTGAAATCGCAGGGGGTAGTTTTGAAGCAATGGGCGTTTCCCTCGTCTTTCATCCCCGCAACCCCAAAGTTCCAACAGTCCATATGAACGTGCGCTGTATTGTGGCAATGAAGGATGGTGTTGAACCTGTTTGGTGGTTTGGTGGGGGTATGGATCTCACACCCTTCTACGGTGATCAAGCTGATTGTGTCCATTTTCATCAAACATGTAAACAAACGCTAGATGCTTTTAATCCAGACTTTTATCCAATTTTTAAGAAAAATTGCGATGAATATTTTTATTTACCCCATCGTCAAGAACCTAGAGGTATCGGTGGTATCTTTTTTGATGACTTTAATGAACTCGGTTTTGACAAAAGCTTTGCAATGACGCAAGCGGTTGGAAAATCCCTATTGGATGCCTATATGCCAATCGCCCAAAAACACTATCAGGACCCCTACACGCCTGAAGAAAAAGAATTTCAAGAATACCGTCGTGGTCGCTACGCAGAGTTTAATTTGGTCTATGATCGTGGTACACACTTTGGCTTACAATCCGGTGGCCGTGCTGAATCAATCCTCATGTCTATGCCCCCCTTAGCTCGCTGGCAATACCAACGCACCCCAAAACCTGCAAGTCCCGAACACCTTCTTACATCCTTTTTCTTGCAACCAAGAGATTGGCTCGCATGATCGGAATATTGGGAGGTACCTTTGATCCACCCCATTGGGGACACGTTCAGTTAGCTAAAAATTTTATTGAAATCCTTGAGCTTGAGGAACTTATTTGGCTCCCCGCAGGCCAGCCTTGGCAAAAAAGTACGCGTATTACGCCTGCTTCCATCCGTTATGATTTAACTAAAGCAGCGGCGCAAGACTTACAAAATGAAATTGACCATGCGAAATCACCTGTCAAAATTCAAGTAAGTCGTATCGAATTGGATCGACAAGGGCCTAGCTATACCATCGATACGGCTCGTGAGCTGCGGAGCATGTATGGTCCTAATAAATCTCTTGTCTGGCTCATGGGCGCAGATACCTATCAGAATCTGCCATCTTGGAATGATTGGCAAAACTTACCAGAATATCTCCATTTGGCAGTAGCAAGCAGAAGGATCTCCCCGCGCGCAGAGCAAGCCACCATTCCGGCTCATTATCCCCAAACAATCCAAGAAATTATTCGTATTTTTGATAGCCGAATTACCCAAGCCGCACATGATTTAAAAATATCCCCCTCTGGAAAAATTTTTTTCGATGAGTTGTTTCATGTGGATCTGTCCTCCACAGAACTGCGAGAAATGCTGCATGACGCTCTCTTAACTTCGAAATTAAAGCAGGCAATATCTCCAAAAGTGCTTGAATTAATATATTCTTTGGGTATCTATCAAGCAAATCCCCCCAACGAAAGCACAAATTAAAGTATGGACTTAAGAAAATTACAACGCACGATTGTTGATGCACTCGAAGATGTAAAAGCGCATGATATCCGCGTCTTCGACACGACTAAACTCAGCGATTTATTTGACCGAGTCATTATCACTACGGGTACTAGTAATCGCCAAACGCGCGCCCTGGCTTTTTCAGTGAGTACTAGCGTTAAAGAAAAAGGTGGTGAAATTATCTCGATCGAGGGCCTTGATACCGGTGAGTGGGTCCTCGTTGATTGTGGCGATATTGTGGTACACATCCTGCAACCAGCGATTCGAGCCTATTACCAATTAGAAGGTATGTGGGGCAGTAAACCAGTGCGCGTTAAACTCAACACCCAAGCCGGTCCGACTAGTGGTCCAATGATATTTAGTGACGACCAAGAAGATTAATGAAGCTATTGGTAATTGCTGTCGGGCATAAAATGCCGCAATGGGTTCAAATCGCTTGTGAAGACTATCTCAAAAGAATGCCCAGAGAATACACCCTAGAAGTCAAAGAACTCAAACCAGATATCACCCCGTCTAAAGAAGCATTAAAAATACGCCAAGTGATTGCAAAGGGTGATCATGTGATTGCTATGGATGAGCATGGCATGGATATAACTACCCTACACATGTCAAAAACCATGGCTAATTGGCGCTTACTGGGGAAAAATATCGCTCTCATTATCGGTGGTGCAAATGGCCTTGACCAGTCAATCTTGCAAATGGCAAACGAAATCTGGCGACTATCAAGCCTCACCCTGCCGCATGCCATGGCTAGATTATTATTGATCGAACAGCTTTACCGATCCTACACAATTCTCGAAAATCATCCGTATCACCGTGAGTAAAATGAAGAGTCTTTATCTGGCTTCTGAAAGTCCTCGCCGACAAAATATCCTACAACAACTGGGAGTAGATTTTGAACTCCTGCCCCCCCAACCTAGCGAAGATCCCGAGTTACTCGAAATTGCTCAGCCAAATGAACCTGCCCAGCAATACGTTCAACGAGTTACTTTCAATAAACTACAAGCCGCTAAAACCCGGTTAACTCACCAAAATAAAATCTGGGCCCCGATTTTATGCGCCGATACATGTGTCTGTATCAAAACGCACACATCAGACATCCTTCTTGGAAAACCCCAAAACCTGCATGAAGCCAAAAGGATGTTAAACCAATTAAATGGCCAAGCCCACTGGGTCTATACCGCCGTCGCTATAGCGACTTCTTTACAGGATCCTGGCATCCTTCGACTGTCTTCTTCAGAAGTGTTTTTCGGGGAAAATTCTGATCTGCATATTGAGCGTTATTTAGCAACCAATGAACCAATCGGTAAAGCAGGAGCCTATGGCATCCAAGGTCTTGGAAGTGCCCTCATCGAACGCATCCATGGTAGCTATAGCGGCATCATGGGTCTTCCAATCTATGAGACGATACAACTTTTAGACCTTGCAAAAATTCCTTATATGCTATCCCCATGAATGAAGAAATCTTAATTAACTTTACCCCACAAGAAACGCGTGTTGCTCTCATTAGCCATGGCGAGGTCCAAGAATTACTCATTGAACGCGCCCAAAATCGGGGTTATGTTGGTAACGTGTATCTAGGCAAGGTGAACCGCGTCTTACCCGGTATGCAGTCCGCCTTTGTGGATATTGGTCTGGATAAATCTGCTTTTATCCATGTTGCAGATATTCATCCGAGTCAAGATACGCCCATCGAAAAACTGATTTTTGATGGGCAAACACTCCTTGTGCAAGTCCTCAAAGATCCCCTAGGCTCTAAGGGTGCAAGGCTGACAACCCATATTAGTATCCCCGGACGAAATCTGGTCTATTTACCCGTGGATAAAAAAGATGGTCAAATTGGGATTTCCCAAAAAATTACGGAAGAAAAAGACCGCGAGGAATTAAAAAACCGCGTTCGAATGCTTCTACCGCCCTCATTTCAAGGCAGCTTAATCGTTCGAACTAGCGCCGCAGAAGTGACCAGTGCCGAACTAGAAGAAGATCTACATTTTTTACAATTGAGCTGGCAAAAAATTCATCAGCAAAGTCAAAAACTCCCAACACCAGCTCTACTCCATCAAGATCTGAATCTGATGGAGCGTGTCATGCGGGATATCGCCGAGCAGTCAACTACCCAAATCCGAATTGATTCGGCTGAAAACTATAAAAAATTAAGAGAATTCTCCCAAATTTTTATGCCAAAGCTACTGGATAAAGTGATTCTTTATCGGGGTGAGCGCCCACTATTTGATTTATATAATGTCGAAAGCGAAATCAACCTGGCCTTAAACCGGCGGGTTAGTCTCAAATCAGGTGGCTATCTCATCATCGACCAAACCGAGTCCATGACGACGATCGATGTCAATACCGGCAGCTATATTGGGGCTAAAACATTTGTCGATACGATCTACAAAACGAATCTCGAGGCAGCCAAAGCAATTGCTCGCCAACTGCGTTTGCGTAACTTGGGAGGTATTATTATTGTCGACTTTATTGATATGCCGACCCTTGAACATCAGTCCGCTGTTTTAGCTGAACTCGAACGAAGTCTAGCAATTGACCGCGCCAAAACAGCAGTTAACCCCTTTTCGTCACTAGGCCTCGTCGAAATGACTCGCAAAAGAACTCGCGAGTCTTTAGCACACCAACTTTGCCAAGTCTGCACTACCTGTGATGGCAAAGGAGAAATTAAAACCGCTCAAACCATCTGCTATGAAATTCTCCGAGAAATCGTTCGAGAACATCGCCAATTCAACCCAAAAGAATTCCGCATTGTGGCCGCACCTGATGTGATTGACTTATTTTTAGAAGAGCAAAGCACCTTTTTAGCGGAACTAAGTGAATTCATTGGCAAACCGATCCTCCTGCGCGCTGAAGCTCTCTTCGCACAAGAGCACTACGACATCGTCTTACTCTAACTTACACTAAGTACTCGTAGAAAATTGTATGCGATGCAAACTAGCATACAAGCCATTTTGAAGAATCAAGTCGCGATGCGTACCTACTTCAATTACGTGACCATGCTCCAACACAACAATTCGGTCAGCGTTCTCAATGGTCGATAAGCGATGTGCAATCACTAAAGTCGTTCTACCTTGCATTAAGGACTCCAAGGCCCCTTGAACTTGGCGCTCTGATTCAGAATCCAGCGAAGATGTCGCTTCATCCAGAATCAGGATAGGCGCATTTTTATACACCGCCCTGGCTATTGCTAAACGCTGTCTTTGTCCTCCTGATAAGCGATTGCCATTATGGCCAATCACCGTATCCATCCCTTGCGGTAACTCTCGGATCATTTCAGACAGATTGGCAGCCTGGATAGCCTCAGAAACTCGCATACGATCGATATCTTTTGGATACACCGTGCCATATGCAATATTGGCCGCAATCGTATCATTAAATAAAATAACATCCTGACTCACAAAACCCATTTGTCGACGTAAATCAGCTAAGCGATAGGTGTTAATTGGCTCATCATCTAAATAAATTACCCCCTGAGTGGGGCTGTAAAATCTTGGTACCAGATTCACTAAAGTGGTCTTGCCACTCCCAGAGGGCCCAACAAATGCAACAACTTCTCCCGGCGAAATCGTAATATCAATATCTCTGAGTACTTCCCTATTTTCCTGTATGACTTCCTCTAACTGCGGTTGCTGATAAGAAAACCCAACTCCCCTAAACTCAATCTTCCCCTTCGCTAAGGCGATCGGTAAAAGACTCTGATCCTGAATCGATTCCTCTGGCTGTTGATCCATCAACCCAAATATTAATTCAGCAGCAATTAAACCGCGCTGTAATGGTTGATTGACATCAGCCAAATGTTTTAATGGGGAAATAATTAGCATCATGGCAGTGACAAATGCCACAAACTCCCCGACAGTAGCGCCACCACTGCTTGATTGCATGAGTGCAATTAATAACACTCCGGAAAGGGCAATCGATGCAACTATCTGAGTTAGGGGTTGATTGAGTCCACCCGCGACGGAAGCTTTAATAGAAAAACTTTTCAGTTTTTTTGCCATTTCATAAAAACGGTACATTTCATAATCTTGCCCGCTATTTAACTTGACTACCTTATGACCGGCGCTCGCCTCTTCTACCACATAAGCCAACTGACTCGTAAAATCTTGTTGCTGACGATTTAGTTTTCTTAAGCGTTTATTAATGAGTGCTACAAAGCCAGCAATAATCGGAAAGATAATGATGACAAACATCGTCAGTTTCCAGTTCAAATACAGTAAATATCCAAGTAAACCAATCACCGTGAGGGAGTCCCGAACTAAATTGATAGCCACAGTTCCCAATATACTTAAAACATTATTTACTTCAAAAACAACTGCATTGATTAAATGCGCGGCGGTACTTTTCTGGAAAAATTCAGTGGGTGCCAAAAGAAGCTTATGAAACATCTGTTCACGTAACACTAATAAAACTTCATTAATGACTCGATTTAATAAATAATTAGACAGAAACTGCGCAGCACCTCTGATTACCGCTAAACCGACTAAGAACAATGGCACCTGCCATAGTTTTTCGTTTAATTCGCCAGTAAAGCCCCGATCAAGCAAGGGTTTCATCAATGCTGGAATTGAAGTTTCTGTAGCGGCAACGACTACCATCGCCAATAAAGCCATTGAAATCATTGGCTTATGCGGCTTTAAATAGGCTATTACTCGAAAAAATAATTGTTCATTTTTAAGCTTCATATAATGAATTATGCCAACCTTCTTGTGCAATCATCCGGAATCATATTGCAAACCCTTTATTTTGACTTTTTAAGAACATAACCTCTCTTTCCTAATCTGATGAAGCAACACTCCTTCAAACGAATTCTAATCATTGCCACTCGACAAATCGGTGATACGCTCATCACTACTCCACTGATCCAACGAGCTAAAGAAATCTGGCCCGAAGCCCAAATTGACTTCTTAGGATTTGCGCATGCTAAAGATATTTTGCATGGCAATCCATATCTCCATCAAATTATAGGTACTAGCCAAAAACCAACGCTTCAAGAATATCTCAAAATTCTCCAAAAAATATTCTTTCAATATGATTTGGCCATCATTACACAACCCAGTGATCGCTCCTATATTTACGGACTCTTTGCTGCGCCCACACGCGTCGGTGTAGCCCATCCCGGAAAAGAGGATCATGGTTGGAAAAAATGGCTTACCCAGTACCAAGTCCCAATTGACTATTTTCAACAACATGTCATCACCGAAAAATTAAGACTCTTAACACCTTTTCAAAAAAATACGAATAAACCCACTGATTTTCTAAAGAATAGCCCGCCAGAAGTTTTTGTAACGCCCCCCATATCGGTCCATCTACCGATTGAAATTGCCGATATTTCTAAAGATGCCTTAGTTATTCACCCAACTCCACTCAATGCCTATAAGCGCTGGCCTACCGCGAACTGGACCGGCTTAATAGAACACCTAAGTCGTTTAGAAATTCCTGTGATTATCAGCGGCGCTAATACCTTGTCAGATCAAGAGTTGAATACCGAAATCATAGCGTCTCTATCCGAGTCAGCAGCTCAAACAGTCACAAATATGACCGGTAAATTAACATTGAGTGAGTTAGGAACCCTTCTCAAACATGCCAAAGCCTATATTGGCGTAGATACGGCAATCACGCATCTTGCGGCAGCCTGTAATACCCCAACTATCGCTTTATTTGGACCGACCCCGCCAAGCAATTTTGGGCCATGGCCAAACGGATTTCGGGGCGATCAGCCCTATTTAATTCGCGCGAGTAGCCAAACCCAACACCATGTCACTATCTTACAAGGGCCCCAAGCCTGTGTCCCGTGCCGGAAAGCCGGCTGCGATGACCATGCGAATAGTCCGAGTGCCTGCTTAAATGAATTAAGTCTTGAACGCGTACTGGCTGCGCTTGATACTACCCTGCAAAATTCACCTAAACGCGGTATTTGATCTCCGGCGGGGTCTGAATACCAAGCGTGTGTAACAAACTAGATAAGCCCTGAATATTTTTATCATCAGGATATACCGACCAATTTTCCGGGAATTCTAAAACACAAACCGCCCCCGGAAAACTCAAATCGGCCGTGATTGGTAAACCCTCTAAAGTCTTAACCGATAAATGAGCTGGCGTTGGTAAAAATTGCTCTTTAAAGTATTTTTCAATCCCTAATTTAAAACGATCAATATTCATCGACGAACTCATCGCAAAGTGAACACACTTAGCATATCGTAATCTGGCTGTGGCCATATTCATTCCAGCGACTACAACATGGCGAGTACTCCCCGAAAAATTCTCATTGGCGGGTAAGACCTTGGTAGAAATTTTTGCAATCAATAATTCATCTTCTTTAAAACAGCTTTTATACGTTTCATAGACGTCCTCATAGACGGTTAACTCGAACTGTGCCGAACTGTCATCAATTAAGATCGAGTGTATTACCCCACCTTTACTGGTTTTGTTAGTTCTTTGAGTAACTACAATTCCAGCCACAAGCTTCTCCCCACTAGAGACTGATAATTGACTCAAAGGTGTTCGAACAATATTTCTTACTTCTTTTTCGTAAGCATCAAATAAATGTCCTGACAAACAAAATCCCAAAGCACTTTTTTCTTCTTGTAAGCGTTTTTTATCTGTCCAATTAGCTACCCTCAGATATTCCGGATCACCACCACCTTCATCTCCAGGCATGGCAAATAAACTAGTCTGATGGACTGAGGCAAGGGCTTGCTCAGCGGCTTGCATGGCGTTTGGTAAGGTGGCGAGTAAGGTCGATCGGCCATGCATCTTTTCCGGAATAAGGCGATCAAATGCCCCTGCCTTAATAAAGGCTTCCATGGCCCTACGGTTTACAATCCGACGATCCACGCGTAAACAAAAATCAAACAAACTCACAAAAGATTTCTCTTGACGAACCCGAATGAGTTCATTGATTGCATTTTCGCCAGTGCCGCGGATCGCTCCTAAACCATAAGCAATTTTCATAGCAAAAGATTGGCTATCTTCGGCATCAATTCTCAGAGGCACAAAGCGATATTGCCCCGTATTAATATCAGGGGGTAAAATTTCAACTTGGTTCGCAACCGTATCTTCAAATAATACTTTTACCTTATCAGTATCATCGAGCGCCAAAGACAAATTTGCCGCCATAAACTCAGCAATATAATGCGCCTTTAACCAAGCAGTTTGATAAGCTAGAACGGCATATGCCGCTGCGTGGGATTTGTTAAAACCATACCCTGCAAAAGCCTCCATGAGTTTGAAAATTTCATCGGCTTTTTCTGGCGTCAAACCATTCTGAACTGCACCAGCAATAAATATCTTGCTCTGCTCAGCCATTTCTTCTGGCTTTTTCTTACCCATCGCCCGGCGCAATAAATCAGCCCCACCGAGTGAGTACCCCCCCACCATTTGCGCCATCTGCATGACCTGCTCTTGATACACCATAATGCCATATGTTTCCTCTAATACCGGAATCACGCGCGGATCAGGATATTCAACTACTTGACGTAAATGCTTACGCGCAACATAGGTTGGAATGAGCTCCATCGGACCCGGCCGATAAAGCGCAACTAAAGCAATAATATCTTCGAACCGATCTGGCTTGGCATCCTTTAACATACCCTGCATGCCGCGACTTTCTAATTGAAAAATGGCGACGGTATTTGCCTCTTTTAAAATTTGAAAAGCTTTTGGATCGTCCAGAGCAATATCCCCAATCGACCAACTATTTTTATCCGGATAAAGTGCCCGAATATATTTTTCAGCTAAGTCAATAATTGTTAGGGTGGTTAAACCAAGAAAATCGAACTTTACTAATCCAACTGACTCCACATCATCTTTATCAAACTGACTAATAACACCAGAACTCAGATCATCCTTGCCAGCTTGCGTATACAGTGGACAGAAATCAGTTAATTTACCCGGTGCAATGAGCACACCGCCAGCATGCATTCCAACATTTCGGGTTATTCCCTCTAACTGTTGAGCTAATTCAATTAACTGTCTAGCCTCCTCATTTTGATGATACAAATGATGCAGTTCAGGCGTCTCCTTAATCGCCTGTGCAATAGTTATTTGGACGCCAGGACGAGCGTCAATTAATTTCGAAATGCTATCAACAAAACCATAGGGCTGCTCGATTACTCGACCTACATCCTTAATCGCTCCTTTAGCTGCCATGGTTCCAAATGTCGCAATCTGACTTACAGATTCACTGCCATATTTATCCTTCACATATTGAATCACACGATCGCGACCTAATTGACAAAAATCGATATCAAAGTCAGGCATTGAGACGCGCTCAGGATTTAAAAACCGCTCAAATAGTAGGTTATATTTCAACGGATCTAAATCTGTTATACCTAAAGCATAGGCGACTAGAGAGCCAGCTCCAGAACCCCTTCCAGGTCCAACAGGTACGCCATTATTTTTAGCCCATGAAATAAAATCAGCCACAATTAAAAAATATCCCGGAAAACCCATTTGAATAATTGTCTGAATTTCAAAATCAAGGCGCGTAACATATTTTTCGGTTTGAGCTTGTCGCTCATCTATATTCGGGTATAAATAGACTAGACGCTTCATCAATCCGGCTTTTGCTTCTTGCCCTAAAAAGTTCTCTAAACTTTCGCCATCTGGAGTTGGAAAATCTGGTAATTGTGGTTTACCCAATATCAGCATCAAGTTACAACGCTTAGCAATTTCTACGGAGTTCTTTAAAGCACTTGGTATGTCAGCAAATAAGGTGCACATTTGCTCGGGAGATTTAAAATACTGCTCAGGTGTGAACCGGATAACCCGTCGAGGATTTCCTAAGCGCTCGCCATCAGCAACGCATACCCTCGCCTCGTGCGCCCGATAATCATCTGGCTTTAAAAATTGAATGGGGTGCGTAGCGACTAAGGGTAAATCCAACTGCACGGCTAATTGTGCTACCTGCGAAATATACAGTTCTTCGCTTTCTTGACCAGTGCGCTGGACTTCAATATAAAAGTTATTTGGGAAAATACTTGCCCATTCTTTTGCGTATTGCGTTGCTAAACTCAAATTTCCAGATAAGATGGTCGTGCCAATATCGCCTTGCATTGCACCAGATAATAAGATCAATCCCTCGGAGAGTAAAAATGGCTCCTGCTGGGCAAGACTTGATGTGCTACCTTGCGAAAACCATTCTGGACGTATTTCAGGCTTACCCAGTCGTTGATTTTCTAGGGTGGCTTTTGAGATGAGCTCGCACAGGTTTAAATATCCCCGCATGTTTTTCACAAGTAGTAGTGCTCGAAAAGGCTTCGTCGAATCCTTTGGATTATTAATCCAAACATCAGCGCCAGCTATAGGCTTAACTCCTTGTTGACGAGCGCTCGAATAAAACTTGACAAGTCCAAATAAGTTATTGAAGTCGGTCAGCGCTAATGCACCCATCTGAAAATGATTGGCTTGGGAAATCGCATCGTCTAGACGAACGATCCCATCCACAATAGAATACTCAGAATGCAGACGTAAATGGATGAAATTCGGAATTGACATACCTTGATTTTAACGATGTCTAAGAGCAATTACCGTGGTCGCTTCGCCCCCACGCCCAGTGGGCTTTTGCACGCTGGATCGCTCGCAACAGCACTAGCTAGTTGGTTAGATGCCAAAGCAGCTCGTGGTATATGGCTTATCCGGATCGAGGACCTTGATTTACCCCGTGTTGTAACTGGCGCAGATCAAGCTATCTTGCAACAATTAGCCTTGTTTGGAATGACGAGTGATGAACCAGTTGTTTTTCAATCCCAACGCCAAAATAGCTACAAAGAGCAACTTGAAAAACTCCATTTACAGGGCCTGACCTATCCTTGTAGCTGCTCTAGAAAAGAGATTACCCACCTCATACAAGGACAAAATGGTTCCCATTCACCCACCCAAGGATTGATTTATCCTGGTACCTGTCGAACCATTACCCCATGGATTGACCCCCTCGAACTGAATCATTGCCAACTAGCAATCCGAGTTCGCATTCCAAGAGATGATCAGCACCAATTACTCAGACAAACAGTTGGCGACTTTGTGGTGCGCCGCGCAGACCAAATCATGAGCTACCAATTAGCTGTAGTCACGGATGATGCGCAACAAGGTATTACGCATGTGGTTCGGGGAGCTGATCTATTAGATAATGTGGCGCGGCAGGTATGGCTCCAACAAGTTCTGCATCTACCCTTAGTCCACTATCTGCATATCCCACTAGTACTCAGTCCACAATCAGAAAAATTAAGTAAACAAACCATGGCTCCAGCAATTTGGCCCCCAAATCTATTAGCGACTTTGCAATTTTTGTACTCAGCAGCAAGTCACCTTGGCATCCAGATCCCCAACCGCAATATACAAACAGTTCCGGAGTGGTTGCAAAGCGCTGTCTTAGCTTGGCCTGATCGCCAACCACCTGGCGCAATTACTTTTTAATACCGCCTAACAGAGCTCCCAAGCCTTTCGGAGAAATAGGTCGCTTACTTGGTGAACTAACCGCAAAGGCAACCTTATCTGAAGTAGTTTTAGTACTGGCTTGATAGGGCATATAAAAAAATGGGTCACTCGAGTTAACATTCGAGATATCTGGCAACGGAATACGCACCAATGTTTTTTTTGTCAATTTTTCTATATCAACTAAAAATTTCATTTCTGACTCGTCGACTAACGCAATAGCATCGCCCTTGGCACCGGCTCTTCCAGTGCGACCAATGCGATGGATGTAATCCTCAGCGTTATAAGGTAATTCATAATTAATCACGCAGGGCATGCTAGGAATATCCAAGCCTCGCGCAGCAACATCCGTTGCCACTAAAGCATCTATTTCACCTTTTTTAAAGCTATCTAGAATACTCATCCGCTCAAGTTGGCTTTTATCCCCATGTATGGCAGCAGCTTTAATTCCAACATTTTCCAGTGCGCGTGACAAACGCGCACAACCAATACGGCTATTTGAAAAAATAATGCACTGCTCAGACAAGCCCTGACGCTTGCGCGTCAGTAATACATTTTGTAAAGCCTTTAACTTATCATGCGTACTCACTAGATGAATAATCTGTGTAACCGTATCCGCACTGGCATTTTGACGAGAAACTTCGATAGTTAAAGGATTTTTTAGGTAGCTTTGTGCTAATTTTTTAATTTCAGCTGAAAAAGTTGCTGAGAAAAGCACTGTTTGTCGCGACGTTGGTATTAACGACATAATTCGTTGTAGATCTGGCAAAAAGCCCATATCTAACATACGATCTGCTTCATCTAATACTAAGACCTGAACTTGCGATAAATTGGCCGTTTTTTGGGATATGTGATCGAGCAATCGTCCAGGAGTTGCAATCAAGAGTTCAACACCAGCCCGCAACTGAGCAGTTTGAGAAGATATATCTACTCCGCCAAAAACAACCGCTGTTCGAATATCCGTATATTTCGAATATTTAAAGGCATTCTCAGCGACCTGATCACTTAATTCACGGGTTGGCGTTAAAACAAGTGCCCGAATTGGATGCCTAGCAGGGGAGGAGCTCGTACTTGCAAGTGGTAGAATTTTTTCTAAAATAGGCAATATAAAGGCTGCTGTCTTACCAGTTCCAGTTTGCGCCGCTCCCATCAAGTCTCGACCGGCTAAAACATGCGGAATTGCCTTTTCTTGAATTGGGGTAGGTAATGTATATCCTTGTTCTAAAACAGCCTTCAATATCTGATTTGATAGGCCAAACTGCGAGAAATCAGACGGCACCTCGGCTAATGGCTTAGCTTCTAGTTCCACTTCTGCTCCCACTGGTTTTTCCATTGGTGTTTGCGCTGGTGTTTCCGATTTTAGCTCCGTCTGTGTTTCTAATTGCTGATCCAATGCTTGCCGTTCCTCTGTATCCGCCCCTTTAATGGGATTTTGTCCTAAGGGTATCGCGGAGTTGATCTCTGAAAAAAGTGGGTCGATATTGAATGATGTATTGTTCACAGCCTCATATTATGAGGCCTAAACTCATTTAGTGCCTAAACTGGCGATACCAGCCTTGGCAATCTGGGCATCATTTTCAGACTTCACGCCAGAAACTCCAATCGCGCCGATTGTATGGCCATCAACGACAATATTGACGCCACCCTCTAAAACGCCATGAAGCACTGGGGTTGCCCCTAAAAAAGCAGTCCTACCTTGGTTAATAATATCCTCATAAATCTTTGTCTCGCGGCGCCCTAGAGCGGCTGCTCTAGCTTTTTCCTGAGCAATATAGGCTGTAACAGGAGCAGCGCCATCGCGACGTAACATTCCTAACAAATGCCCTCCGTCGTCGACAACGCAAATTGTCACAGCCCAGACATTTTCTCTGGCACAGGCCTCGGCCGACTGCAATATAGCGCTTACATCAGCTTGTGTTAAATAAGTTCGGTTGGCTGGCATCATTTTCCTTTAGCATCTTTAAGATGATTGACGATTCTGAGCACTTGTCCGTGAATAATCCGCTTGCAGTAGGCTTGCTTTCAGTAGGCTTAAATGTGAACCGTTTAAAACTACCGAATATTCTAACAACTTAATACAACAATAAAAAAATGACGTATCTATCCCCTTGAATTTTATATAGATACGCCATAAACGTCATCGGCTTTACATCAAACTATTCGATGTGTTGCTGCGAATAATTTGCGCACTAGCCTTTAATAAACCAAAATACTTAGCATGAATATCCTTATCTACAGCTAAGGCCTTGGTTAACCCGTCGGCAATCACGCAACTGGGTGCCTTAACCACGTACGTCCATAAATCATCGATTGATTGACCCGATAGAGGATTTACTAAATGACTTATATGACGATTACCAATGTTTTTCTTACAAAAAGAAGTTGAGGAGACTGCTAATGCCTCATCCTGAATTTTTCCTAAAGGACTGTAGGTTGACTGATCTCGTACATCACGTAAAGAAATTGGCTCTTGCTCTGGACCGAGACTGCGAATGTCACCACCAGCATTAATCAATGCTCTTTCAATGCCAAACCGGCTCAGTACTTGAATCCCACGATCAATTGCATACCCCTTTGCAATCCCTCCCAAATCCAGCATTACAGGTCCAATCAAACGAATTTGAGCTTGATTTTCAATGAGGATCGAAGCTAAACATGACCGCTGCATATACAAATACTCCTCCTCACTCATTTGCCCAGGTAATAATCCCCAAGCCATTAAGTGATTACCAATACCACTGTCAAAAGATCCTCCAGTTTGTATAAATAAATCTTTTGCAATTTGCAAAACCTCTAAGGTCCAAGGATGAACTTCAATATTCATATATTTTTTGGCTAGGGAAATCTGATTAATGCGCGAAACATCACTATCTATGTCATGAAATGACATTAAAGACTGAACCTGCTTCATCTCACTAAAAACGATTGAAATAATGTATTGATAAAACTTCTCCCTGTCCTTCGTTAACTCCTCTTCTTGACCGATATCCTTAATTTTCACGACCACGAAAGTTCCCATGAGGGGCTGACAACGTATCATAGTTGTCTCCTTTTCAAAATAGCATCATGCATTACCATGAGGCGCTTCACGCCATCTGTAAGATGCTTTGATGACAAAGTGGCGCCAGCGATATTTTCAATATCAACCCGTAACTTAATAGGATCCTTTATTGACTTGCCAATAAACTGCTGACGCCATGATTTATCTTTTACTTCGCCACCATATGACTCGTTATATTGCATGATTTCAACACCACGAATCCGACCATTCTGATCAATCCCCACCGCATATTTGATCATTTCATGCTTTCCGACTACCTCATCGACAATAAACCATGATCCATCGCCAACATGCCATACCTCTTTTGGATTAAAGGGGTGCCTCACGCCTGATATTTTTCTCATCTGATAAATCAGTTCTGGATTTAATTCAACAGGGTGTCTAACCATATAGGATTTCGGGAATAATACCTCCTTAGCTTGCTCAATCGATAAATATGTTTTTGCTACAACCACATTACAGATGATCGGCGTTAATGCTACAACTGGTAATACGGCCAAGGTAGTTTTTATATTCATTAAAAAGGTACCCCTACCTTTACTAAATACTCATTTCGGCCGTGTCCATCCCAAACTTTCCCATCTGAACACTCCGCATCACCAGGCTCCCAACAACTCCCTCCAATTTGAGTCCGCATCGCTGCTGTTAACCACCAATTTTTACTTGCGTAATGAATATTAGGACCAATGAAATGGGCTTTTTGAGTCTGTCTATTCAAGTGATAACCATCAAAATCGTTATGAAATCGATACTCTAAACCTAAGTTCCAACTAGGTGCTACCCGATAAGTAAAACCACCAACAAAGTCAAAGACTGTCTCTTTAATTGGTTCATCATCAAATTTTAAACGTTCAATTTCATACACAAAATTTCCAACTACCTGTAATCGATCGTCAATAAAATTTGATTGCAATATAACGCGTGCTTCAATGGCATCTTTTAATTTTCCGATTGTCGGCTCTAAATACAACCCAACACCAACAGCTTCTGTAACTGGATTTGTGATCCTCCATATACCCTCCAGAGATACCCCATCAATTCCTTTTTTGGAATAACTATCACTTAATCCAGCACTTCCTGGCACACCATATCCTGCCGTACAAGGGTTTACACCCTGATCACATGCGTCTGGGTTCGTAAAATTTTTAGCAGCATTAATTGAATAACTATTAAGATACCCAGCAATTTGAATATTATTACTTAGTCCATATGCCAGTTCCGACCTGCCATACCAGTAATCATACGTTCCACTTGCCTGCCCTCTGGTTAATTGCAAGCGCTGCTCAATTTCCCATGTTCCTTTTGGTTGAAGATCTAAGCTGTAAATCCAACCGAAATTACCTTCACCAGCATGCGTTATTTGCACTGATAAAATTGCGCCACTCAGCGCAATCAGAAACTGTTTTAATTTACTGAGTATTTTTTTGGGTGGTGATTTTTTGACTGCCTTTAGATCTTCTTTTAAAAGAGGCTGTTTGGTTTTACTGACTCTGGCCTCACTGACTTTGGTGCTACTGACTTCACGATACGTCATCTTTTTTCCTTAAATTGAATGAACAAACTATATCTTAATGATAATCATTCTCAATCAAGAATTTACAACCTAAATTGCTTGGGGGCATTTAACCCTTTTACTGTCTTGGTTACTTAAATAAACAGCTCAACTAGGCCGTAAGCCATCATTAATAGAGATCCCAAAATTAAGCAAGGAACCATATTGTTAGGTTTTCTTAACATCCACCAAATGCAAATTAAACATACCCCGATCCGGTATACCAAAGGTACATTACTCAGTAAACCAATCGGCAAGATAATTAACTTGAAGGTCAACGCCCCAACTAATGAGTAGGTAACGGCGGAGAGCCATCTAAAGATTTCACTATTTTGGTCAACGTGTCCAGATAATAAGATGCCTAAACCACGCCAAAAATAGGTCGCAATTACTACAAAACCTAAAGCTGCCCACCAACCAAGACTTTCAAATAGTGCCTCCATTATTGCGAGACCTGTTTTCTTTTTCTTAAAACATAATCGATTACATAGACACAAGTCCCAAACACAATACCCGTAATTAATAATGCGTGATCTGGATATATTGGGTATAAGATTGTCCCAACAATACCGCCAACTAAAATACTAATACGATTGATAACTAAAGCGACTTCAGTAAAGGAAAGAAGAAAAAAAAGTGGATTGACAAACACCAAAGCATAGGTAACCCAAGGAGGTACTGCATCCGCAATAAGATACCCAAGAAAAGTGGAAGGTACTGAAATTAGCCAGCAAACTAAGCCAATTCCAATGTAATACCCATAACGATGCTCTGGAAGAATTTTCGGAAAATCCCGCATACAGGTAGTCCAAGTACTCATTGCTAACATATGAACCATTAATAATCGAGGTGGCTCATGCGCAGTTTTTGGAATTTGAGGAAATAAAGTCAGGGTCATTGTTAAAAATCGTGTGGAAGTTAACGCCACAGCAATCGCAATTGCACTGGCTGCAGAACCCATAGTCATCATCTCAATAAAAACTACCTGACCTGGAAGGGCGTACATAAAAAAAGAAATCGCGGTTGTATGCCAAATGCTTAAGCCAGATCCCTGCCCCATCGCACCAAATCCCAACATCCCCCCAAATAAGACAGGACCTGGTCCAAGAAGCCCTACTTTGGCACCAATTTTGATGGAGTTGATTAATGCTTGATTACGAATTTTTATGTTATTTTGATTCATCTAGCTATTGTATTCAACTTGGAATACTCCAAAGCCCAATTAATATGCTCTATCACTAAATCGCTGGTGCTTAATTTGCGGTTCTCTAACAGGATTATTACCTGTTGCCTCATTGCATCATCGCAAGATGGAGCACGTAGTAAGTTTCCTAAAGCGACCACAATATTGCGTACCCAACGCTCGTAACCTATACGGTAGATGGCACTCCCTTGCATCCGAGTATCAAATTCCTGGGCAGTCCAATGAAATAATTCAATTAAATGTGACGATCCAAGTGCGTTTCGCTCCTTAAAATCCTCTATATAGGACTTCTGCGCATATTTATTCCAAGGACAAATTAATTGGCAATCATCACAGCCATAAATTCGATTACCAATGAATGGGCGTAACTCTACCGGGATTACACCAGGATGCTCAATGGTTAAGTAAGATATGCATCGTCTTGCGTCTAATTGGTAAGGGCCTGTAATGGCATTGGTCGGACAAATATCGATGCACGCTTGACACTGTCCACAGTGTTCCGAAATCGGCTCATCGAGTGGCAAAGGGATATCAATAAAAATTTCTCCAAGAAAAAACATCGAGCCGCCAAGACGATTTAAAGCTAAAGTATGTTTGCCGCGCCAACCAATCCCGGACTTTTTAGCAAACTCAACTTCTAAAACTGGGGCTGAGTCAACAAACACCCGAGAGTTCATCGGCGTAATCTGTTCTTGAATTTTATCTACTAATTTTTGTAATCTACTACGTAATACTTTGTGATAGTCTCTACCCCTGGCATATACAGAAATAACTGCCCGCTCAGGATCCTCAAGGGCCTGTAACTCTCTAAAACGCCAATCTTTACCACCTGTATCAGCTAATAAAGCTTCTGCCGCTAAATAATCCATCCGAACACTAATAACCCGTAAAACCTCTGGCAACAATTCTTGAGGATTTTCACGCAAAAAAGCATGACGACTCATATAATTCATATCACCATGAAAACCTTTAGCCAGCCATTCTCGCAAATAAGGGGTTGCATCACTGACATCCAAATTCGTGACGCGCAATTCACTAAAGCCCAAATCCATTGCTTGAGATTTAATCCACGCCAAAAGTTCGATCAGGTTATCGGAGTTCATGTATGACTATTTTAGGCACTCTTTACAAATTCAATTGGAACTCATCTGAGGACTGCGAGAAATGGGCACAAAAACTTGCTAAAGTCATTACAGAGATCATTTTGCATGATTCTGTCATGCATATCTGGCTTCAAGGAAACTTGGGCGCCGGGAAAACGACTTTTATTAGATATTTATTAAAAGCTCTTGGACATCAGGGCAAAGTAAAAAGTCCAAGCTATTCATTATGCGAGCCATATGAGATCGAAGTTGGCCAATACTCTTTTGCTATTCACCATTTTGATCTATATCGTATGAGGCATGCCCGAGAGTGGGAGGATAGTGGCTTTAAAGATCTCTTAACGTCTCCAGGAATCAATTTAATCGAATGGCCAGAAAAAGCAGAAAACACATTACCCACGCCTTGCCTACAAATTTCTATAGAATATTTGAATGAGAATCAACGATTCGGTACTTTCATAGCCTCTAATTTACTGGGGCAAAAAATCATCAACACTTTTTCAAATGGGAGCTAATGTTTGGACTTCAAGAAGCGACATTCGACACTTCGACTTCTCAAGTACTCTGCTGTAGCAAAGGCTATTTTTATATTAGGGCCAAAAGAAATTGCTTATGGCGCAAACCTAATTGCTGTGAGAGTTTGGCCCTCTGAAGTTTATACGCGGGTAACTATCGAATCGGATACCGCCTTAATCACCAACTTTCAATTATTAAACGATCCAAATCGCTTAGTAGTTGATATTCAAGGAATTGATCTGAGTTCTTCGATTAAAGAACTTATTTCGAAGGTCCAAAAAAATGACCCCTTTATATCCAATGTTCGGGTTGGCCTTTACCAACCTCAAGTAACCAGAATTGTTTTTGATCTCAAAGAAGAAATAGTGCCTCAACTATTTACACTTAATCCCGTTGGAGCCTATAAACACCGCCTAGTTTTTGATCTTTATCCTAAAAATTCCCAAGACCCAGTAACTACTTTCTTACAAAAAAATGCCAGGCAAGAAGATGAAGAAGAAATTGCAAGAATAGCAAAACAATTTCAAGGAATAAGTCTGGATAACCAACTTTCTAACTCTTTTAAATACTCTAGACCAATCATCATAGCTATCGACCCAGGCCATGGTGGTGAGGATCCAGGAGCAATAGGAATGGCAGGTACTTTTGAGAAAAATGTAGTTTTAGCAATTTCTCATAAATTAAAGGATATCCTTGAAGGTCATGGTAATTTTCGAATATTGCTTACACGCGACGCAGATTATTTTGTGCCACTTCATACACGTGTACAAAAAGCTCGAAAAGTTCAAGCAGATTTATTCATTTCGATACATGCTGATGCTTTTGTACTTCCTCACGCAAAAGGAGCATCCGTATTTGCCCTATCTCAACAAGGAGCAACAAGCACTGCGGCTAGATGGATTGCTAACAAGGAAAACTCGGCAGATCTGATCGGTGGCTTAAATATTAAATCAAAAAATGTTGATGTCGCTAAACTGCTATTGGATATGGCTACAACTGCACAAATCAAAGACTCCCTTCGTCTTGGAAGCTCGATTGTTAAAGAAATTGGTGCCTTTGCAACTTTGCATAGTAAAAGTGTAGAGCAAGCAAATTTTGCTGTACTAAAAGCGCCAGATATCCCATCAATACTGGTAGAAACTGCCTTTATTAGTAACCCTGAAGAAGAAGCTAAATTATTAGATGAGGGTTATCAGAAAAGGGTTTCATTAGCAATTGCGAAAGGAATTGACAAGTACTTTGTGCAAAACTACCCAACAAATCGTCCTGGTTAAAAGTTCTTGCTATAATGTTGAATTACCATTTTGGGACGGTAGCTCAGTCGGTAGAGCAGCGGACTTTTAATCCGTTGGTCGCGAGTTCGAATCTCGCCCGTCCTACCAAATAAATCAATGACTTACGTTGATGAACTAGTAAAAAAACCTGTTTGAGCAGCCAATACTTTTTTACTCAACAAGAACCCATATTTTATAAGGGTTTAATGACTATATTCAATCGCACACTAGATAAAAAAAATTAAACCCATCTGATTTAAGACAATCCCAGATTCAAGTTTGTGTGATTTCCTCTGCACTCTAAATTATGCCTTAACTATATGCCGCACTACCTTCGCAATTAAGCGGACGTAGTCTAGACTGTAGCATTCAACTAAAGGTTTTATGAATCAGTTCAGAGCTTATTTACTAATAAGTCAGCGATCCACGTCCCAATAGGGTTTCATCTTTAATCGCATCAAATATAGATTCTATTTCTGTAAAGGGTTTTGTCATACCAACGACTGGCTTTACTAAACCACGAGCCATAACTTCCATCGTTTCTATTAATTCAGTTCGAGTAGAATGCCTCGAGCCAGTCACAATTTTTTCCGTTAACATCAAATTTCGGGGATTAACGCTAATATCTCCCTTACCCACTCCCACAATCACAGCTCTTCCAGACGTGGCTAAGCTATCGTAAGCTATCTGGAAAGTCGACCCATGGCCCACATAATCTACTGCGGCATTAACACCTTGACCATGAGTTAACTGCTTTACAATCTCAACAACATTTGGATTTTTTTTGACATTGATGACATCATCAGCACCCCACATCTTCGCTAAGGCTAATTTTTCGTCAGATACATCAGCAGCTAACACATGTGCGCCAAAAAGTTTAGCGACTTGCACTCCATGAATTCCAACGCCCCCTCCAGCACCAATCAATAAAACCCGATCATGGGGATTAAGCTTGGCTCGCTCACGCATACAATGCCAATTCGTATTAACAGCATCAGCCGCAATGGCAGCTGCCTCGTAACTTAATTCATCCGGAATTGGCAAGAAATTTCCAGCCGGTAAACACACATACTCTGCAAAACCACCATCACGATGAACACCTACAAATCCACCAAAGTTCTCACACAAAGTTTCACGTCCACCATGACACCATCTACAACGACCACAATTTAAATAAAAATATACGGCGCATCGTTGTCCAATAGATAAAGATGTAACTCCAGCACCAACCTCAACAATATCACCGCCAAGTTCGTGTCCCATAATACGTGGAGCTTTACCTCCAAAACTACCATTGCGCATATTCAATAAGGTTAATCCAACACCAGCAGCGCGTACTTTTAAAACAGCTTCACCGGGTCCTGGTTTTGGATCCGCAACCACATCTAAAATAGAAGCTTGTCCCCATTCTTTGACAACCATTGCTTTCATATATAACTCACATATTTAAAGTTAAAGTAATTAAAATATTTTTATTAAAAACGTTGTAACTCCTGGAAATACATATATTAACCAAGCAATTATTAGTAGCATTATGCAAAATGGGGTCGAGCCAGCAAAAATTAAAGACATCGAGATATTTTTCTCGTGCGGAATAACAGACTTAACCGCGTAAACGACCATTCCAAAAGGGGGAGTTAATAAACCAGCTTCCACAATTAAAATCCCAATCATAGCAAATGCTATTGGGTCTATACCGAGCGTTATAGCAACAGGTGCAAAAATAGGTACTGTCAAAAGCATAATAGATATCGAGTCAATGAGCATGCCTAAAATTAACCATACGCCCACCATAAACAACAATGTCATACCCGGTGACATTCCACTTGTTAACATAGTATTTTGTAATTGTTCGCCAATGCCACTCATAGCTAATGTTCTGGCATAGAGTTGTGCGGTAAAAACAAGAATCATCAGAGGGGTAGCAGTTCTTCCAACTGCTAAAATACAGTTATAGATTTCAGGCCAACGCATCCCCTTAATAACCCCAACTACAAGTGCAACCAAGGCACCTATACCAGCACCTTCGGTTGGGGTAAAAAAACCTAACCATATACCACCTAAAGCTCCAAAAACAATTGCTATTAAACCAATTGAACTCACAGCCATTCCCAATCTAGTTGGCTCTTGGACTACAACTTCATTTGGATCAAGTTGTATTTCCCGATCAGATATTTTTTTCACATCAGCAACATGACCAACAATACTTGGCCGAATAAAAGAGACTGCTGCAATGTATAACATCATTAACCCAGCTAGCATAAATCCAGGAATAATTCCCGCCAAGAAAAGATGCCCAATTGAAATATTAGTCAAAATACCCCAAACAACCATTAATAAGCTTGGTGGGATCAGCATACCTAAGCAGGCACTACCACTAATTAAACCTAGCGAAAAATGTGACTCATATCCCCCTCTTTTCATTTGTGGATAGGCTATTGCAGTAAAAGTTGTAGCTGAAGCTAAGCTTGTACCAGATACGAAAGAAAATATAACGTTACCTAAAACAGTTGCATAAGCAAATCGACCACGAATTCTTTTCAACCATTTATCGATTGCCCAATATAAATCATAAGCAATCCCAGACTTGGCGATAAATTCTCCCATTAACAAGAATAATGGCACTACAGCAAAAACATAATCTCGTAATGCCTCATATGCCGTATTACTTAAAAAAGATACAGAAATCGATAAATCATTTGTCGATAAATAGATTGCTAAAAAGCTAACAATACCAAGGGCAACAGCTACTTCAATATTTGCAAATACTAAAAGTAAAAGTAACCCTAAAATATAAAAATGTAAGTAAGATTCCAATTAATTAACTCCTCTACAAGGCTGTTTCACCAGAAGAAACTTCTGCCAAATCATTAAAAATGATATCGAAGAGTCTTACAAAATAATAAAAAACAGATAATCCGCAACCAATCACAATCGAAAATTTAGCAGGCCAAGCAGCAACATCAACAATACCTTCACCCTCATACTCGTTCTCAACCCAGGATATAACTGCCGGCTCCCATGCTCCTAAAATTACTGCTCCAAAAAAAAGAATCCCTAATAAGCAACCCAATATCGCAGTACCTTTTTTCACAATCCGAGGCATAAAGTTAACGAAAATATCTACGGCAAGCATACTCTTCCAACGAACAGCAAAAGGTAATTGCAAAAATACAATAATAATTAATGTGTTCCGAATGTACTCAGCCGTTCCATAAAATTTCAGCCCAAGTATCCGGGCTGAAATTTCAATCAAAATAAATAATGCCATCGCAAAAGCACAAAAGGCTGTTAAAACCATCATGCCTTTAGTTAATGCATCTATGGCGGCTAGCTTATTTTTCATTACTCCTCCACTAAACCAGTTTAGTTATTTAAATTCCTAGATCACTTAGTCTAATTTGGCTTTTACTGGCCACTTATATCCAGCAGCTTCAGTAGCATCAATATAAGCTTTCATAATTTTTTGCATCGGTAATTTATTTTCAGCCTCATACTTTCTTGCGACTTCGCGTGGAGAATTAGCTAGCATTTCAGCCCACACTTTTCGATCACTTTCCGAAACAGTAGACACATTGATGCCCTTCGTCTTCACAGTTTGGATCATCTTCTCTCCAAGCTCACGGGTCATCACACCACCTTTTAACTCAGTTTCGCGGCCAACAGCTAGGATGATGTCTTGAACATCTTTAGGCAAACTTAAAAACTTCCGATTATTTACTGTTAGACTAGTTACTGTCATTGCCCCGAATGAAACATCTACAAAGTTGGGTGCCACCTCAAATAACTTTAATGAATCCATAACACTTAGGAAGATAATCATGGAATCAATCAAGCCTGTTTGAAGCGATGTATACATATCAGGTCCTGGAACTGAAACAGGCAAAGCTCCTGCATTTTCAACCCAAAAAGCATTAGGCCCTGCAGCTCCAACTTTTTTACCCTTGACATCGCCTGCTTTTAGAATAGGCGACCTTGCAACAATATTGTATGGCTCGAATGGCACTAATGATAATACCCTCTGACCATACTTTGTAAATTGACCATTTAACTCTGGATTCGTATCATAAACTTTGCGAGTTGCCTGAACAGAAACTTCTGGATTACTTGGTCCAAATGGCAAATATAGTGGGAAGTTATTTAATGCTAATTTTTGCGCTTCATGGCAAATACAAAAAATACCTATATCAACCACCCCACTTTGAACTGACTCTAAAACTTCTGTGGTTTTAACCATCGAACCAGAAAAGCCTTCTATAAAATCAATTTCATGGCCTGTTTTTTCCTTAACACGCTTTTTTACTTCTGGCATGAAATAATTTTGAGTTAATTGAATAAAATGCCAACTAGGGCTATGGCCAGAAGCAATCTTTAATGTGATCTTGTCTGCCAAGACTTGGCCAGAAAAGAACAAGCTGATGATTGGGCAAGCTAAGATAAAACTTATTTTTTTAAGTATTAAGTGCATTTTAATATCCTCAGGTTACATTTTTATATGAAGAGCTGAGTACATGGTACATTCCAGAGAATAGAGCAGTCTATAAGGGTATTACCTATGTAAATAGAGCTTTCTACGTAGGTCCAAAACTTCGCCAACTCAATTATTTAATGGAATGAAACGTTTAAATTACCAGCAATTTTATTTGTAATTTTTATGGGATTTTTTATGTCACTAACATTGACAATTTGTTTGAGTTTTTATATGATGGGCTTTAACAATAGTTTACTTACCAAGTTCTTTCAACTATGGCCAATAGCCTACCCTATTGCAATAATTAGTATTATTATTTACAGACCACTGTCATTATGGATTGCTGGTAAAGCTTTAACAAAAATTAAGGTCTAAAGAATAGCTATTCATTTAACAATTCCATTATTTTAGGTTATTGCGGTGTAAGAAATGGAGATTGATTATCTTAACTTGCTTCTACTATTCGAATATCTCTAATTGCCGTATTCCCTAGGGCTTTTAATGCGGCCTGATATCCAACACTATTGTAAGCAGCTAAAGCTTTTTCTAAACTTTCAAATTCTATTAATAC
>Ga0114972_10000309_pt1 | contig 36091 bp, 32 predicted proteins | sample M_140807_EF_Meta_FD_87354 | JGI IMG/M metagenome (GOLD analysis project Ga0114972, IMG submission 87354) | Freshwater microbial communities from Lake Montjoie, Canada to study carbon cycling - M_140807_EF_MetaG | ecosystem: Environmental > Aquatic > Freshwater > Lake | place: Lake Montjoie... | reverse complement strand
GGCCCAGGTAGGTGAGTGGTAAGGCTTGACCGCCGTACTCTTCGTTCAAACACATACCAGTCCAACCCATCTCGGTGCATTTTGCCCACAGCTCGGGTGGATGCCCGATTGGGTCTTCTTCCATTTGACGTACCAAGGCGGTCGAGCATTCTCCTTCAAGAAACTCGCGCGCGCTTGACGCCACTAACTGTTCTTCATCGTTTAAAAGCACGTCCATCTTATTTCCTATATGTTCTTCAATGACCGCCGCGTTGACTGCTTTTGTGCCGCGGCCTCAGGCTACTTGGCAGGCGCTTTAGCGCGACGCATCGAGGGCATCTCAAGCCCACGCTTTGCAACTTGATCGCGCATGATTTGCACGCTACCGTGGTTGATGCCTGATTGAAAGGCTCCCATCGTGTTGTGCGCAAATACGCCTTTTTCAACTGCATGCGGCGAACCATTGAGCAAGGTGCCGTACGACCCCAGCATTTGCGTGATGGCTTCGGTGGTTCTGACACCATGCTCTGGCGACCAGACTTTTTCAGCCGAGCCTTCATAGGTAAAGTTGCCACCACGTTCAACAATTGACATGCTGCGCATGGTCATCAAACGACAAACTTGCGCCTCAATCCATAGCTCGGCAATCTTGTCACGAATGGCCGGATTGTCTTTGGGCGCATAGCCGCCAAAGTCATTGGCTTTGACCCAATTCACGATATCTTCATCGCGGCGCACCGAGCGTAAATAGCGGGCGGCGCCAACACGGTCAAGGTTCAGGCCCATTGAGCCCACACGCCAGCCTTGGTTTTCACGGCCGAGCAAGCACGATTCGTGAATCCGTACATTTTCAAAAAAGACTTCGTTGGTGCGCGCATCACCGTACGTGGTGCCGCGTGGCGCACGCGGATTGTTTTGAATCGTCCAAAGTGGGCGCACCGTGAGGCCCGGCGTGTCCATCGGAAATAGAAAAATCGAAATGCCGTCATGACGACTCGCGTCGGGATCCGTGCGTGCCATCAGATACATGTGGGTCGCATGATGGGCAGACGTTGTGTACATTTTTTGGCCGTTGATGACGAAGTGATCGCCGTCACGGATGGCTCGGCAGCGCAGCGCCGCCAAATCAGCGCCCGCATGTGGCTCGGTAAAGCCAAGTGCGAAAGAGTATTCCATCTTGATCAGCTTTGGCAGATAGTGTTGCTTCTGCTGTTCAGTTCCCACCGCCATGATGGCGGGTGCGCCGCTACCAACCAAGCTGATCGGTAAGCCCGCCCGTTGAAATTCTTCTTCGATAATATTTTGGCTAACTCGATCGCCATCGGCGCCACCGTACTGTTTAGGGTAGCTATAGCCAAGCCAACCGCGGTCGTCGATCTTTTGATAAAGCGCAGCCACTAACGGGCCGCGTTTGTTAGACAGGCGCTCGCCTTTACCAGCTTCATGAGCCTCTTCGGTTGCATCAAGTTCTGCATACACCTCAGGGGTCATGTGAGTGCGAATAAAATCAAGCACGTCGCGACGCAACTGTGTCTGCTCTGGGGTATGACCGAAATCCATCTGACTACTCTCCTAGTACACTATGCGCGTCAGCACGCACACTTAAGTTCGTTGCACTCTAGCCCTAGAACACGGCGGCTAAAGGCGAGGTGAAGGTGTGGCGGTGGTCGAGGATGGCTGCTTTGCTGCATGTGCACAATATCAATATGCATAGATTCGACGAGAATCTGAGCGATCGTTTGGCAGACTTCAAGCGTTGAATCGCTTCTTAATGCAACTTCAGCTTTGTCTCAAACCACTTATTTTTTTAATACTCTTTGTATAAGATTTATCCTAGCATAAACGCATAGGCTCAGCACCTCATTTCTATCCGCCATGTGGACATGGGAGTGGCCGGTCGCTCCAGTCGTGGCGCAAACCTTAACCGACGCGCAGAGCGACCAAGTGGTGATCGACAATCGCTCTGCAGGCGGAACCATGATTGGCACACATTTCGCCAAAGCAGTATGCTGATTTATTGGCAGAAGGTTTGGCAAGTAATGCGGCAATCCTGAACACTCTTAGAAAAGCTAATATTAAATTCGAAAATTAAACTCGGAGGCACTGCGACATGAAGATTCTATTTTTTAATGATTTCAAACTTGGCATCCTGAAAGGCGACCAGGTGGTTGATGTGTCTGCTGTGGTAGCTGACATTCCACATTTAGGCCCTCATGATTTGATCAACGGGTTGATTGAGCGTTTTGACGCCTATCGCCCTAAGATTGAAGAGGCGGTTCGCAACGGTACGGGTGTGCCAGTGAGTTCGGTGCGTATCCGTCCACCACTTCCTAAGCCAGGCAATATTGACTGCATGGCCGTTAACTACATGGAAGACGGTACTCGCACTTCACCAGCGCCGATCAATGCTTTTCAAAAAGCGCCCGGTGCAATTATTGGTCACGGTGACACGATGGTGCTACCCGATGTGGCGGCCAGTGTGTTTGAAGGCGAGGCCGAGATTGCCTTAGTCATTGGCAAGCGCGCCACCAATGTTGCGGCAAAAGATGCGATGAATTATGTCTTTGGGTACGTGAACTTTATCGATGGCTCAGCGCGTGGCTTGGGGCCAGAAGGCAACGTTTTTTTCCAAATGAAATCGCGTGACACGTTCGCACCGATCGGGCCTTATATCGTCACAGCCGATGAGATTCCTAATCCGCAAAAATTGCAGATTCGCCTATGGAACAATGGCAAACTGATGCAGAATTTCAACACAGATGATATGGCGCACAATATTCCGCGCTGTATTGAGTGGGTGAGTTCGATTCACACCCTCGAGCCGGGTGATATCGTAGCGACGGGCACTAATCACCGTGGCTTGAATGCCTTCATGGACGGTGACAAGATCGAGTTGGAGTGTGAGGGGTTGGGGCGCTTAGCGTTCAATATCCGCGACGATTTAAAGCGCACTTGGGGTCGTCAAACACGGCTTGAGCACGCTGACGCTAAATTGCCAGGGGTGCATACTCCGCAGTTGAGTGGTAAATACAAAAAGTAATTGTCAGAGTGATCGGTTGGTTCTTTCAATCGATCTTAAGTCAAAAAAATACGCCTCAACAATCGAGGCGTATTTTTTTTTGGGTAAACATTCGCGAATGCTGTGCGCTTGTTCAGACACTCTCAGGCTGTGCTCGCATAGGAGCCCATGCTGCGAATAAGGTGCGTCAGTTTAAGCGAGCGACTTTTCAGCCACCGCATTGCGTCCAGCGATTCGCCCAAACGCAAAGCACTCGCCGATGTTGCCGGTCCCTTGATACAGATAGCTGTACATCGAGCCCATCTCACCCGCGCTGTACAAGCGTGGGATCGGTGTGCCGTCAGGCCGAACGATTTGCGCGTGTTTGTTACGACGCGGCCCGCCTTGGGTATTGAGCATTGAAGGTGACAGTTCGACGGCGTAATAGGGGCCTGAGTCGAACGGTGCAAGCATCTTAGTGCGGCCGAAATCACTATCCGATCCTGCCGCACACTGTGCGTTCCAGCGCGCCACGGTCTGGTCCAAACTGCCGGCAGGCAGCTTTAGCAAAGTCGCGAGCGCTGCGAGAGTCGGAGCAGATTTAATCCAGCCTTTAGCAAGCTCGGCCCGATTGTCTTTGCTCCAAGCATAGCCACTCATAATCTGCGTCCAGCCATGCGTCGGCTTTCCGTCATAAATTGGGCCGCCATCGAGCATGGTTTGATCAAAAATCATGTGCATCGGGCAAGGCGTACGCAGTGCTTGCCACTTGCCATTCTGTTCGACCTTGCCGTGCCGTGTTTTATATTTTTCATCGGTAAAGCGTTTGCCGTCAGGGCCTACCACCACCGAGCCACCCGCAGGCTCATGTGAAAAATGCAACGCCATCATTGAGAAGGTGGTGGGGTAGTCGGGTACCTTGAGCGCCATCGACGGGCCTGCAAAGTTATTCATGTGCCACAAATCTGCGCCGACTTCCATCGCCATGCGGATCCCATCGCCCTCGTTAAATGGGCTGCCCGAGGTGTAGCAGTAAGGTAGACCACTCAGATAGTTGCGAATCATCTCTTGATTGTTTTCAAAGCCACCGCAAGTTAGAACGACTGCCTTATTGGCTTTGATATTGATGGGCTTGCCGTTTTGTAACGCGACTACACCCACAATCTCTTGCGTCAGTGGATCTTGTAGCAAGCGCTGGCCTGGGCAGTCAGAACGAATATCAATGGGTCGCGCACGCACCGCTTGCTCAAGCATCTCCCAGGTCTTTGAATAGCCCAGAATGTCGCCATGATGGTACTTATGAACACATTCAGCACCTGGCAAATCCGGAAACTCAATTCCTGCTGGTTGAAACTGGTGCTCTTGTGGATCGCCGCCAATTGAACTGAGCCACTCGTTATTTTTACCCATTTCATCAGCCCAAACCGCCACCATGTCTTGCGGGACTTTATAGGGGCCGGCCAGGGCATTGAAGTAAGTGATTGCAGCTTCAGTCGATGAGGTATTCAGATAGCCTTGCGCTGCAACCCGAGTATTGCCGCCCTCTTGTCCAAGCGGGGCTTTATCGAGCAAGATCACCGAGGCGCCCGCCTCGACTGCAGTGATTGCAGTGGCCGCACCTGCGCCGCCAAAACCTACGACCACAACATCCGCGACCGCATCCCACTGCGTGGGTAAGGTGTTTCTTTGACTCATCTTTTTTCCAGTTGTTCGCTTGCTTGATTGTTCGATTACCTATTGCAACAGACGGCGGTATTTGCTGCGTTTAACACGCTCGTGTACTTTATTTGTTTCTTTATTTCAACAGCCCGACCTCTTTAAAATACTGTGTGTACCACTCAATTTCAGCCGGAAATTTGCTCGCAACTGTAGCGCCATCTTCGTACGCATAGGGCAAGTTGTATTTGATGAGCAATTGTTTAAATTCTTGCGATTCAGCGACCTGCTTGAGGGCAGCTTCTAAGGTAGCTGCGATAGCGTCAGGCAAACCGGCAGGTGCGACTACGATCATCCCGCTTGGTGGATTGGTTGGCGGACAGCCGATATCTTTCATCACAGGAATATCTGGCCGCTTTGGGTCGCGCGCATCAACGTGAAAGGTGACCAACTCACGAAACTGACCTTGCTCAACCAGGGGAATATGCGACCCAGAGCCCGCAACAAAATCCACATGTTTACCCATTAAAGCGGTATTGGCAGTCGAGCCGCCCTTGGTAGGCATATGCTTGAACACAAGACCCTTGCAGCGCGCAAACGCTTCGACGCCGATTTGTTGTTGGGTATGTGGTCCGCTAGACGAGTAGGTCAGCCCAGGATTTTTCTTTGCGTAGTCCACAAACTGGTCAACCGTTTTGATAGGCGAATCAGCATTGACGACAAGCCCGCCAATGTAATAACTGAATTGCATCAGTGGACGAAAGCTTTGGGCGTTATAGGCAAGTTTGACTAGCAACGGTCGCATGGTGATAGACCCGACCGACGTGACTAACAAGGTGTAGCCATCGGGCTTTTTGCTCGCGAGTAAGCCATTTGCCACGGTCGCGCCGCCACCGCCCTTGTTCTCAATCGTCACAGGCACGCCTAGTATTTTTTCAATGCCTTGTGCTAGGGCGCGGCCGGTGATGTCGGTCGTGCCACCGGCAGCAAAGGCGATATACATCGTGATCGGTTTGTCGGGGTACTTGGCTGAAGCCAGACCGCTCGCGAGCAAGCCGCCCGTCAGTAGTAAGCTAAGTCCTGCAAGGCGAAAACGTTTACTGATTGTCATAGAAATCCTCACATAGAAATAATGGCTAATTATTCTCATCGGCCGAAGCGACAATGGCGTTGCGCTTTTTCCGAATAGCCGGCAGTACCGCACTGATCAATAACACTAACGAAATAAACAGAAAGCCTGCGGCAATCGGGCGGCTCACAAAAATCCCCATACTACCGCTCGAAATAATCAAAGACTGACGCAGAGAGTCTTCAAGGATTGGGCTTAAGACGTAGGCTAGGATCAAGGGTGCAGGCTCGTAGTCAAACTTGCGCATCAAATAGCCCACGACGCCAAAGAACAGCATCAGATAAAGATCCATTTCGCTGCCATTGATGACGTACGCACCGATCAGCGCAATAAATAAAATCAGCGGAAACAATACGGCGTAGCGAACCCGCAGTAAGCGCACCCAAAGCCCGATCAGTGGTAAGTTCAACACCAGTAACATGGCATTGCCGATGTACATACTGGTGACGGTTCCCCAAAAGAGCTCAGGATTTTTTTGAATCATCAGTGGGCCCGGCGTAATGCCATGAATCATCAGTGCTCCGAGCAAAATACCCATCACCGCGTTGGCAGGGATGCCGAGTGTCAGTAAAGGGATGAAAGCGGCTTGTGCTGCGGCGTTATTGGCCGCCTCGGGGCCCGCCACGCCAGCGATTGCCCCGTGCCCAAATTTTTCGGGAGTTTTTGAAATACGTTTTTCAGTGCCGTAAGAAATAAACGAGGAAAGTACTGCACCACCACCGGGCAAGATGCCCAGTAAAAAGCCTAAAAAAGAGCCACGCATGATCGGGGCGAAAGATTCTTTCCAGTCCTGTCGACTTGGGAGTAGGTTTTTGACTTTGCTGACGACTACGCCCTGTTTGATGGTCTTTTCTACGTTGAGCAAAATTTCAGAAACGCCAAAGAGCCCCATGGCGAGCGGGGCGATACCGATCCCGTCGAGCAGGTCAGAGACACCAAAGGTGAATCTGGGAAGCCCGGTCATGGTGTCAAGACCAACGACACCGGCCAGCACACCAACGCCTGCCATCATGAGTGACTTGGCCATCGATTTTTGCGCAAGGTAGGTCAAAATCACCAGCCCCATAATCATCAGCGCAAAGTATTCGGGAGGTCCAAATTTCAGGGCGATTGAAGCGAGCGGGGGTGCGAGTAGCATCAAGCCAATGATGCCGATCGTGCCCGCGATAAATGAGCCGAAGGCCGCAATGCCCAAGGCGGGGCCAGCGCGACCTTGTAGCGCCATTTTGTGGCCGTCTAGCATCGTTACCACTGAGGCCGCTTCGCCGGGTATCCCGACAAGGATTGAGGTGGTCGAGCCCCCGTATTGCGCGCCGTAGTAAATGCCCGACAGCATGATAATGGCCGTCACAGGCGAAATGCCAAAGGTAATCGGTAACAAAATCGACATTGCGCCAACTGGGCCAATACCGGGCAACACGCCGATCAGCGTGCCAATCAGTACGCCAATAAAGCAAAAGAAAATATTGTGAGGCTGAAAGGCGACCGAGAAGCCGGTGATGAGGTTATCTGCTAAGTCCATAGGGAATCGCGCGCCTCAGAAGCCAAAAATTCCCGCGGGGAGCGAGATTTTTAGAATGGTTTTGAAAAGTAGGTAGGTGCAGCCGATCGCGATGACTGGCACGAGAATTGAGGTTTTCCAGCTCAAGCCTTCAAGCCAACGCATGATGACGAGCAGCAAAATAAAACTACACAGAAAAAAGCCAAGTGTCTCAAAGGCCAGAATGAACAAAATGATCAGTATCGAGATGGCGACCGCGCGCCACCAATTACAACCTGCCCACAGGTCAGCCACGCGAGTTTGTGCCGCTGGGTCGCCTTTGAACGATTGGATGAATATCATCAGCGCCATGAGCGCGACAAAACTACCCGCAACGCAGGTTAAAAAACCCGAGCCGGGCGCCCCCATTGTGCCAATGCCAAGATCGAGCGCCCCATAAACGGCGGCGGCGCCAAACAAAAGCCAAACCAGACTGCCAACGCGTTCTGCGTTCAAGATGTCTCCTTCGTTATTTTTTTCTTAGGCTCAGGTGTCGTTGCAAGTCTACTGTGCAGCGCACCATTTTCAGGCGATCAATTGATGCTCGCCTTGCTCATATTTATATTGATCCCAATCCTAGGTCTTAGCCCTCCGATTGTCAACCATGTAAGGGCCCACTCTTGATCGCGAGCAGTATCTCGCAATGTGGTCGTTACGAGGTCTCGCGATGTGGTAAGTGCGTTGACATAAGATTCGCCATAGGATTAAGCTGATTCTCAAGTTTAATTATTCAAGAGACAACAGGAGCCCACCATGTCAGATCTGCCAAAACGCGTACGTATCCTTGAAGAAGGTCCTCGTGAGGGGATGCAAATAGAGAAAGGTCCCATCCCGACGCAGCGCAAAATTGACTTGATCGATAGTTTGTCAGAGACTGGACTTGAGCAAATTCAGGTGACCTCTTTTGTGAGCCCGCAGGCTGTGCCGCAGATGGCCGATGCTCCAGAAATTGTTGCTGGTTTCAAGCGCAAGCCAGGCGTGCGTTACACCGGTTTGTGGTTAAACGACAAAGGGCTCGAGCGTGCAATTGCTACCCAAAAGCTTGATATTCGTGGCTCGCTGTCTTTAACAGCCTCAGAGAAATTTTTGTTACGCAATCAAAAGCGCACCTTGGCTCAAAATATCGAAGCCGTGCATTCGATGATTGGTATGTTCAAGCACTACAACGTCGAGGTGAATCGCGCCAGCATCATGGCGGCTTTCGGTTGTAATTTTGAAGGTGACATTTCGACTGAGCGTGTGCTTGAGCTGATTAAAACGTTCCACGATATTGGTGAGCAACACGGCATCAAGATCGAAACTTTGTCGCTCGCTGATACGATGGCCTGGGCCACCCCTGGTTCGATTCGCAGAGTGGTCGGTGCCGTACGCAATAAGTATCCCGACCTCAATCTGTCTTTGCACCTGCACGACACCCGCGGGATGGGTATTGCCAATGCCTACGCTGGTATGCAAATGGGTGTGCAGATTTTTGACGCTGCCGTTGCAGGCTTGGGTGGTTGTCCATTCGCTTCGCACTCTGGTGCGTCAGGTAACGTCTGTACTGAAGATCTGGTTTTCATGTGTCACGAGATGGGGATTGAAACCGGCATTGATCTTGAAAAATTAATTGAGTCGGCACTGTTGGCTGAGCAAGTTGTTGGCCATCCTTTGCCGGGCTCTATCAAGATGGGCGGTTCGTTAAATAAACTGCGCCAGAAAGTTAAAGAATCGATGCAAGCTAAAGCCTGATCAAGGATCTCATCATGACCGATATCACACGTGAACTTGGCGCCTTTGTTGCAGGCTTAACCTACGACAAAATCCCGAAAGCAGCAGTCGAAGTGATTCATATGGGCTTTGCTGATTGTGTGGGCGTGATGCTCGCCGGTCGTGATGAGCCTCCTACTAAAATTTTAAAAGACGTGCTCGCACCACCCGCAGGCACCTCGACGTTGATGTTCGGCGCCCAAACCGCGAGTGCGTCTGATGCGGCATGGATTAATGGTGTCGCCGCGCACGCGTTGGATTTTGATGACGTAGCGATCAAGGGCCATCCCAGCACGATTTTGGTGCCAGCGATTATTGCCGAGGCGCAAGCCTTAGGCTCAACGGGTCGCGAAATGGTGACTGCTTACGCTGCAGGCTACGAAGTGTGGGCTGAGTTGGCGCGTCGTGATCCCGATCACTATCACACCAAAGGCTGGCATCCGACTGGTATTTTGGGTGCGATTGCTTCTGCCGCAGCCTGTGCATCACTGAATAAACTAAATGCAGAGCAGTGCACCATGGCAATCGCCTTAGGTGCTTCGCAAAGCGCTGGCATTATGGCTAACTTCGGTACGATGACCAAACCGTTTCATGCAGGGCGCTCGGCACAATCTGGCGTCTTGGCTGCGCGGCTTGCGAAGGCAGGGTTCACGTCTTCGTTAGATGCACTTGAACATCCACAGGGCTTCTTATCGGCGGTTTCGCCGAATGGTCGTTTTGATGCGACATCGGCAGTTGAGGCCGGCAAGATCTGGAAGCTTGCCGTGACCAAGCTATCGGTCAAAAAATATCCGTTGTGTTTCTGTACGCATCGCGCGTTAGACGGCATGCTGGATTTAGTTGCCGAAACGCCAGTGACCGCAGACCAAATCGAGAGTATTACCGCCGTGACGAGTCGCCGCAACACCAAGGTCTTGCGTAACCATCAACCGCAAACAGGTCTTGAAGCAAAGTTCAGCATGCAATTTGCAATGGCCTCGTGCGTGGTGGCTGGGCGCGCGGGCTTAACTGAACTTGTGGATGATTTTGTGATTCGTCAAGACGTGCAAGACTTGATGAAAAAAATCAGTGTTCAAGCCGATGATGCCGAGCACCCAACGATGCCTGGTTATTCTCCCTTTGACCAAGTCACGGTCAAACTGAAAAATGGTCAGACCTTGCAAAGTAAAGAAGTTGTGACGGTGCGTGGCGGACCAGATTTTCCGTTGAACCGCGAACAACTTTGGGCTAAGTTTGACGACTGCGCTCGCGTCGGCAATTTTGAAGGCTCGGCCTTGAAGTTATTTGATGCTTTCATGGCCTTAGATCAGGTCGCACGTGTCAGCGATATTCCTAGTTTGAGTTCAGGTAAAAAGTAGTCTACTGCGTAGTCGAAAAAAAGGGATCGCCTTGGCGATCCCTTTTTTCTGCTTCGGCTAATTAGCCAATCTGCTTTCTAAACATCTCGATGGTGCGCTCGCGTGCTAGTTTGGCTGACGCTGCGTCGTATGAACCGCGTTGATCGCAGTTAAAACCATGACCCGCTGGATAGAAGTAGCTGGTTTCTTTAGGGTAGGCCGCTGCAACGACTTTAGCCTGCTCAAGCGTGATCGAATGATCGGTCTCGCCAAACTGAAACATCACTGGGCACTTTGGCGTTTCTTTCAAGAAGCTAGGAATTGCGCCGCCGTAGTAAGGCACAGAGCAGGCCAAGCCATCCACGCGGCCCGCTGCGAGCCAAGCGATCACGCCGCCCCAGCAGTAACCCACAATACCCACTTTACCGGCTGCTTTGCCGTGTTCAATGGCGGCTTTGACGTCAAGCAGTGTGTCGTCGAAGCTAATCTTTTTCATGAGTTCAACGCCAGCACCGATATCAGGTTGTGTGTAGCCTGCTTCGTATTTGGTTTGGGCGCGATCAAAAAATGCGGGGGCAATCGTGAGATAGCCGTCGGCGGCGAAACCATCTGCGACTGAACGAATGTGGCTGTTTACACCAAAAATTTCTGGGGCGACAATGACTAAACCACGTGGCTTGCCAGCTGGCTCGGCCACATAAGCGTCGAATTGATGGCCGTCTGAGGCTTTGAGTTGAATGCTTTTACCCATAATAATCTCCTTGAATTCGTATTTCTTTGCTGATTGATTGAATAAAACCTTGCGTATCGCGAAAGGGGGCACTGACCTCTTTGTCACTTTTTGCTGCGCTAATTATAGGCATAGACGCAGTCAATTCGGCAAGACATTGTAAAGGTCTCGTGAGTCTATTTTAGGTCGCCCGTTTTGGTGAAGTAGTCTTTATACCAAGTTGTTTCAACGGCCAGGTCGTGATTCAAGGTTTTACTGTCTTTGAGGTCAAAGGGTAGATAGTTTTGTTTGAGCATGGCCCTGAATTCAGGTGACTGAGCGACTGTCATGAAAGTGTTTTCAAGTTTTTTGAGAATGTCGGGAGGCGTTCCGGCCCGAACGGTGGCCAGCATGCCGCTGTTGGGCGGGTTCTCCCAGTCGCAGCCAATCTCTTTGAGGGTTCTGACGTCGGGAAAATTCTCGTCGCGCATGCTTTGAAACAGCACCAATTGGCGAAATACCCCGTCAACCACTAAGGGATTGTGTGACCCTGAACCCGAAGTGAAGTTCACGTGCTTGCCCATCAACATGGTATTGGCTTCGGTTCCACCTTTGGTCGGCACATGCTTAAAGTCTAGGCCTTTGCAGCGTTTCAGCGCCTCAACCCCCATTTGTTGAGAGGTTGTTGCCACACCACCGCCCCCCGCCGTGGCGTACGACATGCCTGGATTCTTTTTTGCGGCCTCAATGAAGTCTTCAAAGGTCTTCCAGGGGCTGTCAGCGGGGATCACCACTGAACCATTATGAAAATAGCTATATTGCATGACTCCTACAATATCTGACGCTTTGTAGCTCACTTTCATGAGGGCTGGGCGAGTTGTGATCGCTGAAGTCGAGCCGATCAAAACTGTGTAGCCATCTGGTTTTTTTGATACCAACAGCCCAGCTGCAACCGTACCACCGCCCCCGCCTTTGTTCTCAATTGTGATGGGAACACCTAGGATGGGCTCGGCGGCTCGGGCTAAGGCGCGAGCAGTAATGTCTGTCGTTGCGCCCGCAGCATAGGAGACATAAAAGGTGATCGGCTTATTTGGATAGGGTTGCGCTTGAGCGGTAACCGGCAACGCCACCCAAGCTGCAGCAGCCAGCGTACCAGCGAGCCCACGCCCACTGACAGAACAAACTTGTTTCAACAGGGTTGTCTTAGTTGTAGTGGGGGCGATCAAATCTTTGACATACATCATGTAGACCTCTTCTGTGGACGAAGCTGCTAGACGCTTTACTCTAGACTTAATTTAGCCGCCTCAACGGTTTGCTTCCAATTGGCAATCTCTGCGCGTACAAATGTGTTGAATTCTGCAGGTGAATTGCCGCCCGCAATGCCTCCCATCTCTTTGAAGCGATTTTGGATGTCAGCGGTGTTTAAGACTTTGACCGTGGCTTGTTGCAAGCGGTTAATAATCGCCTGCGGCGTTGCCGCCGGAGCGAACAGACCAAACCACGCTGTGACCAACATATTGGGTACGCCTGCCTCGGCCATGGTGGGAACGTTGGGTAACTCTGGGGCGCGCACATCACTTGTGACGGCTAGCGCACGCAGCTTGCCACCCTTGATTTGAGCCATCACGCTGGGCGCAGTTGCAATCATGAAGGTGAACTGGTTGCCGAGCAGGGCACCTGTTGCAGGCCCCGCGCCTTTGTATGGAATATGTGGCACCTGAATGCCAGTACGTTGCATAAACATTTCACCTGAAAGGTGCGGAGATTGCCCAGCGCCTGCCGAACCAAAGGAGTAAAGGTTAGGATCCTTTTTGATTGCAGCGACCAGCTCTTGTACTGTCTTAAAGGGAGTGCTGCTGTTGACGACCAAAATATTAGGGTTTGAAATCACAAGCGTGATGGCGCTGAAATCTTCAGGGGTATAAGGTAGTTTCTTGTACAGGCTGTAATTGATCGAGTGAGAGCCGATATTTGCCATCATGATCGTATAGCCGTCGGGCGTGGCACGCGCCACATACTGAGATCCCAAGATACCACCTGCGCCTGCTTTGTTCTCAACCACGACGGTTGTGCCAAGCTCGGCGCCAAGCTTTTCGCTAATAATGCGTGCCGCTTGATCGCCCGTGCCGCCGGGGGCGGCACCAACGATAATTGTGATGGGCTTATCGGGCCAAGCGGCTGCGCAAGGCGAGCCGAGTACGACCGCCAGGCCGAAGATTGCGAAGACACGCAGGGGTAGCGTTGTCTGAAAGGCTCGTAACATAAGTGATGGCATCACAACAGTCTCCTGGCACGAAATATATTTTCTTTTTTGTGACCTAAGGTTAGCAGGAAATCATCCACTGTTTAAATTTCTCGCTAGACGCGCAGAGTCATGATGTCCATAATAGAAGAAAAATACAAAGCGCATGCTGCATTGCGCCATAAGGATCTGTGAGACCTAGCGCGTTCTGCTCGTCAGGCTGCACTTGATAGTGGGCGAATCTTTTTAACGAAATAAATCGTGGCGTATAGCCACATCACGAGAGTCATCATGGCAACAAAGAGCGTTAAGACAAAAAATTCTGGCTTTGAAAAAGTTGGCGATGTTTCGCGTCGTGCCATCATCGGGGATCAGTATGTCGATGGCATGCTGAAAGCAAAAAATGCTTTCGATCATGAGTGGCAAGAATATTTAAACAATCAGCTCTGGGGGCGAACCTGGGCGCGCGGTATTTTGAGCCATCAGCAACTTAGTCTTGTGAACCTATCTATGCTGGCAGGGCTTGGTCGCATGGAGGAGTTTGAACTGCATTTTCGTATCGCACTGACTCGCACCAAGGTTCCATTGATCCAGTTGCGTGAAATTTTGTTACACATCGGGATGTACTGCGGAGTCCCGATTGGGCGCGATGCCTTTGCGATTGCGCGGCGGGTTTTACAAGAAGAGGGTGTAGATGTCTCTCAGTTAGACACTGTTCCTACAAAAAAATCATCTAGTAAAAAGAAGAAATAAACCTCATTTTTTTAGGTGGATATTTAATATGAATGATCTCTCGCCTCAAAAGAAGTCTTTAGCGATTATCAAAAACCTATGGCGGCTGGTTGTCTGCTGTGCGATGGGGGGTGTATCTGCCGCCTATTCGCAAGTGTTTCCTGTTAAGCCCATCACCTTAGTTGTCCCGTATCAGGCCGGCGGAAGCTCTGACGCCATTGCTCGCACGATGGCGCGCTTGGTTGGAAAAGACCTTGGTCACCAAGTGATTGTTGAGAACAAGGCTGGCGCAGAGGGAATGATCGGGTCGCTCGATGTCATGAAATCTGCGCCAGATGGGTATCGTGTTCTCTTTGGTGGTGCGGGTTCGATGATTGTTGTTCCGGCCCTTAGGCGCACACCACCCTTTGATCCAGGCACTCAATTTACGCCGATTTCAGGAGTGATTGATTTTTCATTTTTTCTATACGCCCATCCCGAACTACCCGTTAAAAACTTAAAAGAGTTTGTGGAATACGCACGTGCGCATCCTGGGAAAATAAACTATGCAACGGGTAATAACCAAGGTTTGCTGACGTTTGCCTACTTAAAAAAGAGTTTGAATCTTGACGTGGTCCAGGTGGCGTACAAGGGCGAAACAGCCGCGACCGCTGATTTGCTTTCAGGCCGCGTACAGGCAATGTTTGCAACGACGGCACCTTTGATGCATGCTAAAGAAGGCCGGCTGAAGGTGTTGGTCACCACCCTGCCACAACGAACACCTCTGCTGCCTGAGGTGGCAACCATGACAGAAAGTGGCTATCCAGAGTTTCCGTTTTCGCCGGCGGGTGGGTGGCTTGGTATTTTTGGCCCAGCTGAAATGAATCCCGAGGTGGTTAAGGTTTTGCATCAGTCTTTTGGCAAAGCGCTGACTGATCCGGAAGTACAAAAGCAACTTGCGCAGGCAGGGCTGTCTTATCGTGCGATGGGGCTCGAGCAGATGGGGGTATTTGTCAAAGGCCAGCGTGATCAGTTTCATCATCTGATTCGAGACCTTGGTATTCCACTTCTCGATTAACCTGTGCCCGATCCAATCAAAAAATTAGAAATAGAGCAAGCGCCTCATGTCTCAAATGCTGCAGTTACTGTATCCACTATTGCTATCCCCCTTGCAAGTTGGCGCGCATACACTAGCCAATCGCGTCATTATGGGTTCATTGCACACCCGCTTAGAAAATGAGCCCGACGGCGTACATCGTCTTGCTGAGTTTTATGCGGCACGTGCGCGTGGTGGCGTAGGATTGATCATCACAGGTGGTGTATCACCTAACTTCGAAGGGCGTGTCGAGCAAGGTGCTTGGGTGCTTGACTCGACCGAGCAGCTTGAGCAGCATATTCCAATCGTGCAGGCAGTGCATGAGGCGGGTGCAAAAATCGTTTTACAAATTCTTCATACAGGCATTTACGCCAAGCATGACGAAATTATTGGGCCTAGCGCCATTCGTTCGGTCATCAATCCGCGTCAACCGCGTGCGTTTACGGTTGAACAGATCGAGCAGACTATTGAAGACTTTGTCACGTGCGCAGTACTTGCTCAGCAGGCGGGCTACGACGGCATTGAAGTGATGGGCTCAGAGGGATATCTGATGACTCAGTTCACAGCCTTACGAACCAACAAGCGCGACGATGAATGGGGTGGCTCGCTTGAAAATAGAATTCGGTTTCCGGTTGAGGTCGTACGTCGCACGCGCGAGCGTGTGGGCTCTGGCTTGTTGATCATGTATCGAATTTCTGCGATTGATTTGGTCGACGGTGGTTTAACAGGTGACGAAATCGATCGACTCGCGCGGGCGCTTGAGCAGGCGGGCGCAGATGCGCTGAACACCGGGATTGGCTGGCATGAGTCGGTAGTACCCACTATCGCAACGAGCGTCCCGCGTGCTGCCTTTGCGTTTGCCGCAGCTCGACTCAAAAAAGTGGTTTCGATTCCGGTCGTGGCCTCAAATCGCATCAATATGCCCTCGGTGGCTGAAGATATTCTTGAACAGGGGCAGGCAGATTTAGTGTCGCTTGCTCGCGCGTTTTTGGCAGATCCAGACTTTGTGGTGAAAGCAGCAACTGGGCGTACCGATGAAATTAATACCTGCATTGGTTGTAATCAAGCCTGCTTGGATCATATTTTTACCGATCGGATTGCGTCTTGTTTGGTGAACCCTCAAGCGTGTCATGAAACTGAGTTCACGGCACCGGCACCGCAAAAGACGCTGAAGGTTGCTGTGGTTGGCGCGGGGCCCGCGGGTTTGGCTTGTGCGATTACGGCAGCCGAGCGCGGTCACCAGGTTCATTTATTTGAAGCGAGTGGTGAAGTAGGGGGGCAATTGAACTTAGCTCGACGCATACCCGGAAAAGAACAAGAGTTTGCTGAGCTGGTGCGATATTTTAAAAAACGCTTGAGTACGACTGGTGTCAATGTCCATCTCAAACAACGCGTAGATGCGTCAACGCTTGCTAGCGAAGGATTTGAGCGCGTTGTGATCGCGACGGGCATCAAGCCGCGAACCCCAATGATCACGGGGATTGAACACGCGAAGGTCGTGAGTTACAGCGATGTGATTCTTGGCCGAGTGCAAGTAGGAGAGCGCGTGGCGATCATTGGCACTGGGGGCATCGGTCACGATGTTGCTGAACTGCTCACCTCTGCCCACGAAGGGATACAGACGACACAACAATTTTTGAATACCTGGGGAGTTGACCCAAGCATTGGCTCTGCGGGTGGTTTGCAAGCTAGTGTCGCCGAAGACTCTCAGCGAAAAGTTGTGATGTTGCAGCGAGGCACAAAAAAACCAGGGGCACGTTTAGGCAAGAGCACAGGCTGGATCCATCGTACTAAGCTCACCAAACGTGGCGTGACTGCAGTGACAGGTTGTACCTACGACAAGATTGATGATCAGGGCTTACATTACAGCGTCAACGGTGAGCGGCATGTTCTAGACGTTGACACTATTGTCTTGTGTGCAGGGCAAGACTCTGAGCAAGAGTTAGCGGGTAGGCTGACCGGTGCAGTCTCGCATGTAGATTTGATTGGTGGTGCGCGCGTGGCAACAGAGTTAGATGCGATGCGCGCGATCGATGAAGGTACTCGACTTGCATTTGCGTGGTAACTGATTGAGGTCAAATAAAAACGCCCCGCGAGCGGGGCGTTTCTTCGTTCAGGATCGTGCGATCAAATCTTAGGCAGCAACGACTTCAGCTTCTTCAGTCTTTTTGCCGACGTTGACATGATCCCAAAGGTTTTTGCCCGAAACCGACTTCGAGAACGAGTCAGCGACGACCAACAAAACGGCCCAAGGAGCCACGAAAGCAGCGGCAGCAGCGCCAACTGCAACGTGAGCTGCACCGTTAACGAGGTTGCCGTCCATTAACAGGCTTGCGCCTGGCAACATTGTCTCGCCAACTAGCTTTACGGCGTTGGTGACCATTCCTGCGGGGGTGATTGCATCTGACATAATTTTCTCCGGAGATAAGGGGTTGTCTAAAATTGACTGAGAGGGCCCTCTCATAAAGATTATTTAACAATCTTAGACAAAAAGCATTTTGCAACAAAATACTGAAAAAGTCAGTTAATTTTTTGTTAAAAGTCATACTGTTACAGACAATGTACTAAGAATAGTCCGTACACAACAAGGTTATTGAGTACGGACAGCTAAATTATTCTATGCATTGACGCTTTGGTGCATTAGCTTTCGTAAGCCGATTCGCCGTGCGAAGTGATATCCAACCCCTCACGCTCTTGATCTTCAGGCACACGTAAACCAAACACTAAGTCTGCAATTTTGAAGGCGATATAAGCCACCACACCAGACCAAATCAGAGTGACTAAGACGCTTTGACCTTGAATCAAAAACTGATCAATGATTGAGTATTCAGTCGCAGCAGCGTTGGTGACGTAGTCGTAGATGCCAGTGCCACCGAGCTTTGGTGCGGCGAACACAGCGGTTAACAGGGCACCTAAAATCCCTGCAACACCGTGAATACCAAACACGTCCAAGCTATCATCTGAGCCTAAGAGTTTCTTTAAGCCACTGACGCCCCAGATACAGACGAATCCACCCGCGGCACCGATCGCCAGAGCACCCATCGGGCCTACAAAACCAGCTGCAGGTGTGATGGCAACCAGGCCAGCGACGCAGCCAGAAGCACCGCCTAGCAGTGAAGGTTTGCCTCGCAAGAGCCATTCTGCGAAGGTCCAGGCCAAGACCGCCGCTGCGGTTGCAAGCAAGGTATTGGCAAAGGCTAAGGCAGCTGTACCGTTGGCCTCAAGCGCTGAGCCGGCGTTAAAGCCAAACCAGCCAAACCACAGCAGCGCAGCACCGATCATGACGTGAACCATGTTGTGTGGCTTCATAGACTCTTTACCAAAGCCTAAGCGTTTACCAACCACAAACGAGCCAACTAAACCAGCGATCGCAGCGTTGATGTGTACAACGGTACCACCAGCAAAGTCGAGTACACCCTTTTGAAACAACCAGCCGGCTTTAGCAGCCATGGCTTCAAGCGAGGCAGCATCCTTGATGTCGTCTGGACCGGGCCAGAACCAAACCATGTGGGCGATCGGCAAATAGGCAAAGGTAAACCACAGCACCATAAATAACAGGATGGCTGAGAACTTTGCACGCTCTGCAAAGGCACCAACGATCAGGCAACAGGTAATCGTTGCAAATACGCCCTGAAACACCATGAACACGTACTCAGGTATCGCGACGCCTTTGCTAAAGGTGGCTGCTACCCCTTCAGGATTGAGACCTGCCAAAAACAGTCGATCGAATTTGCCGATAAAAGCGTTGCCTTCGGTAAAGGCCAGGCTATAGCCATAAATTGACCACAGCACGATGATTAAAGAGAACACCACCAAGCACTGCATCAAAATCGACAAGACGTTTTTACTGCGGGTTAAGCCGCCGTAAAAGAGTGCCAAACCGGGCAGACACATTAACAAGACCAAGGCAGTGCAGACCATCATCCAGGCGGTATCGCCCTTGTTTGGAACAATCGCTGCCGGTGCCGCAGCGGGCGCCGCAGCTGCGGCTGCCGGTGCGGTAGCTGTTGCGGCTGGTTTGGCATCTTGAGCGTAAGCGGGGCTAGTTGAGGCAAGGCCCGCGACACCCATTACGGCCGCCAACAGACCTGTTGCTAGAAGTTTATTTAACCAATTTGACACAATACACCTCGTCTTTAAAGTGCCGACGCGCCGGTTTCACCGGTGCGAATGCGAATGACATGATCGATCGGGGTGACGAAAATCTTTCCGTCTCCAATCTTTCCCGTACGAGCGGCTTTCTCGATAGCTTCTAGGGCCTGATCCAAAAGCTCATCAGACACGGCAGCTTCGAGTTTGATCTTGGGCAGAAAATCAACGACATACTCTGCACCGCGATAGAGCTCGGTGTGACCTTTTTGGCGACCGAAGCCTTTGACCTCGGTCACAGTGACGCCAGATATACCGACAGCAGTGAGAGCAGAACGCACTTCGTCAAGCTTGAAGTGTTTGATGATGGCTGTGATCAATTTCACGGCAGTCCCCTTGAAGATTAAAAGGTTTTAGTTAATGTGGCTAAGACCGTATCGCCGCCCAAGGCTTTACCCTGGGGGTTGACATAGGCTCCCTTTTTGGCATTCGTGCCAAGATAGGCAACGCCTAGAGTTAAGCCGCTGCCAAAGTCTTCGGTGACACCTAGTTTCCAGTCTGTATAGCTATACAGACTGTTGTTTGAAACGCTGGCTCCGCTAGCGGTGCCAGCCACGTATTGATAGCCGGCATGGGCGTTCAGTGTGAGGCCCCAGACGCCTGTGTCATAGTTGACAGTGAGGTCGGTGTAGCTAGAACCGACACTATTTGAAAAGCCAAGAAGGGTGGTCACCGCATACGAAAATTTCAGATAGCCAGTGACTGCATCAACGGTGAAGTTTTGAGCGGCATACAACTCGGTGGTGTTTGGATTGGTGGTGAAGCCCGTCGCCCCAGTTGTGGGAAAGTAGTATTGCAATACGCCGACATCGGCCGCGAAACCTTTGGACCACTCGTACTTGTAGCCAGCGTAAAAATCCATTTCAATCGGTGCAGAGGCGCTCTTGCCGCTGGCCGAGGCTGCATCTGAAATCCAGCTAATCGATGAGTTCCAGTTACCAATATAAAAACCGCTTGAATGGGCGTAGTCAAAGCCACCCTGAATCGCTGGCAGCAGGTTTGATTGAGAAATGCCGCGGTAGCGATAGTCATTGGTTAACGAAACGTTTGCCGTTAAGGGGCCCGGTTCGGCCGCAGGGGCTGTCGGTGGTGCCGTTTGGGCAACTGCAGTGCCGCACAATGTCAGGCAAGAAAAAAATCCGGCTGCGAGTGAAGAGGCGACTAATGGACGGCGGATAAACATCTGGAACTCCCTATGAAACATGTGACTGGTGTTCAAAGGAACGCAAGATGCGTGCCAGTTGATATCTGACAAGTCGCCCAGTAAAAACCCTATACCCGTTGTGATTTGTAGTTTATATCAGTGCAAATGCACCAAATAAGTGCGCCATTAAGTGCATTTCGTCACTCCATTGTCATATTGCTTGCGCGGATGATTTTTGCCAGACGTTCAGACTCTGCACTTAGGCGGGCGAAGTAGGCCGCACCTTCTTCTTGCATCGGAATAAAGCCTAAGTCACTAAAGCGCTTTTGCACCTCAGGCAATTTCATGATCGTTTGTGTGACGGCACGCAGTTTGTTTCCAATGGGTTCTGGCGTGCTAATGGGTACGGCAATTCCGATCGAGCCGCCGTAAGAGAAGTCTTTAAAACCAAGCTCCTCCATCGAGGGCACCTTTGGCAAGAGTGGTGAGCGTTGCGGTGTCGTGACAGCCAAGGCGCGGAGCCGTCCGGACTGAATGAGTGGGCTGGCGTTTGCAACCGTGTCGACAAAGAGGTCGACTCGGCCCGCATATAACTCGATCAAAGCCGGGCCACTGCCCTTGAAGGGGACGTGACTGACCGACAGGTTGGCAGCGTTTCTTAAGGCTTCGTTGGCCATGAAAGACGTCGAGGTGCCTCCAAAATTTGCAAAATTCAGCGTGTTTGGCTTGCTCTTGGCGTGCGCAATCAACTCTTGCATGGTGTGAAAAGGAGAGGCGTTCGACACCACAAAAATGCCAGGAGACAAGACAAGTAGGCCAAGGGGCTGAAAATCGCGTTGCCACACGTAGCTTAGCTTGTCTCCCATAATAGTGGGGGCAATCGTAAACTCGGTGCCGGTCACCTGATACAAGGTGTAGCCATCAGGCGTCGCCTTGGCCGCCATCGCTGCGGCGATGGTGGCGGATCCGCCAGGTTTATTTTCAACCACCACCGGTTGCGCAAGCTGCTCAGAATACTTAGAGGCGATAAAGCGCGCAACGGTATCCCCGGCACCTCCGGGTGGATAGCCTACGATCAGTCGCAAGGGCCTGCTTGGGTAGTCTTGCGCCCAAGCGGGACCAGGTGTATTGCAACCAAGAAAAATGAACGCCAACGCAAGGTAAATATGTCGCATGATGATTGTCTCTTTTATTGCTGATGACCTAAGCGCGAGCTGCGGCGATCAACGTTTATGAATGTTTTAGTGCAACGCCTTGATTATGCCTAAAAAAAGCGGTTGTGCCGCGCCTGAGGCACTCGGGCCTGCACTTTAGGCACCCGTGCCTACTCTGTCTTTACCCGTGCTAATCTTGTCGCATCATTCATCCGCCACTTACACCACCAGTGAGCCTTATGGCGATAGCCGTGCACTTAGTGATTGAACTCAAGTACGTTGCGAAGCGCCTTGCAGTGATCAAACACGATGAAGTTGCGAAGCGTCTTCAATGATCACTCTCAATCACGTGACGAAGCGTTTTGGCTCAGGTCTGGTTGCCTTGGGGGGCGTCTCCATGAGTGCGGCCCAAGGCGAGTTTGTCACCATACTTGGGCCGTCTGGTTGCGGAAAAAGCACTGTATTAAAGTTGGTCGCTGGTTTGGTCATGCCAACAGAGGGCACCGTTGTTTCGCCGGCGCAAACAGACCAAACTGGTCGATCGACGGCGTACGTTTTTCAAGAGCCCACACTGCTGCCCTGGGCGACGGTGTTTGATAACGTCTGGTTGCCGTTGCGTTTGCAAGGTCAGTCGCGACCCGAAGCACAGCCAGTGATTGCTCGTGTGCTTGAGCAAGTCGGGCTTGGCGAGTTTCATCACAGCTATCCTGCGCAGTTATCAGGTGGGATGAAAATGCGGGTGTCGATCGCGCGCGCATTGGTGTCACAGCCTAAAGTCTTGCTGATGGATGAGCCCTTCGCGGCGCTAGACGATATCACTCGCCAACGCTTAAATGTCGACTTACTGACTTGGTGGCATGGTCAGTCAATGTCCGCGATATTCGTCACGCACAACGTGGCCGAAGCTGTCTTTCTGAGTCAACGGGTGCTCGTGATGGGTGCGCGTCCTGGCAAGGTGGTCGCCGAAGTACAGATTGAGCAAGCATATCCGCGAGACGTTAGTTTTCGTCAGACACCAGCGTTCATCCATCATTGTCAAACGCTAAGCGCAGCACTTAATGAGGCGAGCGGTGTTGGGATGAGGCCGCGATGAAGTTGGGTAACATTTTTCTACCGACCGCGGTCTGTGTGGCACTGCTTTTAGGCTGGGAGTTATTTGTCTGGTGGGCACAAGTTCCTGCCTACACCTTACCCGCACCCTCGGCCGTGATCGAGTCGCTTGTCGCGAACTGGAGTTCGCTGGCAGGGAGTTGGTGGTTTACTGTAAAAATTACGCTCAGTGCCTTGGGCTTGGCCTGTCTTGGTGGCGTCTTGATTGCGTCAGTCTTTGCGCTTTCGCCAAGCACAGAGCGTGCCTTGTTTCCGCTTGCAGTTGTGCTGCAGGTCACGCCAATCGTGGCGGTGGCTCCGCTCATGCTCATCTATATCGAAAGCACAATGGCTGCGTTGCTGCTGTGCGCCTGGATCGTGGCATTTTTTCCGATCTTGTCGAACACTGTCATTGGCTTGCGGTCGATTGACAAAAATTTGCTAGATCTCTTTAGGCTGTATCGGGCGACCCCCTGGCAGCGTTTGGCCCTTTTGCGGGCGCCCTCGGCATTACCGTATTTTTTAGCTGGAGTAAAAATATCAGGTGGCTTGAGTTTGATTGGTGCAGTAACCGCCGAAATGGTTGCTGGCGCGGCGGGTCGCGACACGGGCTTAGCATCACGCATTCTTGAGGCGAGTTTTCGAACTGAGACGCCTAAAATGTTTGCAGCGTTATTGTTGCTGGTGGCAACAGGTGTTATGGTATTTCTTATATTAAATTTTTTGTCTAGAAAGCTTTTGGTTCAGCAGCCAAGTTTGGAATGACCCCACTCTGGTGATCAAAGAGGTTGGTCGCTTAACGGTGTTGAGCCTAGTTCGTACCCATATGCCTCGTTGAGTGTGCGTGAACTAAACATTTATGTGAAAAGGAAACCCATGACTTATAAATTTTTATTCAAAGCATTTGGGACGGTGCTGCTGACAACAAGCCTTGCGCAGGCACAACAAGCTGTGTCGTTTGCGACCAACTGGAAAGCGCAAGCCGCTCACGGCGGCTTCTATCAGGCGCTCGCGGATGGCACCTATAAAAAATACGGTCTGGATGTCAAAATTATTCAGGGCGGACCGCAGGTCAACAATCGCCCGCTCTTGCCCGCGGGGCGCATTGATTTTTTAATGACCGGTAATCTGCTGCACAGTTTTGACAACGTCAAGAACAAAGTACCCGTGGTTGCGGTGGCTGCAATGTTTCAAAAAGATCCTCAGGCTTTGATGGCGCACAAAGGGCAAGGTTACGAAAACTTTGCTGCGCTAAAGACCGCGCCCGTTGCCTACATCGCAAAAGACGGACAATTCACTTGGTGGCAATGGCTGAAGGTCACGCATGGGTTTCGAGACGAGGCCTTGAAGCCTTATAACTACAACCTAGGGCCATTTCTCTCAAACGCGAAGTCAGTCCAGCAGGGTTACTCGGTAGCCGAACCCATCTACATCAAAGAGCAAGGCAAATTTGATCCTGTTGTGCATCTGTTGGCAGACCATGGTTTCTCAACTTACAGCACGCTCATCGAAACCCGTGCCGATACTGTAAAAAACAAACCAGAGCTCGTGCAAAAGTTTGTCGACGCATCGATTCTAGGCTGGGTCAACTTTATGTACGGTGATCGCAAGGTCGCGACGGCGTTGATGCTGAAAGATAACCCTGAGTTGTCTGCAGCTGAGGTCGAGGCGTCGGTTAGTCTAATGAAACAACAGGGTATCGTTGACTCGGGCGAGGCACGCACGCTTGGTATCGGTGCGATGAAGGCTGAACGTATTCAAGATTTTTATGCGCAGATGGTCAAGGCTGGCCTGTACAAATCGGGCGACGTTGATCTGACTCAAGTTGCCACGTCACAGTTTGTGAATAAAGCGACGGGCGTTGAGTTGACACAGCAATTGTTGAAAGCCAAATAGAAAATGCGCCATGCAATGAAGACCATCGGTCTTCATTGCGGCTTATATCAATCGGGTGTCATCTTGGCTTTGATGATCACTTCTTTCCATTTGGCAGTTTCGCTTTTAATGAAGGCAGCATAAGCCGCTGGAGTGCTGCCGATCACTTCTGTTGCTGTATCGCTAATGCGCTTATTCACGTCGGGCGTGGCCAGCACGGCGGCAACATCCTTCGATAGTTGATCGACGATAGCTTTAGGCGTACCTGCAGGCGCCATGAAACCAAACCATGCTGTGATTTCAAAGTCTTTGATCCCTTGCTCGATCACAGTGGGCACTTCTGGCTGAGCGGGTGACCGTGCGGCGCTCGTAATGCCAATCGCCCGAATCGTGTTTGCCCGGATATGTGGCAGCAACACTGGTGTGTTGTGAATTAAGACCTCAAACTGACCGCCAAGACCATCGGTGGTCATTTGAGCGCTCGATTTATAAGGGATGCTGGTCATCTTGATGTCGGCAATCAAATTCAATAGTTCGCCCGTTAAGTGTTGCGTGGTGCCGGGGCCCGCGGTGCCATAGCGAATTTTGTTCGGCTCTTTTTTTGCCAATGCGATCAGCTCTTGCATATTATTGGCTGGTACCGAGGGATGCACCGTAATGAAGTTAGGCGTTTTCGTCGCCAAGCTGACCGGGATCAGGTCTTTTTCGACGTCATAGGGCATCTTGCCAGCCATTAGGGTTGGATTGACTGCGATGGGCCCAATCGTGTTGTACAGAAATGTGTAGCCATCGGGTGCCGCTTTTGCAACTCGATCGGTGCCGATATTGCCTGCCGCACCTACGACATTTTCAATGATGACCGGCTGCCCCCACGTTTCAGAGAGCTTTTGCCCGATCAGTCGAACTTGTCCATCAGGCGCGCTACCTGGTGGTGCCGGGACAATCATTCGTACCGTTTTGTCTGGCCATTTCGATTGTGCTTGAGCAGTGACACTGAAAATCAGGCCGCAAGCTAAAAGAACGGCGCTCGTCTTCGTCAACACGCTTGTGAGCGGGGTAGAGAGTTTCATGGTTGTCTCGCTTAAAGGGCAGCTATTTGTCAAACCTATGGTGGTTTGGTCGTCGACTATTTTAAACAGCTCGCCGCTAGGACGGACTAATCGCTTACCCCTAGCTAGTCACGAGGACGGACTAATCGCCTACCCCTAGCTAGCCACGCCTTCAGCGAATAATGTCAGAATTATGTTCGCCCAAGCGGGGTGGGCGAACCCCTGCCGACCCGGGTGTTTTTGATAACTTGATGGGCAGCCCAACGCCTTGATAGTCGTCTCGTTGAATAAACATCTCGCGCGCCGCGGTGTGCGGTTGTTGAAAGGCCTCAGGTACGGTGTGAACAGGGCCTGCGGCTACGCCGAGCGCCATTAGGTCTTTGCAAAGGTCAGCCCGCTTAAAATCTTTGAGCGCGACTTCCATTTCATGTCGCAGGGCGTCGCGGTTTGTCATGCGGCTCGCGTTGCTGTCAAAAAGGGGGTTGCTCAGTAGGTCTTCGCGCTGGATATGTTTGCAGAACTTTTTAAATTGACCTTCGTTGACGATCCCTAAAAATATTTGACCGTCGCCGACTTCAAAGCGGTTGTAAGTTGGGATATTGGGGTGCGCGCTGCCGGTTAAAGCCGGTGTCTTGCCAGAGTTCATCCAGTTGGCAGCATGCGGAATCAGCATGCTTAAGGCAGAGTCGAACAGCGTGGCTTCAACACGCTGACCTTGCCCGGTACGGATACGGGCCCACAGCGCCATCATGATTCCAGAAAAGGCGTTGTAGCCCGTCACCTGATCCACCACCGGTACGCCGATTCGGGTGGGCCCTGTTTGTGGCTCGCCATTGATACTCATGAGGCCGCACATGGCTTGCAGGACGGCATCGTAGCCAGGCAAGTTCGCTAAGGGGCCGGTGTCACCAAAGCCTGAGATGCTGCAGTAAATCAAATGTGGGAAAGCGTTGGACAAATAGTCGTCGTAGCCGAGCCCCCATTTCGCCATTGTGCCAGGAACAAAATTTTCGATTAGCACATCGGCGTTCACCAATAACGCTTCAAGAATCGCACGGTCGGCGGGTTTGCTGAGATCTAAACTCAGGCCGCGTTTGCCGCGATTGATTGCTGAAAAGTAGGCTGCTTGTCCGGGCTCAACAAAAGGTGGCCCGAGTAATCGTGTTTCGTCACCCTGTGGCGCTTCGACCTTGATGACGTCGGCGCCATGGTCGGACAACATTTGTGCACACAGAGGGCCTGCTAAGACGCGCGAGAGATCTAGCACGCGTAAGCCGACCAAAGAGCCCTGTTTAGCATTCGTATCAAGCCAGGCCGCATCCGTCAGAGGACTCGCGCCCGTAGTTGCGGGACGTTGATCGTTTTCGAAGGATGCGGGCATGGGCTTAGCCTCGAGTTGGCAGCTGCACAATACAAGAGCCTAAGACTGAGAGCTCATTATTTTGGTTATGAGCCTCTTGCGCGATGGCAACAAGATGGCGATCACCCTCTTTATATTTTTTTGTGACTTTAGCGCGAATGAAAAGCATATCGCCTGCTGGGTTATGGCGGCGAATCTTGCAATCAGCCTGACGTAAAAAACCTTCGTCTCCCATCCAGTTCGTCATTTGATGCATCAGCCACGAGCTGCGCTCTGGGCCGTAATCGTAGGCGCCAGGTGCGCCGACTTCAAGCGCAAACTCCTCTTCCCAGTGCACGCGCTCTGGTACGTCTGGCACACCGAAGCGATTTTTAATGCCTACGCCCGGGTGCGCGTCGATCAGCTGCCAGGCGAGTTTATTGGCACGAATATAAAGCCCACCCCAGCCTTGCGCATACGCGATAAAACCTGTGACTGTCATCGGACCTTTGAATAAAACTGGCAGCTCGTCGCCTTCATGAACGTCGTCCCAATAACGTGTGTTTGCACCACGAATTTCTTCAGTGGCGTAGAGCTTGTAGGCTTCTTTCAGCTGCTCATCGGTGTAGGGCACAACACCTTTTTCTTGTACCTCAGTGTATTTGGTGCCTTTCTCGCGTGCGTGATCACGCTCGGTACGAAAGCACCAGGTATCGGCCTCGGCAAGTTTGTCGCCGGTTTGATTGAAAAAATCGACGTGATAAGTTTGTTGAATCGCTTTACCAGCGAAGCGTGTATCGTGCTCGACGAGATCCTTGAGATAGGCTTCAGTGCTGATCACGTCATTGCGTTTTGCGTGTTGATGCCAAGTCCAGTTTGAACCTGACCACATCGCGTGCACGCCGGGTAAGCCTCCTACATAACCCGACACAATCCGGCTGGTTGAATATAAAAAACTTGGCAGGGCAATGATGGTGCCGTGGCTTGTTTTGGCTGCGTACTCGGGGTCGCACCACAGCGGATTGTCGTCACCGATACCGTGTGCATAATGGCGAATATTATCGCGGGTGGCTTCGTAGCACCAAGGTTCGGCGGTTGCGCCGATTTTGACACCGATGCGTCGCTGCAGATCTTCAAGCCCTTGAGCAGTAATTTTTGGAAAACTGCGCTGGCCGATTAATTCTGATGACATATAGATCTCCTGATGATTTCTTTTAAATCTAGAACGTAAAATTTTTCTGAAATGCGGTCACGCTGCTGCCTCGCGAAGTTTTTTTCGGTGGATTTTTCCGGCAGGTGTTTTTGGAAGTTCGGACACGAATACAATCTGTCGTGGATATTCGTGTTGGCTTAAACGTGTTCTGACTAAATCTTGGATTTCTTGAATAAAGGCTTCGTCGCCAGGACGTTGGCTGACGACAAACGCCTTGACGGCTTGGCCGCGCAGGCTATCAGGTACGCCGATCGCTGCGGCCTCAAGCGCGTCGGGATGCTTCAGAATGGCATCTTCGATCTCAACAGCACTCATCGTCCAACCAGCAGAAATGATGACGTCGTCGGCGCGGCCGCCATGATAAAAGTACCCCTCGGCGTCGACATGCCCAAGATCCTTTGTGGTAAGCCACTGGCCTTTGCGCCAAACTCTGATCTCGCCGATGACATTGGCTGCGCAGGCAAGGCCAGTCGCATCTTGCACTTGCACCTGCGCACCGGGGATAGGTTTACCGAGAGATCCCGGTTTATGCGCAAAATCTTCGGCGCCCGGATAGCTTACTAGGATGACACCGATTTCGGTCGTGCCGTACATGCTGCAGACCTGCAACCCGAATGTTTGTTCGATAAATTCTTCGGTGGCACTATCGATGGGCTCGCCGGTAAACGACATTTTTTTAAACGCGTACTGGTAGTTAGACGCACAGCCCGAATTTTTCATCATGCGATAGTGCGTAGCCGCTGCCGAAATATTGGTGAAGCGATGTGTGGCCAGCCCTTTCAGCAGCACTGCAGCGTTAAATTTGCCGGCAAAAGAGCCAATGGTAAGACCAAGCGCCATCGGCGCGAGCGTGCCATGCCAGAGCCCGTGGCCCCAGGCGGGCGAGGACGGGCACATGAAACGATCGCCAGGCCGAAGCCCCGTGCCGTAGAGTGCTGCCACCATCAAGGTCACGATTGACCGGTGGGTGTGTTTGACGGCTTCTGGGAGTTCTCGCGTGGTACCCGACGTGTACTGATACATGGCGTAGTCAGTGGCGTTAGTCGCGGGGGCAAAGGTATTTGGGTATTGCGCTAACGAAGCCATCAGGGCGTCGTCAGCCAAGAGGGTGCGCGCTTGATAGTCGGCAGAAACAATGCCAATTTTTTCTGAATTAGTAAACAACAGGCTTGGCAGACAGTCAGAGATTCTAAGATTCAAGCCGTCAGGGCCAAACAGCGTGAAGAGTGGCACGGCAATGGCGCCGGCTTTCATGATGCCAAATAAACAGGTGTAGAAGGCAAGCGAGGGCTCAAGCATGACCGCAACACGGTCGCCCTTTTTGATGCCGCGAGCCGCTAAAAAATGCGCCATCTGCGACGATTGCTTGGCCAACTGCTCGTACGAGATGATCTCGTCGGGTGCGTCGGTACGCAGAACGATAACCGCCGTTTGCCCCTGCGAGGCATAGCGGTCAACGCATTCGTGAGCGATATTGAGATGCTCACGATTTCCGTCAAAGAGCTCCCATAATTTTTCGGATGAAAAATTTGCTTGTGCGTCTGCATACGACGTAAACGCAGTGAGTTTTGCCATGGGATTGCTTTGCTGTGAGAACGGTTTGCGAGCGAGGTGCTGTAGACGGCGATGCCAGCGCGGATTGCATTGGAGGTCGCAGTGATTGCCTCACTGTATCGCTGCCCCCTTTCATTGTCAAATGAAGCTATTTGTTGTATTAGTACAATGATATTAGAATGCACAAACTAACTGTCGAAAGTAACGAATCTATCCAATGACCTCGCCTGATCAAATGACACAGCAAGTCACACAAAGCCCTCTCGAGGGCGGGCAAGATCGCGTCGCGGCAAAGCCCGCGCCTCGGATCCGTCCGGTTCCTGCGGTCTCGCGGTCGATCGCGATTTTGCGTTTGCTAGGCAAGGCCCGCGCGCCGCTTGGCGTGAACGCGATCGCGCAGGCGTTGGATCTGGTGCCAAGCACGTGTTTGCACATTTTGCGTGCCCTTGTTGAAGAAAAGCTTGTTGCCTTTGATCGCCAAACCAAACACTACCGGCTTGGCATCGGCATGCTCGCACTCGCGCGTAGCTCCCTTGATTCCAACGCCTTTCCTGCACTGATTCAGGCCGGTCTCGACCAACTCTCTACCGCTTACAACGTCACGGCTATCGCTGTCGATGTGTCCGACGCAGATCAGATGGTCGTTGTTGCGCTATCGCGTTCGACAATCCCCTTTAGGCTGCATGTGGATGTGGGCAGTGTATTTCCGTCGTTATTAAGCGCCACCGGGCGGCTTGTCGCAGCTTTCAGTCAACAGTCTCGCGCCGAGCTGAAGGCTCAGTTTGCCAAACTAAGGTGGGACGGCTCGATCAACTTCGACACTTGGTATCTCGAAGTGCAACAAGCCATGCAAAATGAATATAGTATTGATCGCGGCACTTACATTGCCGGCGTCACAATCGTGGCCGTACCCGTACGCCAACAAAATAAAATGCCAACCCATACTCTTGTCTGTGCAAGCCTGACGAATCAGTTGACCGAGGCTGATCTAACCGATCTAATCATGCGCATGAGATTGCAGGCTGATCTCGCTACAAGCCTTTAACTTAAAGCGTAGAGGGAAAGCGCAGAACGGACGTGTAGAAGGAAAGCATAGAAGGAAAGCGAAGAAGGAAAGCGAAGAAGGAAAGCGAAGAAGGAAAGCGAAGAAGGGAATTGCAGAAATCCCCTTCGTTTTAAATTCAAGTCGCACGCGTCCCGCGCTGTAAGGGTTGGGAAGCTGTCAAAAATATCAACAGGAAGACAAGTGAATCATGCAACATAGCCGCGAAAGAATTTTGACGACACACACGGGTAGCCTACCTCGCCCAGCCGCCTTGGTGCAGATGTACGCACAGCGAGCGAACGGCCAGTCAGTCGATGAAGCGTTGCTAGAGCGTGCTGGGCATCAAGCGATGCAAGCCAGTGTCGAAAATCAAATGGCGAATGGTATCGACGTTGGGAATAACGGCGAACAGCAGCGCGAAGGTTTTTTTCTGTATGTCCAGCGTCGTATGTCCGGTTTCTCAGGTAGCTGGAAGCGTTGGTCGCGCGGTGACGTTGAACGTTATCCTGAATTTAAGCAGATGATGGCAAACCAAGCCGGCGATAAGGTGGCGGTCAGTAACTTCCTGCCACCACGAGTCACGGGCGAGGTCAAGTATCTTGATCCGATGCTCGCCGCCTCAGAGGCAGTTGACTTCAAAGCCGAACTTGCGGGCCGCTCAAAAACATTCACAGAGGCTTTTTTAACGGCGCCTTCGCCGGGCATCATCGCTTCTGCGTGCAAAAACGAACATTACGATACCGAAGAAGCTTATCTGGCCGCGCTGGCTGAAGCCTTACGCCTTGAATATGAAGCGATTATAAACAACGGCTTCGTTCTGCAAATCGATTGCCCTGATCTCGCGCTCGAACGCCATGTGTCGTATCACGATGAATCTGACGCAAAATTTATCGGTTTTATCGAGCGCGTTGTCACCGCCCTAAATGTTGCTCTCAGAAACATCCCCCGCGATCGCGTGCGTATGCACGTGTGCTGGGGCAACTATGAAGGCCCGCATGATTGCGATGTCCCTTTACAAAAAATTTGGCCGACCATCAGTCAAACAAATGTCGGTGGGTTTGTATTGCCCTTCGCCAACGCCCGTCATGCTCACGAGATGACAGTCTTGCGCAAGCACCCGTTGAAAGAAGATCAAATTATTGTGGCGGGTGTCATTGACGTTTTAACGAACTTCGTTGAACATCCTGAGGTGGTTGCAGATCGTCTCGAGCGCTGCGCGGCAGAGGTCGGTGACCCAACACGCGTGCTCGCAGGAACAGATTGCGGTTTCGATACCTCAGCCGGTATGGGTCGTGTGGCCACCGACGTGGTCTGGGCTAAGTTACGCACGCTCGCCGAAGGTGCACGCATCGCGAGCGAGCGTCTGATTAAGTAGCGAAGTACCCGAGGTACCCTCAATCAACAGTCGCACCAGAGGCCTTTACAATCGCGCCCCATTTGACGATGTCTTGGTCTAAGCGCACCTTGAACTGGGCCGGCGTGTCAAAGGCAAGTTCCAGGCCAAGGTCCATAAGCTTCTTTTGAACAGCGGGTTTCTGCATCACTGTGGCAGTCGCCTGATAAACCTTATTCACCACCTCAGGTGGTGTACCAGCGATCGCAAACAAGCCTACCCAGAGCTCACCTGAAAACTCAGGAATCTGTTCAATCATGGCTGGGACATCAGGTAGGGACGGCGAACGCTTAGCCGTGCTGACGCCCAGAGCACGCAACTGACCCTGGCGGATATTGCTCAGCGCAGAGGGCAGGCTAGCGAAGGCAATGGGCACCTGTCCACCTAACACATCAGCCATGGCGGGTGCTACACCTTTATAGGGTATGTGTTCCATTTTGTAACCGCCCATTTGATCCATCATCACGCCTAAAAGATGATTGAGCGTTCCGTTGCCCGCCGACGCATACTGATACTTGCCAGGGTTGCCTTTGATCAAGGCTAAAAACTCAGCCAGAGTTTTGGCAGCAAATGAGGGATGGACCACCAGTACATTGGGTACGCTGCCAATGATGGTAATGGGGATAAAGTCTTTAACAGGATCAAAGCCGACATTTTTATACAACGCAGGGTTAATCGCTTGAACACTATTGACTGTCATCAGCAGTGTATAGCCGTCAGGCGCAGCCGTTTTTGTTTGTGCAGTACCGATGTTGCCCCCAGCCCCTGGTCTGTTGACCAGTACAACTGACTGCTTAAATTCTTCAGCAAGTTCGGTGGCGATGATGCGCCCCACGATATCGTTGGTACCGCCGGTCGCGTTCGGCACGACCATCGTCAGCTGTCGGGTCGGATAGTTAGACGGCGCTTGCGCAAATCCAGTTTGTACGCCCAGCCCTAGCGTCAGCGCCGCCAGCAGTCGCAGAGCCTGTAAACTGAAGTTTTGCCTGCATTGAATCATCTGAGTCTCCTAGGTTGAATCGATTTGTTATGCTCCACTATAGAGCACAAGCTTAGTGTACGACTACGAATATCGGACAAATCATCATGTCGCAGGCCCCTCGCAGATTAATCGTCGCCATTACGGGCGCCTCAGGCACTGCCTACGGTGTCCGGTTGCTACAAGTGCTACAGGCGACGGATATTGAGACACATTTGGTCTTGACTGACTCTGCAAAATTGACGATGGCAGCCGAGACCGAGTTCAATCCCGCTCAGGTTCAAGCAATGGCAGACGTTGTTCATTCAGCAAAAAACGTCGGCGCAACGATCGCCTCGGGTTCGTTTATGACACTCGGTATGGTCGTCGCGCCATGCTCAGTCAATACGCTTTCTGAAATTGCTTGGGGCATCACCGGAAATCTGATCTCACGCGCAGCCGATGTTGTGCTCAAAGAGCGTCGCCGTCTAGTGTTGCTGGTGCGCGAAACGCCGTTGCATGCCGGCCACTTGAGGTCGATGCTTCAAGTGACACAAAATGGTGCAATTGTGATGCCGCCAGTGCCCGCCCTCTATATCAAGCCTGAATCGATCGACGCGATCATTGATCACACGGTTGGGCGAGTACTCGATTTGTTTGCCTTAGAAACTGATCTGGTGCAGCGCTGGAATGGCTTGGGTAAACCCTAGTTGTGGCCCGCTCTTTGTCCAAAACACCAACGCTTCCCAGAAAAAATATGAAACTGTTTGTGTACTATAAATTCTTGCCTGACGAGTATCCTGAGCTTAAGATGCGTGTGCAGCACATGCAAATGCGGATGCAAACCCAGTTTGTGCAACTGGGCGCTCAGGTGATGAAGCGACCTTCACCTGATGAACTTGGACAGGTGACGTGGATGGAAATCTACGACCTTGGTTCAAACGATTTTGCTGTCTTTAAGTTTGAACTTGAGCGTGCTGCAGAACAAGAAAAACTGCCTCAACCCCGGCGCACTGAACAATTTGTAGACTGCTAAATCATGACAAAAAATATCTTAAAGGCGTTTGTTATTTTGCTTGTTAGCGCAACGGTATGTCAGCAAGCATTTGCTCAGTATCCCCAGCGCCCGATCAAAATTCTAGTCGGCTTTGCGGCGGGTGGCCCGACCGATAGCTCAGCGCGCGCCTTAGCCGAGGGCATGGCCAAGGTGCTTGGGCAACAGGTCGTGATCGAGAACCGGCCAGGCGCAAACGCGCAAATTGCGGCGGTTGAATTGATTAAAAGCCCTGCAGACGGTTACACGCTGATGCTTGCCTCGAATGGCACACTCGCTCTGGGGGGCGCACGTTACGCTAAATTGCCTTACGACGTCGAGCGCGATTTCACACCGATCGGCTCGGTTGCTGGGTATCCGCATATCTTGGTCGTGCCGATTCAGAGCCCCGCCAACAACCTCGAGTCTTTGATCCGTTTAGCGAAGGCCGCGCCTAAAGGATTAACAGTCGCGGTCACCGGCCATGCCAACGAATTAACTGTTGAGTGGTTAAAAAAAGATGCAAATATTGAGCTAACCTCAGTGGCCTATAAGGGGGCTTCACCGATCGTCAATGACTTAGTCGCAGCGCGGGTTGATATGGCACTGCTTGCCCCCAATGTTGCGATGCCGATGCTTGAATCAAAGCGAATAAAAGCCATTGCAGTGACAAGCGCTTACCCCTTCGCCGATTTGCCTGGTGTCCCCACCATGATGGCCTCGGGCCTGGCGAACTTTGAAATTGATATCTGGAATGGCTTAGTTGCACCGGCGGGCACTAGCACGAGCATCATTGAAAAATTAAATGACGCACTTAGGCAAACTATAAAGCAGCCAGAGTTTCAAAAAACTCTGGCGATATCGGGGCAACATGCCATCAGCGATACACCCGCTGAATTCAAACGTAAGTACGATAAAGAAGCGGCGCACTGGAAAAAAATCGCAACGGATGCCAAGCTTCCTTTGCTTTGAGCAACAAGATTTAGCGAGCCACTTTCACACTTAAGCACTCAAGTGCTCAAGTGCTCAAGTGCTAAAACCAAAACGAGTCGCTCAATAAAACGCTTTCTCATCAAGCGATAACAACGGAAATGCACTCAGCGCATCGTTAGGGCTCAAAGGTGCGACCGCTTGCAAATAGCTTGGGTTGAGCTCGGCAAGCGAGTTGACACCGATCAGGCCCATGCAGATCTTGATTTCATCTTCTAAGATTTCAAGCATTCTGACAACGCCCGCGGCACCATCTGCTGCGAGTCCGATACATTGCATGCGACCCATACCGACAATATGTGCCCCAGAGGCAATCGCCTTGACGATGTCAGAGCCGCGATTAAAGCTTCCATCCACAATCACGGTCGCCCGACCATTCACGGCCTTCACAACTTCTGGTAGTACAGCCATTGACCCAAGGCAGTGATCAAGTTGGCGTCCACCATGGTTTGACACATACACCATGTCTACACCGTGATCGACGGCCATCGCAGCATCTTCAGCCGTTGCAATCCCTTTCAAAATGAGTGGCACTTTAAGCTTGCTTTTTAAGCGCTCCACATCTTTCCAGGTGAGCTGGGGTTGAAACTCACGTCCTGGTACGGCGAGACGCCGAATGTTACGTTTAGCCTGATCGCGTTCGCGACGGCTGTAATGTGCGGTGTCAACCGTCAAACAAAAGGCACCGTTACCAGCAGCTTCTACCCGCTCTGCGATAGCATCGACCCAAGCGGCATCACCATGCACATATAACTGAAACAGTCGTAGTGCGTCAGGGGCGGCTTGTGCAACGGCCTCGATTCCTGGCTGGCACACCGAGCTCAGCATATGGGCAATGCCAAACTGTTCAGCGGCCTGAGCCGACGCGGCGCCTGCACCTTGAGCGAATAGTTCAAGACTACCAACCGGCGCAAGCAAAATGGGCAAGCGAAGATCGCGGCCTAAAAATTGCGTGCGAGC
>Ga0114972_10000308_pt1 | contig 36206 bp, 25 predicted proteins | sample M_140807_EF_Meta_FD_87354 | JGI IMG/M metagenome (GOLD analysis project Ga0114972, IMG submission 87354) | Freshwater microbial communities from Lake Montjoie, Canada to study carbon cycling - M_140807_EF_MetaG | ecosystem: Environmental > Aquatic > Freshwater > Lake | place: Lake Montjoie... | reverse complement strand
TTAGCTTGCTCTTCTGATGCAAGAGGCTCATCGTTCACCTCCTCTCTCATCGATTTTTTGCGAATTTTCGCTATTTTTTTCGCAACATCTTGCGGCTCATAAGCAAAACGCTGCAAATTCTCACCATACAAATCTTGTTCTAAGCGCTGCATTTCTTGCTTAAGATTGGGACTATGTAATATGGTTCGGATGCGATCCGCGTCAATTTGATATAATGACGTTAAGCGTGCCAATAATAACAAAGCAGATTGGGGATGCGTGTTACATAGCGTTAAGATTTGAACCATCGTCACAGCAGAATTGGGCTCGTAAATATGCAAGGCTAATTGAGATAATGCGGCAGATTGCTCCAAATCATAGGGACGAAGGAGCGCATAAAAATCAGAAAAATCCGTTTGAGGATAATCCCGCCAAATCGCTGACAACAGTGACAAATCCACAGACTTATCCGCCAGCACAGCCGCCAAACCTTGTAATTGCTGGGCAGAAAGAGAATTTACTAAGAAAAAAGGAGGCGCTTCTTGTTGCCAAGGACAATGCAATAATAAAGTTTTCAGCGTTTTAGCTGCCTCTAACGCTTCCACATGAACTAATTGTTGCGACAGACGCAAGAGACGCATAAGCCATTCTGGCTTGGCAGATGTCATATACGCCGTACACAAAACTGGCAATAGTTCTTGAAAATGCGTCTGAGAGGCCAGTAAATCCGAAACATGCGGCAATGATGCGAGGAAGGTCTGCATCAGTTTCGATTGATATTGTTCTGAATTGCGCTGTTGCGCAATCAAGTGCAGAATTTGCAAACCTGTTTTTAAATTCCTATGTTGATCCAACAGCTTTCTAACCGGCTCCAACAAGAGCTCATAATCTTCTTCCAAAGCCCATTCGCTAAAATCTGTCACCAAATTTTCTAAATCAACCAAATTGCTAATAAATTGATCAAAACTCATCTGTGGAAGAAAATGTTCTAGCCAGCAAAATAAAACTTTTTTCTTTGATATCAATATCTGTTGATCAGGAACGTGGTTTCGATTGTTGGCTGTCGCCGTAAAAGTTTCTCTAATTTTTGCAACGACCAAGCCATCTAAAATTTGCGGATAGCTATTAAAAATATGCGCGGACTTCTTCAATTCATCTTGATGAACCAAGAAAAATTTCGCCAAACTCTGCATGGAAAATTTCTTCTTAAATACCACTGGAATCGTTTCAAAACTAGGGGCCAGACTCAAACCAAACCAACACAAACCCTGTTCTAACGAGGATTCTTCTGAACGATATTTATTATAAAAACCCCATAAGCTGTAATGATTTTTTTCAGCTTTTTCTAATTTTATTGCCTGCAACCCAAGACAAAAATCTTGCACACAGGTCAAAATAATTTCATGAAACTCATCATTAATCTTAGTATGCATAATTTGGGTAGGATCTTGTTTGATCCTAGCCTGCGTTACTTCTGGTAAATAATCGTTATTAGGCGGGATATAGTCTTTTCGCAAAAGATAATTCACAAAATCTTGATATAACGTTTTGCTATCGATGTGTTGCGTGTAATGGGCTCCCGTTTTAGTTAATATAAAATAGCCCCAAAGCATGTGCCTAAAATAAACATAAGTTGTATCAGTTTGCTGATTTTTAAACTGATGTAATTGTCGATAAAAATCAATCGGCTCTCGTAGCGTTTGACAGCCTAAATAGCGAAATATTTTGATGCGAAATGTGTCATAAACTCCCGTATCCACGAGGCATTGCTCATTCAACAACGTTTTTAAATCTTGGGCAGAGAACTGATACGACGATTTATAGCAATCAGCAAGATGATAGGTATCTCCTTTTTCACACTTCAGTCGTAATTGCATGATATCTATGGCCATTTCTTTGGTAACGACGCCAAAATCATTGTTGCAACCCGCATGCACAGCTTCGGTAACTAATAAAGAAACGTCTTCCCATTCTCGCAATTGCTCTGTCAACGTATCGCGTCGAATAGCATTTGCGATCATGTTCTCGAAACCATCCAAAATAGTCATAGCCTGACACACCGGAGCTATCACCAAACCCCGTTTGGGGCAAATGACCTTATCGACAAATAACCGCATACACTGTTCCACAGCTTCGCGATCACCTTTGTAATATTGATAAATTTTGGCATCGACCCGTTGCCAAAATTTTTGCAAGGTTTTTAAATCAATTTGTTGTATATCAATAGCTTGTTTGCTGGTGTAGAGCAAAAAATGATGGGCAAATGTTTCAAATGGTGGCCAATCTGCTGAATCAAGACCAATCGGCGTTCTTTGCGCTACAGTCAAAAATAAATGCGGAGGTAAGTCCCCCCACGAACCAATATGTTTGTGAGACGAAGAATCCTGAATTTTTTCAACAATAGTCTGCAAACGGCCGTGCTTTTGCTGCAATAAATCCGCAACAACATCAACCGTAAGCGCATAGTCAAAATAAATTCTACGGAAATTTTCCAACAAGGCACGCTGCTCTAATGCAGTCAATAACAACAAAAATTGTTCTGCATGATGGCGATAGCCTGACACAATCGGATATAAGATAATTTTACAATGATCGCGAGTCAAGGTTGGAAAAGATTCTAAAAATCTAGTAAAAATAGAAAAATCAGCACTGGGGCAATGGAAACGAAATAAGATCAGCAAATAACGACGAAAAAGCGCTTCATCATTCAGTGTTGCTGTACAGTCAGGCTGAAAGACTGTCACCAAATATTGCAGCGTCTGTTGCACCGTGTTACGAAACTTTGACCCCCCCCCCCAATCCTCTTCGCGCAACAAAGCAGCCGCTTGAATAACTGACTGGAACTGATGCGGCCCTGCCGTGGACAGCATACTAAGATACGAAATAGGAGCTGGTGTACTATAGTGAAATACCCCTGAATAGCCTATCAAAGTAGGAAAACGATACAACGGCGACATCATGATGGAATATAAGCCCTCCTCAAGCACCAAAGAGTCTCCATCCAAACCATCTACTATTTGCGTAATTTTACTTAACAACCGTTCAGCAATTCTAGCATCCATTTGGACAAAAGACTGTTTTACCAATCCTGACGTATGTGAGTTATCGGAAAACCGCCTAAAAATAGTAGCAGTGACTTTTGATCGAAAATCAGACTCATGCAACAAGCGCGACATCAGATTCGTTTTAGCATGATATGCCGTGTAATAATGACTATCGCGCATCAGTTTGGTATCTGCATCTGGAACCACCTGATACTGGCTAGCTAGAAAATACAATTTCCGCTCAAACTCATTAAACGAGACCGTAGCCCGAAACAGATCAATACCCATTTGCTGTTGACGTTGTTGCTGATGGGCTTGCGTTTGCGAAAGTTCTTGTTGTTGACTGAGCTCTTGCTGTTGTTGCAACGTTTGATTTTGCGTCACTTCACGCGTCTGGGCGTACTGTTGAGTTACCGTAAAACTCAACTGTGCTTTCAATTGTTGTGCATCAAACCGCTTAGATTTACGATACTGTTCTGTGGGTAACCCATTTTGAATAATATACGTGGATTGCTTCTGCGTGGGCGCCAGCTGCGCAGCATCAAATACTTCAGCTAATTCAAGCCCCATACGCTGGGAGCGATTTTGCAAATTACGATAAATTTCCGCAAAAATCTTCGGATCAGACAAATAATAGCCAGTTCCCTGCTTGAGGGCACGAAAACCAGATTGCTCCACAGACTCTGTCTCTAATGCAGTTACACAACGCACGTCAGTGGGTCGGGTTAATAAAAAGACATGAGGGAAAAATCGCCAATGAAACTTAGAAGCCAAATCTGCCAAATTTTGCAAAACCTGCTCTCTATTGTCTGCTTCTGTATAATGAGAGCCCGACAATAGAAAAATCACTTCTCTCAATTTGGTACAGTTCAAAAAATCTGCATAGCAATATTGCAAATCGTCCAGATTGATTTGAGGACTCAAGCGCAGAACAATTTGAGAATCATCCGTCCTTCGCTGTAAAAACGCTTTAACTTCTAGAATGTGGGTCAAATCGTTGATCGCAAGTCTGTTTGGTGTGTAGGCATGCCACCAACCAGCATAAATGTAAGAACTTATCAAACTTTTAGGGACAAAACACTCGCTGTATATGCCAAAAAAAACCTTGGCGAATTGATAGGAAAACTGTGCGCTGCAATGTTGATACTCTGCCAGCCTGGTGACCACACGATCCACATCATGACGATAGTGTGCTGGCAGGGCATGCCCCTCTTCAGCCAAAAAAACCTCGGAAAACTCAATCCCAATCGCGTAACATAGCCCCCACCCTCCTACTACATCAACAATTTGCGTCAGCACGTCAAATTGCTCTTTGATGGATTTTTTTGCCAACAGAGCATCCAATTCCAGCATATTGGTCCTAGAGAAAGTCAGCGTAATCTGTTCGCCAGCACGCTTAAGACGTTCGATATGATGCAAAGTGTTAGTGATGTCGTCTGCTATAGACAGGTCGATGTCGTGGCATGCACTAGGACCACGAAAAAATGTTGAGTAACTACCTTTCGGCCAACCCTGCCTTAGAAAAGTTGAGAAAGTATATTGCGGCCAATAGTGTTGCACCCAAATCGTTAAAAGATGACTGACATCCACCTGTCCAACCGGCGCAGATTCCAAAGCCCAGGAAGATTTAGGATAATTGCAAATGATAAAAGGAGCAGTCGGCATAAACAATACAAAAAAATACAACTAATGCATTATAAATGAACACAAAGACTTGGGTCAAGTCCTAACACAAACAATCTATTGAAAACAAACTTACCCACAACCTGGAGAGTCACAAAGCAACCAACTTGATCAGAAAAATATCGAACCGGATTAATATTTGTTTTTTTATAAAAATACTGTATAATATGCTTATTTTTAAAATAATGTGCTAAATGAAAAGCCTTCATGAAATAAACCATCGTGATATTCCAGATACACTTATTTTAAGTTTAGACTTTGATGGATGCACAGATAAACCCGAGGCACGTCAAAAACTTATAGAATTTATTATTGATTATTGCTCTACTCGCCCACATTACAAATTTGTTGCCTTAGCCATTGGCTCTCTGCGACAATCTGTACTCACAGATTATTACAATGCTGTGACGCATTATAAAACGCATGGTAATCAATTGACTTGTGAATACGACGAAGCAGGCGTTAAGCATTTTTTGCAAAGTTGGTCAGTGGAGCTTGAGCAATTTGAAGACTACAAACAATGGCGAGATACTTGGCAGCCAGCCCAAATAACCGCTCAAAATAAATTTGGCCAACAAATATCGTTATTCACAACAGCACTCAATGAACCATCACACCCAGGTAACAGTATTCAATTTGACGATCCGTCTAAAATCCTAGTGCTCTATATGTTGCATCAATTTGTTGCCAACAAAATTAAAAAAGCCTTTGATACCCTTCACTTAGATGACCGAACAGACTTATTGGATCCCATTGATTTGTTTTATCAAACCCACCCAACATTACTACCGCTAAATTCGGCCTATCAGAGTGTTGCATGGAACTCCGATGAAGACTTTGACGCTTCTCAGATAAAAATGGGGCCTGCTATTTTCGGAATTAGCTAACCGCATATATACCTTCCACGAATGACTATTGAGCTCGCATTTGTGGAAACAGAATCACATCTCGAATCGAAGCTGCGTTGGTAAATAACATCACCAGTCGATCGATCCCAATGCCCTCTCCTGCGGTAGGTGGCAAGCCATATTCTAGAGCCTCAATATAATCAGAATCAAAATGCATAGCTTCCAGATCACCCGCTTCTTTTTCTTCAACTTGGCGCTTGAAGCGTGCAGCTTGATCTTGTGCATCATTCAATTCAGAAAATCCATTCGCCAATTCGCGACCAGCAATAAATAATTCAAAACGATCTGTCACATTGGGATCAGCAGCCGAAGACCGCGCTAAGGGCGATACCACCGTAGGATATGCCATCACAAAGGTGGGTTGAATCAATTGATGCTCAACCGTTTCTTCAAACAGAATCATTTGTAATTTATCTGCTTTGTCTGCCTGTTGGTAGGAAAATCCTAGTTTATCTAATAGCGCACGGCAACTTTCCACCGTCTGAAGTTGTTCCATAGTCACTGTCGGATGATACTGTAAAATCGCTTCTTGAATCGTAAGTCTGGCAAACGGTTGATTAAAATCAATCTGATGACCTTGATAAACAATTTGGCGTTGTTGTAATACTTCGTCGCATAGGTATTTTAATAAGTCTTCTGTGAAATTCATCAAATCCTTATAATCCGCATACGCTTGATAGAATTCAATCATCGTGAATTCTGGATTATGCCGGGTAGAAATCCCTTCATTTCGGAAATTTCGATTAATTTCGTACACTCGCTCAAACCCGCCCACTACCAAGCGTTTGAGGTACAATTCAGGCGCGATCCGTAAATACAGCTCCATATCTAAAGTATTGTGATACGTCACAAACGGTCTGGCTACAGCGCCACCAGGAATAGGATGCATCATGGGCGTTTCTACTTCCAAAAACTGATGTTGATCCATAAATTGTCTTAACTTTTTGACGACTTGCGAACGGATTAAAAACACTTGGCGACTATCTTCATTCGCAATCAGATCTACATAACGCTTGCGATACCGCATTTCTTGATCAATCAAACCATGGAATTTATCTGGCAAAGGACGTAACGATTTGGTCAATAGTTGAATGGCCGTCGCATGCACTGTCAGCTCACCCGTTTTGGTGATGAATAAATAGCCATGCACCCCAATAATATCGCCCAAATCCCAGAGTTTAAACTGTTCATAACTGTCATCACCCACATCTTGCCCGCGCACATAGACTTGAATACGGCCAGAGACATCTTGCAGATGGCAAAAACTCGCCTTCCCCATCAAACGACGCAACATAATCCGCCCTGCAATCGCCACTTCAATCGGTTCTGCAGCCAACGCTTCTGCCGACGTAGCGGCGTATTTTTGCATAATGTCTGCAGCTTGATGACTGCGTCTAAAATGATTGGGAAAATCAAATCCTTGTGCCCGCAAATCAGCTAATTTTTGCTGACGAATCTCATACACGTCACGATCATCTATCAACTCTTCAGTGGTCATTCGTTGTCTACTCCTGCTTTCAAACTGGCTTCAATAAACTGGTCCAATGCCCCATCCAATACGGCTTGCGTATTGCTGGTCTCAACGCCAGTACGTAAATCTTTGATCCGGGATTGGTCCAAAACATAAGATCGAATTTGCGATCCCCAACCAATGTCCGATTTAGTGTCTTCCAATGCTTGTAATGCGGCATTTTTCTTTTGCATTTCCATTTCATACAATTTGGCGCGCAATTGCTTCATAGCCTGATCTTTATTTTTGTGCTGACTACGATCCGTTTGACATTGTACGACTATGCCAGACGGCATATGGGTAATCCGCACCGCAGAATCCGTTCGGTTCACATGTTGTCCACCCGCACCCGAAGCACGATAAGTATCAATCCGCAAATCAGCGGGATTGATCTCAACTGCAACGTCTTCATCGACTTCCGGCGACACAAAAACTGAAGCAAACGACGTATGCCGACGGTTTCCTGAATCAAAAGGAGATTTACGTACCAACCGATGGACACCGGTCTCCGTACGTAACCAACCAAAAGCATAGGATCCTTGCATATAAATAGTGGCTGATTTGATCCCTGCCACATCCCCTGCCGAACATTCAATCAAGGTGGGGTCAAATCCGTGCTGCTCTCCCCAACGTAAATACATGCGCAATATCATCTCGGCCCAATCTTGGGCTTCCGTTCCTCCGGAACCTGATTGGATATCCACATACGCATTGGCTTGGTCCATTTTGCCCGAAAACATCCGTTGGAATTCCAAAGCATTCACTTGGGTAGTAATAGCATCCAAATCCTTCACCACGCCCTGAATCACTGCTTCATCAGACTCGGCAACCGCCATGTCCAATAAATCAATCAAATCTCGCAATGATTGAGTTAAATCTCGAAGACTATACACAATACCTTCCAAATGAGCGCGCTCACGTCCCAAGGTTTGTGCCTGTTCAGGATTGTTCCAAATGGTTGGCGACTCTAATTCGCGTACGACTTCTATTAAGCGTTCGGCCAAACGATCATAGTCAAAGATACCCCCGAAGCGCAGTAATCCGACTTTCTAAATCTGCCATATGCAAATGCAATTGATTCAACTCTAACATCATTACCTATCCTGTTCTAAACGCGCTCGAATTCGGTGCGTTGCTTGGCTATGAATCTGGGAAACTCGCGACTCCGTCACGCCCATCACATCACCAATCTCTTTCAAATTCAAATCATGTTCATAATATAAAGACAAAACCATGCGCTCATTCTGTGGCAGTCCATCAATCACAGCAGTCAGCTGAGATTTGAAGTCAGCATTCAGAACATTTGCTTGCGGCTCGGTTGCTGCACCATTGACCTCGTCACATAATACATCATCGGTCACGCCCAAATCATCAAAGCCATACAAATGCGCACCATTAGTATCCGCCAATAATTCATGGTACTCCTGCAGACCCAATCCCAATTCTTGCGCCACATCATGATCGCTGGCTTCACGCCCATAGCGATTCTCTACGATACGCACAGCACGCGCAACAAGACGCGCATTGCGATATACCGACCGCGGGACCCAATCATTGCGTCGCACTTCATCCAACATAAAACCACGGATCCGAATGCTGGCATACGTCTCAAAAGCAGCCCCTTTGTTATCATCATAAGAACGCACTGCTTCTAGCAAACCCAACATCCCCGCTTGCATTAAATCATCCATCAAAATGGAACGTGGCAAACGACCAGCCAAATGATATGCTATTTTTTTAACCAATAAAGCATGGCTTTTCACCAAAGCTTCTTGAGTCTGTTCCTGTACCTGCGTCTTTTTTGACAAGGCATCCAATGCAGCTCTCCGTTGCCACTTTTGTACTGCGCAAAGTATTACTATACCAGGAGTTTTTAAAAACCACGAGTATTCTGGGCTTTCTCTATTTTTCCATCTCCCTTCTAGGGAGATGGTGTCGCAAAGCGGCGAATGAGGGTTTTGCTCTATGGTTGCACAATCAAGGCTGTTTTATTCCCCTCATCCGTCGCTACGCGACACCTTCTCCCCTACGGGGAGAAGGAAAATAAGGGCTATCGACCCGCAGAACTCAACATTGTACGCAACTGAGCTATACGCTCACCCAAATCACTCGGCACGGGGCCACCGCCCTGCGCCATATCATCGCGTCCGCCGCCTTTACCACAAATCTGTTTCACCAAGACCCCAGCTGAAGGCACTTTACCTAAAATAGCTTTACTAACACCGACCACAACCGCTAAATTACCCTCATGCACGGCATACAAAATGATCACGGAATTCGCAATACTCGACTTGAGTTGATCCAATAATGAACGTAAACCTTTCGCATCCAAATGATCCAATTGTTTGATCAATAATGCCACGTCCCCCAACATCTCGACTTGTTCCCGCAAAACAATACTTTCTTGCTGCAAAGCAATCTGTTGATATTGTTGTAAATCTTTTTCTTGCCGCTTCATGGCATCCAAAGCATGTTGGACCTTATCGACCACCGTTTCAGGTTGCGCTTTCATGACTACAGCCAGCGTATTCAAAGTCTGGAGTCGCTGATTCACCCACAACAAAGCAGCATTGCCCGCCACAAATTCAATCCGTCGAACACCACTTGCCACACCATATTCAGCCGTAATTTTGAATAACCCCAAATCGCCTGTGCGACTCGCATGCGTGCCACCACAAAGCTCTTTAGAAAAACCACCCATTGATAAAACTCGGACTGTATCCGCATATTTTTCATCAAATAATGCCGCAGCGCCTGTCAATTTGGCTTCGTCCAAAGACATAATCGCCGTGTCAATCGGCTGGTTTAAACGAATTTGTTCATTCACCAGCGTTTCTACTCGTTCCAAATCTTGTGCAGTAATCGCAGCACCATGCGCAAAATCAAAACGAGCGCGCTCTGATTCAACCAAGGAACCCTTTTGTTGCACGTGCTCACCCAGAACAACTCGTAATGCAGCATGCAATAAATGAGTGGCACTATGGTGTAAACGAATCGCATCGCGTCTCAATTCATCAATAGTAGCCCACACTCGTTGCTTCGCAGACAGCTCTCCTTTCAGCACTTCACCATGATGCACAATTGCAGACCCTTGTTGGCGTGTCTCATCTACACGAAATAACAGGGAGTCTCCCGATAAAGTACCTTTGTCCCCAACCTGTCCCCCTGCTTCTGCATAAAAAGGAGTTTCAGCCAAAATGACAGCACCTTTGTCACCATGCTTCAACTGCTCTACTAGTTTTCCATCTTGCAACAAAGCAACAATATCTGACTGTAATTCGTCTTGTTCATAGCCATGAAAATGCGATGTCACAGCAAGCGATATCAATTCATGATAATGACCTTCAAATTGACTGGCAGATTGTGATTGAACACGTTGCTGCTGCATATAATGTTGAAATCCTTCCATATCAACTTGCAAACCATGCTCGCGCGCAATATCTGCCGTCAGATCCAAAGGAAAACCATATGTATCGTACAATTTAAAGGCCAGCTCTCCGGAAATGGTTTGCAAATTATCTGTTTGAATTTGAGCTTGTAACAAACCCAATCCTTGATCCAAAGTCCGCATGAATTGTTGCTCTTCTTGCTCAAGACGTTGTTCAATTTGAGCTTGCTGCTTGCGTAGGTCGGGATAGGCACTTCCCATGATAGTCACCAAAGGCGCAACTAAGTGATGAAAAAACGGAACAGGCAATCCCAATGCATAACCATGACGAACCGCACGCCGAATAATACGGCGCAACACATAACCACGCCCTTCATTACTCGGGATCACGCCATCTGTTAATAAAAAGGCACAGGCGCGCAAATGATCGGCGATCACTTTTAAAGAAGGATGACTCGGATCCAAATCCGCTTTAAATTGAAGAATAGTTTTAATGAGATTTTGAAATAAATCGATATGAAAATTGTTATGGACGCCTTGCAATAAAGCAGATATCCGCTCCAAACCCATCCCCGTATCCACAGAGGGTTGCGGCAATGGATGCAAATGTCCGTGTTGATCCCGATTAAATTGCATGAACACCAAATTCCAGATCTCAATGTAGCGATCACCGTCTGCATCCGGACTGCCAGGCGGCCCGCCAGCTATGTCTGGTCCATGGTCATAAAAAATTTCAGTACAGGGACCACAGGGACCCGTATCGCCCATAGACCAAAAATTATCTTTTTCACCACAACGCGAAATCCGATCTGCTGCTACTCCAATTTCATTCAGCCAAATGTCGGCCGCTTCGTCATCATCTTGATACACTGACACCCACAAGCGCTGGGCAGGAATTTTTAATACTTGGGTTAAAAACTCCCAAGCAAAACGGATGGCATCGTGTTTAAAATAATCCCCAAAACTGAAATTTCCCAACATCTCAAAAAAAGTATGATGTCGCGCGGTATAACCAACATTTTCTAAATCATTATGCTTTCCGCCTGCGCGCAAGCAACGTTGCACAGTGACAGCGCGCCGATACGGTCGTTGTTCTTGACCCAAAAACACATCTTTAAATTGCACCATGCCTGCATTAGTAAACAATAGCGTGGGATCGTTATTTGGGACCAAAGAACTACTTGGGACCACGGTATGTCCTTGTTGCACAAAATAATCTAAAAATGCTTGTCGTAATTCGCTTGTATTCATTCTGTTATCTCTTCATCGGTATTAATAACACGTCTACGTCCCGTGGCTTGTCCGCGGGATCTAGAGATCTATCTACCAATGCTGGATGCCGCGGACAAGCCGTGACACGTCGGCAAAGGAGAAAAAAGTGTAACTTCACATTATTTCTACATCTATAAACAATTGTGCAATGATCTGCGATGGAAACCCTCTATAGAGCAAAAATTGTTTTTGCTTTTGCTGCATTTGCCAGGACAGTTGCGCACAAGATTTGTATTTTTTATCAAGAACCTGCTTAGCACACCCCAGCCAATCTACTGGCTCTGCTTCGAGCGCTTGCTCATAGTACACGCGATCAACTTTTTTCTGTTGTATTTCTCGGCGTATGCGCTCAGGGCCATATCCTTGGCCAACACGAACGCGCACCAACATGCCTACAAACCGTTGCTCCGATTGTAAGTCCAAATTCTGACAGGCAGCAATGGCAGTGTGAACCTCATCTGCGGCATACCCCTTTTTCACTAGTTTATCCGCTAATTCTTTGGCGCCGTGCTCACGCCGCGCCAACAAGGCCACTGCTGCTGAAAATACCTCAGTCATCGATGGTATCAAACATCTCTTCAGGCTGCGCTTGGGTCGCTGGCGCTTTTTTGCTTAATAATTCCGCGCGAATTTTTTGTTCCAAATTAGCAGCCAGATCGCGATTTGCTTGTAAATAAGCGCGTACATTATCTTTACCTTGGCCAATCTTTTCACCATTATGACTATACCACGCGCCCGATTTTTCAATGAAACCCAGCGTGGTTGCTAAATGAATGATTTCGCTGTCACGAGAGATACCTTCGTTATAATAAATATCAAACTCAGCCATTTTGAAAGGAGGTGCCACTTTATTTTTGACCACTTTGACGCGCGTTTCACTACCGACAATCTCTTCGCCTTTTTTGATCGATCCAATTCTACGGATATCCAAACGCACTGACGCATAAAATTTTAAAGCATTACCACCCGTCGTAGTTTCTGGGCTGCCAAACATGACGCCGATTTTCATGCGGATTTGGTTAATGAAAATAACCAATGTATTCGAGCGTTTGATATTGGCCGTGAGTTTACGCAACGCTTGCGACATCAAACGTGCCTGCAATCCCATATGCGAATCACCCATTTCTCCTTCAATTTCAGCTTTCGGCGTTAACGCTGCGACCGAATCGACAATCACCACATCCACAGCAGAAGAACGCACCAACATATCTGTAATTTCCAATGCTTGTTCACCGGTATCAGGTTGTGAAATCAAGAGTTCATCTACCTTGACCCCTAGTTTTTCAGCATAATTAGGATCTAACGCATGTTCTGCGTCAATAAAAGCACAAGTCCCACCGGTTTTTTGACATTCGGCGATCACTTGCAGTGTCAACGTCGTCTTACCTGACGATTCTGGCCCATAAATTTCAACAATCCGGCCACGCGGTAACCCGCCGATTCCTAAAGCAATATCTAACCCCAACGAGCCAGTAGAAATAGCTTGAATGTCTTGGCCAATAGTACCATCGCCCATACGCATCACAGACCCTTTGCCCCATTGGCGTTCAATCTGCTGTAATACGACATTCAGCGCTTTTTGTTTGTTATCTTCCATTGTCATGTTGTTCACCTGTGTTGAGGAGGAATGCAGTTCAAAATTATCCCACAGATGACACCGCTTCTCAAATAATATAATGTGGGGAGTAGATAATTTTACATTGTGTCATTCCCGCGCAGGCGGGGATCCATCTCTGATGCGGTACTTCACCAAAATGAGCATGGATTCCCGCCTTCGCGAGAATGACATAGTTCTTCTTATTCGCAAAAAAGGATTTTTTAATATGGACAAACCTCTGTGGCAACCCAAACACCCGCACACCACGCAATTATGGCAGTTCATGCAAAAGCTTGCGCAACAACACAGCGTAAATTTGCCAGATTATCCAGCGTTATATGAGTTTTCCATCCAAAAACCAACCTTATTTTGGCCGGCCGTTTTGGACTTTTTTCAGATTCCGCTCACCACGCCACCCACTCAGATCCTGAATGAATATACGCATATGTTGGATGCACAGTGGTTTCAAGGTGCAACCCTAAATTTCGCAGAAATTTTATTACGGCGTCGGGATGATCATCCTGCTTTGATCTCCGTCGATGAGCTGGGTCGGCGTGACGTCATCACCTATCAAGAACTCTATCACCGCGTTGCCGCTTGTGCAGCAGGACTGAAACAAGCCGGTGTGCAAGCCAATGATCGCGTCGCCGGCGTGCTGCCCAACGTGGCATTTACCCTCATCGCTATGTTGGCCACAACTGCCATTGGGGCAATTTGGTCTTCTTGCTCACCCGATTTTGGCGCTGCAGCGATTGTTGATCGTTTGAGCCAAATCGAACCCAAATTGGTATTTATTTGCGATGGCCATACTTACCAAGGTAAAATTCATACCGCTACCGATAAAATTACTGCGATTCAACAGCAGCTCCCAAGCCTCAAACAAATCGTGGTTTATCCAAATCTACCGCAATCATCCCCTCTAGAACCTGGGGCCAATGTACTTTCTTTGACAGCGTTTTTAAGACCTAATCAACCACTGGAGTTCACTGCCCTCCCTTTTGATCATCCTGCCTATATTTTATTTTCATCTGGCACAACCGGCAAACCCAAGTGCATTGTCCATGGCGCAGGGGGCACACTCATTCAACATGTCAAAGAGCTCGGTTTGCATTGCGATATCACGCCACAAGATACCATGCTTTTTTATACAACTTGTGGTTGGATGATGTGGAATTGGATGGCCTCAACCCTGGCGCTTGGCGCCACACTTGTACTCTATGAAGGCTCACCCGGCTATCCCAATGCTATGCATTTATTTGAAATCTTAGCCAAAGAACAAGTGACCATCTTTGGAACCAGTGCTAAATTCATTGGGACGATTGAAAAAGAAGGCTTGTCACCGCATGCTACGCACCCCCTACCCGATCTGCGCCTCATTTTATCTACAGGGTCCCCGCTCATGCCGCATCATTTTGACTATGTCTATAAACATATCAAACAGGATATTCCGGTCGCATCTATTTCAGGCGGAACCGATATCATTTCTTGTTTTGCTTTGGCAAATCCCCTCTTACCAGTCTATTCTGGTGAGTTACAAAGCATCGGCTTGGGCATGGCCGTGAAAATTTTTAATGATGCCGGGCAATCTGTAATCCAAGAACAAGGAGAGTTGGTTTGCACTCAAGCTTTCCCATCTATGCCGGTTAGTTTTTGGCAAGATCCCAATAAAGAGTTGTATAGAAAAACTTATTTTAGCCAGTTTCCACAAATTTGGGTCCACGGTGATTTTGCCGAAATCACCGCACATCACGGCGTGATTATTTATGGTCGTTCGGATGCGACTTTAAAACCTGGAGGTGTTCGAATTGGTACCGCAGAAATTTATCGTCAAATTGAACATGTTCCGGAAGTCCTAGACTCGATCGTCATCGGACAACCTTATCAAGATGATGTCCGAGTCGTTTTATTTGTAAAACTAAAACCAGGCCTCACGCTTAGTACCGAATTACAACAACAAATCAAACAAATGATTCGTAATTCTGCCTCGCCTCGGCATGTGCCAGCAATCATTCTCCAAGTTCCAGATATCCCGCATACCATCAATGGTAAATTGGTTGAAATTGCCGTACGCCAAGTGGTAGAGGGATTAACAGTTAAAAATCTGGATTCCATTGCAAATCCAGAGGCACTGGAACATTTTAAACATCGACCGGAACTACAATGATTGTGAATTCACGAAGCTTCCGTATAATGACAGAAAAAATGAGTTTTTCACCATGATTGAATTACGCGATCTAAACAAATCATATGGCGACCACTGCGCTTTAAAAAATGTAGATATATGGATCCAAGAGGGTGAGATTTTCGGCATTATCGGTCGCAGTGGTGCAGGGAAATCGACATTATTACGTTGTGTGAATGCGTTAGAACGACCCGACCAAGGCCACGTGTACGTCGACCAAGAAGATATCGCTCAATTACGCGGCGCAGCATTGAACAAAGCTCGGCATAAAACTGCTATGGTTTTTCAACAATTTAATTTACTACGTACCCAAACCGTGTACGACAATATCGCACTACCCATGCGAATTCAGGGGATGGCCGCTGACGTTATCCACGCCAAAATCCACGAATTACTCCCCTTGGTAGAGCTCAGTGATAAAATGCATGCCTACCCCGACCAATTGAGTGGTGGTCAGAAGCAACGCGTTGCCATCGCCCGTGCTTTAAGTTGTTCGCCTAAGATTCTGCTATGCGATGAAGCAACATCCGCATTAGATCCAGAAACCACCAATGCCATTTTAAATTTGTTGCAAAAAATCAATAAATTATACGGTATCACTATCATGCTGATCACTCATGAAATGGAAGTAATCAAACAAATCTGTCATCGTGTTGCGATCATGGAAGCAGGTAAAATCATAGAATGCTCCGATCTAGCCACTATTTTCACCAACAAAACCAGCTTAGCGCGCAAAATGCTGTACACCCAATTAAGCCCCAAATTACCAGCATGCCTTCAACGCGAATTAACGACGAATCAAACTGGCCGCCCCTTGCTGCGTCTCTTTTTTGAAGGGGAAACGGCAACTGGTCCGTTTATTTCACAAATCAGTCGTGAATTACATATAGACATCAATATTTTATTAGCCAATATTGACCGATTTAATGGCGTCACCTGCGGGGTGCTCATTGTTGAGCTACATGCAGATGAACAACATTTACAACCGTTTATGGAACGGTGTAGACTCGCGAATTTAACTGTTGAGGTACTAGGATATGTCGCCAACGATTATGGCCTATGAGCTTGCAATAGCCACGGGACAAACCTTGTACATGGTCGCAGCCAGTACGTTATTTGCTGTGTTATTGGGTTTGCCTTTGGGCACCTTATTATTTAGTACGCATGCTTTGAAACCACAGCCCAGCTTATTTCGCACCCTATCGGCGGTGATCAATATTGCAAGATCAATTCCTTTTATCATTTTACTAGTCGCACTGATTCCTATCACTCGGATCTTAGTAGGGTCGTCCATCGGTATTCACGCCGCCATTGTGCCACTCACCTTAGGCGCAGCGCCTCTGTTTGCACGCTTGATTGATAATGCCTACCGAAGCTTGTCTCCTGGCTTGCTCGAAGCAGGTTTTGCCATGGGGACCAATACCTGGCAAATGATTCGGTATATTTTACTCCCCGAGGCACGTCCCGCCATTATTCAAGCCATCACCCTGACAGCCATCACTTTGGTTAATTATTCGGCCATGTCAGGCACCGTGGGTGGCGGAGGTCTGGGAGATCTCGCGATTCGTCATGGTTATCAACGGTTCGATTTGAGTATTATGATCATCACTGTTATGATTCTTGTCTTAATTGTCCAAGCACTACAATGGTTTGGAGATCGCTGCGCTCGAGCGCCAGCAACGCAACAAGATTAGGAGAACACTGTCGTGCGTTATCTAAAGTCATTTTTATTCTTAGCCATTATCCTCTCTATAATTGCTTGCAGTGAAAAACCCAGTCCCAATACCTTGATTGTGGGGACCATGGCAGGCCCCGAAAGTGATGTGATTGCAGTCGCGCAAACCATTGCACAAAGCCGTTATGGATTGACGATTAAAATTATTGAATTCAGTGACTACAATTTGCCTAATGCTGCTTTGCAGGATGGGACATTAGATGTGAATATTTTTCAGCATGGGCCTTATTTAGAAGACGCGAACAAAGCGCATCATTACAGTCTGGAAGCCATTGGCAAAACATTCCTCTATCCGATGGCCATTTATTCCAATAAAATCACAGCGCTCAAAGACTTACGCGACGGCGCTATCATAGCGATTCCGAATGATCCCAGTAATGAAGCACGCGCATTATTATTATTACAAAATGCAAAACTCATTAAACTGAAAAAAAACGGCGGTTCGACTTTATTTGATATTCGATCCAATCCCAGTCATTACCAATTTCGCGAGCTAGATGCAGCCCAATTACCACGGGTTCTTCCGGACGTAGACCTCGCCGTTATCAATACCAATTTTGCGATTCCTGCTGGCTTACATCCCAACCACAACGCGTTGTATGTCGAAAATAAAAGCTCTCCCTATGCGAATTTAATCGTCATCCGCAAAGACAGCGCTAAAAAAGCTCAAATCAACCAATTCGTAGAAGCCATCCATAGCCCTGAAGTCACAGCCAAAGCCCAGGAATTGTTTTCAGATGCAGCCATCCCAGCTTGGTAAGCAACTGCGACACCGTCTCTCTCCTTTACATTTATTAGGATTGCCCCTTCTCCCTAAGGGAGAAGGTGTCGCGCAGCGACGGATGAGGGGATAATCAATTAAACCACCGGAATTTCATTCATATTTTGCGTCAACTTTTTAAATCCGCAAGCTCCACAACAGTGATTTTGATGTCGTCACATTCATTATTGGCAAAATAAAAATTATCCTCAAGCAAGTTTTGCATATTTAATTTACACAATCAATATAATTGGCTATATTTAATTCATAATGAATATATTTTGGATCAAAAATGAGGGAACATATAGAATTGTTTCGTGAAGAAGATAGGTCCATTACAGTAGAAATGGATTTACAACATTATTTGCCCTTATTTTTGCGTAGCAATGGGCACGGGCGCCCTCTTAACTCTAAAGAGCAAGAAACTTTTAATAATAAATTATTAGACTTCAACGAGCATTTCGCTGGCGTAGGCGCAGAAGATCTCATGGAAGACATTAAGGAACTTCTTTTGCAAAAATACAGTGCGGAAGAAAAAGTGGCACTTCAAGCTTCTCCAGCATTCAATTTAATTTACGATGCTTATACCGAAATATTTAAAAATGCCATCGATGTTTTTTTAGAGCAACATATGGAAGATCCCAGCAACGCCTCTACAAAAGTAGCATTAAATATCAATGTAGAAAAATTTTACGACCAAGTAAATATCACATTTTCTGACTCTGGACCAGGATTTCCAAAACCGATTCTTGATAAATTGAATACTGAAAAAAGTCAATTAGAATATAGTGAAGAGCATCAAGGGTCACAAAAAAGGGCCGCTAAATACCAGGGCATGATGGGCGGCGGCGGCAGAGGTTTACGCAACATCGTTGCGCTTGTTCTCAGTGGAGAACCATTGCACCCGGGGAAAAAAGTGCGGCGGGCAAGCCATTTTGAATCCGAAATTCATTTCACAAATGGGAATAATCCTTACTGCCCTGGGGCATGTATTGACATTGCAACCCAACTCGCGCCGATACCTGTATTAGGGCATACCAGGCCGTACTCCAGCGATTCAAAGGCATCACGCGGTACTCTGTCTGATTTGAGTTCCGGACACACATCCAGTTTGTCCGAGCTATCTATTGATACAGATAGTAGCGATTTCTCAGGAGCGTCTCCAGAACTTCCGAAAAAGAAACTAGGTTTGGACTTAACGATTGATCTAGATGATCTAATTCCTAACGATACAAGTCATTTTGCAAGCGACTCTCCCGTAATACAAAAAAAACCGAATTCTTCAAAATTATTTGTTGAGACAGAAGATCATACTGATATCAGCAGTTTATCAGGCATCTCAACTGAGATACAGGCAAAATCTCAGGCGGCTAAGTCTATTAATCCTAAAGATATCAGCACCGCTCATCGTTTAGCCCCAATATCACACCCAGTATCACCTATTATTCAACCTCGCAAGACACAGATTGGATTGTCTCCTCGTCTCAAGTCTACTGCTGACCATACTCATCAGGTTTCTGGGAAAAAAACCACGGTTCCTCAACAAACCGGAGGCGCCTCAAAGAGTACAGTCCGCAATTCGCGTACCAAACCCTTAACCTTAACCGAAGACGTCAGACACTCCTGGCCCAACGCTACCTCCCTAACAGCAGTGAGTAAAAAACAGTCTGAGTTTAAAAGTAAAATACGCGATAACAAGCCAAAAAATACTAACCCGAGTAATAGATTTGGCAAATAAGCTATACTACATTCACAGTAAAATTTAAAATATAAGCAGAATGCAATAAATATCCATAAAAAAGTATAAATTGGGCCTTGGCCCAACCTACTCTTTACAGTTATTTAATGAGGCTTGTTTAGCATTTTGGAGTTTATTGTGTATCTAGCTCACCAAGCTGTTATATGGTATAATTAAAGCATATTGCTCATATTTATATAAGGAAAATAATGGGTAACGATAAGCGCGTCAAAACCGAAGTCCCCACAATGAGAAAGCGACTCTCTGCCATAAAGACTTCTCCGCTAGATATGGTATTAAGTCCTGCTTATATGGCATTAAACTATGGCCGAGGCCTGTTTGGTGTGGATATATTACAACATCAAATGGACACGTCTATTGATCAGTTTCACTCCCCAAAAGCTCGAGCCAAAATTTTAAAAGAGAATTTTAAGGGCATCAAAACTTCCTATTTAAATGAACATATTAAAAAAGCGAATCAATCGATTACCACCAATTTGGTCAATACATTGACCCGAACCACTACTGGATTTGAATCGCTGCTGCAAGCACTTGAACCGATGTTGCTCGATACCATGCAAGCCCATAGAGCTCAGCAAAAACAAGCTCTTCTCACTACTACACAAACTCGGCTAGAACCGACGCGCGGATTGAATGAAGAATTGAATTTATTCGCAGTGAGAATGAAAACGCTACAGCAACTATTAGACAAAAACGATGTCGATGATCCGCGTGTCATTACCGCTTATGTGAAAGATCAATATGACAGGATGTTAAAACAATTAAAACTCAAAAAAACCGCAGATTTGTCTACGGTGGATACAGAAATAGCTGATCTCAGCCGTAGAAATGCATTAGGTGGCGGTCCGCATCTCACAGAGCATGAGATCAACACATTGGCTGCTACCCTAAAAAAAGAAATTAATGAAGCGCACGAAAAAGCCGAGAAGGCGCTGGACAAAGATTTTAAAACCGGAACGCCCGCCGATAAAAAAGACGAAACTGACAAAGGAACGCCTGCCTTACTGACTGAGCTTGATTCATCTGTCATTCAAGCCGAAGCAGAATTAACCAATTTTGTATTATTTGCAGAAAAATCCAAATCCAAAACCTTAGTTGAGTCGGAAGATCTTACTGCACGCCTTGGCATTGGTGGAAGCCATCATGGTGAGAAATACCGTGATATTTCTTTTATAGATTATGCTAATTCACTCCCAGACCGAGATCACTCATGGATATCGCCTACTGCATGGTTCCAATACGCTCAGTTTTTGGCGAACAATCGTGGAGAACTGAGTACACCCAGTGGTTTACGAGTCAGCTGTTCGAACGGCAGTATCAATTTTAGCTTTCCTCCGCATAATGCCTTCTATTATCACTATCAGGATAGGCTATTGGGCGCCGATCTGATGCTCATGGTCAAAGATATGGTCAAAAACGGCTACACCACAATCACATTAACATTAGAGTGCGATGACCCTGTATTAAGAAAAAAAATCATGGAAGAGTTTTATTTTTGTGCCCATTTATGCAATTATCCAGATGATAAAATCATGTTCCAAATTGGTGAATGCAGACGTGCCGAAGGAGACGAGGAAAAAAAACCCATCGGCAACAAAAAAGCCAGTGAAATCATGGAAAAACTAGGAAGCGCACCCAAACGCGCACAGACAAAAAAAGCGCACTGGGATCAAGAGCAAGCTGTACTTGATAAAGGCGCAAAAGTCGACTGCCAACGTGCAGTGGCTGATTTAGATGAACGCATCGACAACATCATAGGCCATGACCAGCCAGCCATTAGCGCAGCAGGTCGTTATATGTAGCAAGTCCCGTCCCTTCTCTCCCGGAAGGAGAAAGAAAACATATAGAATCCTTCTCCCTCAGGGAGAAGGTGCCCGATAGGGCGGATGAGGGAATATGAACACTACCTAACGAACTTGTCGATATATTTTCCCATCACCTCATTACTTCAAGATAGAAATGCTTTTTCATTAACAACGGGGCATTTTAAATATCCTTTAAATACTTGCCTTGAAACAATGTTTGTTTTAGTTCAAAACTTTTATCCCCTCATCCGCCCTATCGGGCACCTTCTGCCGGAAGGAGAAGGAAAAATATTCAGCAACCCTTTTAGAATCCTTCTCCCTCAGGGAGAAGGTGCCCGATAGGGCGGATGAGGGGTATTTTTACTACGAAGGCGTATTAACAATTTTAGCTTGCGCCATCAGTTGCGCAATATATAGATCATAATCCATCAATCCATAACTCGCTTCTAATTGCTGTGTAAGATTACGTATTTGTTCTTTGTCTTCAGTATCCAAATGGCCATCCGTAATTTTTGCAAGTCGCACCAAAGCAAAATCTCCATTTTGCAATAAGCCGCTTTGATAATCTCCCAAATCCGCTACTGAAAAAGCCAATTCATTAATTTGGGGATCACTGTTTTCGGAATCACGACTCGCTGCCATCACGGGTTTCCAATGCAGAGATTTAGGCAGCGACTTAGGTGTCGATGCAATTAAATTTTTCCCAGATTCTTGGGCTGCCAGACTGGCTTTTTCAGCCACTAATACTGAATCAATAACATTTTTTACCTGTGAAATATCTTGCAGTGCAGCCGGAATATGTTGTTTTACCCGTAGTACCACCATCGTATCCGCATCCAATTGTACTGGTTCGCTGTTATTACCAAACGTTAACACATCATGGCTGAATGCAGCTTGTTTGACTGCAGGGTGACGCGTGATAGGCTCTTGACTCGGATGGGTACGAGAAAATAAAGCAGTCTGCTCCAAGCGCAATCCCAGGCTGCTCGCCACAGGCACTAATGAATCAGGATTTTGGTAACTTAGTTCGGACAGGCGCTCTTCCATAGCTGCATATTGTTCATGAGCTGCTTCTTGTTGCAACTGCTCTGTAATCAACTGTCTTACTTCTGCCAACCGTTGAATAGTTGCAGGTTTATAAGATTTCACTTGCAATACGTCATACCCTTGCTTCGTCCGGATAGGTTCTGTAATTTGCCCAGGCTCGGTTAAATTTATGAGGTATTGATCCAAATTAGACTGACCAGCAATTACCACAGGCAAAACACCTGATTGTGCATGTTGTTGGACCTCTGCATTCTTAGTCAAGGTAGAAAGCTGCTGCGGAGCCTGAGACAATGCATCGTAAAATTGTTTAGAAGCTTGCTTAGCTCGCTCCTCTTGTTCAGCATTCGTTGGCACTTCTTTAACTGGAAAGCGCACATACGCCAATTGCCATTGCGCTGGAGTCAAATAATTGTTTTTATTGTCTTCATAGTAACGCGAAACTTGATCTGACTTGATCGCGATCTTATCTTTCATAGCATTCAAAGACAGACGAATATACTCAATACTCACTTTTTCTTTGGTCATAAATTGTTTTTTATGCGCTTGATAATACTGTCGCTCTTCTTCTGGAGTAATTTTTGCACTTGCAATAAAATCCGCTGCCTTAATTACTGCATAGTGATAATCACGGGTTTGCATAGACAAAGTCACAAAATGATTCAATTCGCTCGGCAAAACAAATTCAGTGCCTATCAGCGCAAACCGTTGTTGATTCAGCAACATGCCTTGGCGAACTTCTTGTTGAAAGGTTTGAGGAGTGAAAAAAGCATTGTTTAAAGCCTGAGAATATCGCGAAGAGGAAAAATGTCCGTCTTCTTGAAATTGGGGAATCTGCAAAATAGCAGCGGTTGCTTGTTGACCATCGACTTCAAATCCATGGTCGCGCGCAGAATCCACGCTTACTGCATTGACCATCATCTCAGACAGGACTTGTTCCTTCAGTTCTCGCTCTTGGGCTGCAGTCAAAGCATCTTGTGCTTGACTCTGACTCAAACGACGATAATTTAATTCGTAATCATCTTTTGTGATAATGTGACCATTAATTTTTACTTTCACATCTGCTGAACTACGATGCGATTGTAAATAATAATCTAATCCAAATAACGTAAACGTTACTGTGACCAAAACAACAATGATCCACGCCACCGCACCCTGAATGCGATCATTAAGCTTCTGCAGCATCAGTTTGTATCTCTTAAAAAATCTACTTACATTTCGATTCACTAAAATACCACAAATTCAACAACAAATGTAGCGATTTCAGCTGCTTTTTTTGACCAAAAAAATGCGCCTTAAGGCGCATTACATACTATGGCGGAGTGGACGGGGCTCGAACCCGCGACCCCCGGCGTGACAGGCCGGTATTCTAACCAACTGAACTACCACTCCAATTTTGGTGGGTGCTGCAGGGATCGAACCTGCGACCCTCGCCTTGTAAGGGCGATGCTCTCCCAGCTGAGCTAAGCACCCGACAACACCTATTTAGTAGAAACAGAATCTTTCAGCTTCTTACCAACTTTAAATTTCACCACACGATCCGCTGCAATTTTAATGACTGCACCCGTTTGTGGATTACGTCCTTGACGCGCCGCTCTGTTAGCGACAACAAAACTACCAAAACCAGGTAGAGCTACTTCCCCACCACTACTTAGCTCTGCGATAATGATTGCAATTAAATCTTCAATGATCTTACCTGCAGAAACTTTAGTGATTTCAGCCTGGGCGGCAAGCGCGTCAACTAATTCAGTTTTGTTCATTTTTTCCCCTTTGTAGTTAGTCATCTTTTATCGGTTTGTCTGATCGTCTTTGTTTGCATTCTTAACAATAAAAGCGACATCAGCAAACGTCTGGATCTGAATTGATTAAATCAGATCTCGCAACTCCCGTCAAACTCCAATATCACTCTTATTGTAGTTTTTTATAAACCGAGATTGCTACTGCATGACGGAGCGCAATATACGCTTTATTAACAGTTCTGTAAATGATTATTTGATAAAAAAACTTATTTTATAAACTTTATTTACATGTTGCTCAGCAAATATCAGTATTATCCCTGACTACCACCTTACAAAAAAATTTTATTTTACGCAGGGATCAAGGGGTTTTCCGCAACCAAAGGACTCCGTTGTAACGCTAATTCTAATACTTGTTCTATAGTACTCACCGGATGAACTATAATTTTTTTCAAAATATTAGCAGGAATTTCACTCAAATCCTTACGATTTTCTTCTGGAATAATGACATGCTTTATCCCACCTCGGTGCGCGGCCAACAATTTTTCCTTTAACCCGCCAATCGGCAATACCTGCCCTCGAAGGGTAATCTCACCCGTCATAGCCACATCCGCACGCACAGGAATGTGCGTAACAACCGAAACCAATGCTGTACACATTCCAACCCCTGCACTAGGCCCGTCTTTGGGTGTGGCGCCCTCAGGCACATGAATATGAAAATCCGAGGTCTCATAAAAATTAGCGGGAACTCCAAATTGTTTACTTCGTCCTCGTACTACGGTCATGGCAGCTTGGATGGATTCCTTCATCACATCCCCTAATTGCCCTGTATGCAGGGTTTTCCCCTTGCCAGGCATCATAGAGGCCTCTATCGTCAGCAATTCACCGCCTACGCTGGTCCACGCCAAGCCAGTGACTTGACCGACATGATCGAATGCTTCTGCCAATCCGTACCGATATTTGCGTACGCCTAAAAACTTTTCAGCATTCTTAGCCGACACGAGAATTTTTTTCGATTGCTTGGACATGAGAATGTCTTTGACCACTTTACGGCAAACATGGGAGATATCTCTTTCTAAAGAGCGCACACCCGCTTCACGCGTGTAATAGCGAATGATTTCCATCAGCGCCGTATCTGCAAGCTCAAATTCATTAGGCTTTAAGCCATTCAGTTTAATTTGCTTAGGAACCAGATAGTTTTTCGCAATATTCAGTTTTTCATCTTCGGTATAACCAGCCAAGCGAATCACTTCCATCCTATCTAATAAAGGCGCAGGAATTTCCAAAGAATTGGCCGTTGCGATAAACATAACATCGCTTAAATCATAATTTACTTCTAAATAATGGTCATTAAACGTGTGATTTTGCTCTGGATCTAAAACTTCAAGCAAGGCAGAAGCCGGATCACCGCGAAAATCCATCGCCATTTTATCAACTTCATCCAGCATAATCAGAGGGTTTTTAACGCCCTCTTTGCATAGTTTTTGAATAATCTTACCGGGCATGGAACCGATATAAGTCCGACGATGACCGCGAATTTCCGCTTCATCCCGTACGCCACCCAGGGCAATCCGAATAAAAGTACGGCCTGTTGCATTGGCGATAGACTGCCCCAAAGATGTTTTACCCACCCCAGGCGGTCCGACCAAACAAATAATGGGGCCTTTCAAACGCTTGACTCTTTGTTGTACAGCCAGATACTCAATAATGCGTTCTTTTACTTTTTCTAACCCGTAATGGTCTTTGTCTAACATTTCTTCAGCTTTACTCAAATCGAACTGAATGCGATTTCTTTTTTTCCAAGGAACGCTCAGCATCCAATCCAAATAGCTACGAATCACGGTCGCTTCCGCAGACATGGGGGGCATTAATTTAAGTTTCTTCAGTTCAGACAGTGCTTTTTCATGCGCTTCTTTAGGCATGCCTGCTTTTTGAATAGCTCGATCTAATTGCTCTAATTCACTGCCTTCCTCGCCCATTTCACCAAGTTCTTTTTGAATAGCTTTGATTTGCTCATTCAAATAGTATTCACGCTGACTTTTTTCCATCTGGCGCTTTACCCGCCCACGGACGCGCTTTTCCACTTGGAGTAAATCGATTTCATTTTCAATATAAGCCATCAAGCGTTCTAAGCGCAATCCGACATCCAAAGTTTCCAGCAACGCTTGTTTGTCCTCTACCTTCAAAGTCAAATGAGCTGCAATATTATCTGTTAGACGGCCAGGCTCTTCAATGCTAGACAGAGATGTTAGCACCTCAGGAGGAATTTTCTTATTCAGTTTGATGTATTGTTCAAATTGTGACATCAAAGAACGCATCATGATCTGTACTTCTTGTTCTTTGAAAGCGGTATTGATTTCTTCCGTCAGTTCCAATGACGCAGCAATATACTCATGTTCACCGGATTCTATAAAATGACTGATTTTAGCGCGCTGCTCTCCTTCAACGAGGACTTTGACTGTCCCGTCAGGGAGCTTCAGCAATTGTAGCAAGCTTGAAATGGTACCAAATTCAAATAAGCCTTCGGGATTTGGGTCGTCATCCACCGATTTGCGTTGTGCGACCAACATGATCCGTTTGTTTTCCAACATCGCAGCCTCTAAAGCTTTGATGGATTTCTGACGCCCTACAAATAAAGGGATGACCATATGGGGATAAACTACCACGTCTCGCAAAGGCAAAACAGGCACATGCGTCAGGTTTACTTCTTCTTCTTTTTCAACTGGTACTAATTCGGCTTCATCAGACATGATTACGTGCTCCTACACCGCTTTTTTTTCATCATCTTCGTAAACCAAAATGGGAACATTCTCTCCATTCACCACGGATTCGTTTACGATAACTTGTTTTACGCCAACAAGAGAAGGCAACTCATACATCGTATCCAATAAAATATTTTCCAACGTAGCACGTAGTCCACGCGCCCCTATTTTACGTGCAATGGCTTTTTTAGCGATTAATTGTAGTGCAGCCTCACAAAACTCCAAATCAACATGTTCCATTTTGAACAAAGCATGAAATTGTTTGATCAAAGCATTTTTAGGCTTCGTAAGAATATCTACCAAGGCAGCCTCATCCAATTCATGTAATGTCGTTACAACGGGTAGACGACCCACAAACTCTGGAATCAAACCATATTTAACCAAATCATCTGACTCTAAAGATCCTAGTATTTGTTCAAATTCGTTCGTTTTCTTATTATTTATCTTCGCTGAAAACCCGATACCCGTTTTTTCAGAACGCTCACGAATGACTTTGTCTAAACCCGCAAATGCCCCACCACATATGAATAATATGTTTGAAGTATCTACTTGTAAAAACTCTTGCTGAGGATGTTTTCTTCCTCCTTGCGGAGGCACAGAAGCAACCGTGCCTTCAATCAGTTTCAACAAAGCTTGCTGTACACCTTCACCCGACACATCGCGGGTAATCGAAGGGTTGTCTGATTTCCGAGAAATCTTATCTATCTCATCGATATACACAATGCCTTGTTGAGCCTTGGCAATATCATAATCACATTTTTGCAGAAGCTTCTGGATAATATTTTCAACGTCTTCGCCGACATAACCCGCTTCAGTTAATGTTGTGGCATCAGCCATCGTGAAGGGCACATTCAATAATTTGGCCAAAGTTTGAGCCAGCAAAGTCTTACCAGAACCCGTGGGTCCGATCAGCAAAATATTGGATTTGCCTAATTCGATGCCGTCTTCAGTTTTGTTATAGAGACGTTTATAATGATTATATACTGCAACAGATAGCACTTTCTTTGCATGCAATTGCCCGACAACATACTCATCTAAAAAAGCAGCAATTTCCTTAGGTTTTGGAAGTTTTAATTCTGCTGATTCGGGTTTTTCGTGTGTTTCTTCTTTGATGATATCATTGCATAATTCGACACATTCATCACATACAAATACGGAAGGACCGGCGATAAGTTTTTTAACTTCGGTTTGACTTTTACCACAAAAAGAGCAATACAACGTTTTGCCACCAGCTCCACCACTTTTAGCCATCAGAAAACCTCACGGAATAATTGTTATTTAGTAAATGGGGACTAAATCCCCAATTTCAAGTATTGCAGATGGGCTATGCTATATATTATGCATCCCGGTCCTGCATTATTTTATCAATTAATCCATAATCCAAAGCTTGATGCGCATTCATGAAATTATCACGTTCTGTATCTCGCATAATTTGGTCAGGCGTTTTTTTCGTATGCTGTGCCATGATTGCGTTCAAACGCTCCTTGATGGCCATCGTTTCACGCGCATGAATCTCAATATCTGTCGCCTGACCTCGGTAGCCCCCCAAAGGTTGGTGAATCATCACACGAGCATTAGGCAAACAAAGCCGTTTTCCTGGCGCACCGGCACACAACAATAACGCAGCAGCGCTGGCCGCTTGACCAATGCATAACGTACTTACATCTGGCTTGATAAATTGCATCGTATCATAAATAGCCATACCTGACGTTACGACACCGCCCGGTGAATTGATATAGAGAAAAATATCTTTTTCTGGGTTTTCTGACTCAAGAAATAACAATTGGGCAACGACTAAATTGGCCATATGATCTTCAACTTCACCTAATAAGAAGATAATACGTTCTTTTAGTAAGCGAGAATATATATCGTAAGACCGCTCCCCGCGAGAGGTTTGTTCAATGACCATTGGAACTAAATGGCTAGCAGCCCTGACACTTCCCTCTGTCTTCCATACCATCCTTTATTCTCCTTGATTATTCTTAGCATCTACTTCCGGATGCATAATCTCTTGATATGATTGTGATTTTGAATCTACTGTTGCAGTCAAGACAATTTGATCTGCAACCAATTCTTCCATCACCAATGCTTCAATTTCAGCCATACGGTCTTTATTGCTGCGATACCAATTCCGAACTTCTCCTGGATGTTCATATGCGCCAGCAAAAATTTCAATCATAGCATCTACACGCGCAGCATCAACCTCTATATTATGTTTTTTTACATACTCTGAAAACAATAGTCCCAAATGTACGCGACGCGTCGCTTTGGCTTCAAACAAAGATCTAGGAAAATCAGGGATTTTTTCATCTGCATGATGTTCATGGCCAAATACTTGATGATACATTTCATGTTTCAAATGTTGTATTTCTTGCTCAATCAAGGCTTCTGGAATCTCAAATGAATTAATTTCCAGTAATTTGTCAAAAATTGACTCTCGATTAACCGCAGAAACGCGTCGCGTTAATTCACGCGTCATATTTTCCTTGATGTCTGCGCGCAATGCATCTACGCCGCCCTCTTTGACATTAAATAATTTTGCAAAGTCATCATTCACTTCAGGCAAAACACCATGCATTACTTTGTGAGCGGTCACATGGAAACGCGCCTCTTTACCAGCCAAATCTGCATGGCCGTACTCTGCGGGGAACGACAGTTCAAGATCTTTAGATTTATCAGCTTTTAAACCGATCAAACCATCTTCAAAACCAGGAATCATCGATCCAGAGCCAATGATCACTTCAAAGCCTTCTGCTTTGCCACCTTCAAAAGGCACATCGTTGACAAATCCTTCAAAATCAATGATCAATTTGTCGCCCTTTTTCGCTGCTCTAGCAACTTCTTCCCAAACTTTGTTTTTTTCACGAAGATTGTTAATCATTATATCAACATCTTTCGCTTCTACTTCAGATGAGACCAGCTCAACTTTTTCTCCGTTTAATTCATTCACTTCAAAACTAGGAAATACTTCGAACGTAGCGTGATAGGAAAAATCTTGTCCTAGAGCCATTTCCAAAGGTTCAATTTCTGGGGAAGCCACTGGCACCAAACTATGTTCGTTCAGCGCTTTATACAAGCTGGATTGAATTAATTCTTGCGCAACTTCGCGCGTTATAGCAAAAGAGTAGCGTTGCTTCACTACATTCATAGGCACTTTCCCCGGACGAAAACCATCTATTTTCGCTTTGGTAGCCATTTTTTTGAGTCTAGAGTCAAATTCTTTCGTAAACTCTTCAGCCGGAACTGAAATTGTCATTTTACGTTTCAAACCACTCAAAGATTCAATTGCAACCGCCATTTCATCACCTCTTTAGCATAAAATTATAAAAAAATTATTAGATTAAATCGCTACTGCACACAATTAATGGTGCGAAAGGAGAGACTCGAACTCTCACAGGTTACCCCGCTGGAACCTAAATCCAGTGCGTCTACCAATTCCGCCACTTTCGCAAATACGATTAAGATATGGGGTGAACGATGGGACTCGAACCCACGACAACCGGGATCACAACCCGGGGCTCTACCAACTGAGCTACGCCCACCATACACGTTTTCCGTAAGCCCTGACATGTTAACCTGAGTTAAAATACTGCTTGGCGATTGGTACGCCCGGCAGGACTCGAACCTGCTACCCTCGGCTTAGAAGGCCGATGCTCTATCCAAATGAGCTACGGGCGCAATGTTGGTCGGGGTGGAGAGATTCGAACTCCCGACATCCTGCTCCCAAAGCAGGCGCGCTACCAGACTGCGCTACACCCCGTCGACCTCTGTCTCAATGGCAGAGCGCAAATGATACCCCGAGACTTATAGGAGGTCAATATTGTTTTTTTGTTTTTCGTTTATCTTGCAATTTTGTTATGATGTAAGTGTTTTCACTTTGAGTATCGCTATGTCGTCACGGCCCGTACCACTTTTCGATAGTATGCAGCATATCCATAAAAATGCTGACTATGTAGTGTTACCCGATCACAAATACCAAGCAGATTTTCTTTTTGTTTTACAATTCCTTAAAAGTTATACGGGTAGTTTGGGAACATTTAATAGTTATCGGCGTGACGTTGAGCGTTTGTTGCATTGGTCATGGTTGATTCAAGAAAAACCTATCACTGCATTAAAGCGGTCTGATATAGAGCAGTTTGTGCGTTTTTCTCAACATCCGCCCTCAAATTGGATTGGAACAAAAAAATGTCCTCGCTTTATCCAAGAAGGTGAACGACGCCTTCCTAACCCTGAATGGCGTCCTTTTGTCGCGACGATCTCCAAAACAGCACGTCAAAACGGTGCAAGTCCTCAAATTGAAAACTTTGCACTCTCGCAAGGCGCCATTCAGGAATTATTTGCCATCTTAAGCACCCTATTTAATTTTCTAATTGCGGAAGAGTATCTAATTGCCAATCCTGTGGCGTTGATCCGTCAAAAAAGTAAATTTGTACGCAAACGGCAACACAGCGCACCTATCCGGCGCTTGAGCCTCAATCAATGGCAAGCTGTTCTGGCCGCGGCTGAAACCTTGGCCACCCAAAACCCTGAAATGCACGAGCGCACACGCTTCATTTTAAATATTTTATTTGGTATGTATTTAAGGATCTCCGAACTGTCTGCTAGTGATCGATGGATCCCGACTATGAATGACTTCTCGAAAGACTCTAATGGGTATTGGTGGTTTACCACAGTCGGTAAAGGCAATAAAGAGCGGCAAATTGCTGTATCGGATGCCATGCTGGCATGCTTGGTTCGGTGGCGAAAAAGTTTGGGGTTAACTTCCATGCCCAGTGTCGCAGATAACTCTCCATTGATTCCTAAAATCCGCGGGAATGGTCCTATGAGCGATCCCGCCCCTATTCGGCGCTTGATCCAAAAATGTTTTGATCTGGCTGCAGCAGAATTACGTAAAAATAATCACATTGAAGATGCCGAACATCTGGCAGGTGCAACCGTCCATTGGTTGCGACATACTGGTATTTCAGAAGATGTCAAAATTAGACCCAGAGAGCACGTGCGCGACGATGCGGGACATAGCTCGAGTGCGACAACAGACCGCTATATTGATGTTGAATTATCCGCACGTTATCTCTCTGCTCAGCACAAAACCATTTACCCAGAAAAGTCCGAGCCAGGCAATCCCAACACAAACAATAACACCGTACTAATCCAAAAGACCAAACCTATTCCATAACCACGTTTTTTAATGATGTCACTGTTATACAATGAATGTCTTCTTTTTTGTTCATCCAAATGCAATGCTACCCCAACAGGTACCGTCGTCAACACCACAACAATCAGCCATTTTGCAAGTAATTGCCCAGCAAAATTACCCAAAAGGTAATCTGACAAACCCTGCACTGCATACAGCAAGCCAATCCACCATTTAATCACCAGCCACAGAACAAAAGGCGTATACAGTTCAATACAAGCCGACAACAGCAGCAAACCAAACGTTAGAAAAATATACGTTCGTGCCGTCAAAGCTTTGGCATATTTTATTAACTCTTCCGAGAAAAATATAATAATGGAAGAAAAAATCGTTATAAATGCGATGGTGGTTAACATAAATTGCTACTCCGATTATCATTACATTAAGGATTTTTACCAAAAACTCTTTCAATCTATTCGTGTTAACGGCTGAGTAATCCCCTCAATAAAGATCACTCTCCTTTCAATAAGGCCTCCAGTTCTTCCCATCTTACATACAATTTTGCCAAATCCGCTTCTTCTTGTGCAAGATTTTTTTGAAACAAGCTAATTTCGGCGGCAGGCCTCTGATAGAACTCAGGAGTCCCACACTCTTGATGTAGTACTGCAATTTTTTGTTCTAAAACTTCAATTTGTTGGGGAAGCTTAGCCAACTCTTTCTGTTCGCGGTAGGGTAATTTTTTGTTGGGTTGGGTCGCAGAAGGCGCCATAACTTTTTTAGTTTTTTCGGCTACAGTAAGTTTTTTTGCTTGCTGCAAACGATATTGTTGATAGGTATCATATCCGCCTAGATAATCATGAAAACGCTGATCATCCTCATAAACTAAAATATTGGTGACTACTTGATTGATAAACGCACGATCATGGCTGATCACAATCACCGTTCCAGAAAATTCCACTAACAACGTCTCTAACAGTTCTAATGTTTCGATATCTAAATCATTAGTCGGCTCATCCAGAATGAGCAAATTGGCCGGTTTGGCAAATAATTTCGCCAATAATAAACGGTTACATTCCCCGCCAGATAATGCCGATACTGGTTGATTAAAGCATTCAGGAGAAAATAAAAAATCCTGTAAATAAGACGCAACATGTTTGGTTTGACCTTGAATAATCACATGATCAGAGCCATCCGCGACATTGGCCATCACCGAGAGCGCTGGATTCAGTTGCCGGCGCAATTGATCAAAATAAGCAACATTCAAGCCCGTTCCTAAGCGAATTTGACCCGAATCCGGTGCCAGATCTCCTAGGAGCAATCGCACCAAAGTGGTTTTACCACAACCATTCGGACCGATAATCCCCAATTTCTCACCCCGATGCAAAACCAGAGAAAAATCTTGAATCAAAGGTTTGTCTTGCATACGATAATTCACGTTTTGAGCTTCAAGCACCAGTGATCCAGAACGTTTGACATCCCATTGCCAATCTTTGACTCGCCCCTGTTCTTGGCGGCGCTCTTGGTATGCTTCGCGCATTGCCTTCAATGCTCGGACTCGTCCCTCATTGCGCGTGCGTCTGGCTTTAACGCCCGTCCTAATCCACCGCTCTTCTTCTGCCAAACGTTTATCAAACAGCGCAGCTTCCCGATGCTCCGCCAAACGAAACTCGTCTCTACGCTCCAAAAATGTGGCATAGGAGCAGTCATAAAAACGCAAACGTCCCCTATCTAAATCCACAATTTGGGTCACTACTTTATTTAAAAACTCTCGATCATGCGTCACCAAAATCACCGTTCCAGGATAAGTACTGAGAAACGTTTCCAACCATTCAATAGCCGGCAAATCCAAATGGTTGGTGGGCTCATCCAATAACAATACATCTGGTTGTACAATAATTGCCGCAGCTAATAATACCCTACGTTTCATACCGCCCGACAAGGTATGCAAACTCACATCCAAAGACAAACCCAAATGCGAGGCAATCGTCTCAATCCGTGGCAAACAATCCCAGGCATGCAAATCATCCAAACGTTGATGACTGCGCGCAAGCCCTGCATAATCTTCCTCTTGGGTTTGTTTGCGTAACTGGAGAAATACTTGCCCTACTTCACCCAAGCCCTGCACTACAATTTCAAACACAGACGTCTGCTCTTGATATGGCACATCTTGAGCCAAGCCTGCCACGCGTAATCCTTGTTGACGCTTCAGAACACCCCGATCCGGAACAATTAAGCCTTGGAGCATTTTTAATACCGTTGACTTGCCAGCGCCATTGCGACCAACCAAGCCAATACGTTCTTTGGGCATAATCTGCCAATCCACATTATCCAAAATCTTGGTGTTGGCGATACAAAGACTTAACTGCTGGCAAGACAAAAGACTCATCGTAATACCATAATCGCATCCATTTCGACTTTGGCCCCTCGCGGTAACCCAGCAACCTGAACCATGGCTCGCGCTGGATAAGGTTGAACAAAATGCGCAGCCATCGTCTCATTCACCAAAGTACTGTGGGCCAAATCCATTAAATAAACAGTAATCTTAACCACATCTGCCAAACTACCGCCCGCAGCCACACACAGCGCCTCCATATTTTTGATCACTTGTTTGATTTGGACTGTAATGTCTTCACTACACAACACCTGTGTTAGGGGATCCAATGGAATTTGTCCAGAAAGATAAATCGTAGCCCCCACTTTAATGGCCGAGCTATAAGTACCAATCACTACTGGTGCTTCTGAACTTGAAATTGCCTTCATCATCATTCCCCCTGTTTTTTTCGATATAACCGCATCACCAATTTATTCGCCCGCAAACGCCGCATCACACGCGCCATGTGTTTACGATCAGTCACTGAGATCGCAAATGTCAGGGCATTATGCCGCCCATCACGTGGCTCTACAGTAACATTCCCAATATTAGAATCGGCTTCGGAAATCAGGGTGGTCAATTTGGCCAATACACCCCGTTGATTGGCCACATCAACTGTAATATCCACCCAAAATTCGCCCGTAACCTGCTCATCCCAACGCATCGATACAAACTGCTCTGGGTTACGCGATTTTTTTATTACATGGCAATCACTCGCATGCACCAAAATACCACGTCCTTGCTGAAAACAACCCACAATACTGTCGCCAGGAATTGGTTGACAACATTTTGCAAACTCAACCACCATTCCTTCTGTACCTTTAATGGCCAAAGGTGTGAGCGTACTTTCCTCGGTGAAGTCATGGTGCTCCAAATCTACGACCAACCGTTTTGCAATGACCATAGGCATCTGATTACCTGTTCCTAAAGCGTACAATAAATCTTCGAGCGTTCTATAATCCAAATCCCTGAGCAAAACCTCTAAGGTTTCGGGAGGAATTTTATCCGATCTACTTGCCAATTCAGCCAAAGCTTGATCTAATAAACGCTTACCCAAAGCAATTGATTCGGTATGATGCTGGGTTTTCAAAAAATTGCGAATATTAGACCGCGCTTTGCTGGTCATCACAAAATTCAACCAAGTTGGATTGGGATGTGCATTAGGCTGGGTATTAATCTCTACTGTTTGGCCATTGGTTAATGGCATGCTCAGGGGCACCAAACGCCGATTCACTTTGGCCGCAACACAATGATTGCCAACATCTGAATGCACCGCGTAAGCAAAATCCACTGCAGTGGATCCTTTGGGCAATTCCATAATGTGTCCCTTGGGTGTAAAGACATAAACCTCATCTGGAAATAAATCGATTTTCACATTTTCAATAAATTCTAGGGAGTTATGCGTGCTGCGTTGCATTTCTAGGAGCCGCTGAACCCACTCACGTGCACGCAATTGCGCTTCATTGACTTCGAGTCCAGAAGATTTGTAAATCCAATGAGCGGCAACCCCATTTTCTGCTACGCGATCCATTTCTCG